>Ga0136846_1234649_pt1 | contig 13205 bp, 6 predicted proteins | sample HopSoiMetagenom2_FD_96841 | JGI IMG/M metagenome (GOLD analysis project Ga0136846, IMG submission 96841) | Grasslands soil microbial communities from Hopland, California, USA - 2 Assembly 2016 (version 4) | ecosystem: Environmental > Terrestrial > Soil > Grasslands | place: USA: Hopland... | reverse complement strand
TTTTCATAAACTACCCCATCGTAGCTCACCAGAAGTGTCTTGACGCCGCTAACCCGATACTGAACAGGGACGGCGACCAACGCAAAACCTCCGATCATCACCCCATTGATGACATACTCCAGTTGGCCGAGGCGGGCAGCGGGGCCCTGTCCTCGTAAGACTTTGAAGTAGTAGCCGTGGTATCCGGAGTGACCATTGGCTGAGTAGCCCTCATCAATGGCCCGAGCTACAGCCGGGCCAACGGGACCGCCAGGCGTGCCGTCTGAATTCTGCCAGTAGAGTCCATCGTGCTTGCCAGGGCTGCTGAATATCTTCTGTGCGTATTGATTGACACCTGAATCGTCGTGAATTTCAGAAGCGTATTCTTTTTGGGCTTCGACAAAGCCGCGGCAAATCTGGATGGCATCGAGTTCATTTGCGCCGATACGACGATAGACAATCTCCTCATGCCCTTGCTTGGAATCGAAATACCATTTCCCGCCTTGGCTGGCGATCGGAATCGGAAGTGGCCAGTCGTCATCTCCCACGGTGAGAAAAGCACGTGTCCGGTTTTTGGGATCGACGTTGACCGAACTCTTCTCACGCGCCTTAGCCGCGAAAGCTTCGGCATATTGCTTGTCGCGAACCGGATCTTCTGACGAAACAAAATCTTTGCCGTCGGGCCCTAAAATCTGCAGCAATCTCGTAACATCATAGTTGCCCGCGCTCGCGATCAAGGCATCTGCAGCCTGCTGTGGCGTCGCGAAAACCTTTTGCGCGGCAATATGGGAAGACGCCCTGCTCGAGGTTGCCTGTGCTTGGGCATGCACGCTGATACTGCAGGGGAGGGCAAATGTCAATACCGCCCCAATAACATCTCGCGCAACTGCACTCAATATTGAAGGTTTCATGTCTTCTCCTTAGAGCCGCTTCAGCGTCTACGCCCACCGCCACCGCCACCTCTACTGCCGCCGCCTCCTCCGCGAGATCCCATACTGGAGGAGCCACGGGAACTGCTGGTGCGAGCGCTGCTTCCGCTAAACCCGCCTCCACCGCCGAACGCGCCGGAGTCACGCGTTCCGCCTCCGCCCGAAACAGCGCGATTGCCCACTCGGTCGCCGCTGCCGCTTCCACGGCTACCGTTATCTTTTCTGCTTCCGCTGCGGTCACCTAGGCTCCCTTGTTGACGCCCATCAGATCCACCGCGGTCGCGCATGGAGGCTTGCTCCGTCCTGCCTGTGCCCGACATACGGCCGCTCACACCTGCTTGTTGCCGGCCTCCCCCCTGCCCCTGATTTCTACGGGCATTATCCTGGCGGTTGGACAGAGAATCTCCGCGGGCGTTGCCACCATACTGTTTCGCGGTGCCTCGGTCGGGATACGGTGCGCCTCCGCGGTGCTGCGGATTGTGTTGCCAGTTGCTGTTGCCTCCCCCCACCCGGTTTGATACGTTCTGCCGGTTTGAGTTTTTGACGAAGTTGTTGTTGTGGTTGATGTATACGTTATTGTTGCCGCCCCAGCCGGATCCCCAACCCCAGCCTCCGCCCCAGGCAGCTCCCATTGCAATTCCAACCCCGAACGAAATTGCCATCCCGGCCGCATAGTAGCCAGCAGGCGGATAATAAACGGGGGGGTACGGGTACATAGGCGCCCCATAAACGACCGTAGGGTTGTAGCTGGGAATGTAAACCACTTCCGGATTGGCCTGCTCAACCACAATGATCTGTTTGCTCTCGACTACCTTGGTCTCCACTTTTTGCTGCTCGGAGGATTTCAGGTTTCCGGTGTCTTGGGCTCTTTTGCGCATGCCTTGCACGGCGTCCATCACTTCACTCTGCTGCGCCAGAAAGGCATTCCCTAAGTCCGTCGTCCATTTGATGTTCTCCGAAAGTCGCGCCACGACGTCCGGCAGCGCTGCCAACGCCTGGATACTTGGATCCCAATCCTGCTTCTTAACTGCATCCGCGAGAGCCTTGTCTTTCAATTGTTTGTTCTTGGCCATCCACTGTTGGAGCTGGACTACTTCCAGGGGATATGTGGACGCTACCAGCGTTTGGCTCAGAAGTGGGTCGGGATAAAGCGCGATGGGAGCCACCAAAGACTCCAGTTGATCAGCCGGCAATTTCACGCTCTCCTGTGCCGCGGGAGGACTAGCCCCCTGTGACGCCTGGGCTAGCAGTCTGATATCTCCTGGTGCGAGCACCACAACAGAAGCAATCGCAACTACACTTCGGAGAGCGTTGCTGAGCTGCAACCACACTTCAGTATTCACTTTCATGACCCGTCCTCTCCCGAGCGCCGCCCATCATTCGTGTTCTTACGTGGATCAGCTATTCGCGGTCGGCACACAGTGGCTCGCCAACAGCGCGTCGCGTGGGCGGTGTGGGACGAACATCCTGTGTGCATGCCCAGGCGCATCTTCGATGATCAAGCACAGCAAGGTTTGTTGCGAACTGAAAGAATTGACAGTCTTTCTCGCCGGATGGATTACGTTTCCGATCATCAACGTCAGCTAGCGAGAAGATCAACCTGGTGGAGGGCTTCAATTTTTGCGTTACCTTGCTGATCCGTCGTGACAGTCATCGCCCGTGCGCATGCCTCACATAGCCAGAAGTACTCACTTTGACATCGTGGTTCTCGGAATTCTGAGTGAGATGTAATAAATAAAGCGTGTGGTTCGACGAGGAACAGCCTCCCTCCTCGAAAGTATCGAAACGACCTTTCGCAAGATGGATTAGCACACTTGGAAACCATTCTCCCTCCGGCACGAATCGATTCAGAAGCACAGTCGATTCATTCTGCTGCGCAATTTCCAACTTCATAACTCCGAAAAGTAGTAGTTGCGAATACGTTTTGTGCTTGCTCTTGACATCAAAAACAGTCACTCCAGCCAGCTTGTGTTAACCACGAAACGCGAACCAAGGCGGCGCAGCGAAGCGGAGTATAGTCGGCGAGAAGCGTTTGGTTCAGCGAGAAGATCGCACTTTTGTCGCGGCAACAACTGATCGCCGTGGCGCTTCCCTGCTTGAGAAAGGTCACTGTCGTCAATGTGGTTGTACAGCGGACGCGTGGTAGTACTGAAGCATTACCAAGCTGACAGCCGCTTATACTCTGGGGCCTCCACTCGGATTTGACACGAACCCACAGAGAAGTTGTCCCAACTCGCGACCGGGAGAGACGGAAAAGCTGAGATCAATGAAAAGCGTTTCACCACCGCAACTTCGCATTAGAGCGGAGTTGCAAAGGTCGGTGTCCGAGGGCTGTCGCTTTAACGGGGGCGGGTTTGAAGGGTTTACCTCTACCGCGAAGCCATCGGAACGCACTTGACCTCTGTAGTGGTTGACTCAACCCGCCGCAGAATTGGACGCGGCACCTCTGTAACCGGAAGCACCGAATTGCCGCTTTGAAGCAATCGGGCCACCACCTCGTCGAATTCCGAGGTAGATACTACATAGAGATCACGCACTGGCAGAATCGTCGTAAGCTCCTTCTGCAACTTCTTGACGCGGTCGGACGTTTGCGGGTGCCTCGAAAAGCCCCTGCTAATAATACCGTTGTGCTTTTCTAGCGCCCCAATTCGCTCAAAAAAGGACACAAGAGCCTGAGGATCGTAACCGGCCTTGTAAAGATATTGAACACCAAGGTAGTCAGCTTCAGCTTCAAATCCTCGCGAAAACTTGGTTAGCCCGAGTGGTTTGGCAAACCCCATCGTGGACTGGAGGACAGCCCCCAAGGGTCCCCCTACGAAGACGAGTGGGAGCGATGCCAGATTGAACATGCTTGACCGCGTCATCTGGCGTGTGGCGTGCCGCGCTGCAACGTGAGCGATCTCGTGTGCCATCACTCCGGCGAGTTCCGCCTCGTCTTGTACCGCTAGGATGAGCCCGGTGTTTACATAGAGATAGCCCCCGGGTAGTGCGAAAGCATTGATATCGTCAGATTGGACGACTTTCACTGTAAATGGAACTCTTGCATCGGAGTTGCGCACGATGTTCTGGCTGATCCGATTTACATACTCTGTAACCAGCGCGTCGCTCACGAGTTTTGAATCGTGTTCGATGACTTGGGCGTACAGACGGCCCATCTTCTGTTCTTGTTCCAATGAATACCAGTTGCCAGCACCGGTCTTGCCGAGGTTACGACTTCCGATGGCATCGATGTTGTCCTTGTCGGCGACGTGTCTGGCACGCAGTTGTTTCGTCGTGCTCTTAACATTACTTACTTGGGCAAACGTCGGCGTTGTGCAGGCAAACACTGCGACCGACAGCAGCGCAATGCGACATGAATTTTTCAGCGGAGCGGTCACCCGTACCTCCAAAGCTGCAACAGCAGTGTTATGCGGCAGGTTGAACCTTCCTGAGTATTCCGGGCCTGCTCGTCCCTGTCCTGCCGCTGATCGCCTTGACCCTATGTTCTGCACCAGGGTCACCGAATGGAACTGCTAGAAGTATCAGTTCCGGGTAAGGGAGAGCCGGATTACAAGCACCATTAGCGACAAAGGTCGCCGAGGTGCCCCATGCGAAGTTGCTATCTGCTCAGCTGCCTCATTTGCACGCTACTTATAGAATCCGGTGCGATTGATGCACAAGCAAAGCTGCACCGCAAGTCTTTTGTGATCAATGGCCAAAGCGGAGAGGTGACCGTTGTACAAGTGAACGGCCGCGAGTACGTTGATATAGAAGCACTCGTGCGCATCACGAATGGTTCAATGGACCTTCGAGGCCGCGCGATAGGTCTTACGCTGCCGATGTCGCAGGTAGGGGATGCGTCCTCCAGTTCCGATCCGAGCCGACTTTCACGAGACTTCATGAAGGCTGCCATTGAAGAAATCACTCTGATGAGAGAGTGGGCCAGTCCTCTTGCCAACGCCATTCAAAACGGATTTCCCGTGACGGAAGACTGGGTGCTCGGATATAGGGAAAAGGCCGCGAGTGGCCTGAGATTGGGCTCTGTTGCAGTCTCCACGACGGGGGACCAGAGCGCATTCACCCTGCTTAGCAATGAGTTCGAATTGGTGCAGCAGTGGAGCAATAGGCTGTTGGAGGCGCGCAAGTCGATGAGCGCCGCCAACTATGCTGTTTTGCCAGATGCCTTGAAGAATGAGCCGCTCTCACAACAGCTCATCACTTGTGCGCGATTCCTGGGGCCTATGCTGACGAGTGGCACATTTCGGGATGACGCGTCATGTCATTGAGAGTCGCCGACCGTCCATTTCTCCTTCACCTAGACCTATGCAGCACCATCGCCGAACGGCGCCTCTGCCTTGGGTCCCTTCCGTTCGTGAAGCGTGGTAGCCGGTTTGATCCGGGCCAATAACGTCTTTGCGCCGAGTGCTCAAAGTCCAGACGCAGCTCGAACGTCGTCGCATGCAGACCATAGCAGCCAAAACGCCGGTTATCACTCCGTCCAAGAGCACCCAGATCGACGAACCGTTCTTGCGCACCCAGAAGTAGCCGTTGATATTACCCGCTCAAGAACTTCGGTCAAAAAGAACATGGTTAGCGCGCAAAGCAGTCCAGCAGAAGGAGAAGACATCCCGCCGCAAGATAGACCGCTACTGCCACAAGTTGCCAAGCCGATTGCTTTCCTTCTCAATGCAAAAAGCGCAAGGCTGTCGAACCAAACGCGAAGCAAGCCCAAGCACCGCCCAGGCGAAGGGAGCAGTGCCGCCGGATCTCAACAGACTGAATGCGATCAATGTAAGCGAGAAAAAGATCGATTAGTTCTGCTTGCGTTGTGGATGGAAGCTCATTTTCCTGGTTGTGGCTTGTCGATCGGATCGACGCGAGGAGATCTTTCGGTTCGGCGATATCAAGCAATCAGCGGAGCGTCAAGAAATCGACACTGCTCGCAGCTAGCTCACTATTCGGAGCCGCATCCCTTCGCAGAGTATCGGCCTCGCAGCACAAATGAGTGGTGAGCTGGCATATTTGCCAGTCCCTCCACAAATGCAGACCAACTACCATCAGTCGCGAGTAAGGAAGAATACAACAAGGTGCGTTCGCCCTCTGCCAGAAGCAGTTGGCCTCAATCTACTCCGACGCAAGCTCATGCGAACTTCCCTGTAAGGAGAGGACCCAATGACACGGAACAAAACTACTCCCATCACTTACCTCGAAACCAAAGAGCAGAGGCGCTTGAACGAGGCTCGGGATGCCGGCATAGCTTGGAAAAAGTGGGGACCCTATCTGAGCGAAAGACAGTGGGGCACGGTTCGTGAAGACTACAGCCATGATGGAAATGCCTGGGACTATTTCACTCACGATCAATCCCGTTCACGCGCTTACCGCTGGGGCGAAGATGGCTTGGCCGGCATTTGCGACGACAAACAGCAACTGTGTTTCTCCGTTGCTTTGTGGAATAGCCGGGACCCAATTCTGAAAGAGCGCCTCTTCGGGCTTACCAACAGCGAAGGCAATCATGGTGAAGACGTCAAAGAGTATTACTTCTACCTCGATAGCACACCAACGCATTCATATATGAAATACCTGTACAAATACCCACAGCAGGAGTTTCCCTATCGGGACATAATTGACACAAACCGTGGCCGGTCACGCGAAGAACTGGAATATGAACTGCTCGATACCGGCATATTTGATACCGATCGATATTTCGACGTGTTCGTCGAATATGCCAAGGCCGATCCCGAAGACATCCTGATCAAGATTTCAATTCACAACCGCGGTCCTGAAACAGCTCAACTCCACCTCCTTCCTACGCTGTGGTTCCGCAATACCTGGTTTGAAACAAAGAACGGGAAGCCAGAATTGCGCCAAATTGGAGATACAACCGTTCTTGCTTCCAACGCCAAGATTGGCGAGCGCATACTCCAATGTGATGGGCGTCCGGAGCTTCTGTTCACTGAAAATGAGACGAATGCTGCTCGGCTCTGGGGCCAACCCAACGCCTCACCGTATGTTAAGGACGCATTTCACGAGTACCTGATCTCCGGAAACCGAGGCGCAGTGAATCCCATGAAAAGTAGGACAAAAGCCGCGGCACTGTATCGCCTCACGATACCAGCAGGACAGAGCCAGACTGTGAAGCTACGCCTAAGTGCGGTTTCCCCAGCCGATCCATTCGAGAACTTTGAGAAGATTTTCGCCAGCCGACTCGCCGACGCGGACGAATTCTATGATCGAATAACTCCACATTCGTTGACCGAAGATGAGCGCCGCGTGCACCGCCAGGCGCTCGCTGGAATGCTGTGGAGCAAGCAGTATTACTACTTCGATCTCGATAAGTGGCTCTCAGAGCACGGAGCGCATCCTTTGCTGGGTATTGGCGGCGGAAACGCTCGGAATGCCGAGTGGTTCCACATGCTCAATAGCGACATTATTTCCATGCCTGATAAATGGGAGTATCCGTGGTATGCGGCGTGGGACCTGGCTTTCCATACGATCGCGCTTTCGCTGGTGGATTTTGATTTTGCCAAGGATCAACTGCTGCTCATGCTGCGGAACCTTTATGCGCACCCGAACGGACAAATACCCGCTTATGAGTGGAACTTCAGCGACGTGAATCCGCCAGTTCATGCCTGGGCCACATTATTCCTCTATAACGTCGAAAAGGAGTTGGGGCGGGCGGACTTGCGTTTCCTGGAACGCTCGTTCCAGGGACTAATGCTGAATTTCAACTGGTGGGTGAACCGGAAAGACCCGCAGGGTAAGAATGTATTTGCGGGAGGCTTTCTTGGATTGGACAACATTGGCGTGTTTGACCGCAGTTCTCCGCTCCCGACTGGAGGTCACCTCGACCAAGCTGATGGCACTGCATGGATGGCCTTCTACTGCCAGAACATGCTGGAGATTGCACTCATCCTGACCGAGTATGACCCTATCTACGAGGACGTTGCCTTCCGGTTTGCCGAGCACTTTCTCTGGATTACCTACGCCATGGACCGCATTGGTGAGCATCACGACCAAATGTGGGACGGCGAGGAAGGATTCTTTTATGATCTGCTCCACCTGCCGAACGGCGACTCCATGCGCCTGAAAGTCCGCTCGATGGTTGGTTTGCTGCCGTTGTGCGCGTCCACCGTATTTGAAGACTCCGGCATGATGGCGCGTAGCCCCCGGCTAGCTGAGATGGTTGCAATATTCAGAAGGCGGCACCCTGAACTGCTGCAGCATATTGCTCCTGCGGACAGCACCTTCAAGGGACATGCAGACCGTCGCCTGCTGTCCGTATGTAACAAAAAGAAGATCGAACGCATTCTGGGATACATGCTCGACGAGAACGAATTTCTCGGCCCCTATGGGATACGGTCCCTGTCGAAGTACCATACCGACCATCCGTTCGTATTCAACCTCAGCGGACACGAGTACAAAGTGGGATACCTGCCAGCCGAGTCGAACACGGGAATGTTTGGCGGGAATTCGAACTGGCGGGGGCCCGTCTGGATGCCCGTGAACGGGTTGCTGATCCGGAGCTTGTTGAATCTATACCAGTTCTACGGTGACGATTTCACGGTGGAGTGCCCGACCGGCTCCGGTACTTATATGACCATGTTCGAGGTGGCAAAAGAGATCGCTCGCAGGCTGTCGAGCATCTTCCTGCGTGACGAAAAGGGTATCCGTCCCGTTTATGGTGGAACCAAGAAGTTCCAGGAAGATCCATACTGGAAGGACTACATCCTGTTCTATGAGTACTTCCACGGGGACAACGGAGCCGGGCTTGGCGCCAGCCACCAGACTGGTTGGACAGGAATCATCGCGCGCACTCTTGACTTGTTTGCGCGCGTTGACCCGGCCAGTATGCTGCAGGTGTCAAAAAACGATTTGATAGCACGCACGACTCGCGCGCAGGTGGCCGGATAACAGCTCGAATCGCGTGCAGAGTATGCCGCGACGCACGGGGCAAACCAACCAGTGTGACAGGGGCCGTCAGTCGGCCTGTTGAGCTGTCACCTTTGACAGTTTTCCGGGCCCTTGGACTCACCGATCATTGATACGGAAGAAACCATCGCATCGGCGATCAGTCATACCGCGTCGCCGGTCGCCCGCAAGCAGGAGAAGTCCAATGAACCACATGAAAGCACTTAGACTAGTTGCAATGATTGGTTCAGCGCTCATCGCCGCAGCCGCTCTGGCGAAAGATAGTAAGCTCCGTGTCCACGTTCAGCCCGGGCAGGCGTACATTTTCGTGGATGGCATCCCGGTCGGTGACGGTAGTCGAGCCGTCACAGTCACGCCAGGTGCCCACACAGTCGGCGTGTACAACTACGGCTTCGCACCGCAGACTCAGGAGGTGTCGGTTGAAGCGGGAACCATTACTGCAGTCGAGTTCACACTTCAGCCGATTGCTGGCACCGTTGCCGGTCCGTATGGCCGAATCCAGATCGAGGGCGCCAGCCGCTCCGCGATCCTTCTCAACGGAAAGACTGCTGAATACTTCGTCGGACACGGTGACGAATTCAATCATGCAGGCAAATTCCTTCCGTGCTGTGCACAACAACTCCTCGTTCCAGTGGGAACGCATCAATTGACTATTCTGGACAAAGGCGGAAAAGAACGCTGGTTTGGATTGGTTAAGGTCGCGGAGAATGAGCGAGTGATCATCAATGCGAACAATGGAACACAGCGAACGAAATCCTGGACCAAGCCTGATACTGGTCCCTATCCACGATTCACCGCACGAACGGCGAGCGCGAAAGTTGCCATCGCTCCCGTGAGCGGCAGCCTGAGTGCCCAGTCCCCAAACATCAATTGCGGTGACTCTTCGAAGCTTACTTGGACGTCTCCTGAAAGCGTTGAACGGGCCATTAACATGGGCTCCGAGAGTGTAAAACAAACTGCTGAGGCTGGCGAATTGTCGATCGAGCCGCCACAGACTACGACTTACGAGCTGCATGCGTCAGGGCCGGGCGGGACAAGCAGTTCCAGCACGACGGTGAACGTTAACACGACGGTGCAGAGCTCCATCCAGGCTTCACCGTCTGAAGTTCGCTATCGCCGGATTGGTGACAAGGTCATGGAGCAGGGATCTGTAAACCTGACCTGGAGTGCTACCAATGCGCAAGAGGCCTCCATTGAGCCGATCGGCCCGGTGAAGACGAATGACAGTCAGTCCCTGACAATCGCTCCGAAGCAGGCAGGTGAAGGCACAGTAAATGAAGTACAAACCTATAGCTTGACTGCGACGAACAAATGCGGCGGCGTGGATACGCAAACGGCTTCGGTTCGCATGACTGGATCGATCGAGCCTATTCCGGAAGTCCCACTCGCCAGCGTATTTTTCCCGACCGGTATTCCCGACCAACAGCGTCCAGAAGCGGGTTTGGTTCTGAGTCAGCAAACGGTCCTCGCCCAGACCGCCGCCGGATTCAAGAAATACCTCGAATATGACCCGCAGGCGCGGCTTGTCGTGTATGGCAACACGGATGAGAGGGATTCGAATGCACGGAACAAACCACTTAGTCAGAGACGTGCCGATCGAGTAAAGAATTATCTCGTATCGCTTGGCATTCCCCAGGGCAACATTGAAACGATCGCTCAAGGAAAAGATCACCCGCTGAGTGCCGACACGGTCCAATTGCTGCATGACCAGAATCCAAACAAGCCTTCCAAACCCGCGGGTAGTTCTCAGGATCTCTTGTGGGCATACAATCGAAGAGTTGATCTAAACCTGCAGCCGAAGGGAGCACAGTCCACACAGTTCTATCCGGACAATGCGCCCGAGGCCAAGCTGCTGTTGGACAGCAACTGGCCCGAGCATCCGCAGATTCTAATTCTAGCCTCGCGAAAGGAATCGTTGCCGTTGGACGAGGGGCCAACGAAGTAGCGAGTCGAAGCTGACATAGATCGAGGGGTCTGAGCAGGGGCGCCCCTTCATTTTCCGGACTTACCGGACGCCGGCTATGGGAGTTGACGTCGGGTACTTCCGAGCTTGAAGGGGCCCTTTTGTTGTTGACTGTGGAGCTCTCCGTTTTCGACTGAATTTGGTTTTTCTGGAAGTGCCTTGGCATCTGGCTGACCGGCCAGAATGCTTCAATGGGCAAACCGAAGAACGCTAGTTAGGCCTGCCTACCCAGGAATACTGCCACCCGACGGAGACGTTGTCGTAACTACCACCGAAACGAACGTAGGCTCCACGGTTATAGCTGACTTTCAGCGCCTGATGTCCGCTCATCGGAAGGGAGAGCGTGCCTCCAATCCTTGAGTTCTTTTGAAGAGTGCCATGGTTCTCAACGCCGTTCAAGGTCGTACGGCCTCCGTACCAGAAATTGCCATCCAGTGACGCCCAGAGTCTCGGCTTGACGTCATAGCTCAGATGTCCTTCAAACGCGAAAATCGGACTTTGGGTTTGGACGTTGATCCCGGGAGAAAACTGGTTCTTGGAGAAAAACTTGTGATTTGTCGTATAAAACCACACCCCCGCGTAGGAGTCGAGTATCCAATGCCCCCAGCGCCTGGAGACCCCAAGCTCAGGTTTGAACCCCCAGCGATTCGCACCATAGTTGATCAGCTTTATTGGATCATACTGGCCTGTCGGCGCGACCATTCGGAAACTGAACCCGACAAGGGTCCCCTGTTTCCACTTGCGGAAATCTGACAGATCCATTGCCGGCCCACCTATCAGATTCACCGAAAAGCGGTAAGCGGAATCGAACAAGCCTGAGCGGTAGGCGTTTGTTTCTGCACCGACAACCGTGCCCCGAAAGTTGCCTACGCCATAGGGCATCGAAACCGAAACATTTGCCGACCGTCCCATGAAGCGCATCGAATGTGTCAGGCTAGCTATCGAGACGCTGGCTCGGGCTGTTGCTCCCGTAATTGGGACAGTTCCGTCAAACAGGAGTTCACCGTCAAGGAAGGCATACGTCAGATTCACGGAATTGGAATGTACCGGAGTAATGAGGTAGGCCCGCGGCGCCAGGTCCTGGGCGCTAGCGAACGGGCCAATCGAGACCAAGGCGCCAAACGCTAGTCGCTTCAGCACTTTGATCAAGCGCCGGTGTTCCTGGCTAGATTTCACGTTTCGTCTTTCCTAAATCCGCTTGATCACAACGGCAGTCAGATCGTCCTGTTGCTTGGCGCCATGTGAAAACTCATGAGCCGATGCATAGAGCTTATTGATAATCTCCCTTGGACTGCTGTCGCGATATCTGCGAATCACTTGTTGCACTCTCTGAGTGCCGAAGTCTTCTCCCTGATCGTTCTCCCATTCGAAGAACCCATCCGTCGAAAGCAACATGACGTCTCCCGTTCGAAGTTGCAGTTGCGACGGTGAATCGCACTCGAAGGTCGGAAGAATGCCGAGCGGGAGCGCGTGCGATTGGATCTCGATGAACCGGTCGTCCGCACGTGAGTAAAGGAAGAGGGGGCCATGACCCGCGGACAGGAGCTGTACATCGGGGGATCTGGGGCAGCACACAAGAGCGACAAACGTTGTAAATCTGCCGGTGGTCAGGTCGGCACCAAACGCTTCATTGACGCTCTCCAGCGCCAACTTCAGATCTTGTGTAGCTCGGAAGGAAGAGCGTGCATACGCTCGGCAAACTGACGCCAACAATGCTGGGCCGATTCCGTGCCCTGTCACATCTGCAAGGCTAACGATGAGCCTACCATCCGGAAGGGCCTGCCAATCGAAGTAGTCTCCGCCGGTATCGTCGGCTGGCTGATTCCAGCCAGCGATGTCAAATCCCAGGATCTGGGGGGTCTCTTGCGGCAAGAGAGACTGCTGAATAGATCGAGCGATCTGCAAGTCGTGCTGGACTGCATCGAGCTTCCTTTTTGTTTCTGCCTCACGAAGAGCAGCACACAGGTGCTTCCGTATTTGGCCGCTGACGGCGGCGGCGACAACGCCACCCATCAAAAGAGTGATTGCGTTCAGGGCGACGCCGGCTTGAATGAACGATGCAGTCTCGCCGATCCCCGCAGGTCTCCAACCCAAGTACAGAGCAGCGCACAGGTAACTAATGAATGCCGAGAGTCCAGCAAGGATGCTGATTCCCGGCCTCAATCGCAGTACCGACATAATAGTAAAGATGAAATACACCAGTAGCGCCGGGCTAGCAATAGGGCGATAGACTGTTTCGATCTGCTCACTGGGCAGCAATGCAATTGCCAATGCCGGAAGAGCAGTCTCAATGATGGTCGTAATTGTCCAGAAGGATGTCGGGATACGTTCCGCGGTATTGAGCGCGAGGTTCACCCGCCTAAATATCCAGTATTCAAAGGCAACAACAAGGAAGACGAGACCCACGCCGCACCACACGCGGGCAT
>Ga0136846_1227477_pt1 | contig 13205 bp, 9 predicted proteins | sample HopSoiMetagenom2_FD_96841 | JGI IMG/M metagenome (GOLD analysis project Ga0136846, IMG submission 96841) | Grasslands soil microbial communities from Hopland, California, USA - 2 Assembly 2016 (version 4) | ecosystem: Environmental > Terrestrial > Soil > Grasslands | place: USA: Hopland... | reverse complement strand
GGCGGCCCATCGAGCCGAGCTTCACCGGCTGGCCGGGCGGATTGCCGATCTGCGCGGTCGTCTCGGTCTGGCCGTAACCGTCGCGGATGGTGATGCCCCAGGCGTTGCGGACCTGCTCGATCACCGCCGGGTTCAGCGGTTCGCCGGCCGAGATGCACTCGCGGACCTGGACCTGCACTGCGGACAGGTCGGCCTGGATGAGCATCCGCCAGACCGTGGGCGGCGCGCAGAACGTGGTCACGCCGTACGTCTGCAGGACCTCCAGCATCTTCTCGGCGTCGAAGCGGCTGTAGTTGTACAGGAAGACGGTCGCGCCGGCGTTCCAGGGCGCGAAGACGTTGCTCCAGGAGTGCTTGGCCCAGCCGGGTGAGGAGACGTTCAGATGTACGTCGCCGGGCTGCAGACCGATCCAGTACATGGTCGACAGGTGGCCGACCGGGTAGCTGACCTGCGTGTGCTCGACCAGCTTCGGCTGGCTCGTCGTACCGGAGGTGAAGTACAGCAGCAGGGAGTCGTCGGCGGCGGTGTCGACCTCGGGGACCGGGCCGTCGTAGCCGGCCGCGTCGGCGTACTGCAGCCAGCCCTCGACCGGCTCGCCGATCGCGACGCGGATGCAGTGGTCGGCGATTCCGGCGTACCTTCCGGCGTTGGAGCTGGTGGTGACCACCGCACGGACGTTGCCGCGGGTGATGCGGTCGGCCAGGTCTGCGTCGGTCAGCAGCGTGGTCGCGGGGATCATCACCGCACCGGCACGGATGCAGCCGAGCATGGTCTCCCAGAGCTCCACCTGGTTGCCCAGGACGATCAGCACCCGGTCGCCAGGCTGCAGACCTGCGTCGGTGAGCCAGCCGGCCACTTTGCGCGAGCGGTCGGCCATCTCGGCGTACGTGCGTGAGTTGACCTCACCGTCCTCCTCGACGATCGTCAGCGCGGCGACGTCGGGCTGCTCGACCGCCAGCGCGTCGAACCAGTCCTGCGCCCAGTTGAACCGCTCGAACGCCGGCCAGTGGAAGTCCCGGTACGCCGTCTCGTAGTCGTCGCGATGCGCCACCAGGAAGTCCCGCGCCATCCGGAACTCCCGCGTCACGTCCGAGGTGCTCTGCTCGGTGCTGTCCGTTGGGCTCATGACCGCATCTTTGCCCAGCCACTACCAATCGGTAAACCACGCCGCTGCGAAGCGCCGGCGGCACGTCGATCGTTGTGAGGAGCGTGCCCGTCAGAGCGCGAGGACGGCGCCGGTGATCACGAGCGGCGTGAGGATCAGGCCTCGCCAGAAGAAGGACCACCAGGAGATGTCGACGCGGGCGGCGTCGCAGCGGGCTCGCCACAGCAGGGTGGCCAGCGAACCCCAGAGAGTGAGCAGGCATCCGCAGTTGACCCCGATCAGGAGGGCCATCATCCGGTGCGGGCTGTTCGACGCCACGGGCTCCATGGCGAGGTACGCCGGCAAGTTGTCGAACAGGTTGGCACCAACTGCCGCAGTGAAGCTGAGCCGGAGCTCCGAGGTGCTTCCGGCCACGCGGTGGAGCAGATCCTCCAGACCATGGTCGCTGAGGAAGCCGACGACCGCGAACAGCACCACCACACCAACGACGAGCTTGTACGGGACCAGCGACCATCGCAGCCCGCTCCTGCGCCGGACGGCGAACAGCGCGACCAGAACGATCGCCCCGGCACTGGCCGGCCACGCCACATCGATGCCGGACACGAATGCCGGTCCCATCAGCAGACAGACCGCTGCGGAGCCCCAGAACAGGACCCTATCCTCGACCAGCGGCGTCGGCGGTACGTCGTACGTGCGCCGAAGGTCCCGGTGGAACAGCGCGGCCAGGAGGGCGACCGTGATCACGATCGCAGTAATCGCCGGTCGCCAGCTGACCGAGAGGTACGACGTGTTCAACTGGCGGAACTGATGCAGCGCCAACAGGTTTGTGAGGTTCGACACCGGCAGCAGCAAGGACGCCGTTCCGGCCAGCCACACCGTGGTGAAGGCGAACAGCTTCGGAGGGATGTCGAGCTGCCGGGCCATCGAGAGCACCACCGGGGTCAAGAGCACGGCACACGTGTCGAGCGAGAGCACGATCGTGAGCACGGTCGCGAGCGCAACGACCAGCAACCACAGCCGCCAGACCCGGCCGCGGGCAAGGTGCGCCGCCTCTCGCGCCGCGACGTCGAAGACCTTGGCCTGGTCGGCCAGCTCGGCGATGACGGTCACGGCGACCAGGAACACCAGTACCGGCGCAATGCGCTCGACCAAAATTCACAACCTCCGGGATGGGGCTTGGCTACGCTGGCCTGGTGAGACCGCCCGTCGACGACCAGCCTCAGTATGACCAGCAGCTGCCGGAGGGCTATCCGGCGGAGTATGAGGCCGACGTCGTGCTGCGGGACGGCGCGACGGCGCACCTGCGCCCGATCACGCCGGCTGACGACGACCTGCTGGTCGCGTTCTACGCCCGGGTGTCCGAACAATCGAAGTACTACCGCTTCTTCGCCCCGTATCCCGAACTCTCCGACCGTGATGTGGCGAGGTTCACTCAAGTCGACTACCACGACCGGCTGGCGCTGATCGTCACCGTCGGTCACGAGATGATCGGAGTCGGGCGCTACGAACGCACCGGACGGCGTACCGCTGAGGTCGCATTCCTGATCGAGGACGCCCACCAGGGTCGCGGTCTCGGTCAGCTCCTGCTCGAGCACCTGGCCCAGGCCGCCCGGGAGAACGGCATCCATCAGTTCGTCGCCGAGGTGCTGCCGGACAACCGGAAGATGATCACCGTGTTCACCGAGGCCGGATACAAGGTGGCCCGGGAGTTCGAGGACGGCGTGATCATGGTCGAGTTCGACATCGCGCCGACCGACACCTCGTTCGGCGTGATGCAGGCCCGCGAGCAGCGCTCCGAGGCGCTCTCGATCGCGCGACTGCTGACGCCGCAGAGCGTGGCCGTGATCGGGGCGAGCCGGCGCGAGGGCACGATCGGCAACGCCCTGCTGCGGAACCTCCGCGACGGTGGGTTCCCCGGCCGGTTATATGCCGTGAACACCGACACCAAAGCCGACGAGATCGAGGGCGTACCGGCGTACCCGACGATCCGTGAGGTGGACGACACGGTCGACCTGGCCGTCGTCGCGGTGAAGGCCGACATGGTCGCCGACGTCGTACTGGACTGTGCCGCGAAGGGTGTGCGTGGGCTGGTCGTGGTCTCGAGCGGGTTCGCCGAGATCGGCGACGAGGGACGGAAACGGCAGCGGTACCTCGTCGGTCTGGCGCGGTCCTACGGCATGCGGGTGATCGGGCCGAACGCGCTCGGGGTGATCAACACCGCGGCCGGAGTCTCGCTGAACGCGACGCTCTCACCACTGATGCCGAGCAGGGGCCGGGTGGCGTTCTTCTGCCAGTCCGGTGCGTTGGGCGTACCGATCCTGGCCGACATGGTCGGTCGTGGCCTGGGGCTGTCGAGCTTCGTCTCGGCCGGCAACCGCGCCGACGTGTCCGGCAACGACCTGATGCAGTACTGGTACTCCGACGAGGCGACCGAGGTCGTGCTGCTCTACCTGGAATCACTCGGCAACCCGCGCAAGTTCAGCCGGGTCTCTCGCCGGCTGGCCGGGCGGAAGCCGGTGATCGCGCTGAAGTCGGGCCGGGCCACCCAAGGTGTGCCGGTCGGGCAGCTGATCCGGCGCAGCAAGTTGCCTGCCGCAACCATCGACTCTCTGTTCCGGCAGAGCGGCCTGATCGGGGTGGACACCACCGGCGAGTTGTTCGACGTCGCCCAGTTGCTGGCCCACCAGCCGCTGCCGAAGGGACGCCGGGTCGGCATCGTGTCGAACTCCGACGCCCTGACGCTGCTCGCGCTGGACACGATGGCGGGCTGCGGCCTGGACATGGCGGGGGAGCCGCGCAACCTGAGCGCGGACGCGACCGCGGCCGACTTCGAAGCGGCGCTCACCGAGGTGTTCGCCGACGATCGGGTGCACTCGGTCGTGGTGATCTACACGCCGCCGGTGCAGGCGAACGGTGCGGAGGTCGCGCAGGTGCTGGCCGCTGCCGCCGCGGGCTCCGACAAGCCGGTCGTGTCGACGTTCCTGGCGTCCAGGAGCGTGCCTGCCGAGCTGCGTGTCCAGGACGGTGAAGGCGGAGCGGCCCGTGGCTCCATCCCGTCGTTCCTCAACCCGCAGTACGCCGTGGGCGCGCTGGCGAAGGCGACGCAGTACGCGGAGTGGCGGCGGCGGTCGGACAGCCGGATCCCTGACCTGCCGGACGTGGACACCGCCGGGGGAGAGGACTTCGTCGCGGAGTTCCTCCAGCGCCATCCTGCGGGCGCCGACCTCGACGAGGCAGACCGGCAGCGGCTGCTCAGCTTCTACGGCATCCAGGTGTTGCCGGCTTTCCCGGTGCTCAGTGCGGACGAGGCGGTCGCCCGGGCGGCCGACCTCGGCTTCGAGGTGATCCTGAAGGCGACGGCCGAGCAGTGGCGGATGCGGCCGGATCTGGCCGACATCTGGCGGCACATCCACGACGAGGACGACATGCGCGCGGCCTGGGCGGAGATGACTCAGACGTTCGGGGTCGCGTCGGACCCCGGGCGGGCGCAGTTCGTGGTCCAGAAGATGGCGCCGCCCGGCGTCCCGGTGGTGATCTCGGCGATCGAGGACGTGTCGTTCGGCCCGGTGGTGACGTTCGGGCTGTCCGGTGTCGCGACCGACCTGCTCGGTGACCGGTCGTACCGGATGCCGCCGCTGACGACCCGCGACGCCGCGGAGATGGTCCGCGAGGTGCGGGCGGCTCCGCTGCTCTACGGGTACCGCGGTTCGGACCCGGTCGACATCTCCGCGATCGAGAACCTGCTGCACCGGGTGTCGCGACTGACGCTCGACCTCGAGGAGGTCGTCCGCCTGGACCTGCGGTCGGTGCTCGTCTCCGTGGAGGGCGCCACTGTCCTGGACACCCGCATCCGCATCGCGCCGAACGAGAAGCCGCGCCAGGACGCTCCGGCGCGGCGCCTCACTTAGACCCGTTGGTAGATGCTGTTGGCCCGCTTCAGCAGCCGGGCATCGACCAGCTCACGGCGCAGGGCGGCGTGGTCGGGATGCCAGCGGTTGAGGATCTGGTTCACCTCGGACTCCGGATACTCGCGTCCCGGCTCGAAGCTCTGCACCAAGTACTCCAGCACGATCCGGAACTTGTCCGGGAACGTTGGGAAGTGAGTCAGCCGCCCGTCGCGGATGAACGACCTCAGCACGTTGTCCCGCGCGGGGTCGGGGTCGAGCGGCACCCGCTCCGGCCGGCTCTCCCGTACGGCGTCCTTGAACGCATCCTCGTGCGCGGCGAACCCGCCCCGGCCCGCCTCGATCAGCCCGCCCTTGGTCAGCCGTTGCAGTGCCTTCACCACGACCGGCGCGGGAAGCCCGGTGCTCCCGGCAACCTGCTCGGGAGTGGTGGCGCCGAGAACGATCGCGGAGTACGTCCGCAACCTCGACGGTTCGGCCAGCAGGCCACACAGCTGATCGGCGTTCATACATTTCACGCTAACGCTTGCCGCAAACAGTTTTCGGCATGAAAGGATCGCCCGTATGCAGCCTGGTCCGCACAACGCGATCACCGATGTCCCCGGAGTTCTGGTCGGTCAGGTCGAACGCGTCGATCCGCCGTACCTCACCGGCACGACCGTGGTCTATGTGCCCACGACGGCAGTGGCTGGTGTCGACGTCCGTGGTGGTGCACCGGGTACGCGGGAGACGGATCTGTTGTCGCCGGTGAACTCGAACGCCGGCGCGAACGCGATCGTGCTGACCGGCGGCAGTGCCTTCGGGCTCGACACGGCCGGCAGCGTGATGCGCTGGCTCGAGGAGCGCGGCGAGGGTGTCCGGGTCGGGCCCGGCGAGTACGACGTGGTGCCGATCGTGCCGACCGCGGTCATCTTCGACCTCGCGCGCGGCGGCGACTTCAAGGCCCGGCCGGAGCCGACCTGGGGTGCGGACGCGATCGCGGCCGCCACTGACGGATCAGTTGCCTTAGGCAATCACGGGGCCGGGGCCGGCGCCCGGGTGCGATCGCTGAAAGGCGGGGTCGGCTCGGCGAGTGTACGCCTCGACGACGGTACGACGGTCGGCGCGCTGGTGATCGTGAACGCGGCCGGCTCGGCGGTCGATGCCGAGGGCAACCTGTACGGCGCACGCTTCGGGCTCGGCGACGAGTTCACCCATCTGCGCACGCCGGCCGAACCGCCGCCACCGGCAGCCCCCGGACGCAACCTGATCCCCGGCCCGCCGATGAACACAGTGATTGCGGTGATCGCGACCGACGTACCGCTGGACAAGGCGGCGACGAAGCGGATGGCGATGGTCGCGCATGACGGCCTGGCCCGCGCCATCGACCCGATCCACACCCTCGTCGACGGCGACAGCATCTTCGCCCTGTCGACCCGGATCGTCGACGACAACCGCCCGCGGCTGAGCGTCACCGATCCGCTGGCGCTCGGTCAGCTCGAGACCGTCTACGCCGCGGGGGCGCGGACATTGTCGCGGGCGATTGTGCACGCGATGCTGAACGCCGAGAGCGTCGAGACGCCGGGCGGGACGATTCCCAGCTACCGCGACGCCTATCCGTCGGCGTTCCGGACCGACTGACGTACGACTGCGGTCGTACGCGCCGCCGCCGAAGAGCCACTTTCGGGGACGTCAAGACCGGTCTGCGGGCCGACGACCAAACAGGCCTGTCCCGGAAGGCTGTGGGACATGAGCTTCCAGACTCCACAGTCGCAGGTCGTGCTGAGCGGTCACGGGCTGGTCAAGTACTACGGCGACGTCGTCGGCCTCGCCGGAGTAGACGTCGCCGTCCGGTCCGGCGAAGCGCTCGCGGTGATGGGCCCGAGCGGTAACGGCAAGACCACGCTGCTGCACGTGCTGGCCGGCATCCTCACGCCGGACCAGGGCGAGGTGCGGCTCGGCGGTGAACGCGTCGATCAGCTGAACGACGCTGCCCGAACCGTTCTGCGCCGCCGTCGCCTCGGCTTCGTCTTCCAGGACAACCAGCTGCTCGCGGAACTGCCCGCCGACGAGAACGTGGCGCTGCCGCTGATGGTCGACGGGCTCAGCCGGCGTGACGCGATCGGCCGGGCCAGGGCGATGCTCGCTCAGGTCGGTCTGGCGGCCGAGGCCGGTCGCCGGCCCGGTGAGCTGTCAGGTGGTCAGGCGCAGCGGGTCGCGATCGCACGGGCGTTGGTGGGTGAGCCTCAGGTGGTATTCGCCGACGAGCCGACCGGTGCGCTGGATGCGACCACAGGCTCCCAGGTGATCGATCTGCTCATCGGCGCAGCGACGTACCGGGGTGCGGCAGTGGTTGTTGTGACGCATGACAACGCGGTTGCCGCCCGTTGCCACCGGGTCCTGCACATCGTCGACGGTCGGGTCAGCGAGCAGGTCGGAGTCGTTCGATGAACCCGATGACCGACCTGGGGCTGCGCTTCATCCGGCGTCCCGGGCCCGGAGGACGAGCCGCCAACCTCGCCGCTCTCGGCGCTACTGCGGTCGTCGCCCTGCTCGTCAGCTTTCTGATCGCCGGTTCGCTCGGGCTGTCGCATCGGTCCGACCGCATCGGCTGGCGCAGCGCGGACAAGGCCGATCCGGCGAGCGCGATCGGTGCGATCAAGCTGGACGACGAACAACGCGTCGACGGCCACCGACTCACCGTACTCGAGCTCGCCGTACTCGACGTCGGAGCGCTTCGGCCGAACGAACTGGCGCCGCCACCCGGCCTCGACCACGCGCCGAAGCCCGGCGAGGTCTTCGTCTCACCGGAGGTTGCGAAGCACTGGTCGAGCCTCAGCAAGGAGTACGGCGTCGAGCATCCGACGGGGGTGATCAGTGCCAAGGGTCTGTCCTCGCCGGAGGAGTTCATCGTCATCCGCGGGGTGAAGACCATCGCGGCGTCGGAACACCCGCAGTACGTGAGCAGCTGGAATGACGACGTGTGGGACAGCCGCATGCTCGGTCTGCTGATCGCGGTGGCGTTCGGCATCACGCTGGTGCTGTTTCCGATCCTCAGTCTGGTCGGCCAGGCTGCCGGTGTGGCTGCCAAACGCCGCGAACATCGCCTCGCCGCACTCCGCCTGGCCGGCGCCACCCGCGCGCAGGTGCTGTGGCTGAGCTCGGTGGAGCAAGCTGTTCTCGGTTTTGCCGGTGCAGTGATCGGACTGGTCGGCTACACCGTTCTGAGTCCGCTGATCGCGCGCATCCCACTCGGCGGCGGACGCTGGTACGTCAGCGACATCACCGCGAACTGGTGGACCGTTCTGATCGTCCTCGCCGCCGTACCCGTCCTGTCCGTCGTCAGCGCGCTGATCGGTCTCGGCCGGGTCAGCATCACCCCGCTCGGCGTCGTCCGCGGCCAGACCCGCAAGCGCATCAGCGTCCTGCGAGTGGGCCTCTTGGTGATCGGTCCGCTCATCCTGGCCTACTACGGGATGCAGGCGGCGCTCCTCCCGGTGCTGATCGGTGTTGGCTTCGCGGCGCTCGCAGTGCGGGTGATAGGTCCATGGGCAGTCCAGCTGATCGGTAAGACGTTGGCCAATCTCGCCAACGGGCCCGTGGCGTTGCTGGCCGGTCGGCGGTTGGCGGACGATCCGAAGGGTGCGTTCCGACCAGTGGCAGCGCTGGTGCTGTCTGGCTTCGTGACGGGCTTCATCTCGGTATTCATGCCGCCCGGTGACGACAACCCAAGCTTCCACGACATGCGGATCGGTGTTGCGTTGCTGCTGTCGCTGGTGTTCCTGACTGTGGCGGCGTCAACCGCTGCGGGTGCGGTCGGTACGGCGTTGGACCAGGCCGCTCCGGCCCGCGCGTTGCGCCGGTCGGGGGTGCCGTTGTCGGTGATCGAGCGGTCGGCTCGGGTGGCGGCCGTCGTACCTGTCATCGGGGTCGGACTGCCGGTCGTCGGGTTCGGCGCGCTGTGCGGGCTGGCGTTGAGTGGCGGCAAGGTCCTCACCGACGGGAACTCCGGCGTACTGCTGCTGATCGGGCAGGTTGTCGCCGGACTCGTGCTGGTGGCAGTCGCGGGGGCTGCGGGTGCACCGGTGTTGCGGAAGGCGAGTGCGAACTGATCGCGGTTGTCCACAGCCCCGGTCGAAGGGTCGAACGACTGGGGCCGGGTCCGTGCAAGGATGAGGGCATGCGTGACCTGAATGCACCGGAGCTCGCGGACGCGGCCGGTGAACTGCACGAGGCGATCGACCGGTGTGGTTACTACCCCGACGTGGTGACGGACTCGCTCGAGGTGGCGATCGCGGGTGAACCGATCCGCGCGTTCGTGTTGCAGCACGAGCCGACGTTCGACCGTGATGAGGTCCGCCGGCACATCACCATCCTGGCGCTGACTCCGACCCGGCTGATCGTCGGCCACACCGACGAGCACGCCGCGGACGAGTTGATCCGGGCGCCGTATGCGTCGACCTCGACCGAGGCGATCCCGTTGAACCGGGTGAACGCCGTGGTCGTGAACCGCGTGGTTCCCAACCCGGCCGGCTACGCCTCCGGGAAGTCGGACCCAGCGGTCGCCGGCGGCGGCGAGGTCGTGCTGACGATCGGCTGGGGCATGGTCAACCGGATCGACCTCGAGCCGGCCGTCTGCGCGGATCCGAACTGCGAGGCCGACCACGGCTACACCGGGTCGGTCGCGGCCGACGACATCTCGCTGCGGATCAGCGCCGCCGCCGACGGGCCGGCCGGGATCCAGCAGGTCCTGGACTTCGCCCGAGCTCTGTCGTTCGCGACCAGCCGGTCGTGATCCGGTGATCGTGCCGGTAGCCCCGCAGTACGGCGGCGGAGCGCTCGCCGACGTCCTGCCCTCAGTCGCCGGCGCGTTGGCGGTGCCCGGGGAGAGCAACCTGCTCGGTCTGCCCCCAGCATCGCGGTACGCCGTACTGCTCCTGGACGGCCTCGGCTGGAACCTGCTCCTGCGGTACGCCGAAGCCGCACCGTATCTGTCGTCCCTGCTACCGCAGAGCCGCAGCCTCACCGCCGGTGTCCCGTCGACGACCGCCGTCAGCCTCACCAGCCTCGGCACCGGATTGCCGCCGGGCGCGCACGGCATCGTCGGCTACACGTCGATCGTGCCGGAGACCGGCGCACTACTGAACGCGCTGGCCTGGGACGCTCCGGTGGACCCGCGCCGCTGGCAGCCGCACGAGACCGTCTTCGACCGGGTAGCCGCCGCCGGCGTTGCCACTCGCAACGTGAGCAAGGCGCGCTTCGACTCCTCCGGTCTCACTGCTGCGGCGTTCCGGGGGAGCGCCCACCGTGGCGCCGACACCGTCGAGGACCGCCTGGACGCGACCCGCTTCGCGAGCCGTGAGGGCAAGTCCTCACTCGTCTACGTCTACGACTCGCAGCTTGACTACATCGGTCATCAGCAGGGATGCGACTCCTGGCAGTGGCAGAAGGAACTGTCCGCCGCCGACGCCTTCGCCCAGCAGGTCCGCGCCGCCCTGCCGCGTGACGCCGTACTCCTGGTTGTCGCGGATCACGGCATGATCGACGTCGCACCCGAACACCGACTCGATCTGGACGCCGAGCCCGGGCTGACCGAAGGCCTTCGTCTCGTCGGCGGCGAGTCCCGTTTCCGCCACCTGTACTGCCTGCCCGGCGCGACCGCCGACGTGGTGGCCACCTACCAGGCCCGCCTCGGTGACAAAGCCCTGGTCCTCACCCGGGACGAAGCCATCGCCCGGGGCTGGTTCGGCCCGTCCGTTGAACCTCGCGTCACGCCACGCCTGGGCGACATCATCGTCGCCACCCTCGGGCCGGTCGCTCTGGTCGCCAGCCGCCGCAGTCCCCAGGAGGCAGATTTGATCGGCCTGCACGGTTCTCTCACGGCCGACGAGATGACCATCCCGCTGCTGATCGACTCCGGCAGCTAGAAGCTCCAGACGTCCCAGTAGAAGCTGGTCTGAGCGGTCTTCGCTTCGCCGTCCCTGGCCGTGACCGTGACCTTGTAGCGGCCGGAGCCGGGGGTGAGGACACCGGTGATCCAGCCTCGTTCGGTGTCGATGCTGAGGCCCGGTGGCAGCCCGACCGCGGAGTAGCTGATGTCACCGGTGCCGCCAGTGCCCTTCATCAGCAACGGGACGGCGGGGATGCCACCCACACCCAACTGTTCGGCGGGCCGGGTGATCGCGATCGCGCCCTGCGGCTGGGCGGCAGCAGCGCCGACGGCCTCGGCGGCGTCGACCAGACCCTCGCCGTAGAAGGAGTTGTTGGCTACCGAGCCGACGCACTGACCGGACGCACCAGCCGGGCACGCGAGATCGTTCGCCTGCTGGGCCAGCCGGGCGCGGACCTGCGCGGGCGTCAGCTTCGGATCGACGCTGCGTAGCAGCGCGGCAACCCCGGCAACGTGCGGCGACGCCATCGACGTACCTTCCAGTTGCTTGTAGCCACCACCTGGCACCGTCGAATACACGCCCTCACCCGGCGCCGCGAGATTGATCTTGTTGTCGCCGTAGTTCGAGAACTGCGATTTCGTGCCGGTCGGGTCCACCGACGCCACGACGGTCACGTTCGGTAGCTCGGTCGGCAGGCTGATGCAGTCGTTGGTGACAGCCCGCGGCGACGCGGTCGAGTCGTTCGGGCTCGACACGTCGTCGGTCTTGTCGGCCAGGTCGTAGTCCTCGTTGCCGGCCGCGGCGACGTTCACTACGCCCTTGGAATCGGAGTACGCGACCGCCCGCCGGACCGCCTCCGCGATCGCGTCCTGGTCCCGGTCGGTCGGGCACAGGAACAGCCACGGATCGACGTAATAGCTGTTGTTCGTCACCGACACACCCTTGTCGGCGGCAAACATGAACGCACACACCGTGTTCTCCGGGAAGAACAGCTGGCTGCCCGCCTCGGCGATTCGGATCGACGACACCTTCACGCCGGGCGCGACCCCGATCATCCCGATCCCGTTCTTCGCCGCCGCGATCGTGCCCGCGACGTGCGTACCGTGCTCACCGACCGGCCGCCACGCGCCTGGCCGGGTGTCGGCCTTTCCGTAGGCACAGGACGCCGACTTCGACGCGTCGAAGTTCGCCTTGAGGTCCGGGTGCTGGTCGTCCACTCCGGTGTCGAGCACGCCGACGGTCACGCTCTTCGAGCCCTGGTTCTTCTCCCACGCCCGGTCGGCGCCGACCTGCGTCATGTCGCTGCGATCGATCTCCGGCGTGGTGGTCGCTGTCTCCGGCACTGCGGGCGGGATCGCCGGGTTCGCGGCCTCCGCCGGCAGGTCCGAGGTGCGCGTCGCACCTGCCTTCTGTACGCCGTCGACGCCGCGCATCTTCGCGGCGAAGTCAGCATCCGTCGAGTGCGCCACGATGACCCCGATCGCGTCGTACGTGGCGTAGACCGTGCCGCCGTTCTGCGCGACCGCATCGGTGACCTTGCCGGTCTGCTGAGGGTCGGTGATGACGAAGTACGCGCGGAGCCCGGCTGCGGCCCGGACCGGCGCCGCCACGGCAGGAAAGGTGGCGGTGGCGACCATCAGGCAGGCCGCGAGGACGAGGACCAGGGCTTTGCGCACGATCCATTCAACCCGGCGGAAGGCCCAGAACCCAAGCCGCACCTTTTCACCTCCCCGCTGACAGTCCCTACGAGAGCCCCGGTGACACACCCCGGAGTGCGGCCCGGTCCGTTGACTTGGCAGGATGTGCGCCCGTGGCTGACCTGCTCTACTTCACCGGGACGATGGACTGCGGCAAGTCGACACTGGCGCTGCAGATGGACCACAACCACAAGGCCCGCGGCCGGGTCGGCCGGATCTTCACCAGCCACGACCGGGCCGGTGAGTCGGTGCTCTCGTCGCGGCTGGGACTCGCGGCCGAGGCGATCGAGGTGCGCGACGACTTCGACTTCTGGGACTTCGTGGTCAGCCAGCTGACCCACGGCGGCAGGATCGACTACGTGGTCTGTGACGAGGCGCAGTTCTACAGCCCACTGCAGATCGAGCAGCTCGCGCGCCTGGTGGACGAACTGCAGATCGACGTCTTCTGCTTCGGCATCCTGACCGACTTCCGGGCGACGCTGTTCCCGGGGTCGGCGCGGCTGGTGGAGCTCGCGGACCGGATGGAGCTGCTCCAGGTCGAGGCGTTGTGCTGGTGCGGTGAACGGGCCACGCACAACGCCCGTACGATCGGTGGGGAGATGGTGACCGAGGGCGAGCAGCTGGTGGT
>Ga0136846_1223526_pt1 | contig 13205 bp, 11 predicted proteins | sample HopSoiMetagenom2_FD_96841 | JGI IMG/M metagenome (GOLD analysis project Ga0136846, IMG submission 96841) | Grasslands soil microbial communities from Hopland, California, USA - 2 Assembly 2016 (version 4) | ecosystem: Environmental > Terrestrial > Soil > Grasslands | place: USA: Hopland... | reverse complement strand
CCCCGAGGGGCGCATCACGGATACGGGCGACCTCTACCCGTTCAAGGGCGGCATCCAGCGGATCATCGAGCGCACGCCGGTGCCGGTGGTGCCGCTCGCCTTGAAAGGGTTGTGGGGTAGCTTCTTCAGCCGCCGCAGCGGCAAGGCGATGACGAAGCCCTTCCGCCGCGGGTTGCTCTCGCGCATCGCGCTCGAAGCGGCACCGGCCGTGCCGGCCGCGGCGGTGAAGCCGGAATCGCTGCAGGCCGTGGTCCTCGCCATGCGCGGCGACTGGCGCTAGGAGGGCGAGCGTGGGCCTTTCACGAACTGCTTCGCCCGCATCGACAGCGCACCGCTCTCGGCGTAGTCGAGGTCCTGCCACCGGCGCGTGCGGCTGTCGTACTCGGTCACGGTCTCGCGCGGATTCTGGTACGCGAAGAACGCCGTCTTCTCGTCCGGGGAGATCGCATAGACGAAGTTGGTATCGACCGCGGGCTTGGGCACCTGCGGCAGGAAGCTGGGCACCAGCACGTCGAGGCGCTCCGGATAGCGGCCGTTGGCCGCCTTGTACTTCTCGAACGCCGCGACGATCCGTTCGCCCGCCGCCCGGTTCGCATCCTCGAAGATGTACGGAATGGCGCGATACGCGAGGAAGGCCACGATGACGACGGCGCCGGCCCCCACGGCCTTCAGCCGCCATCCGGTGGGGATCCGGGCGACGATGGGGCCGAGCAGGGCGTCGAGGGTGCCAGCGCTCATGGCCCGATGATAGCCAAATAGGGAGAAAACAACGATGTGGATCGGACTGCTGCTCGGTGTCGTCGTCGGCGCGGCGCTCTGGCGCCTCGAGGGCGCGATCGTCCTCGGCTTCTTCGGCTGGCTCATCGGGGTGGTGGTCGATGCGCGCAAGCGCGGCAAGCCGGAGCGCGTGAAGACCCCGGCGCCGGCCCAGGCCGCGTCCCTCCAGGCCCGTGTCGCGCGTCTCGAGGTCACGGTGGAGCGGCTTGAAAGCGAGCTGAAAGCCTTGAGAGGGGATGCCCCGGCCGCCCCATCTGTCGCCTCCGATTCCGTGGTCGAAGAGGTCCCGGAACCCGCCGCCGAGCTCGTGGCGCCCACCGTCGAGCCGCCAGCGCCGCCGTCCGCACCATCGCAGCCGAGGGGGCCGGCCAAACCGAACCCCATCGTGGCGTGGTTCCTCGGCGGCAACACCATCGCGCGCGTGGGCCTCGTGATCCTCTTCATCGGCCTCGCGTTCCTCCTCAAGTACGCCGCGGACAACGACATGCTGCCGATCGAGCTGCGCGTCGCCGCGGTGGCAATCGCCGGCGTGGCGCTCCTCATCACGGGCTGGCGCCTGCGATTCAAGCGCCCCGCCTATGCGCTCGCCATGCAGGGCGCCGGCGTGGGCGTGCTGTACCTCACCACCTTCGGCGCGATGAAGCTCTACAACCTCGTGCCCCCCGAGGCCGCGTTCTTCCTCCTCGCCGCCATCGCCGTCTTCTCGGCCATCCTGGCGATCCGCCAGGACGCGATGGTACTGGCGATCTTCGGCGCGGGCGGCGGCTTCCTCGCGCCCGTGCTGGCCTCCACCGGCAGCGGCAACCACGTGGCGCTCTTCAGCTACTACCTGGTCCTGAACCTCGGCATCTTCGCGATCGCCTGGTACAAGGCGTGGCGGCCCCTGAACGTCGTGGGCTTCGCGTTCACGTTCCTCATCGGGCTCGCGTGGGGCAACCGCTCCTACCGCCCGGAGCTCTTCGACTCCACGGAGCCCTTCCTCGTCGCGTTCTTCGTGCTTTACGTGGCGATCGCGATCCTCTTCGCGCGCAAACGCGCGCCCGAGCTGCAGAACTTCGTGGACGGCACGATCGTCTTCGGCGTGCCGCTGGCGGCCTTCGGCCTGCAGGCGGGGCTGATGAAGGGCACCGAGTTCGGCCTGTCATTCTCGGCGCTCGCCATGAGCGCGCTCTATGTCTTGCTGGCGGCGCTGCTGCAGAGAACGAGGAAGGAGAACTACGTGCTCCTCGCCGAGACCTTCATCGCGCTCGGCGTGGTCTTCGCCACCGTCGCGGTCCCGCTCGCGCTCGACGCCCGGTGGACGTCGGCGGCCTGGGCGCTCGAGGGCGCGGCGATCGTTTGGGTGGGCGTGCGGCAGGACAAGCTCCTCGCGCGCGCGTTCGGAGTGTTGCTTCAGTTCGCCGCCGGCTGGGCGTTCGTGGAGGGCTACCACCGGACGCCGGCCGAAGCGATGCCGTTCGTCGACGCCCCGTTCATCGGCGCCCTGCTGGTGGCGTTCGCCGGCCTCTTCACCAACCGCCTGCTCAAGCGCACCCACGTGACCGAGCCCGAGCGCGGACTGGCGCCGTTCGTCTTCGCGTGGGGCCTGCTATGGCTGCTCTTCGCCGGCCACCACGAGATCTGGTCCTTCCTCACGTGGAAGGGCCGGGTGGGCGCGTACGTGGGGTGGCTCACGGGCGTGGCACTCGTCATGGGGTGGCTGTCGCTGCGGCTGCAGTGGACCGAGGCGGCGTGGGGCGCGCGGTTCCTCATGCCGGCGCTGCTGCCCTTCGTGCTGCTGGCGCTCTTCAACACGGTGATGAGCGACAAGGCGCCGTTCGAGTATTTCGGCTGGCTCGCGTGGCCGGCGGCGATCGCAGTCCACCTGTGGATCCTGCGGAAACTGGCGCCGGACGGCTTCCCGAGGTACGCGAAGTCGCTTCACGTGGCCGGCATGCTGTACGTGGCTGCGCTCGGCGCGGCCGAGCTCAACATCCTCGCAAGCGACTTCACGGCGCACGACACGGCGTGGTCGGTGGCGGCCGTGGCGCTGGTGCCGGCGCTGCTGGTGTGGATCACCGCCAGCCGCGTGGCCGACACGCGCTGGCCGGTGGCCGATCACCAGATCGCGTACCGCATCAGCGCCACGCGCCTCATCGCCATCGCGATGGTCCTCTGGTCGCTCTTCGCCAACGCCACGCACGACGGCACCAGCGACCCGCTGCCGTACCTGCCGATCATCAATGCCCTCGACCTCGCGCATGTGCTGGCGGCGCTCGCCTTCACCGCCGCGATCTTCGCCATCCGCCGCAACGGTTTGCCGATGTCGGAGGCGGTCTCGCGCCGCTGGGCGATCGTGGCCGGGGCCATCGCCTTCGCCTGGCTCAATGGCGTGCTGCTGCGCAGCCTGCACCACTGGGCCGACGTGCCGTACACCTTCTCGGGCGTGCGCCGCTCGGTGATAGCGCAGGCGTCGCTGTCGATCTTCTGGTCGGTGCTCGCGCTGGCGACCATGGTGTACGCCACCCGCGTCGCCCGCCGCGCGCTGTGGATGACGGGTGCCGCGCTCATGGCCGTGGTCGTGGTGAAGCTCTTCCTCGTGGACCTGTCGCGCGTCACGGGCATCGAGCGCATCGTGTCGTTCATCGCCGTGGGCGTGCTGATGCTGGTCATCGGCTACTTCTCGCCGGTTCCACCCCGCAAGACGGAGGTGCCGCAATGAAGCTCGCCTGGATTTTCGCATTCGCCGTGCTGCCGGCGCTCGCGCAATCGCCGACGCAGTTCCAGTCGGCCGCGCCCCTCACGCTGACGGGGCAGGGTGGCTTGCACCGCGCCGCGCTGCCCTTCGAAGCGTATCGCGACGGGCGGGCGGACCTGGCCGACGTGCGCGTCTTCAATGGCAGCGGCGAGGCTTTGCCGAGCGCCTTCGCGGGCGACCCCGACAAGCAGCGCCTCCCGACCGCGCCCGTAGACCTCGCGTTATTCCCCGTGTCGTCGATCACCGCCGCGGCGGGGGGCGGTCGCTCCGAAGTGAACGTGAAGACCGAGGACGGCACGTTGGTCTCGATCCGCGGCAAGTCGGCGCCCGCCATCGCGCGCCCCGCCGCGGTGCTGCTCGACGCAAGCAAGCTGCAGGAGCCGATCGCGGGCCTCGTGTTCGAGTGGGACGCCCAGCCGGGCACGCAGGTGGTGCGCGTCCGCGTCGAGGCGAGCGACGACCTGAAAACGTGGAGCGCGCTGGGCGGCGGGCCCATCGTGCGGCTCGAGAACGACGGCCGCACCCTCGCGCAGCCGAAGGTGGAGTTCGCGGCGCGCAAGGCCAAGTACTTGCGCATCACGTGGGATGCGCCGGGCTTCGTCGTGAAGCGCGTCCAGGCGCTGCGCGAGGAGATCGAGAAGCCCGCCCCGCGCGAAGTGCGCGTAGCGCAGGGCACGCGCGGCGAGAAGCCCGACGAGCTCGTGTTCGACCTGGGCGCGCGTTTGCCAGTCGAAGCGGTGCGCCTGGTGCCGGCCACCGTCAACGACGTGGTCGCCGGCACGATCCTCACCCGCAACGACCCCAAGCAGCCGTGGCAGCTCGCCGCGACCGGCCCCTTCTACCGCATGCAGCTCGAGGGTGTGGAGAAGCAGTCGCCGGCGCTGGAGCTGGGCAAGCGCCCGGCGCGCTACTGGCTGGTGCGGCTCTCGGGCCGGCCTGCCGATGTGTCACCCCCCGCGCTGGAGGTGCAGTGGCGCTCGGTGGAGCTCATCTTCGCGTCGCGCGGCGCGCCTCCCTTCACGCTCGCCTTCGGCAATGCGCAGGCGCAACCCGTGTCGCTGCCGATCAACGCGATGGTGCCGGACTACAAGCCGCGCATGGAGCTCGGGCTGCCGGAGGCGAAGGTCGGCCCGGTGACCACGGGGCCGCCCGCATCGCGCTGGGAGAAACTCGTCGAGGACATCAGCCCCAAGCGGGTGGCGCTGTGGCTCGTGCTGCTTGGCGGGGTTGCGGCGCTGGGCTTCATGGCCTGGAGGCTGATGAAGACCTGAAGCGTTCCCCCGCGGCTCAGTAGTCGTCGGCCCTCTTGCCGGGAGGCGACTTGCACGGCCCCGTCTGCTTGCCGGTGAAGTTCATCTTCATGGTCTGCGTCTCGCCCCTGGACGTCATCTTGGCCATCATCATGCCGTCGTAGGACTTGCCGGCGTAGGTGATCTTGCCCTCGCCCTCCGTGGTCCCATCCTTGTCCTTGCAGGACATCTTCCAGCTCACCGTGTCGCCGGTGACCTTCTGGTCGGTGATCTTGCAATCCTGGTTCTTGCTCGACTGGTCGGGGACGAACTCCTTCTTCGTGATGCACTGGTTGTGCTTCTGCGCGGGCATCTGGAACGGCAGGCCGGGCATTTCCATCCGCGTGGTGATCTCCCAGTTGCCTTCCTGCAGGTTGGGCTGCTGGGCGAGCGCGGGCGAGGCGAAAGCAGCCGCGGCGATCGTCATCGCGGCAACGAGCTGGGATTTTTTCATTCGGGCTTCCTTTGGGTATGGACGCGGTGATGTTAGATTAGAAACAGCCAACGACAAAACCAAGTGAGGCCGCAATTGTCCCACGCACCCCTGATCCTTGCCCTGCTGGTCGCATTTTCGGGCTCCGCGTTCGCGCAGTGCCAGTGCATCGACGTGGGCGACATCAAGGCGCGCACCAAGGAGGCGACGGCCGCGATCGAGGCGTACGGCGCGGAGATGTCGAAGATGATGGAGCAGATGCAGCGCACGCAAGCGCCGCTACCGTACACGCCCGAGCGGCGCCAGAAGCTCCAGGGTCGCGTCCAGGAGGCGCTCAACAAGGTTTCCGCCGGGCGGATCTCGACCACGCCCACCATGGGCGACAACCCGGGCGGCACGGACAATCTCTGCAACGTCACCATCGGCATGCATCCGTCGGCCACGGCTTGCATGCGCGAGAGCGTGAAACGCCATGAGGAATTCCATCGCGCGGAATGCCTGAAGACGCGAACCGCCGGCAAGATCGGCACCACCATCAAGACCGGCCAGGATCGCTTCGAGCGCGACGGGATCCAGCTCTTCCAGTATGCCCAGGAGGAGGTTGGCGGCTACATGGAGGAGATCAAGTTCCTCGGGGCCGAGGAGGCGCGCCTTGCGCGGGCGCCGGAATGCAAGCCGAAGGCACCCCCGGTGCGCGACTACACCGCGGAGCAGCGCAACCGCTCGCCGGCGAACCAGAAGCCGGCCGATCCGGTGAAGAGCGGCGTGGACGAGATCCGCCGCAAGCTCGGCTTCTAGGTCGCGTTGGCCGCCGGCCGCGGGCTGGTACTCGCGCTGCTTGCCGCGGTCGGCTTCGCGGCGGATGCCCGCGCGGCGGATCTCTTTCCCGGAGGCGCGGCAGCCTACGTGGTCGAGCTCGATGGCCGCACGCTCTGGTCGAAGGCGGCGGACCGCGCGCTCCCGCCGGCGAGCCTCACCAAGATCATGACGGCGCTGGTTTTCCTGGAGAGCGGCAAGCCCCTGGACGGCGTGGTCACCGTGAGCGCGAGTGCGCAGCGTGCCAGCGGCTCGCGGCTGGGCCTCAAGGCGGGTGAGCGCCTACGCGCCGCCGAGGTGCTCGCGGCCATGCTGCTGCGCTCGGCCAACGACGCGTGCCTCGCGCTCGCCGAGCACGTGGCCGGCGACAAGGCGCGCTTTGCGGCGCTCATGAACGCGCGCGCGAGCGAGCTGGGACTCGTCCGTACCCATTTCACCAATCCGTGCGGCCACGACGAGCCGGGACATCGGTCGACGGCGCGCGACCTCGCGCTGCTGGCGCGCGTGGCGATGGCGAAGCCGGTGTTCGCCCGCATCGTGGAGACCGTGGACCTCCCCATCGCCACGCTCGAGGGGCGCCGTTTCGCGCTCGTGAATGGCAACGAGCTCGTGGGCCGCTATGCGGGAGCGATCGGCGTGAAGACCGGCTTCACGCCGGGCGCCGGCAAGTGCCTGGTGGCCCTCGCGCGGCGGAACGGGATCGAGGTGCTGCTTGTGTTGCTCAACGGGCGCAACCGTTGGTGGGAGTCGGTCGCGGTGCTCGATCGCGCCTTCGCCGAGGCGCAAGGCGCGCATTGAGCGCGGCGCGGGAGGTGCGCATTGCGTGGCTGGTCGCGGGCGCTGTCGTGCTTGCCTACCTGAACAGCTTCGCCGGCGTGTTCCAGTTCGACGACTTCAAGGTCATCGTCGCCAACCCGGCGGTGCATTCCCTCGCCGCGTGGCGCGACGACTTCGCGGGCGGCATCCGCCCGCTGCTCAAGCTCAGCTACACGCTCAACTGGATCGCCGGGCCGGGCGAGGCAGGTTTCCACGCCTTCAACCTTGCGATTCACGTGGCCAACACGCTGATGGTTTTCTGGTTGGCCGGCCGCATCGCGGGGGCCTACGGCCTCGCGCGGCGTGACGCGTGCGCCGCTGCGGCAGTCGCAGCACTCCTCTTCGGCCTGCACCCGGCCCAGACGGAAGCCGTGACCTATGTGAGCGGACGGTCGGCGAGCCTCATGGCGGCGTTCTATCTCGCGGGCCTGTGCGCCTACGAGTCCGGGAGCGCGCGCGGTGCGCGCGGACTGCTGTACGGCCTGTCGCCCGCGTTCTTCGCGCTCGCGATGGCCGTGAAGGAAGTGGCGATCACGTTCCCGCTCGCGTTGCTGTGGTGGGAGGCGTGTCGCCCGGGCCCGCGGGACTGGCATTCGATCGCGCGGCGGCAGGCAGCGCACTGGGCCCTCGCCGTGGTGGCCGTGGCCCTTCTGCTGGCACATCCGCTGTACGCCGTACGCCTCGCGCCCGCACTCGATTGGGAGAGCGTGCGCAACAACTCCATCACCCAGGTGGATGCGATCGCATATCTCGTGCTGCGGCTGGTGCGCATCCATCCGCTGAACATCGATCCTGACCTGCGCTTCGCCAACGAATGGAACCTCACGCTGGCGGTGGAAGCCGTGCTGCTCGCCGGGCTCGTGCTCGCCGCCGTGCTTTCCCGCAAGCGCCGGCCGTGGTGGGCGCTGGCGGTCGCGTGGTTCGCGATCCAGCTCCTTCCGACCAACTCCCTGCTGCCGCGCCCCGACCTCGCCAACGACCGGCACTTGTACCTGGCATGCATGGGACCGTTCACGGCGGTGGGGATCGAGGTCGCGCGCGCGCTGTCGGCGGCCCGGCGGCGTGCCTGGGCCGCGATGGCCGTGGTGGCGTTGTTGCTGGCAGCCGCCACCGCGCTGCGCAATCGCGACTATGCGAGCGAGGTGGCGCTTTGGGAACAGACGGCCGGGGTGTCGCCCGGCAAGCCGCGGGTGTTCAATAATCTCGGGGTGGCCTATGAACAGGCCGGGCGGCCCGATCTCGCCGAAGCGGCGTACCGCGAGGCCCTGCGCCTGCATCCGGGCTACGAGCTGGCCCGGCGCAACATGGAGCGATGAGCGAAGGCAATTGGATGGACGTCCGCGAAACCGCGCCCTCGGCCGAGCGCAACAAGCAGCCAATCCTCGAGGTCCTCCAGCGCGTGCTGCCGGCGAGTGGCCTGGTGCTGGAGATCGGCAGCGGCACCGGGCAGCACGTCGCCCACTTCGCCAAGGCGCTGCCGAAGCTCACCTTCCAGCCGAGCGAGATGGAAGCGACGCGCCACGCGTCCATTGCCGCATGGATCGCGCACGAGCAACTCGTCAACGTTCGCCCGCCGATCGCCCTGGATGTCATGCGGCTCCCGTGGCCCGTGCGTGCGGCCGATGCGATCGTGTGCATCAACGTGATCCACATCTCGCCTTGGGGGGCGACCGTCGCCTTGATGGAGGGTGCCGCCAAGATCCTTCCGCCAGGGGGTGTGCTCGCGACCTATGGACCGTATCAACGCGACGGAAAGCACACTTCTCCCAGCAACGAGGAGTTCCATAAGAATTTCCTGCAGGCGCGCGATCCGCGCTGGGGCGTGAGGAACATGGAGGAGGTAGAGAAAGTGGCGAAGCGAAATGGCCTGGACCTGGCGGAGGTCCTGGCGATGCCGGCGAACAATTTCACGCTTGTCTTCCGGCGCGGTAGTCCGCATGTCGCTGATTGAGGGAAGAAATTTTGGATGCAGTAAACTTCATCCATGTCGGGCAATTCCCTCGGTACTCTCTTCACCGTCACTACCTTCGGCGAATCGCACGGCCCCGCGATCGGCTGCGTGGTCGATGGCTGCCCGCCGGGGATGGAGCTCTGCGAGAAGGATATCCAGCCCGAGCTCGACCGACGGAAGCCCGGCACCTCGCGTCACGTGACGCAGCGGCGCGAGGACGACCTGGTGGAAATCCTCTCGGGCGTGCATGAGGGCAAGACCACGGGCACGCCGATCGCGCTGCTCATCCGCAATGTCGACCAGCGCAGCAAGGATTACGACAAGATTGCCCGCAGCTTCCGGCCCGGGCACGCCGACTACACGTACCTGAAGAAGTACGGCATCCGCGATCCGCGTGGGGGCGGGCGCTCGTCGGCGCGGCTTACCGCCCCCGCCGTTGCGGCCGGCGCCATCGCCCGGAAGTGGCTGCGCGAGAAATACGGCGTGGAGGTGCGCGGCTATCTCGCGCAGATCGGCAAGAAGGAGATCCCGTTCGAGTCGTGGGAGCCGGTCTACAACAATCCTTTCTTCGCGCCGAACGCGGCGATCGTGCCCGAGCTCGAGTCCTTCATGGACAAGCTGCGCAAGTCGGGCGACTCGTGCGGGGCGCGCATCAACGTGGTGGCCACAGGCGTGCCGCCGGGGTGGGGCGAGCCGCTCTACGGGCGCTTGGACGCCGACATCGCGCAGGTGATGATGGGGATCAACGCCGTGAAGGGCGTCGAGATCGGTGCCGGATTTCTTGCAGTTGCGCAGCTGGGCACTGAACATTCCGATGAAATGACGCCGGAGGGTTTTCTCTCCAACAATGCCGGCGGAATCCTGGGCGGAATCTCGACGGGGCAGGATATTTCGGTGTCGATCGCGATCAAGCCCACGTCGAGCATCCGCTTGCCGCGTCGAACCATCGATACCGACGGCAATGCCGCGACGATCGAGACGCATGGGCGGCACGATCCCTGCGTCGGCATTCGCGCCACGCCGATCGCGGAAGCGTTCCTCGCCTTGGTGCTGATCGACCATGCGCTGCGGCACCGAGCGCAGAACGCCGACGTGAAAGAGCAGGCGAGGCCCGTACCGGCAGGTACAAAATCCAAGTCACCAAAACCCGCAGCCAAGCTCGAGGATCCTGACCCTCTCGAAGCGTAGCCAAGGGCGGTTCACGTGGCGAGCTCCAGGAAGGTAGGGCGGCGCGCCATCAGTCGGCAGACGATGCGCTCATGGTTTCGCTTACGCGGCTCATCGCATCCCGCGGTGATCCGCTCCATTGCCTGCGCCATGCCCGCCGCAATTGCAGCCCCGAGCTGAACCCCGCGTCATCGGCGGCGCGGGTGACGGTTGCGCCGCGCTCCAGCGATTTCCTCGCCCGTTCCAATCGAATCGTCTCCAGCAGCTCCAGCGGCGTGACACCGGCATGCTCCCTGAATAGCCGTAGCAAATGCCGCTCGCTCACGTTGGCCAGCGCGGCAAGCGAAGCCATGTCCCATTCGCGCCGGGCGTCGGCCGCCAGGGCGTCCTGGACACGATGCACGAGCGGATGCAGGTGCCGCCGGTGGGCAAGGAATGGCGAGAGCTCCGCATCGAGTGGTGATCGCCGCACGTAGACCACCATGTCGCGCGCCACGCTCGCGGCGAGCGCTTCGCCGCATTCCCGGCCGATGAGGTGCAGGGCCAGGTCGATGCTGGCGGTGATGCCCGCGCTCGAGGCGAACGGGCCGTCGACGAGGTAGACGCAGTCGTCCACCACTTGTGCCTGCGGCGCATGGGCATGCAGCGACTCGAGCAGCTCGTGGTGGGTCGTGCATTCGATGTTGCGCAGCAGCCCCGCGCGCGCGGCGAGGAGTGTTCCGGAGCAGATCGTGAGCAGGCGATGTGCGGTGTTGCGGGCGGCGAGCGCCTTGCGCATGGTTCGATCCAGCCAGCGCTCGATCTCGGCGGTCGCGGGCGTGGGCCGTGCCGCTACCACCGCAGGCTGGCCCACGACGATGACCCACGTCGGCGACTTGAGCGCTTCCGGCAGCGGCTCGAGCTCGACGAGCGGCATGCCCACCGAGGATTCGATCCGCGGCTCGGGCCCCGCGAACCGCAGCCGGAATCGCTCGTTTTCACCCCGCCGGCCGCGATGCAGGTTCGCCAGCCGGAAGGCCTCCGCGGGCCCGGCGATGTCGAGGAGCAGGGCGTCGGGCGGAATGACGAAGAGGATGTCTATGGCCATGGGTTACGGATTCTGCGCCATGTCCGGAAATGATCCAAGGCTGTCTCAAGGGTGCGCGACGGCGGCGCGCCCGCGGCATAACTTGTCGCGGTGCTCATCGAAGAGGCTCGCCCACCATGTTCTCGACTCTCCGCAGTGCCGGCATCGTGATCTTCCTCACCGCCGCCGTAGCAGGGGTGCACGAAGGGGTGAGCCACATGCGCCCCGCCAACGACGCCGTGGAGCCGGGCGACGACTTCTATGCGTATGCGAATGGCGACTGGCTGGCCAAGGCACGCATCCCGCCGGGCAAGGGCCGTTGGGGTGCGCGCGACGAGATCGCCGCAGCGACTGCACAGCAGGTGAGCTACGTGGTGCGCCATGCGCGATCGCTGCCGCAGGGCGACAAGCTCGCGGACTTCTTCTCCGCATACCTGGACGAGCGGAGCATCGAGGAGAAGGGCGCCCTCGCGTTGAAGGCGTCGCTCGAGGAGATAGAACGCATCCGGGACACAACGGAACTGTCGCGCTACCTGGGGGCGCGCCTGCGGGCGGACGTGGATCCGCTCGGCACGGGCGTCTGTGACTCCGCCCATCTCTTCGGCATCGCGGCCTCGTATGGGCTGCACGGCGATGCGGTGTACATGCCGTATCTCACGCAGGGCGGCCTGGGCCTCGCCACCCGCGAGGCGTACCTCGGGCAGACCGTCGAAATGCATGTCGCGCGCAACGCCTATCGCCAGTACATCGGCCGCATGCTGCGGACCGCGGGATTCGACGATGCCGCGCAACGGGCGCGCGACGTACTCACGCTCGAGATCGCGATCGCCCGCAGCCATGCGAGCGCGACCGATTCGGCAAAGGACAGCAATGCCGAAAACTACTGGGCGCGAGGCGACTTCGGACTCGAGGCTCCGGGGCTCGACTGGCGTGCCTTCTTCGCCGCGGCGGGGCTTGGGCGGCGTGGCGACTTCGTGGTCTGGCAGCCCGACGCGATCAAGGGCACGGCGGCGCTCGTGGGCTCGACACCGCTGCCGGTGTGGAAGGACTACCTGCGCTTGCACCTGCTCGATCGCGAGGCGGAGTTCCTTCCGCGGCGCTTCGCGGACCTCGCCCAGGCCTTTCACGCGGCCAACTCGCCGCGCCGCCAGCGCGCCATCGACGCGGCGAGCCGCCTGCTGCCCGAGGAAGTCGGGCGCCTATATGTCGCGCGGTACTTTCCGGCGGAGCGCAAGGCGCGGGTGCAGGCGATCCTCGACCAAGTCGTGGCCGCTTCCAAGCGTCGGGTCGTGAATGCCGCCTGGATGACACCTGATGCACGCCGCACGGCGGCGGCGAAGCTGGACGCGATGTACTTCGGCGTGGGCTATCCCGACCAATGGCCCGACACAGTGGGGCTCGTCATCGACCCCCAGGACGCGATCGGCAACGCGCGGCGCATCGAGCGCTGGCGCTACCAGCGGGCGCTGTCCAAGCTCGGGCGGGACGTGGATCGCCGCGAATGGGCGATCGCGGCGCACACGCCCGGCGCCATCCTCAACTTCCAGCTGAACGCGTACAACTTCGCCGCTGCGTTGCTGCAGGCGCCGAAGTTCGACTTCGAAGCGTCCGACGCGGCGAACTACGGCGCGATCGGGGCGATCTTCGCCCACGAGCTCACCCACTTCTTCGATACGTTGGGCGCCGACTACGATGCGCAGGGCGCCACGCGTACCTGGTGGACGACGGACGACAAGGCAAGGTACGCCGTGCTCACACAGCCACTCGTCGCGCAGTTCGCCGCCTATCGGCCGCTACCGGATGCCGCAATCGACGGCAGCCGCACGCTGGTCGAGAACTTCGCGGACCTGGCGGGGCTTGCGGCCGCGTTCGAAGCCCATCGCGCGGCACTGGACCCGGGGCTCGACCCCGACGCGCTGCTGGCGAAGGACCGCGAGTTCTTCCTGGGCTTCGCAAGGAGCTGGCGCGCCGCCATGAACGACGACGCGGTGCGCGTCATGGTGAAGGGCGATGGCCACGCGCCAGAGCGCTATCGCATCAACACGGTGCGCAACATGGACGCGTGGTACGAGGCTTTCGACGTGCAGCCCGGGCAGCGCCTCTACCTGCCGCCGCAGGAGAGGGTGCGGGTTTGGTAGAAGGTGCACAATGTT
>Ga0136846_1230249_pt1 | contig 13206 bp, 12 predicted proteins | sample HopSoiMetagenom2_FD_96841 | JGI IMG/M metagenome (GOLD analysis project Ga0136846, IMG submission 96841) | Grasslands soil microbial communities from Hopland, California, USA - 2 Assembly 2016 (version 4) | ecosystem: Environmental > Terrestrial > Soil > Grasslands | place: USA: Hopland... | reverse complement strand
CGACGAGGGTGTCGTGGTAGTAGATGCCGTTCTTCTTGTGCACGCCGCGCGCGAGGTACTCCAGGTTCACCTGGTGCACGATGCCGATGCCGGGAGGCACGACCTTGAACGTGTCGAACGCCTGCATGCCCCACTTCATGAACTGGTAGCGCTCCTGGTTGCGCTTGAACTCGAGCTTCATGTTGAGGTCGAGCGCGTTCTTGTTGCCGTAGTGGTCGATCTGCACCGAGTGGTCGACGACCAGGTCGACCGGCACGAGCGGCTCGATCATCTTCGGGTCGCGGCCCATCTTCGCCGCCACGCCGCGCATCGCGGCCAGATCGCAGAGGAGGGGCACGCCGGTGAAGTCCTGCAGCACGATGCGCGCGACGACGAACGGGATCTCGTCGGTGCGCGGCGCCACCGGCTTCCAGCCGGCGAGCTCGCGCACGTGGGCCTCGGTCACCTTCTTGCCGTCGCAGTTGCGCAGCACGGACTCGAGCACCAGGCGGATCGATACCGGCAGCCGCTCCACCTTGATATTGAGGGCCTTGCCGAGCGCCGGCAGCGAATACAGCTTGCCGTGCTTGAAGGACTGAAGAGTTCCGAACGTGTTCGACATCGTTTCTCCCTTTTTCAGACGTTACGGCCGCCGTCGTGCGCCCAGCGGGCTTCGGGCGGGCAGCTCTCGTGTTCGATTTCAGCCACGATCTTGCTGCGTTCCTCGAGGAGCGCGGGCAGCTGCTGATCGCAGCGCGCGATCGGTCCCGGATACGAGCGGATTTCGGCGTTGAGTTCTTCCAGGCGCCGTAAGAGGTAAAGGCTCATTTAGCGCTGCGTCCGGGAATGTTGATCTGACCCCAATTCAGATGACCATCGAGTCGACGAATTCGTCGACCGGTGTCTGCTCGAGCTTCTTCTGGTCCATGCACAGATCCAGGATCGCCTTGCGCTGCTTCTCGGGGAAGCGCCGCGCGAGGTTGCGCTCGAATTTCGAGACCAGGTGCGGGATGCCCTCGGCGCGGCGTCGCTTGTGGCCGATCGGGTACTCGACGACCACCTCGGAGAGCTTCTTGCCGTCTTTGAACTCCACGCTGAGCGCGTTCGCGATCGAGCGCTTCTCGGGGTCGTGGTAGTCCTTCGTGAACTGCTTGTCCTCGACGCAGACGATCTTCTCGCGCAGGTTGTCGATGCGCGGATCGCTCGCCACGTCGTTCTCGTAATCGGCAGCCGAGAGGCGTCCGAAGAGCAAAGGCACGGCGACCATGTACTGGATGCAGTGGTCGCGGTCGGCCGGATTATCGAGGGGGCCCTTCTTGTCGATGATGCGGATCGCGGCCTCGTGCGTCCGGATGACAATGGTTTTGATGTCCTCGATGCGGTTTTTAACCACCGGGTGCAGCGACATCGCGGCTTCGGCGGCGGTCTGGGCGTGGAATTCGGCGGGGAACGAAATCTTGAATAGCACGTGCTCCATCACATAACTGCCGAACGGGCGCTGGAACTTGAACTCGTTGCCCTTGAAAAGCACGTCGTAGAAGCCCCAAGTCTTCGCCGTCAGCACCGACGGGTATCCCATCTCTCCTGTCTGCGCGACGAGCGCAAGCCGGACCGCGCGCGAAGTCGCGTCGCCCGCCGCCCAGCTCTTGCGCGAGCCGGTGTTCGGCGCATGGCGATAGGTGCGCAGGCTCTGACCGTCGAGCCAGGCATGGGACACGGCGTTCACCACCTCTTCGTACGAGCAGCCCAGCATGTTGGCCACCACCGCGGTGGAGGCGACCTTCACCAGCACCACGTGGTCGAGGCCGACGCGGTTGAAGCTGTTCTCGAGCGCGAGCACGCCCTGGATCTCGTGCGCCTTGATCATGCCGGTGAGCACGTCGCGCATGGTCACTTCTTTGCCGTTGCGGGCGAGCCAGTCGGCCGCCATGAGAATGCCGCCGAGGTTATCCGAGGGATGCCCCCATTCGGCCGCGAGCCAGGTGTCGTTGAAGTCCAGCCAGCGGATCATCGCGCCGAGGTTGAACGCCGCCTGGACCGGGTCGAGCTGGAACTGGGTGCCGGGGACTTTGGCCCCGTTCGGCACCACCGTGCCGCGCACGATCGGTCCGAGGAGCTTGGTGCAAGCCGGGTATTCGAGCGCCTCGAAGCCGCAGCCGAGCGTGTCCATCAGGCAGTAGCGCGCAGTTTCGTAAGCGTCGCGGCTTGTGATCGAGTATTTCGTCGCGTAGTCCGCGATGTCGGTGAGGACCTTGTCCGGCTTCGGGCGGACGTTGGAGATCGGCGCCGACATCAGACCGTCTTTTCCGAATCATCGTAGGCCGCGGGCGGCGCATTGTCGTCGGGGCGCCAGACGTACTCGTTGCCGCCGGAGGGCAGGAACGTCGCTTCGTTGCCACCCGCCTTCGGCGAATGACGCATCGACGGCGCCGGCGCGCGCTCGCCTTCCTTCTTGTCCCACCAGATGGCCCGGCCGGCTTTCTGCGATTCCACTTCCTCGGGATGCTGCTTGAGATACTCGCGGATGAATTTCGTCAGATCGGATTCGTACATTGCCATGGTTATCTCTCGGCGAGCGGGACCCACTTGCGGTTCTCGGGCCCGACGTAGTTCGCGGCAGGGCGGATGATCTTGCCGTCGACGCGCTGCTCGATGATGTGCGCCGACCAGCCGCTGGTGCGCGACAGCACGAACAGCGGCGTGAAGTGGAGCGTCGGCACGCCCATGCGGCTGTAGGACACGGCGCTGTACCAGTCGAGGTTGGCGAACATTTTCTTTTCCGCCCACATCACCGACTCGATGCGATCGGCGATCCGGTACTGGACCATGTTCTCCTGCTCCTTCGACAGCCGCTCGGCGACCGCCTTGATCATCTTGTTGCGCGGGTCGCCAATGGTGTACACCGGGTGGCCGAAGCCGATGACGATCTCCTTGCGCGCCATGCGCTGCCGGATATCGGCTTCCGCCTCATCGGCATTTCGATATCGCTTCTGGATCTCGTCCGACACTTCGTTGGCGCCGCCGTGCTTCGGCCCGCGCAACGCACCGATGCCGCCGGTGATCGCGCTATACAGGTCGGAGCCGGTGCCGGCGACCACGCGGCAGGTGAAGGTGCTGGCGTTGAACTCGTGCTCGGCGTACAGGATGAGCGACGTGTGCATTGCCCGTACCCAGGAATCCTGGGGCTTCCTGCCGTGCAGCAGGTGGAGGTAATGACCGCCGATCGAGTCGTCGTCGGTCACCGTTTCGATCCGCTTGCCGTTGTTCGTGAAATGAAACCAGTACAGCAGCATCGAGCCGAAGCACGCCATCAGGCGGTCGGCGATGTTCCGCGCGCCCTCGGCAGCATGCTTCTCGTCCTCGGGCTCGAGCGTGCCGAGCACCGAGCAGCCGGTGCGCATCACGTCCATCGGATGCGCGCTCCTCGGCAGCTGCTCCAGCGCCCGCTTGAGCGGCTCCGGCAGCCCGCGCAGGCTTTGCAGCTTGCGCTTGTATTTCGTCAGCTCATCCCGCGTTGGCAGCTTCTCGTGCACGAGGAGGTAGGCCACCTCCTCGAATTCCGCCTGGTCGGCGAAGTCCAGGATGTCGTAGCCGCGATAGTGCAGGTCGTTGCCGGTGCGTCCGACCGTGCAAAGGGCGGTGTTGCCGGCCGTGACGCCGGACAGAGCGACGGATTTCTTGGGCTTAGGAGCGGCCGCGGGCAAAGAGCTCATCGAGTTTCTTCTCGTAGTCGTGGTAGCCGATGCTGTCGTACAGCTCCTCGCGGGTCTGCATCTCCGGGACCACCGGCTTCTGCGTTCCCTGCCGCCGCACGGTTTCGTACACCTTCAATGCCGCCTTGTTCATCGCGCGGAAGGCGGTAAGAGGATAGAGCGCCATGGCGACGTCGGCGGAGCGAAGCTCATCGATGGTGAAGAGCGGCGTCTTGCCGAATTCGGTGATATTGGCGAGGATCGGCACCTTCACCGCGGCGGCGAAGTTCTTGTACATCGCGAGCTCGGTGATGGCCTCGGGGAAGATCATGTCGGCGCCGGCTTCGACATAGGCGCGCGATCTGGCGACGGCTTGCTCCAGTCCCTCGTTCGCCAGGGAATCGGTGCGGGCCATGACGACGAACTGCGAATCCGTGCGCGCATCGACGGCCGCCTTGATGCGATCGCACATCTCATTCTTGGAAACCAGTTCCTTGCCGGGCCGATGCCCGCAGCGCTTGGCGCCGACCTGGTCCTCGATATGCATCGCGGCCGCGCCGAACTTGACCAGCGACCGCGTGGTGCGCGCCACGTTGAAGGCGCTCGCGCCGAATCCGGTGTCGACATCCACCAGCAGGGGAAGGTCGCAGACATCGGTGATGCGGCGGATGTCAGTGAGGACGTCGTCCAAATTGGAGATGCCGAGGTCCGGCATGCCGAGCGAGCCCGCCGCCACGCCGCCACCCGAGAGATAGATCGCCTTATAGCCGACGCGCTTCGCCATGAGCGCGTGATTCGCGCAAATGGTGCCGATGACCTGCAGCGGGCGCTCTGCCTTCACCGCCTCACGGAAACGAGCACCGGCACTCATGCATCACCCCTCGAAATCAGGGACAGACCACGTTTTCCAATACCGGAACAAACGTGGTCTGTCCCTGTTTTCGTTTTGGTCATTTTCCGAGCAGGTGTTTCACGCCGTCACGTTCTTCGTGCAGTTCCTTGAGCGTGCTGTCCATGCGCTTGCGGCTGAACTCCGAGATCTCGATGCCTTTCACGACCTGGTAGCTGCCGTTGCGGCAGGTCACCGGGTAGCCATAGATGATGCCCTCCGGGATGCCGTAGCTGCCATCGGAGGCAACGCCCATCGTCACCCAATCGCCGTCGCGCGAGCCGGCCATCCAGTCGCGCACGTGGTCGATCGCCGCGTTGGCAGCGCTCGCCGCGGAAGAGAGGCCGCGCGCCTCGATGATCGCCGCTCCACGCTTTTGCACCGTCGGGATGAAGTTCGACTCGAGCCATTGCTGGTCGTTGATCATCGGCCAGATTTTCTTGCCGTCCACCTCGGCCTGGAATACGTCGGGATATTGCGTGGCCGAGTGGTTGCCCCAGATGGTGACCTTGCGGACCGCTGACACGGGCTTGCCGACCTTCGCCGCGAGCTGCGACGTGGCGCGGTTGTGATCGAGGCGCATCATCGCCGTGAACTGCGCGGGCTTGAGGCTCGGCGCGTTCTTCATCGTGATGAGGCAGTTCGTATTGGCCGGGTTGCCGACGACCAGGACTCTGACACTGCGGCTCGCCACCTTGTCGAGCGCCTGGCCCTGAGGGCCGAAGATCTTTCCGTTCGCCTCGAGCAGGTCCTTGCGCTCCATCCCGGGGCCGCGCGGGCGCGCGCCGACGAGGAGCGCGAAGTCGACATCCTTGAAGGCCACCATCGGATCCGAAGCCGGCACCATGCCGGCGAGGAGCGGAAACGCGCAGTCGTCGAGTTCCATCATCACGCCCTTCAGCGCCTTCTGCGCTTTCTCGTCGGGGATCTCCAGCATCTGCAGGATCACCGGTTGGTCCTTGCCCAGCATCTCGCCGCTCGCGATGCGGAACAGCAGGGAATAGCCGATCTGGCCTGCGGCGCCGGTGACGGCGACGCGAACGGGGGCTTTAGGCATCGAAGAGCTCCGAGAGGATCGAGGACAAGACGGATTTCGATTTTACAGCAGCGAGTTGCTGCGCTGCGACGCTATAATCGAACTGCCCCACAATGTCGAACGCGGCCGCGAAGAAACCACGACCGAAGTACCTGAGCCTTTCTGCGCTCCTCTTTGAAATCCGGCTGCCGGTCACCGCATGGACCTCCGGCCTGCACCGGATTTCCGGCGCGCTGCTGGTGTTACCGTTCGTCGCCTGGCTCCTCTACCTGCTCGACACGGCGCTGGCCTCCGAGCAGGGCTACAGGCAGGTGCAGGCTTATCTCGGCGGGCCGATCGCCAAGCTCGGCCTGATCATTTTCGTTTGGGCGTTCGCGCACCATTTCTTCGCCGGCATCCGCTTCCTGTTGCTCGATCTCAACAAGGGCATCGAGATCCACCGCGCCCGCGCGAGCGCCTACGTGACCATCGTTCTCGGCGTGCTTACGGCTTTAGTCTTCGCGTGGCGCATATGGTGAACCGGGTCGTTACCGGCGCGCACTATGGCCTCGGCAGCTGGCTCGCGCAGCGAATCACGGCCGTCATCATCGCCGTGTACGCGCTGATCGTAGTGGTCATGTTTGTGACGGGTCGCCCGATGAGCTACCCGGTGCTGAGAGACCTCTTTACGCATGGGTGGATGCGCGTCGCGACGCTTATCTTCGCGGGCAGCGTGGCCTGGCACGCCTGGGTCGGCGTGCGCGACATCCTCATGGACTACGCCCGGCCGGAAAGCTTGCGCCTGTCGCTTCATGTCGTGACCATCCTTCTTCTTCTCGGCTATATCGGCTGGACGATACAAATCCTATGGCGTTAACAGTCCGGCGCTTTGATGCGATCGTGGTCGGAGCGGGCGGCTCCGGGATGCGCGCGGCGCTGGAGCTCTCGCGCGGCAGTCTCAAGACGGCCGTGCTTACGAAAGTGTTTCCGACGCGCTCGCACACGGTGGCGGCGCAGGGCGGCGTCGCGGCGCCGCTGGGCAACAGCACCGAAGACAACTGGCACTGGCACATGTACGACACGGTCAAGGGCGCCGACTACCTCGGCGACCAGGACGCGATCGAATACATGTGCCGCCGCGCCGTCGAGGTGGTCGTCGAGCTTGAGCACATGGGCATGCCTTTCGATCGCCTCGAGAACGGCAAGATCTACCAGCGGCCCTTCGGCGGTCACACGCAGGACTACGGCAGCGCGAAGATGGCGATGCGCTCGTGTGCGGCTGCCGATCGCACCGGTCACGCGATGCTGCACACGCTCTACCAGCAGAACGTGCGCTCGAACACGCAGTTCCTCGTCGAGTGGATGGCGCTCGACCTGATCCGCGACCCGCAGGACGGCGCCATCGTCGGCGTGGTGGCCCTCGAGATGGAAACGGGCGAGATCTCCATCCTGCAGGCGAAAGCCGTGGTGCTCGCGACCGGCGGCGCCGGGCGCATCTACTGGGCCAGCACCAATGCCTTCATCAACACCGGCGATGGCATCGGCATGGCGGCGCGCGCCGGTCTGCCGCTGCAGGACATGGAGTTCTGGCAGTTCCACCCGACCGGAGTGGCAGGCGCGGGCGTGCTTATTACAGAAGGCGTGCGCGGCGAGGGCGGCTATCTGCTGAACAAGAACGGCGAGCGCTTCATGGAGCGCTATGCGCCGAACGCCAAGGACCTCGCGAGCCGCGACGTGGTATCGCGCGCGATGACCACCGAAATCAAGGAAGGCCGCGGCTGCGGGCCGCATGGCGACTACCTGGAACTCAAGCTGAGTCATCTCAAGCCGGAAGACATCATCAAGCGACTTCCCGGCATCCGCGAGATCGCCATCAAGTTCGCCAACGTTGATCCAATCCGGGACAACATTCCGGTGGTACCGACGGTGCATTACCAGATGGGCGGCATCCCGACCAATTACATGGGGCAAGTGGTGGCGCCGGAGGGCAACAGCAAGGAAGCGATCGTGCCCGGCCTTTACGCCGTGGGCGAATGCGCCTGCGTGTCCGTGCACGGCGCCAACCGGCTGGGCACCAACTCGCTGCTCGATCTGCTCGTTTTCGGCAAAGCGGCGGGCGAGCAGGTGATCAAGGACATCCGCGGCCAGCCGACACCGCATCGCAATCTGCCCAAGAACGCGGATGAGAACTCCCTGACGCGCATCGACCGCCTGAACGCTGCCAATGGCGGCGAGCGCGTGGTCGACGTGCTGAACGATTTGCGCCGCACGATGCAGGCGCATTGCGGCGTGTTCCGCTTCCCCGACGACCTGCAGAAAGGCGTCGAGAAGATGAAGGAGATCGCCGAGCGCTCGAAGCGCATCTTCATCGCCGACAAATCGAAGGTCTACAACACGGCGCGCGTGGAAGCGCTCGAGCTCGAGAACCTGGTCGAGACCGCGCTCTCGACGATGGTGTGCGCCGAGGCGCGCAAGGAAAGCCGCGGCGCCCAGGCGCGCGCCGATTTTCCCGAGCGCGACGACAAGAACTGGATGAAGCACACGCTGTGGTACAAGGAGGGCAACCGGCTCGAGTACAAGCCCGTGCACCAGCGACCGCTGACAGTGCCCACGATGGAGCCAAAGGTTAGAAGCTACTAATGAAGCTGACCATCTACCGCTACGACCCGGACAAGGACGCCAAGCCTTATTACCAGGACTACGACGTCCCGGTCGATTCGCACGACCGGATGCTGCTCGACGCGCTCGTCAAGGCGAAGGCGCTGGACGACTCGCTCGCATTCCGCCGCTCCTGCCGCGAAGGCGTCTGCGGCTCCGACGCGATGAACGTCAACGGCAAGAATCGCCTGGCCTGCATCACCAAGCTCGCCGAGCTGCCGGACCACGTCACGCTGCGCCCGCTCCCCGGCCTGCCCGTGATCCGCGACCTGATCGTCGACATGACGCAGTTCTTCAAGCAATACCACTCGATCAAGCCGTACGTGATCAACAACGATCCGCCGCCCGAGCGCGAGCGGCTGCAGTCGCCCGAGGATCGCGACCACCTGAACGGCCTGTACGAGTGCATCCTGTGCGCGTGCTGCTCGACGTCATGCCCGTCTTTTTGGTGGAACCCGGACAAGTTCGTCGGGCCGGCGGGCCTGCTGCAGGCTTACCGCTTCCTAGCCGACACGCGCGACCAGGCGACCAACGAGCGCCTCGACGACCTGAACGATCCCTATCGCCTGTTCCGCTGCCACACCATCATGGCGTGCGCGGACGTCTGCCCGAAGAACCTGAATCCGACCAAGGCGATCAACCACATCAAGGATTTGCTGGTAAAGCGCACGGTTTGATGGAGAGAGTCGAGCGAGAGCGGCTCAGATGGAAGTGCCGGCGCGGCCTGCTCGAGCTGGACATAGTGCTGCAGCGCTATCTCGTCGGGCATCCTGCAGACACCGCGCTGAGCGAGCTCCTGGATCTGCCCGACAACGATCTGTGGGACATCGTTGCGGGGCGCAGCGATAGCTACGAACCCCACCTGAAGGAAGTCGTCGCGCGCCTGCGCGCCGCATAGAAGGAAAGACCATGGCCGACAAGACCGCAACCCTCAAGCTCCCCGACGGGAAGTCGCTCGACTTCCCCGTGCTACCCGGGACCACCGGACCGGACGTCGTCGACATCCGCACGCTCTACGGCAAGTCCGGCATGTTCACCTACGACCCGGGCTTCCTGTCGACGGCGAGCTGCAGCTCGTCGATCACCTACATCGACGGCGACCAGGGCGTGCTCCTCTATCGCGGCTATCCGATCGAGCAGCTGGCGCAGCATTGCGACTTCCTGGAGGTCTGCTATCTCCTCTGGTACGGCGAGCTGCCTAACCGCAAGCAGAAGGACGAGTTCGTCGACATCGTCATGCACCACACCATGGTGCACGAGCAGCTCGCTCGCCTTTACCAGGGCTTCCGGCGCGATGCGCACCCGATGGCGGTGATGGTCGGCGTGGTGGGCGCGCTGTCGGCCTTCTACCACGACGCGCTCGACATCAATAATGCGCAGCACCGCGTGATCACCGGTTTCCGGCTGATCGCCAAGATGCCGACCATCGTCGCGATGTCCTACAAGTATTCCATCGGCCAGCCGTTCGTGTACCCCAAGAACGATCTGTCCTATACCGCGAACTTCATGCGCATGATGTTCGCGGTGCCGACCGAGGAGTACAAGGTGAACGACGTGCTGGTGCGCGCGCTCGACCGCATCTTCATCCTGCACGCCGACCACGAGCAGAACGCGTCGACCTCGACGGTGCGCCTGTGCGGCTCCTCCGGCGCCAACCCCTATGCGTGCATCGCCGCCGGCATTGCGTCGCTCTGGGGCCCCGCGCATGGCGGCGCGAACGAGGCGTGCCTCGAGATGCTGGAGGAGATCGGCGACGTCTCCAAGGTGCCGGAATTCATCCGCAAGGTGAAGGACAAGAACTCCGGCGTGCGCCTGATGGGCTTCGGCCACCGCGTCTACAAGAACCACGACCCGCGCGCGAAGCTGATGCGCGAGACCTGCCACGAGGTGCTGAACGAGCTCGGCCTGCACAACGATCGGCTGTTCAAGCTCGCCATCGAGCTCGAGCGCATCGCGCTGGAGGACGAGTACTTCATCCAGCGCAAGCTCTATCCGAACGTCGACTTCTACTCGGGCATCGTGCAGCGCGCGCTCGGCATCCCGGTGGCGATGTTCACCTGCATCTTCTCGCTCGCACGCACCATCGGCTGGATCGCGCAGTGGCAGGAGATGATCACCGATCCCGAGTACAAGATCGGCCGTCCGCGCCAGCTCTACAAAGGCGCCACGCGCCGGGATGTGAAACCGCTAGACAAGAGGTAACCCGATGGCCAGCGTGATGCGCCAGTTCCTGGATAACTCGTATCTCTTCGGCGGCAACGCGCCGTTCATCGAGGAGCTGTACGAGAAGTACCTCGCCAACCCGCAGTCCGTGCCCGACGAGTGGCGCGACTACTTCGATCGCATGCAGGTTCTGCCGGGCAGCGGCGTGAAGGACGTGGCGCGTGCGCCGGTCGAGCAATCGTTCGTCGAGCGCGCGAAGCGCGGCGAGCTCGGCGGCGGCGGGCGGACGATGCCAGTCGAGCCGGTCACGCCGGAGCGGCTGCAGGTTGCGGCGCTCCTCCTGGTGACGGCGTATCGCATCTCGGGCGCGCGCTGGGCCACGGTGGATCCGCTGAAGCGCATGGCGCGGCCGCATCAGCCCGAGCTCGAGCCTGCGTTCTACGACCTCACGGAAGCCGACCTCGACCAGACGGTCAATTCCGGCTCGTACGTCGGCCTCGACCGCGTCACGCTGCGCACGCTCCTGCAGGCGCTGCGCGACACCTATTGCCGCAACATCGGCTTCGAGTACATGTTCATCTCCGACCGTGTGCAGCGGCAGTGGATCCAGGAGCGGATCGAGCCGGTGCGCGCGCATCCGCAGCTCACGCCTGACCAGCAAAAGCGCCTGCTCCAGAAGCTCACCGAAGCGGAGCATCTCGAGCGCTACCTGCACACCAAGTACGTCGGCCAGAAGCGCTTCTCGCTCGAGGGAGGCGAAAGCCTGATTCCCTCGGTCGACGATCTGATCCAGCGTGCGGGCGCTAACGGCACGCAAGAGATCGTGCTCGGCATGGCGCATCGCGGCCGCCTGAACGTGCTCGTCAATGTGCTCGGCAAGATGCCGAAGGATCTGTTCCTCGAGTTCGAAGGCAAGCACGCCTCGGAGCTTCCCTCGGGCGACGTGAAGTACCACAACGGCTTTTCGTCCGACATTTCGACGCCCGGCGGACCGGTGCATCTCTCGCTCGCCTTCAACCCGTCGCACCTCGAGATCGTGAATCCGGTGGTCGAGGGCTCGGTGCGCGCACGCCAGCGCCGGCGCGACGACAAGACGGGCGACCAGGTGCTGCCGATCCTCGTGCACGGCGACGCGGCGTTCGCCGGGCAGGGGGTGGTGATGGAGACGCTGAACCTCTCCGGCACCCGCGGCTACGGCACGGGCGGGACGGTGCACATCATCGTCAACAACCAGATCGGCTTCACCACCTCCGACCCGCGCGACGCGCGCTCGACGCTTTACTGTACGGACGTCGCGAAGATGGTCGAGGCGCCGATCTTCCACGTCAACGGCGACGACCCGGAGGCGGTCCTGTTCGTCACGCAGCTTGCGCTCGACTTCCGCAACAAGTTCCACAAGGACGTGGTGATCGACATCGTCTGCTTCAGGAAGCTCGGCCACAACGAGCAGGACGAGCCCTTCATCACGCAGCCGCTGATGTACAAGAAGATCACGCAGCACCCGGGCACGCGCAAGCTCTACGCCGACAAGCTCGTCGCTTTGGGCGTGATGAGCGCCGAGGAGCCCGACGAGATGATCAAGCACTACCGCGAGACTCTCGACGCCGGCCAGCAGACGGTGAGCCCGGTGCTGTCCAACTTCAAGAGCAAGTTCGCCGTCGACTGGGCCCCGTTCCTTAATTCCAAGTGGACCGACGCCGCCGACACGCATGTGCCGCTTCCCGAGCTGCAGCGGATGGCCGAGCGCGTGACGGCCATGCCGGAGGGGTTCCGCGTCCACCCCACCGTCGGCCGCGTAATCGAGGCGCGCAAGCAGATGGCCGCCGGCAAGCTGGCGGTCGACTGGGGCATGGCGGAAACGCTGGCGTATGCCTCGCTCCTCTCCAACGGCTACGACGTGCGCCTCTCCGGCCAGGATTCCGGCCGCGGCACCTTCGCGCATCGCCACGCCGTGCTGCACGACCAGGAGCGCGAGCGCTGGGACGAGGGCAGCTACGTGCCGCTGCAGTACGTGTCGAAGGACCAGGGCGACTTCGTGGTCATCGATTCGGTTCTGTCAGAGGAAGCCGTGCTCGGTTTCGAGTACGGCTTCTCCACCGCCGAGCCGAATGCGCTCGTCATATGGGAAGCGCAGTTTGGCGACTTCGCCAATGGCGCGCAGGTGGTGATCGACCAGTTCATCTCCTCCGGCGAGACGAAATGGGGCCGCGTGTGCGGCCTGGTCATGCTCCTGCCGCACGGCTACGAGGGGCAGGGACCCGAGCACTCGTCGGCGCGGCTGGAGAGATATTTGCAGCTCTGCGCGGAGCACAACATGCAGGTGTGCGTGCCGTCCAACGCGGCGCAGGTCTTCCACCTCATTCGCCGGCAGATGCTGCGTCCGTTCCGCAAGCCCCTCGTGGTGATGACGCCGAAGTCGCTTCTGCGCAAGAAGGAAGCGGCCTCGCCGATCGAAGAGCTGGCGAGCGGCTCCTTCCAGACCGTGATTCCGGACACCACGACCGTCGATGCCAGGGCTGTGAAGCGGATCGTCGCTTGCTGCGGCAAGGTTTATTACGACCTCGCCACGAAGCGCATCGAGATGCAACGCAACGATGTCGCCATCATTCGCGTGGAGCAGCTCTATCCGTTCCCGCACAAGCAGTTCGAGGCCGAGATGAAGCGCTATCCGAACGCCACCGAGGTGGTCTGGTGCCAGGAGGAGCCGCAGAACCAGGGCGCGTGGTACCAGACGGCGCACTACTTCCGCGAGAACATGCGCGACGACCAGAAGCTGTACTATGCCGGCCGCCCGGCCTCCGCATCGCCGG
>Ga0136846_1219534_pt1 | contig 13208 bp, 10 predicted proteins | sample HopSoiMetagenom2_FD_96841 | JGI IMG/M metagenome (GOLD analysis project Ga0136846, IMG submission 96841) | Grasslands soil microbial communities from Hopland, California, USA - 2 Assembly 2016 (version 4) | ecosystem: Environmental > Terrestrial > Soil > Grasslands | place: USA: Hopland... | reverse complement strand
GCGGCGACGACTTCGATCAGCGCGTCATCGATTGGCTCGTAAGTGAATTCAAGCGGGATCAGGCGATCGATCTGTCCAAGGATCCGATGGCGTTGCAGCGCCTCAAGGAGGCGGGCGAGAAGGCGAAGATGGAATTGTCCACTACGCAGTCCACGGACATCAATCTTCCATTCATCACCGCTGATCAGAGCGGACCGAAGCATCTCAACTACACACTCACCAGAGCGAAATTCGAGCAGCTCGTCGACGATCTGATTCAGCGCACCATCCCCCCAATGGAGCAGGCGCTCAAGGATGCGGGGATCAAGCCAAACGAAATCGATGAGGTGCTTCTCGTCGGTGGTTCGACTCGTATTCCGAAGATCCAGGACATCGTTCGCAAGTTCTTCGGCAAGGAGCCGAACAAGGGTGTCAATCCGGACGAAGTGGTCGCGATCGGCGCCGCCGTCCAGGGTGCAGTGCTCACCGGTGAGCAGAAGGACGTATTGCTGCTGGACGTGACCCCGCTCTCGCTAGGTATCGAGACCCTTGGTGGAGTCACCACGGTGCTCATCCCGCGCAACACTACTATCCCGACCAAGAAGAGCGAGACCTTCTCGACGGCTGACGACAATCAGACGACGGTGGAGATCCACGTTCTTCAGGGAGAGCGCGAGCTCGCGACGTACAACAAGACCATCGGCAAATTCCAGCTTACCGGAATTCCGCCCGCACCACGTGGAATGCCGCAGGTGGAGGTGACGTTCGACATCGACGCCAACGGTATCCTGCACGTGACCGCGAAGGACAAGGCGACCGGCAAGGAGCAGAAGATCCGCATCGAAGCTTCGAGCGGTTTGTCCGACTCCGAAATCGACCGTATGGTCAAGGACGCGGAGAAGAATGCGGCGGAAGACAAGAAGCAGCGTGAAGCGATCGACGCACGCAATCGCCTCGACTCGATGACCTACGAAGTCGAAAAGAATGTGAAGGAATGGGGCGACAAAGTCTCAGCCGACACCAAGTCGAAGATCGACGCCGCCATCGAGCGCGCACGCAAGGCGCTGCGAGGCGACGACATGAACGAGATTCGCGCAGCGCAGGAAGAGCTCACCAAAGTCTTCAGCGAGGCAGGACAGGCGTTCTACCAGCAGCAGGCGCAGGCGGGTGCACAGCCCGATGCTGGTGCGACCGCGGGTGCAAATGCAGGCGCGAGCACGGGCCCGGAAGCCGGCGGCGCCAAGCAGGATGACGTCGTCGAGGCCGATTACGAAATCGTAGACGACAAGAAGTAAGACTTTGCGACGGCCGATTCGCGCGCCGGCAAACAAAAAAGGCCCGACTGGTTTCCCAGTCGGGCCTTTTGTTTTTGGGCGTTCAAGAGCCGGTCGAATCAGGCAGAATCTGGACGGTATCAGCAGGAACGCCGCCCAGCGGATCGGGCGTGGAGTTGGGAATTCCGTCGACCTTATCGCCTGGGCCGCTGTCGTCGCAATCTTCGACGCAGGTAACGGCGCCGGAAATAAGGATGTATCGACCGAAAGCGGCGCCGGTCGGGGTGACCAAACCGGCTTTCTTTTGAAGCGGACTGGTGGGACGGGAGGGACCGGTGGAATCGCTGCAAGCGACGCTGCCAGCGACGGCAAGAAGAGCAACGCCCCAAAGCCAATGACGACCTGACATCAACGGACCCCTCGACGAGTAGGAGATAGGTGAAACACCTTAGATCCGACGAGGGGCCTAAGCATACCATGTGCCCCGGAGCAAGTCGTTTCGGCGTCGATACTTAGTTTTTTGACGAGTCGTTGCGTTGCGTATCTTCTGCAACAGAACTGTCGCGCGAGCAATTGAAACGAGTCACGGTCGCGAGCAAACAGCCGTCTCGCTAGCCAGTGACCGTCCACTCGGCGAGATCTGCCCACCATGCGTTTGGCCTGATTCCGATCGGATGAATCCGTTTGGACGCACCCTGAACGTTTCTCAGCTCATAGATCCAAATCGCGGGTGCGTCTTCGGTGAGTATCCGATACGCCCGACGATACAACTCGGTGCTACGCGTTGCGTTCATCTCTTTGACCGCGCTGTCGATTACGGCGTCGAACGCTGGATTGCTGTAGGAGGTCGCGTTGTAGCCCCCCTTTTTTATCTCAGAGCTCGCCCACTCCTCCCGCACCGAAGATGGTGTCGGATCGATATGCCAAGCATTGAGCAGCGCCTCGAACTTTTTGTTTTCCATATTGGCGCCGAACGTGTTCAGCTCGAGCTCGTCGATGCGTACTTCGGCGCCCGCCTTCCGCCACTGCTCCTGGAGCAAGACTGCGATTCGCTTACGAATGGTGCTCGAGCTCGGTACGCTCAAGCTGAATGAAAGCGGGATCGAGCGGCGGATGCGCATGCCGTTGGCGCCACGCTTCCAGCCCAGGGAGTCAAGCGTCCGCGCCGCTCCGTCCGGGTCATAGCGAAGCCCAAGGGTCGTATCACTCGTGGCAAGAATTCGCGTCGCCGGACCATAGGCAACGAGGCCGAGCGTGTCGAATACGTTTTTCACGATCGACTCACGATCGATTGCTCTCACCAACGCGCGTCGCGTCTCTCGGTCGCCGAACACTGGGTGCGGTCCCGTATTCCGTGCGTCGCGGAGGTTGAAAGCGGCGTATCCGTAGTCGAGGCTTCCCGAAGAGACGATCACGTCCTTGCCCTTCGACTTGACTTCAGCGACGCGTTCGGGCTTCACCACGTCGAGAAAGTCGGCGGTGCCATCCAGGAATCTGAGCTCGGCGGTCGGATAATCCGCGGCGACCACCCAGATCACCCTGTCGGCATTCGGTCGACCACGATAGTTGGCGGTATCCGCCTGCAGCACAATTCGCGCGCTGCGGTCCCACGACGCGAATTTGAAGCGACCACTACCAACCGGCGCCCGGGCGAAATCGCTTTCCGCGAGCTTGGCGGCTGGTGTATTCTCGAGCAAATGCTTGGGCAGGATGACAACCGGTGTCGCCGCCTTGAAGAACTGATCCGGCGCACGCCTGTGAAACCACACTACTGCCGTCAGTGAATCGGGCACCGTCACAGAATCAACGTCGTCGAGATTCCCCGACAGCGGTGAAGCGAGTGAAGTGTCCTTCACCAGGCCGAAGGTGTAGCGCACGTCGTAGGCGCTGACCGGGACGCCGTCGTGCCAGCGTGCGTTGGGATTTATGTGAAATGAAATCCAGCTCGAGTCGGGACTCCACCGCCAGCGATCGGCGAGTCGTGGAGTGAAGCCGACGTCACCGACGGTGTTCAAGGTCGGGCCCACATCAGCAAGGTTATCGAATACCTGATCGACCACTTGCTTGCCCTGGAGCGTCAGTGTCAGGGGTGGGAGCAAAACGTCAGCGTCAGCAGCGGTCGAGATGACGATTGTTCCACCTACACGCCTCTCCGTCGAGCACCCCGCGAGAGCGGACAACAACGCGAGCGTGATCGAGAAAACGGGAGCTAGTCTCTTCAAACGAAGTTTCCTATTGAGACGGCTGCAATGTTTTGCGGTGTCTGCCGGCCAGGAATCGTGGTGTTCGATGCCCATTCCAGAAACGCATCGAGCAGCATCGGATCGAACTGCCCGTTGGACGAGCGCATCACTTCGGCAGCACGCGCATGTGACAGGCTATCACGGTACGACCGCGCCGTTGTCAGTGCGTCGTAGACATCGGCGACGCAAAGAATCCGCGCCGCAAACGGGATCTCATCCCCTTTTAGTCCATCGGGGTAGCCCGTGCCATCCCACCGCTCGTGATGGTTGCGGATAATCGATCGCACATCGCCCGGAAAATCGATGTCGGCCACGAGGTCCAGTCCAGCTTCCGGATGGCGCTTCATGATTCCCCACTCTTCCTCGGTAAGATCGCCCGCCTTATTCAATACTTCGGTCGGTACGATGATCTTGCCGATGTCGTGGAGCAGCGCGCCAAGCCTGAACCAGAAGAGGGACTGGGCGTCCATCCCCATGCTGTCCGCCAGTACGCATGCAAAGAACGCGACGCGTTGGCAGTGGCCCTGGGTGTAATGATCTTTGCTCTCGATCGAATCGCCCCAGTTATGCGCCATCTCGAGAAACCTGGCTTCCAGCGCTGCGTTGCGACGTTCCACTTGTGCTACGCGGTGCTGTGCCTTTAGTCGCGAGTAAAGTGCGTGCGATTCGTTGAGGTGTGCGAGCATATCGCGATGCCGCTTCTGGGTCCAATACAGCTCCGCGAGTTGCTCGGTGACGTCTGCCTTCAACAGCAAATCCTCTGCTTCCTCGGCGCATTCTGACGCGCGGCCCAGGTATTCAGCGGCTTTCATGCAGTCGCCACGCTCGCGTGCAATCACACCGACGTGGCGGAAGACTTCACCGCGCCAGGAAGCCGTGATCTCACCGGTTAGCTCCAATAGCGGCGAGGCGCGTTCCTGTGCTTCCTCGAACCGGCCAGTCGCGATGCAGAGCTGAATCTGATTGAGGGCGACGTTCAGTCTGTTCGCCTGATCGTTCTCCTCACCGAAAGTGCGCTCCGCTTCGGCGTAGGCTTGAGCGGCGCTTTCGAGGTCCCCGAGATCGCTATAGGCGAGGCCGATGTTGTTGAGGACCTGCGCCGCCTGATCGCGCCGCCCCAGCTTTCGATAGCCTTCGAAGCTCGACTTGAATGCGCTGAGCGCGCGGTTCATGTCACCGCGAATGCTGGCGACGGTGCCCAGATTCTGATCGATCATCGCCAGTGCTTCTGCGTCGCCGATCGACTGCGCGGTGAGGCGTGCTTCCGTATAGCGCGACTCCGCCAGGTCGAGATCACCACCCGTCTGATGGACGATGGCCACTACGTTGAGCGCTTGCGCGATTGCAGACGCGGAACCGGCCTGCGATGCAGCGGCGACAGCCGCCTCCAGTACGTCCATCGCCGCGCCGCGATTGCCCAGCTCGAGGTAGACCCGGCCCAGCCAGCGCAGAGCGGACAGACGGGTTACGTCGTCGGCAAACGGGTTGCGGACGAGCAGCTCGTAACGGTGCGACGCATCCGTCCAGCGACCCTCCCGCTCCGCGACTTTCGCTTCTTCAACGAGAGATTGTATTGCCTGCGATTCCACCTCGCTCTCGCGAGATGTGGAACGTGCCGTCATGACGATGCGAGAATGGTGCGCCGCTGAGAGCCTTCATCGCGCAGTTTGCGCGTCAAAGTGGGGCGGGAGATTCCAAGAATGCGAGCGGCCGCGCTCAGATTGCCACCGGTGAGGCCGATGGTGGTGTGAATCGCTTCGTCGACGATCGCCTGCAACGACTTTCCCTCGGGCGGAATGCGGATCATCCCGCCCGTGGGAGTTTCGACCAGCGGCACGTAGGACCGCCGCTGAAGCGAAAGGTGGTGCGGCTGAATGACGTCACCGGTACAGACGACAACCGCGCGCTCGATGACATTCTTGAGCTCGCGGATATTGCCCGGCCAACGGTGTCTTTCCAGCGCAGCAATCGAGTCCTGGCCCAGACGCAGGTTCTCCCGACCCTCACTTTCGGCGTGGCGGCGGACGAAAAAGTTGGCGAGGATAGGAATGTCTCCTTCCCTCTCCCGCAACGCCGGAAGCTCGAGCCTTGCAACGTTAAGTCGATAAAAGAGATCGGCCCGGAAGCGGTTGTCAGCCACCGCCGTCTCCAGAGACGAGTTTGTCCCTGCGACAATGCGTGCGTCAAGAGCGCGTTCTTCAGACCCGCCCAGCCGCCGGAATCGCCTGTCTTCGACGACCCTTAGGAGCTTTGCCTGGAGCTTAAGTGGCAGTTCCGCTACCTCGTCGAGAAAAACGGTCCCGGTGCCGGCCACTTCGAAAAGACCCCGTTTTAGCGCGCGGGCATCAGTAAATGCTCCCGGCTCGTGTCCAAAGAGCTCGCTTTCAAGCAAAGTTTCCGGGATGGCGGCGCAGTTAATCGCCACGAAAGGCTCGGCAGCGCGAGCGCTGGCGGCGTGGATGCCGCGGGCGAAAAGCTCTTTGCCAGTGCCCGTTTCCCCAACGAGCAATACTGTCACGCTGCGACTCGCTGCCACTTGGGTCGCCAGGGCAATGACTTCGCGGATGGCGGGACTGTGTCCGATTACGTGAGCATCCCACCGCTCCTGCGCGGTTTGCTGCAGTCGAGCTGTAATAATTCCACCGTTCCTTTATCGCGCGGGCAAATGCCGCCCGCGCGCGGAATTGTGATCGAGCGAATTGTCCCCAGCGAAGGGGTTTGGGCTTATTTAGGAGACGAGGAGACTGGGGGCCAAGTCACCAGTTTTCTTGGACTTAGAGCTCTGCCGTTGGGGGCTCTGAAATGTCCGGATTCGGGCGGAAGTACTTTGGGCGCAATCGCGGAGCCTTCTCCTTCGATGGACCGGTTCCGAGAGTCGCCAGCAGTGCTTTCATCTCGGCAGCGTCGGTTCTGGCACCAAGGTCGTCAAATGACTCAGCCGCCTCACGCCAGGCCAACTCGGCGTCAGCATTGTTTCCAAGGGCGTGCGAGGTCTGACCCAACTCGCGCAGCATCTCCGCCTGTAAGAGGCGGTCCTCGAGGCCCTCTGCCTCAAAGATTCCGATACGAAGCGTGGCGAGACTGGCGCTCAGCGATCCACGTTCGCGCTCGATGCGGGCGCGGCACTTCAGCGCCTCGGCCATGGTGAGGTGGTCGCCGCGATGGTGCGCGCTTCCATAGGCTTCGGCGCACGCGTGCTCCGCTTCGTCGAGTTTTCCCATCGCGACCCAAACCCAGCCGAGATTGAGAACCAGGACGCTCTCGACGAGTGCATCGCCTCGATTGCGGGCAATTCGCAACCCGCGGTCGAAGGTCTCCACCGCCCGCTGATAGTGTCCGAGCTTCGTGTACAGCATGCCCAGGTTATTGAGAACCCAGGACATCGCTTCGCTGTCCCTTGTCTGCTCGAACGCGCCGAGGCTGTTGAAGTAGCGAGCTTCCGCGGCGACGAATCTGCCGCGCATGTTGAGGAGAACGCCCCGGTTCTGCTCGATCATTCCGAGCAGACGCACATCGCCCGCTCTGGCGGCGTACTCCGCCGCCTCGTGGTAAAGGCGCTCGCATTCGATGAGGTTGCCGCGTCGCTGTGCGATGATCGCCAGGCAATTGTACGCGTGCGCCTTGCAGGCCACCGATCCAGAGAGATCCGCCTGGTGCAGACTCTCCGTGTAGCAGCGATACGCGGCTTCCGTTTCACCCTGCTCGCGATGCAGGGTCCCCTTCCAGCGAAGGGCTTCGGCCAGAGCAGCTGACTCCTGCTCACGCTCGAGCGATTCGATGGCGCCGTCGTAGTAGCCGAATGCCTTCGCTGTGTCACCTCGCCGCTCAGCATCGCGTGCCAGCTCGATCAGGCGACGGGATTCTTCGGATGCAGTCTGCTTCATAAAAGCGAGACTGTGTTTCGGCCCATGCTACCCCTCGCGAGCTGTGAGGTGAACAGTCTACTTCAAACTGTCGGTTCTGAAAAGAAGATTTTTTGCCTGGTCGGTGCAGCCGTCAACACAGACTTGCGCGCCAGAGATGAGAATGTAACGCGAATATGCTGCAGTGACCGGCGAGCTGGAATCTACGGTTTTTTTGGGAGGCGGGCTGGTAAGAGCGGTGTAGTCTCCGCACGCAAGACACGCGACGGCGCTCACAGCCGCCAAACACTTAAACAAACGGCGACCTAACATGTGAACCACCTCGGAAAGAGATCTGGGTCCTTCCCAGCTCAACCGTGGCATAGGGCGTGCCCTTTGCTAACTCGCTGTGCTACATGATCTTAGCGTGGACGGGTTGGTTTCCCGCATCCATTTTGTTGTAACGCCGCTTTACGATCGTAAACGTTTCTTTAGCGGACTTTCTTCGGCGTCAGGCGGCGTGACTGGAGGCGAAAATCGCCAACCTCTGGGGCGTCGGACGGCCCGGAATATCGGCGGTCGCGGCCCAGGTAAGGAAAGTTTCGAGCAGCTCGGGATCAAATTGACCCGCTGATGACCGCATGATCTCGGCTGCGCGGGCGTGGGTCAGCCCCGGGCGATAAGATCTGGTCGTAGTCAGGGCGTCGTAGACATCGGCGACGCAAAGAATTCTCGCCGCATAAGGGATCTCGTCGCCCTTGAGGCCGTCCGGATAGCCGGCGCCATCCCAGCGCTCGTGATGATTGCGAATGATCGCGCGTATGTCACCAGGAAAATCGATGTCAGCGACGAGTTCCAGCCCCGCCTCGGGGTGACGCTTCATGATCGACCACTCTTCATCGGTCAGCTTGCCCGGCTTATTGAGCACCTCGGTAGGCACGATGATCTTGCCGATGTCATGCAGAAGTGCGCCAATCCTGAACCAGAACAGCGAGCGCGAATTGAATCCCGCAGTCTCGGCGAGTACGCACGCGAAGAAGGCGACGCGTTCGCAATGACCCTGGGTGTATCGATCCTTGCTTTCGATCGAGTTACCCCATTGCTTCGCCATCTCGAGGAAGCGCGACTCCAACGCGTCGTTGCGCTTATCGACCTGTGCCACCCGATGCTGCGCCTTGAGCTGCGAATAGAGTGAGTGCGACTCGTTGAGTGAGTGCAGCATGTCGCGATGCCGCTTTTGCGCCCAGTAAACCTCGGCGAGTTGCTCCGCCACGTCCGCCCGCAGGAGAAGGTCGCCGCTGTCGATTGCGAGATCCTCGGCGCGCAACAGGCTGTCGGTCGCTTTCGCGTAATCTCCGCGCTCGCGAGCGATCACGCCCACGTGACGGTGCACTTCGCCGCGCCACGGCGCCTGCTCCTTCGCGGCGACCTCCAACAGCTCGTCGCATTGGACAAGCGCTTCGTCAAAGCGACGTGCCGCGATGTAGAGCTGCACCTTGTTGACAGCGAGGTCGAGTTGGCGGGCGCGGTCTCCCTCTTCCTCGAACGCGCGAGCAGCTTCGTTGTACGCCATTTCGGCATCGCTCAGCTCGCCGAGCTCCATGTAGGCGAGTGCGATGTTGTTCAGTATCTGAGCTTCGTGATTACGCATGCCGAGAGTCTGGTATCCCAGATGGCTCAAACGGAAAGCTTCGAGCGCAGCCCGAATGTCGCCGCGGATCATTGCGACCGTGCCGAGGTTTTGATCGATCATGGCGATCAATGCGCCGTCGCCGGCCACTTCCGCTTTGGCGCGCGCGGCGGCGTAAATAGCGGCAGCCTGGTCGAGGTCTCCGCCAACCTGGTAGGCGATGCCAACGACGTTGAGTGCCTGGGCCACGGCAGGTGGCGAGCCGCAGATGTCAGCAGATGTGACCGCCAATTCGAGCACATCGAGCGCCGCACCACGATTTCCCTGCTCGAGATAGGCGCGACCGAGCCAGCGAAGGGCCGCAAGGCGAGTATCGGGCTGGGTGTGGGGGTCCCGAACCAACGTCTCATAGACTGCGCAGGCGTCGGCCCATCGACCTTCGCGCTCGGCTTTCTTGGCGAGGTCAATACTTTCACGAACGGTGGTCGATTCCACCGCCTTCAATTCAACTGTGGGCCGGTTGATCATTGCGCTCTGCAGGCGACAACGAGAGACGAGCGGCGCTCCGTTGCTGCAACCAGAGTGAAGGGAAAAGCGACAGCCTGGAAGTGCCTACTGCAGCAGCTCGAGCTGATTCCTGACTTCCGTTAGCTCCGGGACAGCTCCGATCTTCTCGTACGAGTCAAAAGCTTCTCGCAAGGCAGAGCGCGCAGCGCCGGCGTTGCCTACGGCACGGGAGATCTCGCCCAGCTCCCGGAGCATTTCGGCGTGGAGGAGCCGGTCCTCGGCGCCCTCGGCTTCGTAGATCGCGATGCGGAGGGTGGCAATGCTCATGTCGAGCGCGCCACGCTGCCGCTCGATGGCGGCACGGACACGGAGTGCGCCAGCCGCGCTGAGGTGGTCTCCGCGACGCTGCGCCTGACCAAGTGCGTCGACGCACCAGAGGTCTGCCTTGTCGAGTCTGCCGAGTCCCATCCACGCTTCGGCAATGTTCAGCGTGATGACGTTCTTCACGATGCTGTCGTTTCGGGCGATTGCGATCGCCATCCCGCGCTGCAGATGATCGAGCGCTTCGTTGTAGTTGCGCAACTTGGTGTTGAGAATTCCCAGGTTGTTGAGAACCCAGGACATCGGTTCGGTGTCACCCGCGGTCTCGAAAGCACCGAGGCTATTGGAGTAAAACGCCGCGGCCTTTCCATAGTCGCCAACCATGCTCGCGAGCACACCGCGATTCTGTTCTATCATGCCGAGCAGGCGCGCCTCACCAGCCTTCACGGCGAGCTCGGACGCTTCCGCGTAGAGACGCTCGGTTTCCTTGTGCTCGCAGCGGCGCTGCGAGATGGTGCCAAGGCAGTTGAGTGCGTGAGCCTGGTGACCGATGGAACCGGTCGCCTTCGCTTTCTCCAGGCTTGCCGCATAACAGCGAAACGCTGCTTCGGTTTCGCCCCGCTCCCGAAGCAGCGTTCCTTTCCATCGCAAAACGTCGGCGACAAACGCGTCGGTGCAATCCTCACCGAGCTCCGCCAGCGCATCGTCGAACAGACCAAGCGCCTTGTCGTTTTCTTCCCGCTTTTCAGCGGTCCGCGCCAGTTCTACTAGTTGGCGGGCGCGCTCTACATTCTTTGAGTTTTTCATGTAGACCTGCCCGTTAGAGACACTAGTCGCTCTTTGTGCGATACCGGCTCAGCCTGACGCCAGCATATATCGGGAGAAGTGGTTCAACAGCCACGTCTCGACTTCAGCCTGGCCGCTGCGTGGATTCGAGAAAATCGTGGTCGTCTCGATTTCCAACGCACGTAGAATGCCCGACAAATCCAGCAGGTCGTGGGCGAAGTACGCGCCGAACGAATTCAGTGCCTTCGGTGTGCCGTACACCGCAGTGTTGTTGAGGCGCTGGGTGACGACCACCGGTTTACGGAACGTGAGGCCGTGCGGCTGCATGTCATAGGTGACGTACCCGGTCCCGTCCGACGTGATAGTGATATTGGTCGACGAGGTGAGCGCGCCGTATGGGAAACTGATCGTGAAGTCCGATCCCGGGATGGCGAGGGTTCCACCATTGACGCCAATCGTTGCAGAAACGCTGCGGACTTGATTGACGTGAGAAGGTGACCACTGCACTGCGGTGACCGGTATACCGTTCGGATCCGTCTGGAATCCGATGACGCGGATTACGTCGCCTAAAAGATTGACTACTCCACCGACGAGTCCTGAAAGGAGACCGTTATCGGCGGTGGTTGGAGCGACTGGTTGCGTTGGGATGCTGTCTGTGCACGACATAACTCCGACTGCCGTGACAACGAGCAGCAGCGACCGGAAAAACCTTGAGCGAATCATTCGGCGAACCTGGCTAAGGGGTAGCTACGGAGGTGATCAACCAGAAGCGAGCATGTAACGCGAGAAGTGCCTGATGATCCACACCTGCGCTTCGGGGAGCCGCGCATTAAGTGGAGAGAAGATTGTGGTCGAAGGCTCGATCTCGAGGACCGGGACTTTGCCACTGAGCTTCACGTTGTCATCAGAGATGTAAGCCGCGAAGATGGACGTTCTGAGCGGCTGACCTGCGATGGTGGTATTGCGCAGCGACTGCGTAATGGTGACGTCTTTTTTGAACCGCGTCCCCGTCGGCTCCATCTTGTAGGCGACGTATTTCTCGTCGGCCGTGACGGTAATGGTGAGCGGCAAGCTGAGCGCGCCCGCCGGGATGTCCATCGTGAAGCCCGTTTCAGGAATCGAGATCCGGCCGCCCAACCGATCGACCCGCTGCGAAACCTTTACCGGAGTTTTGCCTTTGTTGCTCCACCACAGGGCATGCAGTTCGAGGTCAGCCGCGGCATTGGTTACCGAGCTGGTAACCGAGCCGGCCCCAGAACCTCTCTCGGCAGCTGCATCCAGGGGAGCAGTGAGACTCTGGAGAGCGGGATCGGCGCAGGAAGCAATAAGGAGCGCACCGACGAGCGAGCCAAAGGATCTGAAGAGTCTAAGGCGAAGCATTCTGGGTCCGTGTTAGGGGAAGCGGGATTGAGGCCCTCCCTAAGGCAACGGCTGTGCCCAGCACTAAACTGTGTTAAATCAATGAGTTAGCTTTTCCGCATTGAGCGACCTCATCAATAACGGTGTAATGATTCTTTACACCCGAAATTTTTCTTTACATCTGTCAATTTTTTACGTCCAACCTTTTAGTTGGCCGGAGTCGGGCGAAAAAATATGTTCGCGCCCGCGAAGCAACTTGCTTCCGCGCCGCGTAGTAGTAGTACTAGATGATGATGTTGGGCCGCCAAGACTGGGCGCGCGCCAGGAGTAAACCTTTAATAGGCTGGCGTGAAACCTGTAGGTCCATCAACGTGTCTCATAGTTACAACCTTTAGCCACATCAGCCGCATATGTCGATGGCAACTAACAGAGCACGGCTCGTCGTAGCCGTAATTACCGCTTTTGTAGGCGGATTGATCGTCGCATCCGGGTTCAACTGGACCAAGCTCGGATTTGCGCAAACTCGTCCCGCCGCGGCAGTAGTCCAGCCAATTGCCGAGGCCAGCAACGCGTTCGTCGCGATCGCCAACAACGTCACTCCGGCGGTCGTTTCGATCGAAGTCGTGAGCACGCCGAAGAGTGCCAATAGCACGACTCGCGGACGCGTCCAGGTTCCACAAGGCGTTCCGCCTGACATGCAGGACTTCTTCCGTCAGTTCGATATCCCGCAGCAATCGCGTCCAATGCGCGGTCAGGGCTCGGGTTTCATCGTGACAAACAACGGATACATCCTCACCAACAATCACGTCGTCACCAATCAGGATCGTGAGACGGTCGCCGATCGCGTGACGGTGAGATTGCTCGATCATCGAGTATTCACCGCGAAAGTAATCGGTCACGATCGCACGACCGACGTCGCGGTAATCAAGATCGATGGCAGCAACTTCCCGACGCTGCCGCTTGGCAACGATATGAATGCGCGCACCGGCGAGTGGGTACTCGCGATCGGTAATCCGCTTGGTCTCGAAAACACCGTCACCGCCGGTATCATCAGCGCGAAGGGCCGCAGCCTCGCCGAGCTGATGAATCCGAATGGAACGAATCAGTACGCGATCAGCGATCTGATACAAACCGACGCGGCGATCAACCCCGGCAACTCCGGTGGTCCGCTCGTCAATGCGCACGGCGAAGTGATCGGCATCAACAGCGCGATCGCCAGTCCGACCGGCTATAACGCAGGCTATGGTTTCGCGATTCCGATCACGCT
>Ga0136846_1238071_pt1 | contig 13209 bp, 11 predicted proteins | sample HopSoiMetagenom2_FD_96841 | JGI IMG/M metagenome (GOLD analysis project Ga0136846, IMG submission 96841) | Grasslands soil microbial communities from Hopland, California, USA - 2 Assembly 2016 (version 4) | ecosystem: Environmental > Terrestrial > Soil > Grasslands | place: USA: Hopland... | reverse complement strand
GTTGGCGTAGCCGAGTGCTTTCTCAAAGTAAAAACGCGCCAATTTCACGTCTCCGGCGCGCGCCAGGCATTCGACATTCCAAAAGGAGCACATCGAGAAAGTGCCCTCCGCGCCACCAAAGCCCGTTTCCGCTCCATGCAGCACGTCGTAGCGGTAAACCAGTGAATCCTGCACCAGCCGTTGATTGATGATTTTTAAGGTGGAGCGCCAGCGCGGGTCGTTCGGGCCGATAAACTTCACCAACGGCATCAACAGGGCCGCAGCATCAACAGCTTTCGCACCCTTATATTGCACGAAACACTTCAGTTTCGGGTCCCAGAAATTCTGGTAAATATCCTGATAAATTTCGTCACGCGCTTTCTGCCATTTGGCATGCGGCGCGGGAAACGAACGTTTGATGGCGAGCCGAATGCCCCGGTCAACCGCGACCCAGCACATGACGCGCGAATACAGAAATTCGTGCGTCAACCGCGACCCAGCACATGACGCGCGAATACAGAAATTCGTGCTTCCCGCCCCGGACTTCCCAAATGCCTTCGTCCGGTTGCCGCCAATGTTCACACACCCAGTCAATGAGTTGCGTCAAATGCTGCCAAAAATCGTAGGAGATGGGCTCGCCGTATTTATTGTGGAGATAGACCGAATCCATCAACTCGCCATAGATATCGAGCTGCAGTTGGTTATAGGCGGCATTGCCGACGCGCACCGGGCGCGAACCCATGTAGCCCTGAAATCCTTTCAATTGGAACTCGTCAAGATTGTGGTGTCCGTCAATTCCATACATCACCTGCAGTGGTGAGCCGGGTTTGAGTTCGGAGCAGCGCGCTTCGATCCAATCCATGAACGCCTTGGCTTCCGCCGTGTACCCCAGCCGCATCAGCGCATAGATCGTGAAGGAGGCGTCGCGAACCCAGGTGTAGCGGTAATCCCAGTTTCGGACGCCGCCGATTTCTTCGGGCAGCCCAAAAGTCGGGGCGGCGACAATCGAGCCGTATTGCGCGCAGGTCAGCAGCTTGAGTGTCAGCGCGGACCGATTCACCATCTCTCGCCACCGGCCGCGGTACTGGGATTGCCACATCCAGTTGCGCCAGAAATTCATCGTCTGCTTGAATGCCTCCGGAACATAATTCACGCTTTGCGACGGTGATTCGCTCCGGCGGGAGGCGTCCTCGAGCACGAACGCCGCCGTCTGGTCTGACTTGAGTGTGAATTCCGCGATGGCCGCGCCATTCTCGACCTTCAGCGGCACTTCGCTGCGCAACCGCAGGATGGTTTTGTCTTCCCCACGGCTGATGAACAGCACCTCCTTTTTCTTCCGTTCGACGCGATGGCCGGCGCGGCCATAATCGAAGCGCGGGTCGCAAACCATGCGGTACCGGATGTTGCCGCGCACCGTTTTGGCGCGACGCACAAGGTCATGCTTATGGCCCAATTCAACAATCGGCATGAAATCGGAAATCTCGGCCACGCCTTGCTCGGAGAGAAAGCGGGTCAACAGAATTGCTGAGTCCGGGAGGTAAAGCTGTTTGTGATGCGCGTCATTGATGATGGGCGCGAGTTTGAAGCTGCCGCCTTTTCGGTGATCGAGCAGGGATGCAAATATGGTAGGCGAATCAAACCTCGGGAAGCACATGAAATCAATCGAGCCATCCATGCCCACCAGCGCCGCGGTGTGCAGGTCGCCAATGATTCCATATCTTCCGATTGGCCGATAATGCGGCGATTTCTCCCGTCTCATCCCATCGTGAACATAGCACATGTAGTCCAAAATGATGACAGTCCCCCAACTCGCCAATTGCCATGGGATGTGCCAAATTCTCAGGATATGTTGCGGACCTTAGTGGTTGCGGGCTGCCTCAGCCTTGCACTGGATGTTGGCCGAGCGCAGTCAAACCAGCAGATTTATTCCGATTCCCTGCAAAACTCGTGGGACGATTGGAGCTGGAGTTCGACCCGGGACTTTGCCAGCAGCTTCAGCCATTCCGGCGCGAAAGCTATTGCAGTAACCATGACCGGCAGCTACGCAGGATTCTCGCTTCACCACAACGATTTTGATTCCAGTCCATACGCGACCTTGAGTTTTTGGATCCATGGCGGAACCAGCGGCGGGCAACTGCTCAAGATTTATGCCGAGTTGAGCGGCGCGGCCCAGCCGGTCACCAATTTGCCACCGCTCACGACGACCTGGCAGCAATTCAACATTCCGCTGGCGGCTCTGGGAGTGACGAATCAACCGAACTTCAGCCGGTTTTGGCTTCAGGACAGAACCGGGACAATCTTGCCGACGTTTTATCTCGATGACATCGTGCTCATCACCAACGGCCTGCCGCCCGTGACCAACACGGCGGTGACGATCGCGGTGGACGCGCAACTCAACCGGCGCGCCATCAATCCATATATCTATGGAGTCGCTTTCGCCTCGGCTGCTCAACTGGCCGACCTCGATGCGTCGCTGAACCGTTCCGGTGGAAACGCGGAAACTCGTTACAATTGGCTCATAGACGCGCACAACCGCGGAGCCGATTGGTATTTTGAAAGCATCGGCGATTCCTCCGGCACACCCGGCGCCTCGGCGGACAGTTTCATCTCCAGCACGAAGAGCGCGGGCGCGCTGCCGTTGATCACGATACCGATGATCGGTTGGGCGCCAAAGTTGGGTACCGGCCGTGGCAAACTCTCCAGTTTTTCAATCGCCAAATATGGCCAGCAGGCGGACCACGATTGGCAATACATGACTGACGCGGGAAACGGCATTATCACCAACACCAGCACGCCGATCACCACGAATAATCCAACCGATGCCAACTTTGCCACCAACTCAGCGCTGCAATTCGCTTTCGTTCAGCATCTCACCAACGCCTGGGGCCTCTCGACCAATGGCGGAGTGCGTTTTTACCTGATGGATAACGAACACAGCATCTGGCACTCGACCCACCGCGATGTGCATCCAAATGGCGCAACGCGGCAGGAAATCCGCGATAAATTTTTCGATTACGCCGGTGTCGTCAAATCCATTGACCCGAATGCGTTAGTGATGGCCCCGGAAGAATTCGGTTGGTCCGGCTACTTTTACAGCGGCGCTGACCTGCAGTATGGGGGCCAATATGGCTACGGTTATTTGCCCGATCGCAGCACCAACGGTGGCATGGATTATGTTCCCTGGCTGCTGGACCAGTTCCATCAGCGCGCCACCAATACCAACCAGCGCTTGCTCGATTACTTCACCCTGCATTGTTACCCGGAGGACCGAAACGTCTCCGGAAACGATGTCTCATTCAGCACCCAACTTCTGCGCAACCGGCAGACCCGGGAATTTTGGGACACCAACTACATAGACCCGACATGGATCAATGATGTAGTGAAGCTGATCCCGAGGATGAAAAGCTGGGTCGCAACGTACTATCCGGGAACGAAGATTGGCATCACGGAATATAATTGGGGCGCCGAAGGTCATATTAACGGCGCGACCGCCCAAGCGGATATCCTTGGCATTTTTGGGCGAGAAGGCCTGGACCTGGCGACGCGGTGGGGAGCCCCGCCCTCCGGTAGTCCCACGTATCAGGCGATGAAAATGTATCGCAATTACGACGGAGCAAAATCAGCTTTCGGCGAGCAAAGCGTGAATGCCGCCGTGCCGAACCCCGATAACGTTTCTGCCTTCGCGGCGCTGCGCTCGTCGGACAATGCCTTGACGCTGATGGTGATTAACAAACAACTCAGCGCCACCGCGACGGCCACCGTGAATCTTACAAACCGGATCGTAAACGGCACGGCGCAGGTTTGGCAGTTAACCGCTTCAAATGTCATCATGCATCTGAGCGATATCAGCTTTTCGGGGAACGTCTTCACCAGCACCGTTCCCGCCCAGAGCATAACGCTTTTTGTGCTGCCCTCGGGCGCGCCTCCGCCGCCGCCCCATTTGCGCGCCGGCGCGTTTAATCCGACCAACACGTTCGAGCTTTGGCTCGACGGCACCGCTGGCCAGCGATATTCGGTGCTGTCCTCCAGCAATCTGCTCAACTGGGTTCCGGTGCAAACCAACACGCTCTCGAGTAATTCCTGGCGGTTGCTTATGTCGGCCAATGGTGTGAGCCAGCGGTACTTTCGAGGGGTGTGGTTGCCGTGAGCCCCGCCGTGGACAACGGTGCGAATTGAAACCCCCGTCAGGGTACATACAGGACCAGGAGCAGCATCACGCCCAAACAAGTTTTCGCGAGGAATACCTCCAGTTTCTGAAAAGATATGAAATCGAGCACGATGAGCCCTTTGTTTTCAAAGGTGTGGAGTGACAAGATTCGAACGGTGCGAATTGCAAACCCCGTAGGGGTTTGTTGTCGAACTCTCCTCGGCCGCAACATCGCCGGCGGGCAACCCCGAAATAAACTTTCGGACCTCGGCTCGATCGCTGGACCGCCAGGCGCATAACTCGGCACCCGAAAAGCAAAACGGGCGGTCTCCCACCATGAAGACCGCCCGACCTAAACTGACCATCTTTACGACGGCTGATTCCACCAGAATTTTTGCGGGCCTGGAATAGGGTTGTGACCCTATTTTTTTGGAATCCCAAGCTTGGACTTGGAGCCGCGGCGCAACGGTCATATGATCCGACCGATGTTTTCACAGATTCGCTCGGTACATTTTGTCGGCATTTGCGGAACTGCCATGGCTTCGGCTGCCGCGGCTTTGCAGGAGAAAGGTTTGCGCGTCACCGGTTCGGACCAAAATGTTTATCCGCCCATGTCCACTTTCCTGGCGGAACGCCGCATCGAGGTGATTTCAGGCTATGCGGAACAAAATCTCTCACACAAGCCGGACCTGGTTGTTATCGGCAATGCCATTTCGCGTGGCAATCCTGAGGCCGAATACGTTCTCGACCACAAGCTGCTTTATTGTTCGTTGCCCGAGTTGCTGAAGAATTTTTTCATTCGGGGCAAACGGTCGCTGGTCGTCACCGGCACCCACGGCAAAACGACCACGACCGCGCTGCTGACCTGGGTGTTCGAACATAACGGCCTTAAACCCAGCTACTTGATTGGCGGCATTCCCAATAACCTGCAACAAGGGGCCCGCTTTACTGAAAGCGAGTGGTTCATCATCGAAGGGGACGAGTATGACACCGCGTTTTTCGATAAACGCAGCAAATTCGTTCATTACCTTCCCGAGGTTGCGATTATCAACAACCTCGAATTCGATCATGCTGATATTTTTGCGGATCTTGCAGCGATCAAAACCTCTTTCAACCATTTCATCCGCCTGGTGCCACGCAACGGCCTGCTGCTCGGGAATGGTGATGATCTAAACCTGCGTTCGTTGCTGAATGTCACGCACTGCCCCGTGAAGCGCTACGGCCTGGGCGACAGCAATGCCGTTCAGGCTTTCAATTTGCGTTATGGTCCTACGGCGACCGAGTTTGAAATCCCGAGCTTCAAGTTCCATATCAACCTGGTCGGAGAATTCAACGTTCGCAACGCGCTGGCCGTCGTCGCCTGCGCCAAGCATTGCGGCCTTAAGAATCAGCAAATCCAGTCCGCCTTCGACACTTTCAAAGGCATCAAGCGGCGCATGGAAATCCGCGGCATCGCCGGCGGCGTCACGGTGGTGGACGATTTCGGGCATCATCCAACGGCCATTCGCGAGACCTTGCGCGCTTTGCGGATCAAGTATCCGAAACAAAAGCTCTGGGCCATCTTTGAACCGCGCACCAACACTACCCGCCGCAATGTTTTTCAGGCCGAGCTTGCCGATGCTTTCGCGGATGCGGACGCGGTGGTCGTCTCCCAGGTCGCCCGGTTGGAATTGCTAAAGGCCGAAGAACGCCTCGACCCGGACCGACTCATGCAGGACCTGCAAAAAGCCGGCAAGATGTCGGCCTACCTGGCCGATGCGGATGCCATCGTCAATCACGTCGTGAAAAATGCGCAGGGCGGTGAAGTGGTGGTGGTCTTCAGCAACGGCGGGTTTGGAGGAATACATGGGAAGTTGCTCGAGAGGCTGGGGAAGTATTAGAAAACACCAAGTGCTCCAGACACGGGGTGAAAAATTCAAACTCCAAAATTCACAATTCAAGCAAACTCCAAATTGCAATTTTCCGGCACAGGTTTTCATTCATGATTGCGGAACACAATTACGGCGCGCACTCCGCCCAGGTGGAAATGCGCCTAATTATCGATGGCAAATCCATCGGCATCACACATATGGGACGGGATTTTGTGCTCGTCGAGTCCCCCATCGACCACGTCCCTGGTGAGGCTTCGATTTTTATGAAGGTGGACGACAGCGAAAGCCAGTGGAAAGTCCGATTGCCGCAGGGGATTTCGAAAAATTCCAAGCGCGTGGCGCTCGCGCTTTGTGAGTAATAGAGCTTTCGATTAGACATCCGGGGCTGGCGAAAACTGAGGGGAAATAATTACGCCAACAGCGCTTCCGCCACATTCCCCGAGACATCCGTAAGCCGAAACCTTCGCCCCTGATGTTTAAACGTCAGTTGTTCGTGATCGATCCCAAGCAACCGCAGCAGCGTGGCGTGGAAATCGTGCACATGAACCGGGTCTTTCACTACGTTATAGCCCAGCTCATCGGTCTCTCCGTAAACGAACCCGGGCTTCACGCCACCGCCAGCCATCCAAGTCGTAAAACAGCGGGGATGATGGTCGCGGCCATAATCATCGCTGGTTAATTTGCCTTGCGAATAGTTGGTGCGGCCAAATTCTCCGCCCCAAATGACGAGCGTATCCTCGAGCAACCCACGTTGTTTCAGGTCCGTGATTAGGGCTGCGGAAGCCTGGTCGGTCTCGCGGCACTGGGTCTTTATCCCCTTAGGCAGGTTACCGTGCTGGTCCCAACCCTGGTGATAAAGCTGGATGAATTTGACCCCCCGTTCGGCCAGGCGTCGCGCCAGCAAACAATTGGCGGCAAAGGTTCCAGGCTTTTTCGCATCAGGTCCGTACAGCTCGAAGATGCTTTGCGGCTCTTTGGAGACATCGGTCACTTCGGGAACCGAGGCCTGGAGCCGGAACGCCATTTCATATTGGGAAATGCGCGTGTCAATTTCCGGGTCGGCGGATTCGGCGCGCTGGAACTCGTGAAGCTCGCGCAGCCGGTCCAGCATCAGCCGGCGTCCGGCGGTCGAAATGCCGGCGGGATTGCCAAGGTAGAGCACCGGCTCTTTGCCGGAGCGAAACTGGACACCCTGATATTCCGAAGGCAAAAAGCCGCTGCCCCAGAGCCGCGAATAGAGCGGCTGGTCCACCTTGCCGGGCGTGATGAGTACTACAAAGGCGGGCAGGTTTTCGTTGTCACTGCCCAGGCCGTAATTCAGCCATGCCCCAATGCTCGGGCGTCCCGAAATCTCGGACCCGGTCTGCATGAAGGTAATCGCGGGATCGTGGTTGATTGCCTCGGTGAACATCGAACGCACGACGCAAAGTTCATCCACGATTTTGGTGGTGTGCGGAAGCAATTCGCTGACCCAAAGACCTGCCTTGCCATGCTGCTTAAATTTGAAGAGCGAACCCGCCAGGGGCAGGATGGCCTGGTTGCCGGACATGCCGGTGAGGCGCTGTCCCATGCGAACCGAGGTCGGCAGGTCCTCGCCGTTGCGTTGATTCAACATCGGCTTGTAATCGAACGTCTCGAGCTGAGAAGGACCGCCAGCCATGAACAAATAAATGACGCGCTTGGCTTTGGCCGGGAAATGGGGATGGGCAATGACACCGCCATGGTGCGGATTCGCAAGCGCCTCAGCCAGGCCGCGAGCCGGATTCAACAGATGCGACAATGCAATCCCGCCAAGACCAAGACCAAAACGATTCAGGAAATGGCGCCGAGTGAGGCCAGCGGCCGGCAAGGGACCGGTGCAAAGATTTGTATTCATCTTTCTACTACAAATTCATCCATGTTCATCAACGTGCTCGCCAGGACCGTTGTCGCGGCTAATGCCGGCAACGGAAGCGCTTTGTCGTAAGTGCGTTCACCGATTTTCAAATAGTCCTCGGCGGCAGCGGGCTCAGCACTGAAAAGGTTCAACTGCTCCTCATAAAGCCCGCGCAGGACTTCCAATTCCCGGTCTTTTGGCTCGCGCCCCGTCATGAGCCGGAACGCTGTTCGTATGCGAGCATCCAGGTCGTCAGCATTTCCCTTCAGCACTCGTTCCGCCAGCACACGCGCCGCCTCGACGAATTGCGGGTCGTTCAGCAGCACGAGTGATTGCAGCGGTGTTGCGGTTGTGTCCCGGCGCGCAGTGCAAACTTCGCGCGTGGGCGCGTCGAAAATCAACATGGACGGCGGTGGTGCCGTGCGCCGCCAGAAAGTGTAAAGGCTGCGGCGGTACAAACCTTCCACTTTATCGCGCTCGTAATGTTTGCCCGTGCCCGACTCTTCCCACAGGCCTTCCGGTTGATACGGTTTGGCGCTTGGCCCGCCGATTCGAGTGGCCAGCAATCCACTTACGACCAGCGCGTTGTCACGAATTTCCTCCGCGCGCAAGCGATGCCTGGGGCCTCGAGCGAGCAGCCGATTTTCCGGATCTTTCGCCAGCAACTCCGGCCCAGCCGAGGACGATTGTTTGTAGATCGCGGAGCTCACGATCAGTTTGTGCAATGCTTTGATGTCCCAGCCGGAATCCATGAAGGTCGCGGCGAGCCAATCGAGCAATTCGGGATTCGTCGGCAGCCGGCCCTGGGTGCCGAAATCTTCATCGCTCTCAACCAGGCCATGCCCGAAATGACTGCGCCAAACGCGATTCACCTCCACGCGCGCGGTCAATGGGTTTTGCCGCGCGGTCATCCATTTCGCCAGCCCAAGGCGATTTTTGGGCAAGTCCTTACCGAAAGGGAGGATGGTCTCGGGGACGCCTGGCTCGACCGGCTCCCCACGCGCATCATACGCACCCCGCTTCAAGACAAAAGTCGGACGCCGCGTCGGCAGTTCGTTCATCACCATGATTTCAGGGATGTCGTTGGCGAATGTGTTTTCTTCCTCGCGCAGCTTCCGCAGTTCCGCGCAGGCGGCCATGTAGTTCGTGTTTTCGTGCCGCAGCACCCACTCGCGCAACTCTTTGTCGGAGGGCGGGACGGCTTCTTTACCAGCTCCACCGGTTCGCGCGGCAACCAGCTTCGCTTCCCAGGGCGTCAGGCAATGGTCGAAAATTTCAAATTCATCTATAGCTCCATTTTTGAAGCCCGAATCACGAAACCGCCCAGCCAGCGTCAATTCGATGCTACCAACTTCGGCATCGCCCCACTGCGCGCGGTGCAAAATGTCCTTGTACAAACGGTCGCGAACAGCTTCAACTTCGAGTTGCTCGCCATTTAAGTAAAGCTGCAGTCCATTCGCATGGCTAGAGCCGTCGTAAGTGATTGCCAGGTGCGACCATTCATTCGTCGGCAAAACTGTTTTAGCCTGGACCTTGATCGCATTGCCCGGCCAAAAATGGATCAGACTAAACGAGGGCCGGCCGTCTTCCAGCAGCAACTCGTAACCGCGGCTGCCCGAGTCAGTCCAGGAGCGCGAGCGATGAAAAATCACTGCGCGCGGCTGGTATTCGGCGGGTTTCACCCAAAGCCCAAAGCTGAATGGCATCGTGCGGTTGAATGCACCGGCGCCTTTGCAAACAACGTAATTATCGCCGCTAAAAAGCATGGCCCTGCCGGCTTTACCCGAGACCAGGGAAGGGCCATCCACCAACTGAGCGGCGTTACTGCCGAAATTGTCGGGCGTAGATTCCTTGCTAATCTCTTCGAACGAATAGCGGGCGGAAGGTTCCGGTCTTGGAATTGAACTTCGCGCATTCGCTGGCGATTCCGTCTGGCGCGCCAACAAGGCCAGCGCAGCTTCTTTGGCCGCAATTTCTGCCTTCAGCTTTTCGTGTCTGGCCTCCTGGTCCTCCGCATAAAGCAGCAGCGTCGGCGTCGGCGTCGCGCGTGTGAAATGTGAATACAGGCCGCATTCATCGATGTTGTTGAAGAACGCAGACATCCGATAAAAGTCCTTTTGGGTGATGGGATCGTATTTATGGTCGTGGCACTTTGCGCAACCCAGCGTCAGGCCCAGAAAAGACGTGCCTGCTGTCGCGACGCGGTCCGCCACATATTCGGCTCGGAACTCCTCTTCAACGCTGCCGCCTTCGTTGGTTTGACGATGCAACCGATTAAAAGCAGTCGCGAGAATTTGGTCGCGTGTGGGCGCGGGCAACAAATCACCCGCCAGTTGCCATAACACAAATTGGTCGTAGGGAAGATTCTGGTTGAAGGCGCGGATGACCCAATCACGCCAGGGCGAAAAATCACGGTCAACATCGCTTTGGTACCCATAAGTATCCGCGAAGCGCGCCAGGTCGAGCCAAAGCGACGCTTGCTGCTCTCCGTACGCCGGTGAGGCCAACTCCTTCTCAATCAAACGTTCGTAAGCGTCTCGCGATTTATCCGCCAGAAAAGCGTCAATTTCTTCCAGCGTCGGTGGCAGACCGCGGAGGTCGAAACTAAGCCGCCGAATCAACGTTTCGCGCGTAGCTTCCGGTGAAGGCTTCAGGTTTTCCCGCTGCAACTTTGCCAGCACGAACGCATCAATCGGGTTCTGCGCTGGCGAATCATCAGCCAGCTTCGGTGGCGATGGTTTTTGGATGGGGATATAAGCCCAGTGCGGTGTATATTCTGCACCCTGCTTAACCCAACGCTGGAGCAATTCCTTCTCTTCAGAACTGAGACTCAGGTTGCTGGCGGCGGGAGGCATCCGATCATCTTCGTTCGTCGTTGAAATGCGCCAGCAGAGTTGGCTGCGTTCCGGATGCGAAGGCACCACCGCTGCTTCTCTTTTTTCCGCATCACGGATGGCATACGCACTTTCGGCCAGATCCAGCCGCAGCTTGCCCTTCCGTGCTTTATCATCGGGCCCGTGGCATTTGAAACAACGATCCGCGAGCAACGGGCGTATTTGAAAACTGAAGTTTACCTTTTCCGCAGGCTCGACCGCGTTCAGCGCGAATGAAACGAGGCCGACCACAAAGAAAACAACAGCCAGCGCCAGGCGCGAGAATCGCAGCTTGCTACTCGGGCGGGAGAAAGGTCGGAAGTCCAATGCTTCGGCTGATCGTTTCGCTGGCACTAACCTGAATTCTACCCGCCAGCCGCTCGTTTACAAGCTCATGCAGCACTGCGACAAATTGACCGGCCATTGAATACTGTGTACGCTTTCTTTGTGAAGCCGGGAACTTACGAGGAAATAATGGAACGGATCACCCGCGGCAAGAAAGCGGAACTCGTTGAGTCGGCCCGGCTGCCGTTCTCGAAAAAGCTGGCTTTAACTGCCGCAGCGAACAGGAGCGAAAATCAATGGGTTCTTTCTGAAACGTCTGCCGAGCCGGTGCTGGAAGTGATTAAGCTCTTCAACCTGGCCGTGAAGGAGCAGATTTTTGCATCATACGCATTGGCGGGTGGCTTGGCCGTGGAGTTTTACGGTGCGCCGATCAATACTGTGGATGCGCATTTCCTGGTGCTTTTTCCGGAAACGGGAAATGGGCTGCTTGATCCCTCGGCTTTTTTTGAATTTTTTCGCCACCATGGTGCAATCGTTTCCGGAGAGTACCTTGAGTTGCAGGGAGCAAAATTTCAAATGTTGCCGGCCAACCGCGCCCTGGATATGGAAGCGCTAAAGCAGGCAGTTTCCGTTTGTGAACAGGGAATTCCTTTTTCCGTTGTATCTCTGGAATATTTGATTGCTCTGAAACTGAATGCCTGGCGTTACAAGGATAGACTGCACATCAGCCATCTGCTCGACAGCGGCGTGAATGTGGACAAAACCAGGCTGGGAGAAATTCTTCGGCGGTATCAGTTGGACCAGCGGTGGCAGCAATTGGTCGCTGAACGGTCGCAAAACGGTTAGCCGTGCAAGTCGGGCGAGCCGTGCTCCAGAGCGCCCAGCAATGCGGTTTGGAAAGCACCCGCCACTTCCATCGCCCAAAGATGCGGCGCGTTGTGCTCGTTGACTTCCTCAACGCTCGGGTCGGGCGAGCCTAGAATGACCCAGCTTCCCACCCGGATGTCATTGAGCACCTGCAACAGCCATTCGATTTCCGGCACCGAAAGAGTTACGCGCCAGCCCTTCTCGTTTTCGGTCCATTTGCCAGCCCCATGCATCCAACCGTCGAGTTGCTGCTTGTACTCCGCCCTTTGTTCAGCCAGGGCTTCGTCAAGCAATTGCTGGCTGGTTTCCTGTTCAGGCAAGCCACCCTTCTTGCTCAAGGTTTGGTGCGCCGAAGGAATGCACGGATACAACTTCAGCACTTCGAAAAAAAGCAGCTTCTCCCTCTTGCCGAGCTGAAACTGCCATTGCTCTGCCGAAACCCGGACCAGCTTCACTCGTCTCTCTCCATCGTCGCGTGCAAACTGTACTTTTGGAGTAGATGCACATAATGTTCGGCTTTCTCCATGCTCTCGCGCGCCAGCACACTCTTGCCCTGTTCGTGGACCTGCAGCATATGAAACTCAGCCTTCTTGCGATTCCAACCGAACACCACTTGAAAAACGTGCGTCACGTAATGCATGAAATTAACCGGGTCATTCCAGCAAATCACTAGATAACCCGGCTCCAGCTCTGATTTCGACTTCTCCTCCGGCTCAGTAATTGTGCCTGGAAGCAATTCTGGTGCGGCCGTTTCCGCCATATCCGCATATTAGAAGAAAGTGGGTTCATTGTCGAGTGACCTGCGGCCACTCGGCATGGTGATCCCCCTCCGGGTGCTTTACATGCCAGATTTCCGTAACAAACCGGATTGATAATTCAACGGATCACGGGCAAAATCATGCTACGCCGGCTCTGCTGTGCCCCAGCGTCCGTTCGGAAAAAAATCTGAACATTCATTGGCGCATCCAGTCGAAGCTGTGTTAGAATTAATCAATTTAGATCATGATCAAACGTTCCTCCGAGAGATTGCTCCTCCTGTTCCTGGCTTGTAATTTGGCGCTGGGGATTTGCTTGCAGACCGGTCCATTGCGAGCCGCTGAGCCCGATTCCCAGCCCGCTCAATCGACGGATACAAGCGAGAAATCTCGCAAAGAATTTCACCCCGTTTCGCCTGGTCCGGCGGATGGCACGATTGCTTACGTTACCGCCAAGATTTTGGAGAAATATCATTATCTCAAGAAGCCGTTCACCGCGGAAGTATCGAGCAAATTCCTTGACCGATATCTCGAAACGCTTGATCCGCAGCACTCG
>Ga0136846_1235604_pt1 | contig 13211 bp, 14 predicted proteins | sample HopSoiMetagenom2_FD_96841 | JGI IMG/M metagenome (GOLD analysis project Ga0136846, IMG submission 96841) | Grasslands soil microbial communities from Hopland, California, USA - 2 Assembly 2016 (version 4) | ecosystem: Environmental > Terrestrial > Soil > Grasslands | place: USA: Hopland... | reverse complement strand
GGTGGAGTCGCGCCCGGCACAACCGCTCGCTCAGGCACCGGACACGGCGAACCTCGTCAACGTGCAGGTGCCCGAGGTGGGTCCGCACGTGTTGGCCGCCGCGGCGGGCCGCTCGCCCGAGGGAATGCTCGCCCCCGAAACCGTCGAGGCCGAGTCCGCTGCACGGGCGGTCGGCGAAGCGGCCAGGGCGACCGGCTACCGCGAGGAGGAGATCACCGCCGGATACCTCGAGAAACTCGACCCGTTCCGCGACGCGCGGTGACCGCCGCCCTCGCTCCCGGCGCGGACACCTACGACGTCGTGGTGGCGGGCGGCGGCCCGGCCGGCTGCGCCGCCGCGCTCGTGCTCGCCCGGGCCGGCCGTACGGTTCTGCTGGCGGACGCCGGCACCGGGCCACCCAAGGTCGGCGAGACGCTCGTGCCCGCCGGCCGGGTCCTGCTCGGCGACCTCGGCGTCGCCGACCGCGTTCTCGACTCCGGCCATCTGCCCTGCTACGGCAGCCTTTCGGCGTGGGGCTCGGCCGACCTGCACGCCGTCGACTTCATCAACGACCCGCACGGCCATGGCTGGCACCTCGACCGCCGCCTGTTCGACCAGCGCCTGCGCGACGCCTCGCGAGCGGCGGGGGCGGAAGTCGCCGAGGGCACGGCCGTACGGGAGACGGTGCGGATGCCGGACGGTGGCTGGACTTTGGTCTTGCGGGGCGGCACTGGGACCGCTGGTAGCGGGGCCGGGGGAGGAGGCGGATCCGGGGGCGGGAGCGGGTCCGCAGGCGGGTCCGGGTCCGGGTCCGCGTCCGGCGGCGAGCGTACGGTGCGCTGCCGCTGGGTGATCGACGCCACCGGCCGCGCCGCCGCGATCGCGGTCCGGTGCGGGGCCCGGCGGCGGGTCCGGGACCGGCTCACCGCCCTGTACGTGCCCCTGGAGGCGGACCCGCTGGACACCGACCGCCGCTCACTCGTCGAGTCCGACGAGGACGGCTGGTGGTACACCGCCCCGCAGCCCTCCGGCGGGCGCCTGGTCGCCTACTTCACCGACACCGACCTGCCCGCCGCCACCCACACCGCACGCCACTTCCACCGACGGATGTCGGCCACCCGCCACGTGTCCCGATGGGTACACCGGGACGGGCCCCCGCCCACGTCACCCACCACACCCCGCCGGGCCGCCGCGCACACAGCGCACCTGGGCCGGGTGTACGGAGACGGCTGGACCGCCGCCGGGGACGCGGCCGTCGCCTTCGACCCGCTCTCCTCCCAGGGCGTGCTGACCGCCCTCTACACCGGGCTGAGCGCGGGCCTGGCCGTCGATGACCGTCTGAGCCGCGTTGCTGACGGCGCGGACTCGGCCCTCGCCGCCTACGCGGACCAGGTCGCGGCCGCACAGAGCGCGTATCTGCGCGGCCACCGTGTCATCCACGCGCAGGAGGCCCGCTGGACCGACCGCTCCTTCTGGGCGCGGCGCGTGGCCGACATGCCCTGACAGCCTCGGCCGGTGCGACCTGGACTACTCGGGCCGCACCGGCCTGAGCAGTTCGGGGGCAGGCTTCCGGTGATCCGGCGCGTTGCCGAGAGTTGCGCACCTTCCGGCGCGGAGATCACGTCGTACGGCGGCGGCCTCTCGTAGCTTCCTCCGAACAGGACCGTGGCGCTGGCCTGCACGAACCGCCAGTAGAATCCGTACACGTGACCGCCGCACCCGCAAAGCCCCGCATCCCGAACGTCCTCGCCGGACGTTACGCCTCCGCCGAGCTCGCCACGCTCTGGTCGCCCGAGCAGAAGGTGAGGCTGGAGCGTCAGCTCTGGCTCGCCGTGCTGCGGGCTCAGAAGGACCTCGGCATCGAGGTCCCCGACGCCGCCCTCGCCGACTACGAGCGGGTCCTCGACACCGTCGACCTGGCGTCCATCGCCGAGCGGGAGAAGGTCACCCGGCACGATGTGAAGGCGCGGATCGAGGAGTTCAACGACCTCGCCGGGCACGAGCACGTCCACAAGGGCATGACCTCCCGCGACCTCACCGAGAACGTGGAGCAGCTGCAGATCCGGCTCTCGCTGGAGCTGGTGCGCGACCGTACGGTGGCCGTGCTGGCGCGGCTCGGGAAGCTCGCGGGTGAGTACGGCGAGCTGGTCATGGCCGGCCGCTCGCACAACGTGGCCGCGCAGGCCACCACCCTCGGCAAGCGCTTCGCGACCGCCGCCGACGAGCAGCTCGTCGCGTACGCCCGGGTGGAGGAACTGCTGGGCCGCTACCCGCTGCGCGGCATCAAGGGCCCCGTGGGCACCGCCCAGGACATGCTGGACCTGCTCGGCGGGGACGCGGCGAAGCTCGCGGAACTGGAGCAGCGGATCGCCGGGCACCTGGGTTTCTCGACCGCTTTCACGTCCGTCGGGCAGGTCTACCCGCGCTCGCTCGACTACGAGGTCGTGACGGCTCTCGTCCAGCTGGCGGCGGCGCCCTCCTCGATCGCCAAGACGATCCGGCTGATGGCCGGGCACGAGCTGGTGACCGAGGGCTTCAAGCCCGGCCAGGTCGGTTCGTCCGCCATGCCGCACAAGATGAACACGCGGTCCTGTGAGCGCGTCAACGGGCTCATGGTGATCCTGCGCGGCTACGCCTCGATGACGGGCGAGCTGGCGGGCGACCAGTGGAACGAGGGCGACGTGTCCTGCTCGGTGGTGCGCCGGGTGGCCCTCCCCGACGCGTTCTTCGCTCTTGACGGTCTGCTGGAGACCTTCCTGACGGTGCTCGACGAGTTCGGCGCGTTCCCGGCCGTCGTCGCGCGCGAACTCGACCGCTATCTCCCCTTCCTCGCCACCACCAAGGTGCTGATGGGCGCGGTGCGCGCGGGCGTGGGCCGCGAGGTCGCGCACGAGGCCATCAAGGAGAACGCCGTCGCCTCCGCGCTCGCCATGCGTGAGCAGGGCGCCGAGCGCAACGAACTCCTCGACAAGCTCGCCGCCGACGAGCGCATTCCCCTGGACCGCGCGCAACTCAACGCGCTGATGGCGGACAAGCTGTCCTTCACGGGCGCAGCCGCCGACCAGGTCACCGTGGTCGTAGCCCGCATCGAGGAGATCGCCAAGCAGCACCCGCAGGCCGCGGCGTACACCCCGGGCGCGATCCTCTGACCCGCTCGCCCCGCTTCGCGCAGGCCGAGCTGGAGGCCGCCCGCGACCGTCTCGTACCGGACGTCGTCGCGGACGGTCTCCACGTTCTGTTCTGCGGCATCAACCCGGGCCTGATGACGGCGGCGACAGGTCACCACTTCGCCCGCCCCGGCAACCGCTTCTGGCCCGTCCTCCACCTCTCCGGGTTCACCCCGAGACTGCTGAAGCCTGCCGAGCAGGGCGAGTTGCTCTCGTACGGGCTCGGCATCACGAACGTCGTCGCACGGGCGACCGCACGGGCCGACGAGCTGTCCCCGGAGGAGTACCGCGAGGGCGGACGCCTGCTGGCCGCGAAGGTGACGCGGCTGCGGCCCCGCTGGCTGGCCGTCGTGGGCGTGACGGCGTACCGGGCGGCCTTCGATGACCGCAAGGCCCAAGTGGGCCCACAGGAGCGGCGGTTCGGCGACACGCGGGTGTGGGTGTTGCCCAACCCCAGCGGCCTGAACGCCCATTGGACCGCAGCGACCATGGCGGAGGAGTACGGGCGGCTGCGGGAAGCGGCTTCATCAGCCCGTTGACCTCCAGGAAGCGGGCAGGAGCCGGGAGGGCCGACCTCACCGGCTCACCGACCCCTGCCGCTCCCACCGCGAGCCGACGCCACGGGGCGCCAGAACGCGGGCTCAGGGGGTAACCACTCACAGTGACTGCACCGGACGGCCCTTGACGTCGGATCAGGGCGCGACCGTCGGAGCGAGAATGAAGCCGACCTGGCTCACGATCCGGTACCGGTCGTGTCCCGCGTACAGGCGCGTGTGATCCGCCGCCCATTCCTGCGCATCGGTGTTTCCGTCGTCGAGCGACTTGTGTTCGATGCATTTGGCGCACTCGACCCACCGACGTGACGGGAGGATGTCTGCCTCCAGAAGGTGTGCGCGGAGAGCGGGACAGGGATGTGCCGTCACCGTTGCGCCTTCTTCCAGTCGTGCGGGTGACGATTGATCTCAACCGCCAGATCCGTCGCGTGGGACAGGTCGTAGGCGGGGCTCCTGGGGTCCAACGCCTCCCGCCGCTGCCGAGCACACGCGCCGCAGACATCGCACCCGGGCGTCGGCCTCGGTTCCTTCAAGGTGAGCGGATCGGACAACTCGACGGGCGCCTTCAAAGTCCGTTCAAATGCCACGACTTCGCCTCCCATTGCGGGTCTCGGGCCATCCGGATTCGGGCGCACGGCGCCGTCTCCATGCTCGTGCAGATGATCACTCAGGGTGCACGGGCTGGCACGTCCAGTGTGGTCAGAGTCCGCAGTGAAATGCAACTCACATCAAGACATCTACAACAGTGCACTCTACGGAGTCCGCAGGGCTGACCCTGTGGAAAGCTGTAGTCACGCCGTCACGCCCGACACCCAAGGTTGGGCACGTCAAGGAAAGGGGTGGGCTGATGAGCGACCCAACGGTGCGGAAGCGCAGGCTGGGTTCCGAGCTTCGCCGACTGCGTGAATCCGCAGAGATGAAGCTGGACGACGCCGTCAGTCAACTCGGCTGGCCGAAGTCGAAACTGTCCCGCATCGAGGCGGCGCGCCTCGGCATCAAGCCCGGCGACCTTGACGCGCTCCTGGACCTCTACAGCGTCGACGACGGATCGAAGCGCGATGCCCTGCACAGCTTGGCGCGGCACGGGAGCGTCCGCGGCTGGTGGCAGACCTACCGGGACATCATCTCGCCCGCCTACGCGGATCTGATCAGTCTCGAGGACGACGCCGTCAACATGCGGTCGTATCAATCGACACTCATCCCGGGTCTCTTGCAGACGGCTGCCTACGCCCGCGCGACCATCACCGCCATCAACATGACGTCGACGCCTGCCGAGGTGGATGCGCTCGTCGATGTCCGGAGGGCTCGCCAGGCCGTCCTCTCTCGCCCCAAGCCCCTGGAGCTGTGGGCCGTGATTCACGAGGCCGCGCTTCGCCCCCGAATCAAGGGCAATCCGCAGATCATGAGAGAGCAGATGCAATGGCTGCTCGACAAACAAGAGCTTCCGCATGTCTCGATACAGGTTCTCCCGCTCGACGCAGCCCCGCACGTCGGGATGAGCGGGGGTTTCGCGGTCGTGGGCTTCCCCGAAACGGCAGACCTCGACGTGGTCCACGTGGAGAGTCTGACGAGCGCCCTGTACGTCGAGGATCCTGGGGAAGTGAGTCGATACGGCAGCGCCTTCGAGCATCTACGCGCGGCGGCCCTGCCCTTCGACGAATCGGCCGACCTCATTGAACGACTGAAGGACAACATCCAATGACCACAATCCCGAACGCCTCCGACCATGACTTCAGCTGGACAAAGTCGTCGTTCAGCGGCGGACAGAGTGACTGCGTAGAGGTCGCTCACGGCGCCCTTCCTGCGGCACTGCCCGTGCGCGACAGCAAGCGTCCCGCCGGCCCCGCCGTCGTCTTCGGCGGCACCACGTGGGGCACGTTCGTCGACGCCGTGAAGACGGGCGACGTCGCCTGACGCACAACGCAAAGAGCCTCCGCCGGTCATCCGGCGGGGGCGCTCGCATGTCGCCGGATGCCCGGAACCGTTCAAGGTCCACCTCCCGCGACAGCGACACACCGCACTCGAAGACCAGCCACCCGCCACCCGCGTCCCCAACCTCACGGGTCTGTACAGATGTTGCGGGTCAGGCCGTTGGTGACGGCGCATAGTGGTGGGCGAGGTTGGTGGCGAGGTCGCGGAGGTGAGCCCTGGCTTCGGTGGGGCCGTGCACAGTGATGGTGCTCCCGAACGGCAGTAGTGTTCGCACGTCCTCCAGATGCAGGAAGCGGATCGTCACCCTGTGGCCGGTGGCGGATTCTTCACCGTCGTCGTCCCGGATGAGTCGTTGGCCAAGGATCCGTTGCGCTCGCTCGATCTGGGTCCGGTCGATGGTGGCGCTGACCTCTATCGCATGGTTGTGTTCCCACTGGTCAACGAGCGCTGCGGCGACGGTGGCCAGGGTCTGGTTCTCGCGGATCCGTCGTGGCTGGTCGACTTCTTTCCACGCCGTGATCCGTTCGAGTCGGTACATCCGTGGCTCTCGGGCGCTGTCGGCGACGAGGTACCAGATGCCGGCCTTGGCGAGCAGCCCGTAGGGATCCACGACCAGGTCGCGTGAGCGTGACTCGCGTGGGCTGTCGTATTCGATCCGTAGCCGGCGGCCTCGCCGCACTGGGCCGATCAGCGAAGCCGGAGTCGTACCGGAAGCAGGTGTCTGAAGCCAGGGACGGCTGTCCACGTGCACTACGTCAGTGAGCGGCAGGAGCTCATGACCTCGACGTGACTGCGCAGCGCCGATCTTGGAGAGCGCGCGCCGGCTTTCGACGGATGCGTCGAGCTCCGTACGTTGCTTCTCATCCAGCCCGGTGAGCGACAGATGATCACGCTCGCCCGGCGTAAGTCGGGTGAGGTCGAGTCCGGACCCGGGCAGCATGGTCACGCCTCCGAGGCGGCCCCGTTGGGCGGTCACCGGCAGACCGGCGTCGCGGAGCCAGTTCAGGTCCCGGGTGATGGTTCGAAGGGACACCCCGAGCGCCGAGGCGAGTTCCTGTGTGGTCACGGCATCCCTTGATGCGAGGAGCAGCATCAGGGAGAAGAAGCGGTCTGGGGTCACACACCAAGTTTTTCAGGGAATTGCGACACGATGCGGCGCATATCCCGATCAGGCTGGTGGCTGCGCACCCACGACCTACGACCTACGCGAAGGAACAGCCATGACCACATCCGTCGTGTCCATCGTCTATGTGAACGACGCTCCCGCCGCAGCTCGTTTCTACGGCGACCTCCTCGACATGAGGCCGTCGTTCGAGACTTCGGGATACATCACCTTCGACCTCGGGCCGGGCGCTGACCTCGGTCTGTGGTCCGGCCAGTTCGAGGATCTGTCACCGGACGTCCCGCGTACCAGTGAGGTTTGCCTGGCCATCGACGGTGGACCCGACGAGACCAACGCGATCTTCAAGCGGTGGCAGTCCAAGGGCGTCACGATTCTGCGCGAACCTCATGACCTGGGGTTCGGACTGACCTTCCTCGCAGCCGATCCTGACGGGAACCGCATCCGCGTGGCACCGCGGGGCTGAAAGCCCACAATGCGGCAGGCGCGCACGATCACTGTCGCGCCTGCCGTTGTCCGACTTCGAGAGAACGACGAGTGTGGACCTCTTATTCGAAGCGCTTCGAATCGCGTCGAACAGCATCGGCCGCGCCCGCCATCTGGCCGTCGGAAAACCGCCGCCGGCCCTGGTGGATGATGCGGCGGAAGGTGCCGGGGCAGGTGTCGATGCACGTGTGAAGAACTTCCCGAAGTTTGCGGGGTCGGGGAAACCCGGACGGCGGGTGATGGTCGCCACCGGCTCATCCGTGGGCGCCGCTGTGCGAATTTGATTCGACCCCCCGGGCGCAGCGAGAGGTGTCGGGCGCGGCGGAACCTTGGGTTCAGGTGGGCGTCCGCCTAGGGTCGCGTTACGCCAACGGCCGCTGCCGGGCGGGGATTCGCGACGAACCGACATTGAGGACGCACATGAGGATCGCAGTACTGGGGACCGGCGAGGTCGGCCGACGGCTCGCGGGCAAGCTCGTCTCCCTCGGCCACGAGGTCACGATGGGTTCCCGTACGGCGGACAACGCCGACGCCAGGCAGTGGGCCTCCGAGACCGGCGGCACCCACGGGACCTTCGCCGACGCCAGCGCCCGCGCCGAGCTCGTCGTGAACGCGACCGGCGGGCTGGTCTCCCTGGCCGTGCTGGAGGCCGCCGGGGCGGAGAACCTGCGCGGGAAGACCATCGTCGACGTGTCCAACGCACTGGACTTCTCCGAGGGGTTTCCGCCCAAGGTCGTCACCCCGGACGGCCACAGCATCGCCGAGCAGCTGCAGAAGGCCTTTCCGGACGCCCGCGTCGTCAAGACCCTCAACACCATGAACAACGCCATCATGGTGGAGCCCGCCCGCGTCCCCGGCCTGCACAACGTCTTCGTCAGCGGCGACGACGCCGACGCGAAAGCCGAAACCACCGCACTCCTGCGGTCCTTCGGCTGGGCACCCGAGCAGATCACCGACCTCGGCGACCTCTCGAGCGCCCGCGCCACCGAAGCCCTGATGGCGTTGTGGCTGCGGCTCTACGGGGTGCTCGGCCCGGTCGACTTCAACCTGGCCGTCGTCACCGCCTGACGAGCTCGTGCACGGTACGCGGTGACGACGGCACCGTCCGTCCGTCACGCGTCCCGGCGCCGCACGCTCCACGCCCCCGCGAGCAGCGCGGCCGCCGTCCAGAGCGCGGTCACCCCGAGACCGCTCCAGGGGCCGAGGGCGCTGTCGGACGTCTCGTGCAGGATCAGCTGGCCCGCCCGGTCGGGCAGGAAGTCGGTCAGCCCGCCTGCCACGTCGCCGATCACGAAAGAGATGATGAGGATGAACGGGATCAGGACGCTCAGCGTCGCCACGCCGCTGCGCAACAGGGCGGTGAGCCCGGCTGCGAACAGCGCCATCAGTGTGAGGTAGATACCGCAGCCGACGACACCCCGCGCCTGTTCGCCCACTGTGAGTCCGTCCGCCGCGTCGCCCAGGCCCGCCCTCGCGGCGGCCAGTGAAGCGGAGCCGGTGACCAGCCCCACCAGCAGGGCCGGTACGCCGATGGCCGCGATCTTGGCCGCGTACCACCGTCCGCGCTGTGGCACCGCGGCCAAGGAGAGCCGCAGTCCCCCGCCGTGGAACTCGGACGAGACGGCTGTCGCGCCGAAGGCGATGGCCGCGATCTGGCCGGGCCCGACTCCGAGGAACGCCGTGAACAGCGGGTCGAACTCCGGGTCGGACGAACTGGAGGTCCCGGCGAGCGCGGAAAACGCCGTGGAGACGGCGAACACCGCCAGCAGCGCGCCGCAGAGTGAGCGGAGCGTACGGATCTTCAGCCACTCGGAGCGCAGAACGGGTGCGAACGGCATGGTCAGGCCTCCTGAGGCTGCGTCGGGGACCGCTGAGCGGTGAACTCGGCTTCGGACGTCGTCAGATCGAGGTAGGCCTGCTCCAGCGTGCCTTCCTCCGCGGTCAGTTCGAGGACCGGCGCGTCGGCGTTCGACGCCAGTCGCCCGATGTCGTCCACCCGCGCGTGTTGCACGGTCAGGTGCCCGTCCGCGTGCTCGACGGTTTCGTATCCGTGGCGCGCGAGGGCTTCCTTGAGTGCGGCGCCCTTGCTCGTACGCACCCGTACACGCGGCTGTACGCGCGCGTGGATGAACTCCCGCAGAGGGGTGTCGGCGAGAAGGCGTCCGCGGCCCAGGACCACCAGGTGGTCGGCGAAGGACGCGGTCTCGTTCATGAGGTGGCTGGAGACCAGGACCGTACGGCCCTCCCCTGCCAGGCGGCGCAGCAACTCCCGGATCCAGATGATGCCTTCGGGGTCGAGGCCGTTGGAGGGCTCGTCGAGCAGCAGCACGGGCGGGTCGCCGAGGAGGGCCGCCGCGATGCCCAGGCGTTGGCGCATGCCCAGGGAGTACGTCTTCACGCGACGCTTCGCGGCGGACGCGAGCCCTGTCTCCTCCAGGACCTCGTCCACCCGGCGCTCCGGAATGCGGTTGCTCATCGCCAGCACCCGCAGATGGTCACGTGCGGTGCGTGAGCCGTGCGCGGCCTGTGCGTCGAGGAGGGCGCCCGCGTGGCGCAGCGGTTCGTCGAGCGAGGCGTAGGCCCGCCCGCCGACCGTGGCGGTGCCGGAGGTCGGCCGGTCCAGGCCGAGGACGAGCCGCATGGCGGTGGACTTTCCGGCGCCGTTGGGGCCGAGGAAGCCGGTGACGCGGCCGGGCAGGACACGGAAGGTGAGGTGGTCGACGGCTCGCGTCGTGCCGTACTCCTTGGTGAGGTTCTGGATGTCGATGCTGGTCATGGCAGCAGCCTGGCCGTCGGCCCGGGTGGGCGCCTCCCCCGCAGGAGGGCTCCGTCTCCCCCGCTCGGGGGAGGCCCGTTGTCAGTGGTGGCTGTCACGATGTCGCCATGGCCCGTTTCCTGCGCCCGCTGCTGCGCGGGACGACGTACACGCGCTTGCTGCACCTGTGGGTGCCGATGCTCGCCGTGAGCGTGTGGATGTTCATCGATATGTCGACTCCGTGGATGCCCGCCGCTGTTCTGCTGCTGGTCGGGCTGGTTCCGGGGGTGCGGCTGGGCGAGGGGGTGCAGGCGCGGCTGCTGCTGACGCCGGGCGAGCCGGCGTCCGAGTCGGCGATCTCCATCGCGCCGTCGGCGAGTTGGCGTGACCGGCTGCGGACGGTGTTGTGGCTGGAGGTGCGGATGGCTCTCGGGGCGGTGACGACGGGGGCCAGTGTCTGGCTGCCGTTGGCCTCCGTCGACCTGGTCCTGGCCGCGAGCGGACACCCCTCCGACGGCAATTCCTTCCTGCCCGCCTCGCAGCCGCAGTGGGTGTACGCCCTGCTCGCCCCGCTGCCGCTGCTCGTCTTCTACGGCGTGCTGGTGGGCCTCGGCGAGTTGATCACCTTGCTGGCCGGGCGCCTGCTCGGTCCCTCCCCCACGGAGCGGCTCGCCGCGCTGGAGGAGCGCACCGAACAACTCCTGGAGCGCAACCGCATCGCCCGTGAACTGCACGACTCCATCGGGCACGCGCTCACGGTGGCCGTCGTGCAGGCGGGCGCTGCCCGTGCGGCGGGTGATCCCGCGTTCACCGACCGGGCGCTGGACGCCATCGAGGAGACCGGCCGGGCCGCGCTGGAGGACCTGGAGCGCGTCCTCGGCGTACTGCGCGAGTCCGGCACGCCCGCGAGCAGCCGGCCGGCCCTCACCGAGGCCGACCGTCTCCTGGAGTCCGCCCGTTCCTCCGGCGCGAAGGTCGACATGGAGGTGACCGGCCCGCTGGACGGTGTGCCGGGTCCGGTGTCCCGCGAGGGCTACCGCATCCTCCAGGAGTCGCTCACCAATGTGCTGCGGCACGCGGGGGCCGTTCCCGTCCGGGTCCGTATCGGGGTCGCGGCCGACACCCTCGCCCTGGAGATCCGCAACCCCCTCACCGCCGCGATACCCGGCCCCGGCCGGGGCAGCGGACTGCGCGGCATACGGGAGCGCGCGGCGCTGCTGGGCGGCCGTGCGCGAACGGGGCCCGACGAGGGCGACTGGCAGGTGCACGTCGAGTTGCCGCTGCGCTGATCTACGCTGGCCGGATGCCCGTAACCGTGCTCCTGGTCGACGACGAGCCCCTCGTACGCGCCGGTCTGCGCGCCGTGTTGGAGGCGCAGCCAGACATCGAGGTCGTCGGGGAGGCGGCGGACGGGGCCGCCGTCATTCCGTTGGTCAGGCAACTGCGGCCGGATGTGGTCGCGATGGATGTGCGGATGCCGTTGATGGACGGCATCGAGGCCACGCGCGCGGTGCTGCGGACGGTGGCGGAGCCGCCGAAGATCCTGGTGGTGACGACGTTCGAGAACGACGAGTACGTGTACGAGGCGCTGCGGGCCGGTGCCGACGGGTTTCTGCTCAAGCGGGCCCGGCCGGCCGAGATCGTGCACGCGGTGCGCTTGGTCGCCGAGGGCGAGTCGCTGCTGTTCCCGGCCTCGGTACGGCGGTTGGCGGCCGAGTACGGGGACGGGGACAGCGGCGGGAACCGGGCCGCCCGGGCGGTTCTGGAGCGGGCGCGGCTGACCGAGCGTGAGGCGGAGGTGCTGCGGCTGATGACCCGGGGGCTGTCCAACGCGGAGATCGCGGCTCGGCTGATCGTCGGGACCGAGACCGTGAAGTCGCACGTCAGCGCGGTGCTGGCGAAACTTGGGGCCCGGGATCGTACCCAGGCGGTCATCGTGGCGTACGAGTCCGGGTTCGTTGCCCCCGGATGATCCCGGCCCGTCGGACAGGTCGGAGGTGGGCGGCTCTCGCCCGCGCGCTCCGCGCCGAGTACGATCCGCCCCACACACGCGCGCCGAGCGCTTCGCTGAAGCGCGGTGACGGACCTGTCGGCCGGTGGGGGCTGGTCGCGCCCACGTGGCGGAGGCGCGGGTCGGTATCGCCCCGCGCCCCTTTTCGGGGCGCGGTCGCGCACCTGCCTTCAGCAGGTCCGCTTAGCTGGGAGGACGTACGTTGGGGCAGCTGACCGGTGGGGATCCCTCGCTGCTGCGAAGGATCAACTCCGCGGTGGTGCTGCACGCGCTGCGTGCCACGGACTGCGCGACACTGACCGAGGTCACCCGGGTGACCGGGCTGTCCCGGCCGACCGTCGAGGGCGTCGTCGAGGGGCTCATCGAGGGCGGGCTCGTCGTCGAGCAGGCCGCCGACGAGAGTGTCGCCCGGCGGCAGGGGCGGCCCGCGCGGCGGTTCCGGTTCCGGGCGGAGGCCGGGCATCTGCTGGGGCTGGAGATCGGCTCTCATCGGGTCGCCGCGCTGCTGTCCGACCTCGACGGGCGCCTTCTGGGGTCGATCTCGAAGGACGTCGACGAGGCGGCCCCCGCCGACGAGCGGCTGGAGCGGCTGCGGTCGGCGGTCGCCGAGCTGCTGCGCCGGGCCGGGGTGGCCCGTGACTCGCTGCGGGCCGTGGGCGTTGCCACGCCCGGGATCGTGGAGGCCGACGGGGTCGTACGGCTGTGCACGGCGCTGCCGGAGTGGACCGGGCTGCGGCTCGGTGAGCGGCTCAGCCGGTCCTTCAAGTGCCCGGTGCTGGTGGAGAACGACGCCAACGCCGCTGCCGTCGCCGAGCACTGGAAGGGCGCGGCGATCGACTCCGACGACGTCGTGTTCGTGCTGGCCGGGCTGAGTCCGGGCGCCGGTTCGCTGATCGGCGGGCGGCTGCACCGGGGGTACGGCGGGGCGGCCGGCGAGATCGGCGCGCTGCATCTGCTGGGCCGGGGGGCGACCCCGGAGGCGTTGCTGTCGACCACGGGCGAGCCGCTGCACCCGCTCGACGAGGTGGCGGTCGCCGGGGTGTTCGGCCGCGCCCGCGAGGGCGACGAGCAGGCCCGCGCGGCTGTCGACCGCTTCATCCAGCGGCTGGTCCACGACGTGGCCGCACTCGTCCTGGCCCTCGACCCCGAACTGGTCGTCGTCGGCGGCTGGGCTGCGGGGCTGGACGGCGTACTGGAGCCGTTGCGC
>Ga0136846_1229074_pt1 | contig 13211 bp, 11 predicted proteins | sample HopSoiMetagenom2_FD_96841 | JGI IMG/M metagenome (GOLD analysis project Ga0136846, IMG submission 96841) | Grasslands soil microbial communities from Hopland, California, USA - 2 Assembly 2016 (version 4) | ecosystem: Environmental > Terrestrial > Soil > Grasslands | place: USA: Hopland... | reverse complement strand
TGCTGCGCGACGGCCGCAACGTGGCCGACATCCGCGACAAGCTGATCTTCGGCGAGTCCAACCTCGGCGACGCGGGGCACGAAGGCCAGAACAAGGCCGCGCTGATGGCCGACGACGCCGAAGTCTGCGGCTGCAACGGCGTCAACAAAGGCACCATCTGCAAGGCCATCAAGGAAAAAGGCCTGTTCACGCTGGACGAAGTGCGCAAGCACACCAAGGCCAGCGCGTCTTGCGGCTCCTGCACCGGGCTGGTGGAGCAGATTCTCATGTTCACGGCCGGCGGCGATTACTCAGCCACGCCCAAGCTCAAAGCCATGTGCGCCTGCACCGACCACGGCCACCAGGCGGTGCGCGACGCCATCCGCGCCAACAAGCTGCTCAGCATCTCGGACACCTTCAAGTTCCTGGAATGGAAGACGCCCAACGGCTGCGCCACCTGCCGCCCTGCCGTCAACTACTACCTGATCAGCACCTGGCCCAAGCAGGCCAAAGACGACCCGCAAAGCCGCTTCATCAACGAACGCAGCCACGCCAATATCCAGAAAGACGGCACCTACAGCGTCATCCCGCGCATGTGGGGCGGCGAGACCACCGCGAGCGAGCTGCGCCGCATTGCGGACGCGGTCGACAAATACAAGATCCCGACTGTCAAGGTCACCGGCGGGCAGCGCATCGACTTGCTGGGGGTGAAGAAAGAAGATTTGCAAAACGTCTGGAAAGACATCGGCATGCCTTCGGGCCACGCTTACGCCAAGGCCCTGCGCACGGTGAAAACCTGCGTGGGCAGTGAGTGGTGCCGCATGGGCACGCAAGACAGCACCCAAATGGGCAAGGACCTGGAGCGCGCGATGTGGCGTATGTACGCACCGCACAAGGTCAAGTTTGCCGTGAGCGGCTGCCCGCGCAATTGCGCCGAGTCCGGCATCAAGGACGTCGGCATCATCGGCGTCGATTCGGGCTGGGAGATGTACATCGCCGGCAACGGCGGCATCAAGACGGAAGTCGCCCACTTCTTCACCAAGCTCAAGACCGCGGCGGAAGTGCTCGAATACACCGGCGCCTTCTGCGAGCTCTACCGCCAGGAAGGCTGGTACCTGGAGCGCACGGTGCACTACGTCAACCGCGTCGGCCTGGACTATGTGAAGAAAAAAATCCTGGAAGACCACGAAGGCCGCAAGGCCCTGTGGGAGCAACTGCAGTTTGCACTCGACGGCGAACCGGATCCCTGGTTCGACCTGAAGGAAGCGTCCGTGGACGCCCGTCAGTTTGAAAAACTCACGCCCGCCTGACCGGCTGCCGTCTTAAGCCCGAATTGAGAGATCACTATGTCTGAATGGAAAAAAATCTGCCTGGTCACCGACATCCCGGTGCTTGGCTCGCGCCGCGTGGCACGCGCCAAAGGTATCGACGTGGCCGTGTTCCGCAATGACCAGGACCAGGTGTTTGCGCTGCTGGACCGCTGCCCGCACAAGGGCGGCCCGCTGTCGCAAGGCATCGTGTTTGGCACCAGCGTGGCTTGCCCCCTGCACAACTGGACCATAGGCCTGGCCGACGGTTGCGCCAAGCAGCCTGACGAGGGCTGCACGCCCAGCTTCAGCTGCAAGGTGGATGCCGGCCAGGTGTTTCTGGACGCCGCCGAACTGGCCACGCTGGCGCTGGATTTGCAGCCGCCCCGTGCAGGCCCAGGCGCCTCCACAGGTGCGGTGGGCGATGAAAGCTTCGCGGTACAAGCGCCACACACGGCATAAGCGCAAACATAAAAGCAAAGGCCCGGTAACTCTTTCATGACCGAAACCCGATCTACGTGTCCCTATTGCGGTGTCGGCTGTGGGGTGATTATTCAGTCACAAGGCGACGAGATCACGGGTGTACGCGGTGACCCAGACCATCCGGCCAACTTCGGGCGGCTATGCACCAAGGGCTCAACGCTGGCACTGACCGCGACGGCGTCCGTTACGCGGCAGACACGCCTCTTGCAGCCGATGCGGCGCGAGCACCGGCATGAGGCGCCCAAGCCGGTCTCATGGAATGACGCACTCGGCTTTGCCAGTGAAAGTTTCGCGCAGATCATCCGTGAGCATGGACCCGATGCAGTGGGGTTTTACATCTCGGGCCAGCTGCTGACGGAAGACTATTACGTCTTCAACAAACTGGCCAAGGGCCTGATCGGCACCAACAACGTCGACACCAACTCGCGCCTGTGCATGAGCAGCGCGGTAGCGGGCTACAAGCAGACACTGGGCGCGGACGCACCGCCGGCCTGCTACGACGACGTGAACCACGCGCAGTGCATCTTCATCGTCGGCAGCAACACGGCGTACGCGCATCCCATCCTGTTTCGCCGCATTGAAGACGCCAAGGCGGCCAACCCGGCGATGAAGATCATTTTTTGCGACCCGCGGCGCACCGATACGGCCGAGATCGCCGACCTCTACCTCGGCATACAGCCGGGCACCGACGTGTCGCTCTTCAACGGCATGCTGCACATCATGCTGTGGGAAGGCTGGACGGACGCGGCCTACATCGCGGCGCACACCACGGGCTTTGACGCGCTCAAGGCCACGGTGCGCGATTACACACCCGACCTGGTGGCTGAAACCTGCGGCATCAAAAAAGAAGACCTGCTGGCCGCGGCAAAACTCTTCGCCACCTCCGCCGCCACGCTGAGCCTGTATTGCCAGGGCCTGAACCAGTCGAGCAGCGGCACCGCCAAGAATGCCGCGCTCATCAACCTGCACTTGGCCACCGGCCAGATCGGCAAGCCGGGCGCGGGCCCCTTTTCATTGACCGGCCAGCCCAATGCCATGGGTGGGCGCGAAGTCGGTGGTCTGGCCAACCTGCTGAGCGCGCATCGCGACCTGGCCAACCCCGATCACCGCGCCGAAGTCGCTGCGCTGTGGGGCATCCCCTCGGTGCCTGAAACACCGGGCAAGACGGCTGTCGAGATGTTCCAGGCCGCAGCCGACGGCGAGATCAAGGCCTTGTGGATTGCCTGCACCAATCCGGCCCAGTCCATGCCCGACCAGGCCACCGTGCGCCGCGCCATGGAACGCGCCGAGTTGGTGATCGTGCAGGAGGCTTTTTCCACCACGTCGAGCTGCGACTACGCTGACCTGCTGCTGCCGGCCACCACTTGGGGCGAAAAGATTGGCACCGTGACCAACAGCGAGCGCCGCATCAGCCGCGTGCGGCCGGCGGTGGCTGCGCCGGGGCAGACGCGGCATGACTGGTCGATTGCTGTGGACTTTGCACAGCGGCTTGAGACGCTGCTGAAGCCGGGGAGCCCTCACCCTAGCCCTCTCCCAGGGGGACAGGGGATAAGAAAAGAAACAACAGCCTCTGCCTCCGGGGCTTCACTCTCTCTCCCTCTGGGAGAGGGCGGGGGTGAGGGCTCCCCGCCCCCGACCCTCTTCCCCTACTCCCTCCAGGACGAAGCGCTAGGCGCCGAAACAATCTGGAACGAACACCGCGAATCCACCCGCGGCCGCGACCTCGACATCACCGGCCTGAGCTATGCCTTGCTCGATGCCGGTCCGCAGCAATGGCCCTTCAAGACCGGCGATACGGCGGGCAAAGTGCGGCTGTATGAAGACGGCGTGTTCCCCACTGCCGACGGCAAGGCCCGCTTTGTCAACACCGTCTACAAGCCGGTGGCCGAGCCGCGTGAGTCGCGTTATCCGTTTTCCCTCACCACCGGCCGGCTGCGCGACCACTGGCACGGCATGAGCCGCACCGGCACGCTGGGGCGCTTGTTTGGCCATGTGGCCGAGCCCTCTGTGCAGATGAACGTGCAGGACATGGCGCGCCGCCTGCTGAAAGATGGCGACCTGGTCTATGTGACCTCCAAGCGCGGCTCCATCGTGGTGCCGCTGCAGGCCTCACCCGAGGTGGCGGTGAGCCAGGCTTTTATCGCCATGCATTGGGGCGAGGAATATTTGAGCGGCCAGTCCACCAGTGGCGTGCCGCTGGCCGGCGTGAATGCGCTGACTACTTCGGCCTATTGCCCCAGTTCCAAACAGCCCGAGCTCAAGCACGCCGCAGTGAAGATCCTCAAAGCCGAAATGCCGTGGACCTTGCTGGCCATGGCCTGGCTGCCCGAGGCCGACGCATTGTCGGCGCGCGAGCAGCTCAAGCCCCTGATGGCGCAGTTTCCCTTTACCAGCTGTGTGCCGTTTTCCAACAACACCCCGCTGGCCGACCGTGGCAGCGAACGCACGGGCGTGCTGTTTCGCGCCGCCAGCCATGAGACGCCGCCCGACGACATGCTGGTAGCGCTGGAACGCATCCTCGGCCTGGATACGGCAGACGTGCTGCGCTATGCCGACCGCAAAAAAGGGCAGCGCCGCACCATGCGACTGGTGCGCAATGGAGGCGACGCCCACCTCGCCGGCTTTGTACTGGCGGGCGACACCAGTGCCCAGGCCTGGATCAAGACCCTGCTGCAGGACGAACTGGCCGCCCAATCGTATGGGCGCCTGCTGCTGCTGCCCGGCGCCAAGCCGCCGGTCGCGGTGCAATCGCGCGGCAAGCCAGTGTGCACCTGCTTTAACGTGAGCGACATGGCGATTGACGAGCATTTGTCGCTGCTGGCAGCCGGTGGCGGTGGCGCCGGCCACCTGGGCACCGATGAAGGGCGCCTAGCCTCGCTGCAAGGCACGCTCAAATGCGGTACCAATTGCGGCTCGTGTGTACCCGAGCTCAAGCGCCGGGTGCGTTCATCGCGCAACGACGCTTCACCTTCAGCACCCCGTACCGTGATTCCCATCCGGCAAGTGGCTTAAGCTCATAACAAGAAGTTATCTGCATTGCAGGACAATCACGTTTATGGGCATTAGCCAGTACATCAAGGAAATCGGCCGCGGCAAGGACGGCGCCCGAGCTTTGTCACGCGAGCAGGCCACCGACCTGATGGGCCAAGTACTCGACGGCACCGTGACTGATCTGGAAATCGGCGGCTTTTGCCTGGCCATGCGCATCAAGGGCGAAACCCCCGAAGAGATGGCGGGTTTCCTCGATGCGGTGCACCAGCGCCTGAACCACCTGCCCGCCGGTGACAGCCCTACCGTGGTGCTGCCCAGCTACAACGGCGCACGCAAGCTGCCCGTACTCACGCCGCTGCTGGCGCTGCTGCTGGCGCGTGAAGGCGTTCCGGTGCTGATCCACGGCACCCCTACCGAGTCGAGCCGGGTTTTTGCATCAGAAGTGCTCCTGGCCCTTGATGTGCCTGCACTACCAGCTATTAAAAAGATAGCAAACGGTGAAGTGGTGTTTGCGCCGACCGAGCTGCTGCTGCCGGCGCTCAAGCGCCTGCTGGACGTGCGCCGCGCCGTGGGCCTGCGCAACCCGGCGCACAGCCTGGTCAAGATCATGAGCCCCTGCCTGGGCAAAAGCCTGGTGGTGAGCAGCTATACGCACCCTGAATACGCGGTGTCGATGGCACAAACCTTTGAGCTGACGGGCGCCAATGCGCTGCTGCTGCGCGGCACCGAAGGCGAGGTGGTAGCCGACGCGCGCCGCATGCCGCAGATGGAGGCCTTTATCGGTGGGCAGCGCTCACTGTTGCAGGAAACCCAGGCCGGCACGCTCGCGTCCATTCCGGACTTCCCCAAAACAGTGGACGCAGCCGCCACGGCGGACTACATTCGCGCCGTGCTGGCAGGCGAGGTGGCTGTACCGCCGTCGATTGCAAGGCAGGTGGAACATATCTTGCGTTTGCTTCCTCAAATTCAAATCACCCCACGACCATGAACAACGGAAAAGTCACTCTCGTAGGCGCAGGCCCCGGCGATCCGGAACTGCTGACCCTCAAGGCACTGAAGGCCATCCAGCGCGCCACCGTGCTGCTGGTGGACGACCTGGTCAGCGACGAGATCGTGGCCTTCGCGCGGCCCGAGGCGCGCATCGTGTACGTCGGCAAACGCGGCGGCTGCAAATCCACGCCGCAGGCGTTTATTGAAAAGCTCATGCTGATGGCCGCACGCGAAGGCGAAGACGTGGTGCGCCTCAAGGGCGGCGACCCTTTCATCTTTGGCCGCGGCGGTGAAGAAGTCGAACACCTGCGCGCCGCCGGCATCGCGGTGGACGTCATCAACGGCATCACTTCCGGCCTGGCCGCTGTCACCTCGCTGGGCGTGCCGCTCACGCACCGCGAGCATGCGCATGGCGTGGTGTTCGTCACCGGCCATGCCAAGCCGGGCGATAGTGGCACCGACTGGAAAGCATTGGCCGCCACGGCGCACAGCGCGCGCCTGACGCTGGTCATCTACATGGGCGTCAGCGGCTCCGAACGCATCCAGGATGAGCTGCTGTCGGGCCTGCCGGCTGCCACGCCGGTGGCCGTGATCCAGAGCGCCTCACTGCCCACGCAGCGCCACATCACGACCACGCTGGGCGCATTGGCCAGTGCCATCCGCGAGGCCGGTATGGCCAGCCCCTCCGTCATCGTGGTGGGCGACGTGATCAGCGGCGTGGCGCTGGCTGCCGCCCACCCCGACGCAGTGCGCGTCGCCTGAAGAAGCGACGCGCGTCACACCGCTGTCACGCGCGGTCCCTAAGCTCCCGGTCTTTCGACTGGAGCTTTCATGTCTCACCGTTTTCTGGCTGGCGCGCTGTTGGTGCTCAGCATGGCCTCTGCGCAAGCGCAAAGTTTTTCATTTGGCCTGTGGGGCGACATGCCCTATCAAAAAGCCGGCGACGACCCGAAGATCCCCGCGCTGCTCAAAAGCATCAACCAGTCTGACATCGCCTTCTCAATTTACGACGGCGACATCAAGGACGGCAGTTCCAAATGCACCGACGATATCTATGCCGCAGCGCTCACCATGTTCGGCGAGCTGAACAAGCCCGTCATCTATGTACCCGGTGACAACGAGTGGACGGACTGCCACCGCCTGAACAACGGCGGCTATGACGGCCTGGAGCGCCTGGCCTACCTGCGCAAAACCATGTTCCCCACCGCGCGCAGCCTGGGCAAGCGCACCCTGCCGCTGGTGCACCAGGCGCCGCTGGGCGAGAAGTTCGTGGAGAACACGCGCTTTGCCCATCGCGGCATCGTGTTTGCCACACTCAACGTGCCGGGCAGCAACAACAACAAAATCCTGGACGACAAAGACTGCACGCAGAAAAGCGCACGCACCGCCGCCCAGTGCGAAGCCTCCAACGCCGAATACCTGGAGCGCGACGCAGCCAATGTGCGCTGGCTGCAGGAGGCCTTCGCCCAGGCCAAGGCCGGCAAGGCGCGCGGCATTGTTCTGGTGCTACAGGCCGACCCGGGCTTTGACTTGCCGGAAACCGAGGGCATTGATGAAAGCCAGGCGCCGGGCGTCAGCGGTTACCGCAACTTCATCAGCAGCGTCATCGCCGAAACGGAACAATTCGCCGGCCAGGTCTTGCTGGTGCACGGTGACACGCATTTCTTCAAGGTCGACAAGCCGCTGTACAGCCCCACCAGGCTGCTGGCCAACCTCACCCGCCTGCAAACCTTCGGCAGCCCGCTGATCCACTGGGTGCGCGTGACTGTCGAACCCAAAAACCCCAACGTATTCACGATCCATCCGGTCATCGTGAAGCAGTAAGCCTCAGGGCCCATGAGGCTCTGCGGGCGGGACGCGCAGCTACACTCCCGAAGTACACAACAACAGAGGGATGCGCGGTGCTTGAAAAACTCAACGAACTGACGGAAAGCCATGGCGAACTGCGCCGCGGCAAGGGCCTCATGAGCGGCGTGATCGCCCTCAGCCTGGGCATTCTGTGCTTCCTGGGCGTGCTGGCTTTTCACTTCCCTGAGTACCTCACCACGCCCGAGCTGCGCAAGAGCTACAACGTCGACATCATCCGCATCGTGATGTTTACCTCACTGGTGATTGCCGGCGGCATCTCGCTGGTCAACATCATTTTTAACCGCTCGCGCTGGCTGGCCGGCGCGGCCTTTTTGCTGGTGGTGGCCACCGCGCTGCTGGGCGGCCACACGGTCCCGGTGAATGACTTCGCCGACAACACACCCTACATCCGCCTGGACTGGTTCATCCTCGACTTGCTGGGCTCCTCGCTGATCTTCATCCTCATCGAAAAGCTGTTTGCGCTGCGCAAGGAGCAACCCGTGTTTCGCGCCGAATGGCAAACCGACTTTCACCACTTCATCGTCAACCACATGATCGTGGGCTTCGTGCTACTGGCGACTAACCTGCTGGTGCACAAGTTCTTCGGATGGGCTGCCAATGACGGCATTCGCGGCTGGGTGCAGGGCCTGCCTTTCTGGGGCGGCGTGCTGCTGATCGTGCTGGTGGCCGACCTGGTGCAGTACTGGACGCACCGCGCCTACCACGAGGTGCCGGTGCTGTGGCGCCTGCACGCGGTGCACCACAGCGCCAAAAGCATGGACTGGCTGGCCGGTTCGCGCCAGCACATCCTGGAGCTGCTGATCACCCGTACGCTGATTCTTGCGCCCATCTACGTGTTCGGTTTTTCCAAGGAAGTCATCGACGCCTACATCGTGATCGTCGGCTTCCAGGCGGTGTTCAACCACGCCAACGTGAGCGTGCGCCTGGGCCCACTGCGCTACATCATCGTCACGCCCAACTTCCACCACTGGCACCACAGCCAGGACCAGGAAGCGCTGGACCGCAACTACTCGGCGCATTACGCCTTTCTCGACTACCTCTTCGGCACCGCCGTGAAAAGCACCAGGCTCTGGCCGGAGCGCTACGGCGTGCTGGGCGACTATGTGCCCAACGGCTTTTTGAAGCAGCTGAAGTTTCCATTCATCTGGAAAGGCTAGGGACTTGGCCCCCACGCTTTTCGCTTCGCGTAATGCGCTGCCCCTCGAGGGGGCCGCCCGCCCTGCGGCCCGGCAAAGCCGGTTCCGCGGCTCATGCTGGCTGAAATTCGCAGAACGGCGAGGGGCAGTCTGAGCATGCTGGTCCATTCATTCGACGTCGTGGTGATAGGCGCGGGCGCGGCCGGGCTGTTCTGCGCCGCCCAGGCGGGCCAGCGGGGCCTGAAGGTGCTGCTGGTCGACCACAGCGAAAAAGTCGCCGAGAAGATTCGCATTTCGGGCGGCGGGCGCTGCAACTTCACCAACCGCGACGCCACGCCCGCGCAGTTTTTGGGCGAAAACCCGCACTTTTGCCGCTCGGCCCTGTCGCGCTATACCCCGCAAGACTTCATCGAATTGCTGCAGCGCCACAACATCCCGTTTCACGAGAAGCACAAAGGCCAGCTGTTTTGCGACCGCTCGGCCGAAGACATCATCAACATGCTGCTGGCCGAGTGCGATGCCGGCCAGGTCACGCGCTGGCAGCCCTGCGGCATAAAAAGCATCAAACATGCCTCCAGCCCAGACGGCGCAAGCGCCAACAGCTATCAAATTGAGAGCAATCGCGGTTCGATTGAAGTGCCGCAGGTGGTCATAGCGACCGGCGGCTTGTCGATTCCGAAGATAGGCGCGACCGATTTCGGCTATCGCATTGCCAAACAATTCGGGCTGCGCCTGGTCGAGCCCCGCGCCGCGCTGGTACCGCTGACCTTCGACGGCGAAGGCTGGGCGCCCTACGCCCAGCTGGCGGGCCTGGCGCTACCGGTGCTGATCGAGACCAGCCCGGTTGACGCCAGCCCCAAGCAGCGCAAAAAAGCCGTGGTGTTCGCGGAAGACCTGCTGTTTACCCACCGGGGCCTGAGCGGCCCGGCGGTGCTGCAAATCTCCAGCTTCTGGCGCGAAGGCCAGCCCATCCGCATCAACCTGGCGCCCGGCGTGGATTTGCCTGCCCTGCTGCTGCGCGCCAAAGCTACCTCCAAAAAACTCATCGCCAACGAACTCGCCACTCTGGTGCCGAGCCGCCTGGCCGACGCCTGGGTCAGCACCGACCCGGCGCTGCAAAAACCCATCAGCGAAGCGACCGATAAAGCGCTGCTGGGTCTGGCCGCGCGCCTGTCTGACTGGCAGCTCACGCCCAACGGCTCCGAGGGCTACCGCAAGGCCGAGGTGACCGTCGGCGGTGTCGACACGCGCGACCTGTCGTCGCAAACCATGGAGTCCAGGCAGCCGGGCCTGTACTTCATCGGTGAAGTGGTGGATGTGACCGGCTGGCTGGGCGGCTACAACTTCCAGTGGGCCTGGGCTTCGGCGCACGCCTGCGCGCAAGCGCTGACGCCGGCGTTCTAGGCTTGTTGGGCCTGCCGGGCCAGCTTCCACTCGCGCGGTGACTGGCCGCTTTGCGCCTTGAAGGCGCGCGATAGCGCCGCCTCGCTGCCATAACCGACCTCGGCGGCAATCAGCTTGAGCGGCCGTCCACGGCGCAGCGCCTGCTGCGCCAGACCCACCCGCCAGCGCTGCAAATACACGCCGGGCGTGCAGCCGACCGCATCGCGGAACTGGTTGGCGAACACACTGCGCGACATGCCCGCATGATCGGCGAGTGCCTCCAGGCTCCACTCTTGCCCGGGGCTCCGATGCATCGCGACCAGCGCATGGCGCAGGCGCGGGTGCGACAGCCCCGCCAGCATGCCGGAGCGGGTTTCGCCGCTCTCCATCAGGTGCCGCAGCACCTGGATCAGCACCACGTCAAAAAGCCGGTCCAGCAGCGCCTGCCGGCCGCAGCGCTGCTCAAAAGCCTCTTCGAACAGCAGTTGCAGCACGCCCGCGGCGCCCTCGATCTGTGCCAGCGGCAGGCATACAAAGGGCGGCAGCGCCACGGCAATCGGATTGGCCGCGCCGCCCTCAAAACGCAGGTGTGCGCACACAAAGTCGGCGCCCCGCCGGGTATCGGTGATGAAGCGGTGCGCCATCGGCCTTGGGTAAAGCAACAGACAGGGACCGCTGACACGCATCACCTCGGCGCCGCCGTGGCTGATGCCGACCTCGCCGCTGCGCACGAGGTGAAGCTGGCCGGTGCCCTCCTCCTCGCCCAACTCGTTGACGCCGCACAGTGCGCCCGAATGGAACACATTCGCGCTCACCGAGAAATGCCGCAGCAGGGCTTCAAGCCGATCGCTCATAAAATACTCCAAATCAATTTTTCAGGATTATTAAATACTTATCGTATTTTGTGAAGCGTAAAGTTCGTTCTGTCGATTCCGACTTGTTGCAACCCTCTCAAAGGAAACCGCCATGAACGCACTTACCCGTATCGCCACCGCAGCAGCACTGGCCGCTGCCGCCGTCACCGCCAGCCCCGTAATGGCCGCAGGCACCGCCGCGCCGCAAGCAACGGCGTCCGCCGCACGCAGCGCCAGCTACGTCACCACTTCAGACGGCGTGCAGATCTATTACAAGGACTGGGGCCCGAAGAACGGCCCCGTGGTGAGCTTCAGCCACGGCTGGCCGCTCAACTCGGACAGCTGGGAGTCGCAGATGATCTTCCTGGCCTCAAAAGGTTACCGCGTCATCGCCCATGACCGGCGCGGCCACGGGCGCTCCAGCCAGCCCTGGGACGGCAACGACATGGACCATTACGCCGCCGACCTCGCGGCGGTGATCGACACGCTGGGCGTGAAAGACGTGACGCTGGTGGGCTTTTCGACCGGCGGCGGCGAAGTGGCGCGTTACATCGGCCGTTACGGCACCGCGAAGGTCAAAAAAGCCGTGCTGGTCAGTTCCGTACCGCCCCTGATGTTGAAGACAGCGGCCAACCCGGGCGGCCTGCCGATCGAGGTGTTTGACGGTATTCGCCAGGGCGAGCTCGCCAACCGTTCGCAGCTTTACCTGGACATCGCCTCAGGCCCGTTTTTCGGCTTCAACCGCCCCGGCGCCAAGGTCTCGCAGGGCTTGATCCAGTCGTTCTGGGTGCAAGGCATGCAGGCGGGCCACAAGAACACCTATGATTCGATCGCGGCCTTCTCGGCCACCGACTTCACCGAGGACCTCAAGCGCTTTAACGTGCCGACCTTGGTGATTCATGGCGACGACGACCAGATCGTACCCATCGACGCCTCCGGCCGCGCCGCCGCGAAACTCGTGAAAAACGCGAAGCTGATCGTCTACCCCGGCGCGCCGCACGGCCTGACCGACACCCACAAGGACCGGCTCAACCAGGATTTGCTGACTTTCCTCAGGGAGTAAGCCCACCCCCGTCCAGGCTCACTGCGTGTAGCCTGTTCCCCCCTCAAGGGGGCGGCGCCTGCGGTCTGGCAGAGCCAGTCCCGCGGCCCCCACTGGTGAAATCCCGCACACGCCCTGAATCTTCAGACCAGCATGAGCCGCGGAACCGGCTTTGCCGGGTCGCAGGCGGGCGCCCCCTCGGGGGGCAGCGCATTACACGAAGCCGAAGGCGTAGTGAAAAGCGTGGGGGTGCTATAATCTCAGGCTTTGCTAGCAAACCCGTGCCTGGCCTGATCCTGATCAGATCGATAAAGGCGCACCTTTTGGATCAATTGAACAATGACCACCATCCGTGTAAAAGACAACGAGCCCTTCGACGTGGCTCTGCGCCGTTTCAAGCGCACCATTGAAAAACTCGGCCTGCTGACCGACCTGCGCGCCCGCGAGTTTTACGAAAAGCCAACGGCAGAGCGCAAGCGCAAGAAGGCAGCCGCCGTCAAGCGCAACTACAAGCGTATCCGCTCGATGCAACTGCCGAAAAAGCTGTACTAATTTTTAGTACCGCCTCACGGCAACAAAAAAGCCCGCACGAGGACGCTCTGCGGGCTTTTGTGTTTCTGGCGCCCCTGCGCCGCACCGCCCCACTCTATTCGCTTCAGGAGCCCCAATGTCAGCACTCAAAGACCAGATCACCGAAGACATGAAGACCGCCATGCGCGCCAAGGACAGCGAGCGCCTGGGCACCATTCGCCTGCTGCTGGCCGCCCTCAAGCAAAAAGAAGTCGATGAACGTGTGGTGCTCGACGACGCAGCCGTCATTGCCATCGTCGACAAACTGATCAAGCAGCGCAAGGACTCGCTCGAAGCCTTCATCAAAGCCGAGCGCAAGGACCTGGCCGACAAGGAAGCCGCCGAGCTGGTCGTGTTGCAAGCCTACCTGCCCGCACGCCTGAGCGCCGACGAAGTCGCCGCTGCTGTCAAGGCCATCGTGGCCGAGCTGGGCGCCAGCGGCCCCGGCGACATGGGCAAGGTCATGGGTGCGGTGAAAGCCAAGCTGGCCGGCAAGGCCGACATGGGCCAGGTCTCGGCCGCCGTCAAGGCTGCCTTGGCGGGCTAAACCCCCTTCAGCAAGGGCCGCGGAACCGGTTTCGCCGGGCCGCAGGCGGGCGGCCCCCTC
>Ga0136846_1240630_pt1 | contig 13212 bp, 4 predicted proteins | sample HopSoiMetagenom2_FD_96841 | JGI IMG/M metagenome (GOLD analysis project Ga0136846, IMG submission 96841) | Grasslands soil microbial communities from Hopland, California, USA - 2 Assembly 2016 (version 4) | ecosystem: Environmental > Terrestrial > Soil > Grasslands | place: USA: Hopland... | reverse complement strand
GTCGAAGGCCGCCCAGTGGATCTCCATGACCTTGTCGACCGGGATGACCGTGCCGGGCGCGTAGAGCACGGCCGTATCGGAGGGCAGGTCGCCGGTGATGGCCGACTTGCCGTCGGTCGTGTAGTAGATGTCGGCGCCCGCCTCGCTCGACAGCGTGACCCCGTTGGGCGCCTCGACCGCGACGGTCGGATCGGCGTTGGCGGCCGGGTCGGACTTGACGGCCGGCGGCGTGGTGTCGCCCGGGTCCGTCGGAGCCGGGGCCGTCGAGACGGCATTGAACGGCGCGCTCATCTTGTTCGCGGCGATCGAGCGGACCTCGATCTTGTAGTCGGCGACGGCCGGGTCGACCTTCAGCGTCACGCGCTGGCCGGTGGCGCCCGTGCGCATGCCGACCGTGCCCTGCTCGCCGTTGGTGCCGGCCGGAGCCAGCGCCTCGACGTCGAAGCCCGAGACGGGATCGGCCGTCGGCACCGGGTCGACGGGCGTCCAGTTAACCTGGATCGTCGTCTTGTCGGCCGAACGGACGGCCGAGAAGCCGCCTGCCGGCGGCGCGGCGTCGCCCGGGCCGGCCGGACAGCCACCGAAGCCCGGACCACCGACCTCGCCGAACTCGGCGATGGTCAGACCCTGGCGGTTGGCCGCCGCATCCTGGGCCTGCCAGGCCATCATGCGCTCGCCCAGCGCCGCGTTGGCCGCGATCTTGGCCTCGGCCGGATCGTCGAACTCATACGTGGCCGTGAATCGGTCGCCGGAGAACGTCATGCCCGACGAGTAGCCGCCCTTCGGCGCCCGCACCACCGGGCCGGGCAGGGCGCGCACGTCGCGCCGCGCGACGGACGTGTCGACCAGCGCGGGCTCGACGATCCGCTGCTCGGTCTGCGCCGGGTTGATGCCCGGCGCGATGTGCCCGGCGACGGTGACGGTCGAGCCGTTGAGGCTCGCGTCGGCGTCGACGAAGGCGTCCTGCACGTTCGTGTCCCCGGCGTTGGACAGCCCCGGGAAGCTGATCTGGACCTTGTCGCCCGGCTGGATGTCCGGCGTGACCTTCAGGTCCGTCCCGTTGCCCCAGCACACACCACCGGGGTGGTTCACCTCAAAGGCGACGTCGCCTGCCTGCACCTCGGCCGTCGTCGAGCCGATGGTCTGCGTGCCGCGCGTGACGGTCAGTGTTGCCGTCTGGCCGACATGATCCTGATAGCCCTCCACCGAGACGAAGTCCCGGTTGGGGAAGACGGTGATGTTGTTCGGGAAGGTCGGGACGGCCGCGGACGCGACGATCCCTCCGGCGGACGCGACCGAGGCCACGGCCCCGATGGCGATCGCCGCCGTTCGCCTCCCCCGCCACCAACGCTTGCGCGGCGGATCGCCGGCCGATCGGCCGGGCTGCTTCTCTGCATCCATGGTTGTGCCCCCTCAGGCAACTCGATGTACTTACGCTGCGCGAGCCCCCAACGGCCCTGCGTGGCGCCCTTGCGTGAACCTGTCGGCGGATCCCCCGAACCTGACCCGACAGCATCGAGTCCACTTGTGCGCTGGAAGCTCGCAACCGCCCGTGAAGATCGCGACGACGCTTTGTGGAGATTGGATGAACGGCGCGGCTCTTCGAACGCGGTCTCGAAAGCACCGCGAGCCGGCCCCCGACGATCGGGGACCGGCTCCGCGGGTGCTCCTCCTCGGTGGCTCGGTTCAGCCGCTGATGCGGAAGCGAACGCTCTGCGGCGTGCCGAGCTCGAGCGAGCTCGTGCCGACGCGCACGACCAGCTGGTAGGCGCCCGGCTTCAGACTGCGTAGCAGCGAGCGCTGCTTGAGCGCAACCTTCATCGGCCCCGCCTTCGCGGCGAAGTGGTACGTCGGGCCGACGGCTCGCGTTCCCTGCCGCACCTGGAAGGAGACGATGCTGGCGCCCTTCGCGACGCTCGTCGTCACCGACAGGCCGCGGGTGCGCAGCGAGCGCATCGTGGTCGACGCCGCCACGCGGACGACGGGTGCGGCGAACGCGGTCTTGGCAGCCTCGACGTTGCCGGCGGCGTCGACCGAGAGGAAGCGGATGCTCCCGCCGTCGGCGACCAGCGGCTTGCGCTTGGAGTCGTAGCGCCGGCGCGCGCGATTGCCGGTCAGGCCGGGGTTCGAGCCGTCCGTCGTGTACCAGGTCGCGACGACGCCCGATCCGCCGTCGGCGGCGGTCAGCGTGACCGTGACGCCCGACCCCGACAGCGGCGCGAGCGTCGCCCGCGTGGCCGGAGCCGTCTTGTCGACCTTCGCGGCCCGGCTGGCCTTGACCGGCTCGGCGTTACCGGCCTTGTCCATCGAGTAGTAGCGCAGGCTCTGGCCGTTGCGGAGCACCGGCTTGCCGGCCGCGCTGTACCGCCGGCGGGAGTGATTGGCCGCGTCGGCCGGGTCGGAGCCGTCCGTCGTGTACCAGGTCTGCGCCACACCGGAGCCGGCGCCGTCGTCGGCGGTCAGCGTGACCGTCACATCCGTGCGCGAGAAGGTCGCCGGGACGTCGTCGGTCGTGGACGGCGCCTGCTTGTCGACCTTCACCGCCGCCGACGACTTCACGGCCTCCGCGTTCCCGGCGTTGTCGATCGAGAAGTAGCGGATCGCCTGGCCCTCGGCCAGCGTCGGCTTCGACGCGGGGTCGTAGAGCCGGCGCGACGGGTTGTCGGCCAGGCTCGGTTCAGAGCCGTCGGTCGTGTACCACGTCTCCTTGACCCCGGTGCCCGCGCCATCCAGCGCGGTCAGGGTGACCGTGACGTCGCTCGCGCTGAAGCCCGCCCCGACGTTGTCGCGCGTCGTCGGCGCGGCCTTGTCGATGACGTAGGTCAGCGGACCGGTGGCCGGGCCGACGTTGCCGGCGGCGTCGATCGCGAGCGCGTCGATCGTCTGGCCCGCCGAGACCGCGATCGGTCCCGTGTACTGCGGGCTCGTCGCCGTGACCGGCGTGCCGCCGGTCGTGAAGGCGATCTTGGCGCCGGCCTCGGCGGTCAGCTTGACGCTCTGGTCGGCGTTGTAGACGCCGGGACCCGGAGTGACGGTCGGGGCCGACGGTGCGACGGTGTCCTTGAGGATCGTCAGCGCCGTCCCCGAGATCGTCCCGCCCGGCACCGTGAAGGTCGCCGACGCGGTCAGCGAACCCTCCCCGAGGGTGGCCAGGGCCAGCGCCGGAATCGTCGCGCTCCAGGTCTGGCCGGTGGCGGCCGGCGAGAGGGTGCCGGGCACGGTCACCGCCCCGTTCAGCGGGTCCTTGAGGGTGACCGTGACCGCCGAGACGTCGCTCTGCGCGACGCCCGCGAGCTTGAGGTCGGCGTTGGTCGCCGCGTAGGCGGCGTTCACCACGCCGGGCGTGCTCGTCGTCACGCCGTTGCTGGCCAGCGGCGCGGCGCACGGAGCGGAAGGCCCCGGGACCTCGCCGTCCTCGTAGATCGTGCCCTCCACGGTGGCCGCCGGATTGGTCCCCAGCCACATACCGCGCGACTGGTTGGCCAGCGCGCGCTGCACGTCGGCGGCGGTCAGGCCGGTGTAGGTCGCCGTCCAGCGGATGGAACCGGCCGCGTCGTAGTCGAGGAAGCCGTCGGCGGTGCCGGTGTTGTCGGCGCGCAGCGTGCGGCGCCCGTTGAGGTCGAAGCGGTCGCCGCTCGCGACGATGCGCTGCTCGAGCTGGTCGACCGGCAGCGGGTTGCCGTTGGCGTCCTGAGCGGTGCCGTGGACGACGACCGTCCCGCTGCCGAGGTCCTCCGCCGCCTGGGCGGTGACGTTCGCGGTGGTCGTCTCGTCGCCCGTGCCGGGCGCAGTCGTGAGGCGCACGACGTCGCCGGGCATGATGTCCGGCGTGACGTTGGGGCCCCCGCCGTCGCCCCAGCACGCGCCGCCGGGGTGGTTGACCTCGACCAGGCCGTCGAAGCCGGGCGCGGTCGGATCGTCCTGCGGAACGACGCCCGCGGCGCGGCCGATGACGACACCGTTGCGCAGCACCTCGACGGTGACGCTGTCGGTGGCCTTGTAGCCCGTGGCCGACACGAAGTCGCGCACCGGGAAGACGATGATGTCGTGCGGCGCCTTGGGCGGCGCGTTGATGGCGGCCGGTGCGGCCGCCGGGACGGCGAGCGCGGCGAAGCCGGCTACCGCCGTCGCCCCGGCGACCAGGCGCCGAAGCCGATCTGCGGGAAGTCCCCGCAGGGTGTGTGTTGCCCATCCTTGTGCGACCGATCGCCGCGTCCGTACAGCGTTCATCGGAACCCCCGCCGATAGTTGTGACTTGGCCGCAGGGTCGTCGTGGGCGGAACGGGCGGCCAGGCACGAATGCGCAGCATCGGTTGCGCGATCGCGCAACGCGTCGGCGCGCGGACATGGACGATGAAGAGACCTTCACGCGCCGTGCCACAGGCGCTCGCGCAGGCCCGACGCGCGCGCCGCCGGGCGGGCGATGGCGGCGCGCACCGCGGCCTCGGTGCCGACGAGCACGAGCCGCGCGCGGGCGCGGGTCACAGCCGTGTAGAGCAGCTCGCGCGTGAGGATGGGCGAGGCCGGCGGCGGCAGGAGGACGCCGGCCGTGCCGAACTGCGAGCCCTGGCTCTTGTGGACCGTCATGGCGTAGGCGGTCTCGACCGTCGCCAGGCGACCGGGCGGCAGCAGGACCGGTCCACCCGCGCGATCGAAGGCGGCGGCGACCCGGCCGTCGCCCGCGGACACGACGACGCCCGTATCGCCGTTGTAGAGCCGCAGGCCGTGGTCGTTCTCGGTGACCAGCAGCGGGCGTCCCGGGTACCACGCCCCGGCGGGCTCCGGCCGATCGACGTCGTGGGCCAGCCAGCCCTCGATCTGCGCCGTCCAGGTCGCCACGCCGTGCGGCCCGCGCCGGTGCGCGCAGAGCAGCCGGAAGGCGCGCAGCCGGGCCAGGGCCAGCGGGGCGTCGCCGGCGCGCGCCGCGTCGATGACCGCGGTCGCCGCGTCGACGAGCGCCGCCCGTAGCGCGGCGATGGCGCCCGCGCCGTCGGGCGTGGCGGCGTCGGCGTCGCTCCAGGCGATCTCCTGCGGCGCCGCGGCGAGGGCGGCGACGGCGGCGTCGGCGTCGCCGCGGCGGATCGCCTCGGCCAGCCGCGCGATCGCGCCGCCGTATCGGTGCACGCGGCGCAGGACGACGATCCCGTCGGCCACCGCGGCCTGCGCGGGCGCGTCGGCGGCCACGACGTCGTGCCCCGTCGCCCTCCTCAGCCGCGCCCGCTGCTGCGCGGACATCCGCAGGCCGTCGGGCGCGGGGCCGACCACGTCGCCGAGGACGACGCCCGCTTCGATCGAGGTGAGCTGGCCCGGGTCGCCAACCAGGACGAGCCGCGCCGCGGGACGCACCGCCTCGACCAGCCGGGCCATCAGCGACAGCGACAGCATGGAGGTCTCGTCGACGATCACGAGGTCGTGCGGCAGGCGGTTGGCCCGGTCGTGGCGGAAGCGGCTCGTGCTCCCGGGCCGCCAGCCCAGCAGCCGGTGCAGGGTGGAGGCCTCGAGGGCGAGCAACCGCTCGCGCACGGCCGCGGTCGTCGGCAGCTCGCCGGCGGCCTCGCGCACGGCCTCCTGCAGGCGCGCGGCGGCCTTGCCGGTCGGCGCCGCGAGCGCGACGAGGGGGGGCGGCGTCCCGGCCGCCTCGGCCTGCTCGAGCAGGAGGGCGACGACGCGCGCGACGGTCGTCGTCTTGCCCGTCCCCGGTCCGCCCGCGATCACGGCGAGGCCGCGCAGCACCGCGCAGGCCGCGGCCAGGGCCTGACGGCCGTCGGTCTGGCCCGCGAACAGCCGGGCCACGCCGGCGGCCAGGGCCGCGGCGTCGACGTCGCCGGCCGGGCGGGCGAGCGCCTCGAGGTCGGCCGCCACGCGCCGCTCCTCGCGCCAGTAGCGGTCGAGGTAGAGCGTCGTGCCGACGAGCCGCAGGGGGCGGTCGGCGTCGTGCGGCGCATCGCCGACGGCCACGAGCGCGCAGGCCGCGGCCGCCGCGACCCAGGTCTGCGGCGGCGGCCACGGGAGCGCGGCGATGTCCCCGCCGTCCTCGACGTCGGGGGCGACGGTGCCGGCGATGGTGGCCAGGTCGACGCAGACGTGGCCGAGCCGGGGGCCGCGGACGGCCAGCGCGATCGCGAGCCGGACCGCCTCGTCGTCGATCTGCGCGAGGCGCCCCAGCCGGGTCGCGACGTGGACGTCGGCGGGCGCGAGCACGCCCGCCTCGTTGAACGCGCGCAGCAGGCCGCGCGCCCCGACCGCGCGCCGCGCGTCGGTCACCGGCATGGCGGCCGCGAGCACGCTCACGTTCGCGCCCCCCGCTGCAGCAGGTCGCTGAGCCCGACGACCAGCTCGTCGGGGGGCCGCCAGCCGAACACCCCGCACGGCGCGCCGTCCACGCGCGGCGTGTCCGGGCCGGTCATCCCGCGCACGAACAGGTAGAGGACGCCCGCGAGGTGCGCGGCCGGATCGTAGTGAGGCAGCCGCCAGCGCAGGTAGCGGTGCAGCGCGACCGAGTAGAGCAGCCCCTGCAGCACGTAGTGCGCCCGCTGCATCTCGGCGGCGAGTGCGGCGGGGCGGTAGTGCCACGGGCTGAGGTCCTCGTCCGGCGCTCCGAGCCGGTTCGTCTTGTAGTCGACCACGGCAAAGCGCGGCGTCCCGCCGCTCGCGGTGCGCAAGACGAGGTCGATGCTCCCGGTCAGGTAGCCGCGCACCGCGTGGCGCAGGCCGCCCTCGGCCAGCCGCGCCGCGTAGGAGGCGAGGGGATGGCCGGCGGCCAGGTGCTCCTCGAGGAGCGCACCGATCGCCTGCGGCGTGACTTCCCCGAGCGCCGTGTCGCCGCCCGCCAGCGGGAGCTCGAAGGCCAGCTCGTCGAGGCGGTCGGCGCGCTCGACGTCGCGCAGGCGCAGGTCGCCGACCAGCGGGCCGAGCGGGGTCTCGATCGCGGCCTGCAGGCCGGCGGCCAGCGCGGGGAGGCCGCCGACGTCGACATGCCGCCGGGCTCGCGCGCGCTCGATGTGCCCGATCAGCTCGAAGGCCAGATCGCCCGCCGCGAAGTCGGCCGCCTCAAGGACATCGTGGACGAGCGTCCCGACCCGCACGCCGCCCGGCAGGCCGGAGAGCAGCGCGGGCACCGCGCGCAGCCGCGCCGCGCCGTCGCCGTCGCCTGCCGCGGCGACAGCGACCGCCGGCGACTGGGGCTCGGGCTCGTCGGCCAGCAGGTCCTGCTCCGGTTCGCTGGCCACGCGCGGCTCGTGCGCGCCCGCGGTGATGTCGCTGTAGGAGGTCCGGCGCCAGTCGTCGTCCAGGGCGCGGTCGAAGGTCGCGGCCCGCAGGTCGGCGGGGCGCTCGAGCGGCGGCGACCACGAGGCGGGCGCGCCGAGGGCGGCCGGCTCGACGGAGATGAGGCCGGGCGCCCGCCCGGCGACGTCTCGCAGACGGGCGGCCGCCACGGCGTCAGTCGGCGTGTAGGGACCCTTGTCGGGCACCGCTCCGTCCGGGGCGCGGTGGAACACGAGCCGCGCCAACGGCGAGTCGCCGGCGCCCTTGGTCGGGGCCCACCAGACGACCGCCTGGTGACGCGCGCGCGTCAGCGCGACGTACATCAGGCGCAGGTCCTCGCCGCGCTGCTCGGCGATGCTGCGTTCGCGGTGGCGCCGGTACTCGGGTCCCTCGAGCCCGACGTCGACCTTGCGCTGGTTGCCGGCGTCCTCGTCGTGGAAGGTCACCGGCCTGCGGGCCCGGGGGACCGGCGAGGGATCCCACAGGTAGGGCAGGTAGACGATCGGGAACTCGAGGCCCTTGCTGCGGTGGATGGTGAGGATCTGCACGGCCGCGGCGTCGGACTCCAGCCGACGCGTGCGCTCCTCGTCGGCGAGCTCGGACGCGGCCGCGTTGATGCGGTGGCGAAGCCAGGTGGTCATCGCGGCGGGGCCGAGTTGCTCGGCCATGGCCGCGGCGTGCAGCACGTCGCCCACATGGCGCAGGTCGGTCAACCGCCGCTCGCCGTCCTCGACGGCGAGCACGCGCGCGGCCAGCCGCTGCGTGCGCGAGATCGTCTCGAGCAGCGCCGCGACGCCGCGCGTGCGCAGAACCTGCCCCCAGCGGTGCAGCCGGGCCTGCAGCTCGTCCCACGCCTCGTCCCCGGCCAGCGTGACGCGCTCGGCGCTCCACCCGACGAACGCGGTCAGCGCGAGGGCGCGCACACCTGCCAGGCGGCTGGGTCGCTCGAGCGCCTCGAGCAGCGCCAGCCAGTCGCCGGCCGGACGCGTGGCGAAGACGCTGCCCGCGCCCGTCAGGACCGCAGGGACGTCGGCGCGCCCGAGCGCGTCGCGGACCGCCTCCGCGTCCGCGTTGCGGCGCACGAGCACCGCGATGTCGCCCGGCTGTACCGCCCGCGCGGGGCCGTGCGGCGTCCCGTCGTCGCGCCGCTCCCGGATCTCCGCGCCCGACTGCAACAGCGCGACGACGTCGCCGGCCAGATCCTCGGCGGCGCGGGCGCGGGCTCGGTCGACGGGCAGGAAGCGGTCGGGCTGCTCGCGAGCAACGACCCGCACGCGCAGCGGCTCGGGGCGTGCCGCGCCGCTCAGGCGCGGCGACCGGTTGGCGGGCGCGGCGGCCACTCGGCGGTAGGCGATGCCCGGATGCCCGAGCTGCGCGTCGCCGAAGAGCGCGTCGTAGGCGCTCAGCAGCGGCTGGTCGCAGCGCCAGTTCGTGTCCAGGGTGCGGCTGACCCCGGCGCTCGCCGCCGCGTCGAGGTAGGCGTAGACGTCGGCGCCGCGGAAGGCGTAGATCGCCTGCTTGGGATCGCCGATCAGGACGAGCGTGCCGTCGCCGTCGGCGAAGGCCCGCCGCGCGATGCCCCACTGCAGCGGGTCGGTGTCCTGGAACTCGTCCACCAGGACGATGCGGTACCGCTCGCGCAGCCGCCGGGCGATGTCCTCGCCGTGCTCCTCGTGCAGGGCGTCGTGTAGCCGCGTGAGGAGGTCGTCGTAGGTCATCACGCGCAGGCGCCGCTTGCGGCGATCGAGCTCGCGGCGCACCTGGACGGCGAAGCGGCGGCGCAGGCCGGGCAGCGAGTCGCGCGGGGCGCCCGCCGGCTCGAGCGGCGCGCCGGGATTGCCGTCCGCGGCGCGCGCGATGTCCAGCGCCTCGTCACGGCCGAAGGGCGGCGCCTCGCGCGCGCCGTAGGCGGCCAGCGGCTGGTGGAAGGCGCGCACGTAGAGGTCGTCGACGACCTGCTCGCGCAGGTCGCCGAGGTCCTCGACGAACGCGACGTCCGGCTCGAGGTCGCCGGCGATGCCGAGCCCGCCCAGGACCTCCTGGCAGAAGCCGTGCGTGGTGACGATCGTCGCCGCGTCGAAGTCGCCGATCGCCGCGGCCAGCCGCGACCGGCGCCCCTGCACCTCGGCGCGATCGCCGGCGGCCAGGAACGCGAGCAGCCGGTCGGTACCGTCGGGCCGCTCCCCGGCCAGCGCGCGCTCGAGGCCCTGCTCGGCGCTCACGAGCCGCTCGCGCACGCGGTCGCGCAGCTCCGCGGTCGCCATGCGGGTGAAGGTCACGACGAGCAGGTCCTGCAGGCGGCGGCCCTCGGCCACGTAGCGCGTCGCCAGGCCGGCGATCGTGTACGTCTTGCCCGTCCCCGCGCTCGCCTCGAGCACGGCGACCCCCGACGGCAGCGGCCCGCAGAGGTCGAAGGCGGTCTCGTCGGCGAGGGCGGTCACGAGCGGTCCCGCAGCTCCTCGCGCTGCAGCAGCGCGGCCCAGAGCACCACCGCGAGGCGGCCGAAGCGCGAGGGCTGGGCGTGGTCCCAGCGGCCGCCGTGCTCGTCCGGGCGCGGTGGCTCGCCCACCAGCTCGTCCCAGGACCGCGCGCCGTCGAAGGCGAGGACGTGCTCGCGCTCGGAGTCCTCGCCGTCGTGCAGGAAGCGCGACTCCCAGGCGCCGCGCGCCCGCTCGAGCGCGGTCGCGGGGTCGACACCGCGGTGCACCGCGGCGGCATAGCGCGCCGCGGTCCGCCCGGGCAGCGGCAGCGGCTCGCGCAGACCGCGGTCGTAGAGGTCGACGACGTCGGCGAGGAGCGCCTGCGCCTGCCTCGCGCGGGCCGGGGGGCCGTCGGCCAGGGGCGGGATCGACGCCACCGTGATGCCGTCCTCGCCGTCGCGCTGCCGTCCGATCGTCACCGCCGACCACGCGCGCTGCGGATGCGCGGCGCTCAGCGCGAGCAGGCGGACCCACGCGGCCAGGCGGTGCGTGGGCCCCAGGCGCGCGAAGAGCAGCGTCGAGAGCAGGTCGCCGCGCACGCCGCCGACGGTGCCGCTGACGAGGCGGCCGTCGGGCAGGACCGCGCGGACCTCGACCGACGTCGCCTCCCCGTCGCCGAGCAGGTCGGCCCCCGCGTCGTGGATCGCCCGCACGGTCGGCCACAGCTCGTGGATGACGGGCTTGCCGAGCACGCCCGGCGGCAACAGGCCGCGGGCGATCTCCGCCGTGCACGCGGCGCGGTCGTCGGCACCCTGCAGGAGGGCCTCGAGCAGCCGCTGGCCGACGCGGTAGCGCTCCAGTCCTCTCAGCGCGACGGGCAGGGCGTCCTCCACCTCCGTCGTGAAGTCGGCGACGCTGACCCCCAGGCGGTTGTGCAGGAACGCGCGGACCGGGTGCCCGACGAAGCGCACGAGGTCGCCGAGCTCCACCACCGGCCCGCCGGCCGGCGCCAGCGGATGCTCCAGGAAGCGCGGCGCGGCGGGGCGCTCGAGGGTCAGCGCGCGTGCCCCGGCGAGCGTGACGCGGTCAAAGCTCCACGGCTCGTCCCCGGCCAGTGCGCCGGCGCTGAAGTTGCGCGGGTCGAACGGCTGGAGCGGATGGCGGACGAGGACGCGGTCGCGCGCGGCGCTGCCCGCGTCGTCGGTGCGCACGGTCCGGTCGACGACGTCGAGCAGCTCGCCGACCGGGACGGCGGGCGGCCGGAGCGCGTTCGTGCGCTCGTCGTTGCCCGTGTAGGTGATGAGGAGGCGCTCGCGCGCGGCCATCACCGCGTCCAGCAGCAGCTGGCGGTCCTCCGAGCGCGCGTCGCGCTCACCGACGTGCGGATCGTCGAGCAGCAGGTCGTCGCCGTCGCGCGCCGTCCGGCGCGGGAAGAGGGCATCGTCGAGGCCGAGCAGGCAGACGACGCGATGCGGCACCGACCGCATCGGCACCAGCGTGCAGACGGTGAGATGGCCGGTGCGGAAGTTCGCCCGCGTCGGGCGGCCGCGCAGCCGGTCGGCCAGCAGGGCACGGACCTCGGACAGCGCGAGCTCGGCGCGGGCCCCGTCCGCCGCGCCGCGCGCCTGCACCACGACGTCGTCGAGGAGGCGCTGCAGCTCCGCGCGCTGCCACGCGTCGCGCTCGTAGGTGTCGGTGAGCAGGTCGGCGCCGCGCGCGATCGCGGCCGCCCAGTCGCCGACCGGCTTGGCGCCGCGCAGGTCGTCGAGCGTGCGGCCGAGGCGGTCCACGAGCTCCGCGAAGCGCCCCGCGAGGTCAATCGCGGCACTGTCGACGTCGTCGAGCGGCAGCACGCCGCGCACGAGCCGCCGCTCGTCCTCGGTCATCGTCACGCCGACCAGGACGCGGTCCAGGCCGAAGTCCCACGTGCCGTGGCTGACGTCCTGCAGGCCGAAGGGCCGGCGGTGCGGGGCGTCCAAGCCCCAGCGGATCCCGCTCTCGCCGACCCAGTCCTCCAGGCGCGCCAGCTCGTCGTCGTCGAGCCCGAAGCGCAGCCGCACCGGCTCCCGACCGGCGAGGTCGAGCACCTGTGAGGCGGTGACCCGGTCGTCGGCCAGCTCGAGCAGGCGGGCGACGACGGCCAGGACGGGATTGGTCTGGCGCAGCGAGCGGTCGGCCAGGCGCACGCGCAGGTCGGGCGGGCGCGGCTCGTCGTCGTCGTCGTCCTCGGACGGCGCCGCCGCGGCGAACGCCGCGTGGATGAGCGGCGCGAAGGTCTCGATGTCGGGGCACATGACGATGACGTCGCGCGGCTCGAGGGTCGCGTCCTCGTCGAGCAGGTGCAGCAGCGCGTCGCGCAGCACCTCGACCTGACGCGCGCGGCCGTGGCAGGCGTGGACCTGGAGGCTGCGGTCGTCGCCGGCCAGCAGCGGTCGCTCGTCCCGCTCGCCCGCGAGCGGCGGCCCCGGCGGCCGGCGGTCTGCGCGCACGTCGGCCTGGACCCGCGCGAGCAGCGTCGCGCCCGCGTGGTCGACGCGATGCTCGCGGTCGCTGATCTGGCCCTCGCCGGCCGCCAGGAGCACCACCTGCATCTCGCGCGCGTCGCGCCCCCACGAGGCGAGCAGGCGGTTGCCGGGCAACGTCGCCGTCCGGTCCTCGGCACGTCGCACGACCGGCGGGCCGCCGCGCAACGCGGCGGCGAGCTCGCGCCAGAGCGCGGCCGAGGGGTGCAGGAGGAAGAGATGGACCTCGCGCTCGGCGGCGAGCGCGCGCAGGATGTCGCGGTAGCCGGCCGGCAGCCGCGTCAGCCCGAACAGCGAGACGCGGTCGGGCAGGTCGACGACCTCCGGCTCGCGGCGCAGCCGCTCGCACGCCTCCTGCAGGCGCTCGGCCGGGCCGGGCCGGTCGATGCGGGCGCGCAGCCGGCGCAGCAGCTCCGCCTGCCAGTGGTCCACGTGCCCGGCGCCGTCTCGCTCCGCGTCGCGGGCGAGCCATGCCCGCACGACGTCGGGCCGGTGCAGCGCGTAGCCGTCAAAGAGGTCGGCCAGCCGGCGGACGGTCGAAAAGCGCCGCGCGCGGCGCAGGCCGTGACGCTCATCGCCGTCGCGGCCCAGGTGCTTCGCCAGCAGGTGCAGCCACGGCTGCCCGAGGCAGTCGTCGACGACGGCCAGCAGCGGCCAGACCGACCGCTCGGGCAGCCACGGGTCCTCGTCGGGGTCGACGCCGGCGGCCGCGGCGACGGCGTCTCCGACCAGGCGGCGCGGCGCCGGGAAGTGGACGTTGGCGCAGACCCCGTCCGTCCGCCCGGGCCCCGCGCCCAGGCCGGCCGATAGCTGCTGGGCGATCCAGCGCTCCATCCCGCGCGTCGGGACCGACACGACCTCGGGGGCGAACGGGTCCTGGGGCGTCGGCGCGAGCAGCGCGCGCAGGGCGTCGATCAGGCCGTCGGCCCGGTCGGAGCGGTGCAGGTGCAGCATGGGGCCGCACCCAGGCTAGTACCGGGTTCCGCGATTGCGGTCGGCGCTGC
>Ga0136846_1232751_pt1 | contig 13212 bp, 10 predicted proteins | sample HopSoiMetagenom2_FD_96841 | JGI IMG/M metagenome (GOLD analysis project Ga0136846, IMG submission 96841) | Grasslands soil microbial communities from Hopland, California, USA - 2 Assembly 2016 (version 4) | ecosystem: Environmental > Terrestrial > Soil > Grasslands | place: USA: Hopland... | reverse complement strand
ACGGGCGCAGCGCCGTTCGCGTTCGCAACGCTGGCCTCCAGTTCCTTGCGCTGTTCCGCCGTCAGCAGATCGACCTTGTTGAGCACGCGGAGTTTTGGGCGCCCGGCGACTCCGAGTTCCTCAAGAATTTTGTCGACTTCCTGATCCAGTTCATCGTGATGCGGATTCGAGATATCGCTGACGTGAACGATGACGGCGGCTTCCTGTACTTCCTCGAGTGTGGCGCGAAAAGCGGTGAGCAGTCCCTTGGGAAGATCGCGGATGAATCCAACGGTGTCGGAGACGAGAACGCGGCGATTGGACGGCAGCCGAAGCGCGCGAATCGTCGGATCAAGCGTCGCGAACATACGCGAGGAGACCAAGACTTCGGCGCGGCTGAGCGCGTTGAACAGCGTAGATTTCCCCGCATTGGTGTAACCCACCAGCGCCACGGTGCCGAGCGGCACGGCATTGCGCGCCTCGCGGCGCAGCGCACGTTGCTTACGCACCTCCTCGATGCCTGCTTGGATCTTGCTGATGCGATCGCGAATGCGCCGCCGGTCAGTTTCCAGTTTCTTTTCGCCCGGCCCGCGAACGCCGATGCGACCAGCGCCGCCGCCCGCTCCACCCGACCCTCCGCCCCCGCTTTTTCCTCCCAGGCGCGACATCGTTGTCCCGTGACCCGTAAGACGCGGAAGCATGTAGTTCAGCTGCGCCAGTTCCACCTGCAACTGGCCTTCGCGGCTGCGCGCTTGCTTCGCGAAGATGTCGAGAATCAGCTGCGTGCGGTCGATGACCCGGCACTCTGTGGCGGCCTCGATGTTGCGCTGCTGCATCGGCGTCAAGTTGCCATCGAAAATGATCAGCGGAACTTTGTGCGCGGTGGCTTCGGCGCGAATCTCGTCCAGTTTGCCACGGCCAACCAGCGTGGCAGGATCGGCCGCGTCGCGAACCTGAATCACTGTGCCCACCACGTGCGCACCGGCGCTGTGCGCCAGCTCCACAAGTTCATCGAGCGATTCGCGGCCGCGCTCGGCGGCGTTCACACCGGGAATCCGCGAAGCGCGCTTCCAAGCGACGCCAACGAGCAAGGCGCGTTCAGTAACCGAAGTCTGATGTTGCGTTTTCATGTGGAGAGCGAAGAAAGAATCATCGTCCGAGCCGACAGATCAGAACGCGCGGAAGCAATTTGCAGCATCGATACCAACGTGGATCATCGTTTTGATTATACGCCGCTCGGAGTGACGGTGCGATTGGAGTGACGGTGCGATTGGAGAGTCGGTTCGGGCCACTGCATTCCCGGCTGCGGGTTTTGCGATTATCGTCCGACAGCTCTCAGCAACACGGCCGAGCTCCACGCGCTGGGTTGTTCATTATTTTTGGTTCACGCGCCGGCACGCGAGCTCTGCCGGTCGGTCTTCTCCAGCTCCGCGCGATCCCAATGAGCGAGATTAGCTGCGGCGTCATAGGTGCTCTCGCAAAAATCGAGCAGCGTCTGCTGTGGTGAGCTTGACCGCCGCACATCGTCATACATCAGGAAAAATTCGTGCTTCTCAGCACTGTAGAAAGCTTTGTCAGGCCGCACCGCACTGTCTTTGTAGCCGGCAGGCTCCGGAGCGGCATACGCATAAAACGCCGCGTCCTTGATGACCTCGCCGTCACCGGGCCAAAAGCCCACGCTACTCACCTCGTGCGAGTAGCCTTCCTTCATGATGATGTCGGCGCCTGGCTGTACCGGCGCGCGCCGGCCAGAGAAGCGCGTCACCGCCAGATCGAAGCTGTCCCAAAAGAAGTGGACCGGGCTCGATTTTCCGATGAATCCGGCGCGAAATTTCTGCAGCACCGGCTCGATCGCCGTCAGCACTTGCCAGAATCGATGCGCGTAGGTGGGATCGTACGACGCATGATTTTCGTCCACATTGAAGCGCACCGGGCGGGGAACCTCCACCGGCATGTTCCAAATCTTTGCGTCTATGCCGAGCGATTGCAGCACGCTCATGAATTCCGAGTAGAAGTCCGCGACCGAACGAGGCGCAAGCCGAATGATCTGGCTTTCGCCCGTGCTGGTCTGAATTTGCAAGACGTGCTCGATGAAATCGAAGCGCATCTCAACGACCCCGTTTTGGTAAGGCATCGCCGACGTAGTGAGACCTCGCGCCGTCAGATAAAAAGCAGTTCCCCACCAATGATTGATGTTGGGGCAAAGCGCCAGACGGGTCTTGCCGACAATCTGCGTCCACATATGCAGCGTGGCGTAAGTATCTTTCCATTCGGCCAGAGGCAGTGCCGGCCAGCGGTCCAGTGATTTCATTTGCTGCTCCTTCCTGGATGACGACTGGGATCGATCTCGAATCGTATCATGGTCAGTTTGTGGTCGAACGTTTGCGGCTCCCCATCGAATTACGGAGGCAATCGCCATAACAAGCGCTGAAACAATCCAATCGGCAACGCGTATAGCAAAGTACGAAAGGCGGGCTCGATGACTCGAGAAAAAGCGCTCCGGATCGTGCTGATTTTCGTGGGACTGCTCTTTGTGGCTTTGATTTATCCCTTGGCGCTGTTTATGCGGCAAGAACCGGCATTGGCGATGATGCTCAGCCTCTATGTCACGCTCGGCATTTTCCTGCTGCTGGCCGCGCGTAATCCGTCCGCTCACCGTAGTCTGATCGCTTTCACGGCCTGGTCGAGCTTCGCTCACGCCGCAATTATGGGCACTCAGGCGTTGCGCAACATGATTGCACGTGGAGAACTGATCGGTGTGGCTGTTCTCGTGGTCATCGGCGTAGCGCTACTCGTGCTGGTCCCGCCCAAGCAACTTACGGCAACAACCGCGTAAGTCTCATCGATTAGGCAGAGAAAAAGCTACGAGCTCGCCGAAAACCGGCATAAGTCCGGTCAAATCGAGCACAAGCTGATGCTTGATTGCTCGGAAAATTTCCTGCAGGGATAATTGAGATTGGCTTTACTTCGTTTCCGCCAGAACGGCGTTGACGTGCAGGGGAATGCCGAGAGTTCCTGCATGACTGGCGCCGAGATCGTAGATACCAGTCTGTAGATAGATGTCGCCACTGGGCAGATCAATTTCTTCGTGCAATTGAAACCCAACTTTCTGGAGCGCCGCGAGCACGTCCGGTTGCAGATGGATCGGGATCTTCCGGGTCACACCGTTCAATAGCTTTCCATCATAGTCGTAAGCCATCAAAGCTACTTCGATGTTGCCGTCACGCGTACCGGCAGCGCTCGTTTCCAGCTTCACATCCGGTGGCGCAATCGCGAAATCCACGCCATATCGGACACCAGTTCTTTTCGGATCTGCCTTGCCACTATCTTGCAGCGTGGCCACGCGCACCTTGTACAAAATCTGCGCAAAGTCAGGCATTCCGAAACCCACGAGCGGCAGAAGTGGATCGCTCGGGGCGGATCGCTCGATCGCCTGCTCCATGTTGGGGTTCTCCGCGTAATACCCGCGGCGGTAAGCCAGCTTATAGCTCCCATTCGTGGCCTTCAGTTCGATGCGGCGATATTTCCCACCCTTCTTTGTGTTGCTGGGCGTGTAGGTCAGCGTGTAGTAATGAGAGCCGCTGTTGATCGCTTCCGTCATCGCATTGCTCAGGTCATTCGTGTTGTAAAAAGGTCGGCCGCCAGTATCGCGCGCCAACGTCTCCATGGTGATCTGATTGAAGTTGCGGTTCGAATAGTCGTCGTGCACGGGTACGCCGTAATTGTCGGGAGCGTTGATGCTGTCCGGGGACAAACCCGCCGCCGATATCGGGTACACCGCTACTTGATCCGCAGTCAGCAGATCGGCAGTTTGGCGGATCTCGCTGCGGTACTGCTTACGTAAGACGCCTCGTGGATTTGATTCTGGAAAGAAACTGATTGGGAAGGAACTGGCGACCCACATCACGTTCTTACGGCCCGGAAACTGCGCCAAATAGCGAGCCAACGCCTGAAATGCTTGCAACGTCATAACCACCCGGTCGCTGGACCGCTCCGATCCCTCTTCAGCCAGAAATTCTTCGCAGCCCTCTTTGGCTATCGGCGATCTGATCTCACTGCATGCCAGCTCGTCGCTGTGTTTCCGAGCCGGCGAAGCCATCTGCGATTCAAATTTCGCCTCCGTTCCAGAGTTTGGATCAATCAACGCCTTTAGGCTTTCGGAAGAGTCAGCCGTAAATCCTCGCACCATGCGAAGTTTCTGCCCTAACGTGAAAATCGCCACCCTTGCGCCCGTCGGAGCCGCCAGCGCCGCTTGTAGATACTTCGCCATCTGAGGCCGCACATAGGTCTGATCACTCGCCTGAGTGTTCAGCGAATCCAACAGCAAAATGTTGATCGAGTCGGTCGTTTTTATGCGGGGATAATTTGTATAAACATCCGGCGGCTCCGGAGGCAACGCGATCGGCGAAACCCTCCCGCCGGTATGCTCCTCGCAAAAGGAAATCGTCTGCGGAGTTCCGTCCTCTGCAACTTTAAAGTCCTCTTTATGCAGCCCGCCAACGATCTCACCTTTTCTCTGGGTCACCACTACATCCACCAGAACGATACGCACCTCGGATTTTATGGCCGGTACCTGATTTGGTGAGGTTGGTGCCTGACATTTCGTTATTTGTACGTTTATGGAAAACAGCGCTATAAAAAGAAAAACCAGGGGCACCGCGCGGTAGTCTCGCGAACTCATGATGAGTAGTTAATGAGTACAATCCCTGCAAGTACGACGCACAAGAGCACTCCTTCGTTTCTCGGTCGCATGTCCGGAGCTACCTGAATTAGACAATTCGTTGCGCAGTTAAGCTTTGGGCGCGCTAGCCGAGTTGTTGCTCGCGGAGCCATGCCAGTAATTGCTGCTGCACGTCTGGGTCGTCGCCGAATCCGGTGACCCAATGAACGCCGGGCTCGCGGCGGAACCAGGTCTGCTGGCGCTTGGCGTAGCGGCGGGTGGACTGCTGAATGGCGGCGCGCGCTTCTTCTAGTTTCATTTCCCCGCGCAGCACGGAACGCAGCTCGCGATATCCGATGAATTCGAACGCCTTGGCATTTTCTGTAGCACCAGCAGCGACAAGAGCGCGAACTTCATCGAGCCATCCATGCTCCAACATCGCTTCGGTGCGGGCATGAATTCGCGCGTACAAAGCTTCGCGTGCGGGATTGAGGCCGATCTTGAGAGCGCGCCAGCCTTGCAGCGGTGTGCGCCCGGAGCGATGCACTTCCGACAGCGGGCGTTTGGCCAGCAAACAAATCTCGATCGCGCGAATCAGTTTTTGTTCGTCGCCCGCGGCGATTTTTCGCGCGGCTTCGGGATCGAGTCGCCGGAGGACGCGATGCAAATATCCCGAGGGGCGCGCTTCCCTGCTCGCTCGCAATCGATCGCGAAGTTCTTCCGAGCGCTGCGGAAGATCCGCCAAACCTTCGAGCAATGCCCGCAAATACAAACCGGTGCCTACGGTCAGAATCGGAATTCGGCCGCGGCGCCGCAAATCATCGAGCGCCGCGATAGCCAGCTCACGGTACGCGCCCGCGGTCGAGGTCTCGCCTGGCTCCAGCACGTCGATCAAATGATGCGGAATTTCGCGGCGCTCGGCAGCCGTCGGTTTTGCGGTGCCGATGTCGAAGCCGCGATACAGCTGCGTGGAATCGCAAGCGATGACTTCGCCGCCGAGCTGCTCGGCGAGCCACGCCGCCAGCGTCGATTTGCCCGACGCCGTGGGACCCACGATGGCGACAAGCGGCAAGGTCGAATTTTGCTGGCTCATCGAAAAATCAAGTGGCGTGCGCGAACGAAAAGAAAAATGAGCACAAACAGCGCCAGCAAAAGACTGCCGAGCACTTGTTGGCGTAGGAGCTTCACTAGTGTGCGTAATCTGGCTGCAAATTGTAGTAGTAGGTGAAACGCAACTCGATGAAGGGCCCGCTAAAAGCGCGAGGCAGCGGCTCAAAAGGATTGGAAGCGCGAATAGAAGAAACTGCCGCGCGATCCAGAGGTTCCTTCGTGGATGTGTGCACGGTGGCGGGTTCATTCGCGGGCACGCTACCGTCACGCATGATGCGGAACTGCAGAGAAACGACGCCTTTGTCGCCCAGCCGCACCGATTCCGGCATCACTGCGAACCAGTTGCGCTTCACGGTGACGTACACTCGCTGCAGATAGTTGCTGAAATCCACGCCTTCGGTTGGCGTCAGCATTTCCATCGCGCCGTACGCCGCGCCCTGCCCGCCGCCACCCGGGATGCCGCTGTTGTTGGGGAGCTGCCCTCCGCCACCAATCGCGGACGGCGCGTTCATCTTCGCGGATTCGCGAATGGAATCCTGCAGCGAATGTCCGAGCGAATTTTTTGGCAGCAGCAGTGAATGATCAGTCGGCTGTTGCTGCGGGGCTTCCAGTTTGAGCGGTTGCTTGGGCGCCTCAGCTTTAGCGACGCTGTCGTCAGGTTGCTGCTTCGGCGTGGGTGGCGTCACGTTCGGCTGCGGAGTCGGCGCGCTGGGCAATTCTTTTGCCACGCGCTCTGGCTCTCTCGGCTTGGGAGTTGGCTGCGGTTCGGGCACCGGTGGCGCCACGCGACGCAGAACTCGCGGATCAACTTTGACGGTCGGCTCTTTCGGACGCGGCGGAGTCTTCAGCGCATCCAGGGCTCCCGGCGGTAGCAGCACGGTGATCTGCCGACGCGCGAGTTCTTCTTCCTCAGCGGTGGGCATATGCGGCGGAAACATTTTGGGCTCGAAAACCAGAAAAAGAATGAAAAGCGCGTGCGCCAAGAACGAAGAGATCGTCTTGATCAGCTCGGTACGCGAATGCTCCTTTGATGGCGGCTTGGCCATGAACTGGACTTCGCCAGTCAAGAAAATGTCGCCATCCACGAGATCAGTAGGAATATTTTCTGGAGCCGCAATAATTTCGGGCGGCGCCGCGCCTTGCGGCACCGTGATGCGCTCGTCAAGCTCGGTAGGCTGCAACGGCAGGTGAGATTTTTCTTCGATAACGATTTCGGAGTGCTTCACATCGCGCGGCACTACCACGCGCGCGGCAATCGACTCCAGCGGGAGCGAGGATGGAATCGTGGTGCGGCCGTCCAGCTGAACGATCGGCAGCATCGCGGGCACGAGGGTGCGCTCGTCCAGAGTGGACGGACGTCGCCGCGATGACGGTGCATCCGCGGCCGGCGGTTTAGCGCCATGCGGTACCAGGATCCTGGGAATCATTTCTCTGTCTTCTGCGCTGCGGAAAAGGCTAGCAATTGGACGCGCTCTCCGTGTTCCTGGATGCTTGCCATGACTCGCGCGGCCACTTCCAGCGCGGCGCGCCCGGCCACACCGCTGGTTCGCGGCTGGCGACGCGTGCGCACAGCATCGACAAAAGCTTGCAATTCCGCATGCAAAGGCTCGATCGCAGGCGCCTGCAATTTCTCGAAAGCAAATTCCGGCTGCGGGCCGGGCTTCTTCACTCCGACCCGCAGCGCATCGCGCCGCGCATAATCAAGCGAAATGTATTCGTGCTGCTGAAAAAAACGCATCTTGCGCACGCGCTCGGTGGAAACGCGGCTGGCGGTAACGTTGGCCACCGCGCCGCCCGCAAATTCCAATCGCGCGTGAGCAATATCAACTTTGTCGGTAAGCACCGGGATGCCGACAGCCTTCACTTCGGTGACCTGCTCTTTCACCAGCGCCAGCAAAATATCAATGTCGTGGATCATCACGTCGTAGATGACGTCCACATCCAGGCTGCGCGGGGTGAACACGCCGAGCCGGTGCACCTCAAAGAACAGCGGATGATCGACGATCGGCTCAACCGCCAGCACCGCCGGATTAAATCTCTCCACATGGCCGACCTGCAAAATCCGCTGAAACTTCCTCGAAGTTTCGAGTAGCGCGTCGGCCTCCGCCAAATTCGTGGCCATCGGCTTCTCGACCAGCACATCCAATCCCAGTTCCATCAACTTGCAGCCAACGGAAGCATGATCGACGGTGGGAACGGCGACGCTCACAGCATCCACACGCCCGCGCAAATCTTCCAGCCCATGAAAAATCTGCGCCTGAAATTCCGCCGCCACTTCCGCGGTGCGCTTGGCATTGTTGTCGTAAATACCCACCAACTCAGCGCCAGGAATTTCGCGATACACGCGGGCATGATTACGCCCAAACTCGCCTGCGCCGACGACCGCGACGCGCACCCTTTGCGGGGAACCGGACACTACGCTCATTCCTTGTCCATTCCTTCAGCAACACCCTTTGGTTCCATCACGCTGGCAGGCGACACCGCCTGAATCGCGATCCCCGCCGCGTCCGCTTGTTCAATCAATTTTGCTCGGTCAAATAACAGGGTGCGCCCGGCATCGAGAGCCAAGGCCGTGGCGCGGGCACTCTTCATGTGTTCGATGGTCGGCAGCCCAATCACGGGTACATCGAAACGCATGTCTTGGCGCGGCTTGCTGACTTTGACGACCACCAATGGTTTGTCGCCCGCGATGCGCGCGGCCCGAGCGATAGTCTCATCCGTGCCTTCCATAGCTTCGACTGCTACGCACGCGCGATCGGAAATCACCACGGTTTGACCGATATCCATCGCCGCAATCAGGCGTGCGACACCCAACCCATACTCGATGTCCGCAGTCTCGCGATCATCCGGCGCGCGTTTGGTCAGCACGCCCGGCTCCGGCAGCAACGGCTTCAGAAAATGCGTGGAGTCCACTAGGTGAATGCCTTCATCTTCTAGAACGCGCGCCACGGCGCCGATCAACGCGTCGGTATTTTTTCTCTTCAACGAGAACAGCAGCTTCGCCAGTTTCCAATCCGGGCGAATCGAACTGAAAATTTTATTGTGCTTCACCTGGCCGGCCATCACCGCACGGGTCACGCCTTCCTGGTGCATCAGCTCGATGGCTTTGCTCAATTCGCCGAGGCTCACCCAATGCAGCCGCTTCGCCAGACTCGCCAGCTGCTCGGAAGCCTCCTCCTTCAGCGCGATCACCGCCATGTCGATACCCTGGCTGCGCGCGCCCTCCAGCACCAGAAACGGGAAGCGCCCGTTTCCAGCGATGAGTCCCCATCCTGTCGTTTGCGTCTCTGGCATGAAGGCCGACGATTGGCGCCCGCCGCGCCTTACTGCCGTTACTTGACGATACCGCGTTCAGCGGTTTCGATGAACTGAATGAGTTCCGCCACGTCCGCGGATCCCCCGAGAGACTTGCGCATTTCCGCGAGCGCCTGGTTGGTATTCAACTTCGAGCGTAACAGCAGTTTGTAGGCCTGCGTGAGCGCTTTCACGCGTTCGGGCGAAAAGCCTTTGCGCTCCAGGCCGATCTTGTTCACGCCGAAGCTGGTAGTTTCGCGATCGATAACGATCAGAGAGAACGGCGGCACGTCCTGCGTGATTACGGTGGAGGCGCCGATGTACGCGTAGCGGCCGACGCGGCAAAACTGGTGCACGGGCGATGCAAAGCCGATGGTGGCGAAATCCTCGATGACTACGTGACCGGCCAACGTCGCGCTGTTTACAAAGAGGGTGTTGTCGCCGACGCGGCAATCGTGTCCAACGTGGGAAGACGCGAGAAACAGATTCCTGCTGCCGACGGTAGTGATCCCGCCGCCTTTTACTGTCCCGCGGTTCACGGTCACGTATTCGCGGAATATATTTTCATCGCCGACCAGCAGGTCGGTTCGCTCGCCGCGAAATCCCCAATCTTGTGGATCGCCGCCGATCGAGCAAAACGGATGAAACACATTGCCGCGACCGAACTTTGCAGGTCCCTGCACCACTGCGTGCGCATGCAGGATGCAGCCGTCGCCCAGCTCCACATCTTCGCCAACGACGGCGTACGCGCCGATCTGAACACCGGAACCGAGTTTCGCGCCCGGTGCAACGACCGCGTGCACATGGATGTGCGCCGCGTTCATTTCTTCGGGGCTTCTTTCGCGGGCTGCGGCTCGCGATCCACCATCTTGCACATCAATGTCGCTTCCGCGGCCAACTGACCTTCGACGGTCGCGCGACCTTCCAACTTGCAGAAATCGCCACGCCACGAGAGCACTTTGATCTCCAGCTTCAACTGATCGCCGGGCACAACCGGGCGGCGGAAACGTGCGCCGTCTACCGCGACGAAGTACAACAACTTGCTCTCGCGATCGGGAATTTCGAGCAGCAGCAGCAGCCCGCCGGTCTGCGCCATGGCTTCGATAATCAGCACGCCGGGCATAATGGGCTTGCCCGGAAAATGTCCCTGAAAATGTGACTCATTAATGGTCACGTTCTTGATGCCGACGATGTGCTTCAGGCGTTCCATTTCCAGAATTCCATCGACCATCAGAAATGGATAACGATGCGGCAATATTTTCTGAATCTCGACCACGTCGAGGATCATCAGCAGTCTCCGTCATTCCGCGGGCGCTCTGCGGCAATGTTCCTTGTCCGGCAAACTTATGATTATATGCGAACCTCGCGCCATGCGATATTGATCCGTAGCTGTTGTCGCTCGAGGTAACCCGAGCGGCTACCGCTCGATACATCGTATGTAGCCATAGTTGATGCTCGCGCCATGCGCTGTTAGCATGTGCGCCCATGCCCGCCCCCTCCCCGGTCAAAGAGATTTCGAATTACACCTCAAACAAATTGCCGGAGATGCTTTCCGTGCTGCGCCGTTTCGTCCTTTGTGAATCGCCCAGCCTGGAAAAAGCGGCGGCGGACCGCTGCTGCGGCGTCATCGCGTCGGAGTGGAAGAAGCGAAACGTCCGCCTCGAGCGGATCGCGAACAGACATCATGGAGATTCGCTGCGCATAACCTGGTGGCCTCACAAATCTCGCCCGCAAGGTCAGCTGCTGGTGCTCGGCCACTACGACACCGTGTACGCGTCCGGAACGCTGGCGAAAATGCCCTTTCGCGTGATTGGGGGCAAAGCGTACGGTCCCGGAACTTTCGATATGAAGGCGGGCATCGTGCAGGCGCTTTTCGCTCTCGAGGCTTTGCAGAAATTCGGTCGCTCGTTGCAAAAACGTGTCGTCTTTCTCTGGACCTCCGATGAAGAAATCGGAAGCGACGCTTCACGCAAGGTCATTGAATCCGAGGCGAAGCGCAGTGACGCCGTGTTTGTGCTGGAACCCGCGTTCGGCGCACGCGGACTGCTCAAAACGGAACGCAAGGGTGTAGGCGAGGCCGAAATCATCGCTCACGGCCGCGCCTCGCACGCCGGTCTTGCGCCAGAGCAGGGCGTGAATGCCATCGAAGAATTAGCGCAGCAAATCTCACGCGTTCGCAGATGGCGCGATCTGGGCCGAGGCACCACCGTTGCTGCATGCATCATCGATGGAGGCACTCGCACCAACGTCATTCCCGAACGCGCGCGTGCCGCCCTCGATTTACGAGCGCTAAAAGTATCCGACATGCGGAACCTGGAGCGGCGTCTCCGCGCCCTCCGCCCAATCCTCCCGGGAGCGCGCCTGGAAATCCGTGGCGGCTTCTCGCGCCCGCCGCTGGAACGCAAAGTCAGTTCCGCTCTCTTTGCTCGCGCCAAATCATTGGCGGCTCAGATTGGATTCGCACTCGCCGAATGTTCCGTAGGTGGCGGTTCCGATGGCAACTTCACCGCTGCATTGGGTGTTCCCACGCTCGACGGGCTCGGAGCGGTCGGAGACGGCGCTCACTCCACTCACGAACATGTGATCGTGCGAAGCATGCCTGAACGCGCAGCACTGCTGGCAGCGTTGCTGATGAATTGCTGATCTAAGGCGGCAGCATCAAAAGAGGAATAGCCGGATCAGTGGCCGTAGTTCTTGCTCAAGTAACTATTCGTCGCCAGCATCAGGTCATCGTAGCCATCGTGCAGCACTTCGCGAATGGCAACTTCGGTGGAGCTGCCCTCGCCGATCAGGCTCAGAATGCGGTCAATATCGCCCACGCCGTCCGATTGCACGATGTATTCGATATTTGCTAGCGCCCACGCGTACGCATAGCTGGCCACGTCCGCGGGCATGCTCATCCAGGAGCCCTCCAGTTGTCCGAGCGTCAGCGCTTGTTTTTCGTCGTAGACCTGCACCAGTGCCGACGCATTTTGGCCGCTGCGCTTGCCCTCCATCCACTGCGCGATGCCTTCCTGGATCCATGTCGGAGCACGGCCGTGCGTTTTTTGCTGGATGAAGCTGTGCGTCAATTCATGTTTCAGCACGCGCGACAGTTCCGGCGTCAGCGTTTGCAATCCGCGAACCGGCACGCGGATCCGCCCATCGTTCAACGCGCCTACCCAACCCGGCGCGCGCGTGATGTCTGCAAAAGCCTGATCGGTGTAGAGAATTACGCCGATGGGATCCGGGGGCGTGAAATTCAGCTCCGATTCGATGATCGAAAAATGCCCTTCCAGCGCTCGCAACATTTCGCGAGCGAGATCGGGCTCCGCCGCTCCGCTGTAACGCAGCGTGAAGTGGCTGCTCTCATTTTCGCGGTAATTTTCCTCTTCTTGCTTATCGCGCTGCGCCTTGGCCAGAGCTCGCTCCACCTCTGCATCGGGACGCAGCGCGTAGGCGCGCCGCCACTCCGCCACCGCCTGATCCAACTTGTTCATCCCGTAGTAGGCCCAGCCCGAAAGCTTCGCCACATCCGGGTTATCGGGAGCCACTTCGCGCGCGCGCTGCAGATAATCGAGAGAGGTCTTGTACTCGCTGCGTCGCAGATGCAAAAACGCCACGTTCATCAGAATGCTGGGTTCCTCGGGCGCATACGTTAGCGCGCGGCGCTCGTCTGCGAGCGCATGTTCGGTGTCGCCGCGCGATAGCTCAAACTGCGCGGCCGAGTGCAGTGCCAGTGCCGCAATTTCCTTAGTGCCCGCTGATCCCGAGCGTGCGTCTCCCTCAACTTTCGCCAGATATTCACGGTCGATCGCATCCTCATGTACCGCGCCCTTCTCAATGGCCACATTAGCGGCGACGCGGGGCGGAGAAATTTTCAAATTCGCGGCCGCTGCGGCGTTCAGCGAATCCGGCAGCGGGCTTGCCATGCCCTTTTCAATGTGGTCGACCATCGATTTCGGCAGGCTCAATTCACCCGCCGAGGTCTGATAACGAAGTTTGTCCCGATCCTCGACAACCGTGAGAGCCGCGATGCGCCGCCCATTCTTCAGCACGATTGTGTCTGCGCTCGCGATCGTCGTACAGGCACACAACATCGCCACCGTTCTCAGCCACGCAGACGCACAGCCCACCATCGAGCGAACCCCCACCTTCCTTATCTTTGAACTGCGCAGCATGTCTTCATT
>Ga0136846_1236154_pt1 | contig 13214 bp, 2 predicted proteins | sample HopSoiMetagenom2_FD_96841 | JGI IMG/M metagenome (GOLD analysis project Ga0136846, IMG submission 96841) | Grasslands soil microbial communities from Hopland, California, USA - 2 Assembly 2016 (version 4) | ecosystem: Environmental > Terrestrial > Soil > Grasslands | place: USA: Hopland... | reverse complement strand
GCGTAATTGGACAGGACAAGGCCGTCGCCACAAATGAAACGAAATCAGCAGGAGCGCCCGCGCCCGCGGCCACAGCCGCAAGCGGCGAGGCGAATATCAGATTTCAGTTTGATGGGATTCCCTACATGGATGTGGTGGAGCGCTTCGCGCAGATGGCGAACAAACCGTTGATCGCGGAGACGAATGTGCAGGGGACAGTGACTTTTAACGATCCGCGCCCTTACACCTATCCGGAAGCGCTAGAGACGCTGAACACAATTCTTTCGATGAAGAATGTGATGCTGGTGGAGACGGAGCGGTACTTGCAGTTGGTGCCTTTCAAAGATCTGCCGCAGATGCCCCTAAAGATTTTCCGTGGTCTGGACAAGACGGGCGATGTTCGAGCGGGAGAAATTGTCACGGTTGTTTTGGAACTGAAAAACCTGGAGGCGGCTGAAACGGCAAAGGCGACCTCCTCGATGTTGAGCAGCGCCGGTTCGGTTGCGCCGCTGACGAGAGGCAAGGGACTGATCATTACGGATCGGCTGGAGAATATTCGCCGGATCAAGCAATTGCTGGCGGAAATTGACACGAGTTCGCCGGTGCAGCGCCAGATGAAGACCTACACGCTGGTGCACGCGTCCGGCGCGGTGGTTGCCGACCTGATTAATAAGACTTTCGGCGCCAGCACCGCTCTCAAAAGAACGATCTGGAATGAATCGAAGAAAGCTTTCGATACGCTGCCGCCAGACCCCGAAGATTATGTGACGGCTGTCTATGACGACGCTTCCCGGACGCTGCTGCTTTTTGGGCCGGGCGAGCGGGTCCAGATGGCGGAGGAATTGATTCACAAATTTGAGGACAAGGAAGGCGGGCGCGGCGGCGAGGTGAAGATTTTTTATCCGCGCGCGACGAAGGCGGAGGAATTGGCGCGGATGATTCGGCAGGCAATCCCTGGCGTGGCGGCGGAAAATGAAAATGCCAGCACCGCGGCGACGAAAGCGCGGGTTATTGTGGATAAGGAGATGAATCGGATCATTGTGGCTGCTCCGATCGCGGGGCAACTCGATTCCATCGAGAACTTAATTGACCGCGTGGAGCGGAGCACGGGGGATGGCGGCGCGGTAACCGACACGCGGAGTGAAACTGTCCAGATCACAAAAGTAATTCGGTTGCAGGTGGCCGATGCGCCGACAGCGTTTCGTGTTCTGACGAACGCATTCACACGCAGAAACACATACGGCGAACCGGTGCTCGGCCTGAAAGCGAATCTTGATCCGCAAACCAAGACGATTGTGGTGACCGGTTCCCCCGGAGATATCCAACACGCGATGGGAATCATTGAGCAGATGGAAAACATCAGTCCAGCGGCGGGTCCGCAGGAAACGGTCTTTCTGGATTTTGCCACGGCGGCGGAGATGAAGCGGGTTCAGCCTTTGCTGCAGCAATTATATGTGAGCCAGGTCTCGGATGGCACGCTCGGCACGATCGCCACGGCGAAGTTTTTGCCCGATCCGGAATCGAAGCGGCTGATCGTCAGCGCGAGCAAGGAGCACATCAAAATCATCCAGCAGATCGCGGATCAGTTGAAGTCGCCGGCGATAGCAACTCAACCGCGAGAATTCCGGGCGCTGACGTTGAAGAACGTCAAAGTGGATCAGGCATTCAAGTCGATCAGCGATCTCGTGGCCGAACGGATGAACGACGACATCTTTCGTGATGTCACCAAGCCGCTTTTGCTGCCCGATGCGACGAATAATCGGTTGTTGATCACCGCGAATGCGGCGCAATTAAAGGAGATTGACCAGATTGTGCAGGCGGTGGATCTGGCTCCAAAGAAAACTGATCGGCAGATCGCGAACGTTTCGCTCCAATCACAAAACGCGGCGCAGATTCTCCCTTCCCTCACCCAATTAATGAAGCCGTTGGTGGACGCGCATCCGGATGCATCGAGCCGTCCTGAAGTAATTGTAGATGCAAGCGGCAAGAGCTTGATCGTTTCGGCCGCGCCGGAGGACATCGAAAAAATTCGCGAGATGATCCGGCAGATCGAAGGAACGAAAACGGACGGCGCCGCGCGGCAATTCAAGGCGGTCAAGTTGTACAATCGCACACCGACGGAAGTTGCGACCTTGGCGGAGCAACTGTACCGCGAACAATTGAAAGGCCAGCCTGATCCGGCCGGCGGGCCGGCCAGTTTCGTTCCGGAAACTAAAGGCAATCGCGTGATTGTGATCGGTTCCGAGCCGGAAGTTGCGCGCGGCGAAAATATCATTCGGCAGATCGATCCGACCATGGCGCGGACCGCAAAGGACGAAACGCGAGTGATTCGGCTGCGCAACGGCCAGGCGCAGGACCTCGCGGCTCTGGTCGAGAAGAGCCTCAATCTGGATGAAGAGAAGGTGAAACTGCTGATTGATGTGCGCAGCAACAGCCTGGTGGTGAGCGGCAGCGCGGCGGGCGTCGATTCCGCGGCGCAGATGATTGAGCAGCTCGATGTCCTGCCAAACACGCAGCCGAAGGAAGTTCGGATGATTGAGTTGAAATCGGCGGACGCGCGAACGGTGGTTCCTTTGCTTCAGGATTTGCTCGGCGATGTAATGCGGAATGTTCGAGGATCGAATTATGTGCTGCAAAGCCGATTGGTCGCGGACACGAATGCAAATCGTGTGATCGTTACCGGGACCGCGGATGAACTGCAGCAGATCAGCGGCCTTGTGCAAAGGCTTGATTCCGCGCCGCAACAAACCGAAGGCACGCGCGTCTTTCAACTGCATTCAGCGAACGCGACGGAAATGGCGAAAGTCGTTTCGGACTCGATGATCACCTACGGGCCGGGGAACCAACAGATCAAGCGAGTCACCGTCGCGCCGGACGAAAAATCAAACAGCCTGGTGGTGACGGGTTCACGGACCGATCTGCAGGATGTCCAGGTAATTATCGAGAAACTGGACGGGGGCGAGCTCCGCGGCGGGCGAGAGGTTAAGGTCATCGAGTTGCAGACGGACGAGCCTTCGAAACTGGTGACAGTCGCGCAACAGGTTTGGACCGCGCAATCGCAAGGGCGTCCAGGGTTGAATGACATCTCCTTTACCCTCGATCCTTCGGGCAAACGCGTCATCGTGGTCGGGCCTTCCAATTTGATGCCCCAGGTGGAGCAGGTGATCACGAGTTTAGATCAAAAACCGGACGGCCCGGCGCGGACGTTGCAAACCGTGGAACTGAAAAAGCGTCCCGCATCGGCAATCATGACGGTCCTGACGAGGCTCTACGAAGAACAGGAAAAAGGGAAAAAGACGAAAGCGGCAACGATCGTTCCGGAAAGTTCGGGCAAGCGTTTGCTCGTTTATGGTTCGGAAGAGCAGGCGGCCACGATCAAGGGAATTGTCGAAAAACTGGAAGGCGACGCGGATGGTTCGGAGCGGGAGACGAAGATGATTGAGGTTGGCCAGGCGGAAGATGCCGCACGCCTGCTTCCGCTGGTGCAACAGCTTTACCAGGAGCAGATGAAGGGCAGCGCCGATACAGCGGATGCGCAGATCCTGGCAGACGAGCAGGGCGGGAGGTTGATTGTGACCGCGCGCTCGGCCCAACTCCCTAAAATTGAAGAGATCATTTCAAAACTGCAAAGCGGCAAGCCGGAAAGCAGGCAGCACGAGACACGCATTTATAATCTGAGTTCTTCAACGGCGACCGAATTGGCCCAGACGGTTAACTCCCTTTACCAGGAGGAAATTAAGAAAAATTCGAGCCTCTCGAATTCCAAAGCTCTCATTTTGCCGGATTCCATTGCGAACCGCTTGATTGTTTCCGGGTTGAGCAATCAAGTAGCTTCGATCGAGCAGATCATTAAACAGCTTGACCAGGTGAGTCCGCAGACGGGCGGCACGCGATTGTTCAAATTGAAATCGGCTAGTGCCGAACAGGTCGCATCGGTTCTTTCGACAGCGCTGGTGGAACATGATCGGAATAATCTGCGGAGCGTTCCACGCGTGAGCGTAGGCGCGGACACAAACAGCAACAGCCTTGTTGTTTCCGGCGAAGCCAAGGACTTGAATGCAGCCGCCACGATTATCGAACAGCTCGATAGCAGCACGGAACATAAAGAGCGCGAGATGCGCATCTTGGCCTTGAAATCGGGACGCGCGGCTGAACTCGCAAATCGGGTGCGCGCGCTCTATCTCGATCAGGTCAAAAATAACCCGAAAATCGGCCCCGCGGACGCGCTTATTATGGGTGATTCTACATCCGATCGCCTGATCATCACCGCTTCTGAAGCGCAGTTGGAAGCCATTCAAAAGATCGTTTCACAGCTTGATGAACTCAACAGCGGCGAAAACCGGCAGCTCGCCGTCCGGCCGTTGAAAAAAACGTCGGCCATCAGCATGTCCGCGCTGATTCAACAATTTTTCGCCCGAAATATTTCCAGCCGCGATCCGCAACTGCGCCTGATCGTGACGCCCTCTCCGGATGATCGCAGTCTGATTCTTGAAGGCAGTGAAGAAACTCTGAGCAAAGTCGATGAGCTGGCGCAGACTTTGGACAATCGTCCTGAGGAACAAAATGTTCAGGTCCGCTCGTATCAGGTCGCTGAAGCTCGCGCGTCGGACCTGGCGCCGACTCTGGCTCGCATTTTCGCCGAGCGGAATCCCGGTGAACCGGCGCAGCAGCCGCGTTTTGAAGCGGACGCTTCCTCCAATCTGCTCCTGGTCGCAGCGACCGCCGATCAATTCGAAGTGATCAATAAATTGATCGAAGAAGTGAAAGCAACGGCCCAGGTGGCGAATGAGATTCGCACTTTCAAATTGGTTCATAGCGACGCGGAGCAACTGGTGCCGGTGCTTTCATCAATGCTGAAAGCAGAAGACCCGAACATTCCGCCATGGCGCCGCCAGCAGTTCCGCACGAGCAACGATCCAAAAACCGTGAACGTCGCGGCGGCTCCGGCCGTAAACGCGATTGTCGTTCAAGGTCCGCCCGCCGCGCTGAAATCCGCGGAGCAGATCATTCAGAGTCTCGATAATGGCGAGGCAACGGGCAAATCGATCATCCAAACGGTGCATCTGAAAAAAGGCACGGCGGAAATGATTGCCGAGGCCGTTAACAAAGCGCTGGCCGCTCGAGCGCCCAAATCCAACTTACAGCGCGCGAGTGTCACGGCGGTTTCCAGTTCCAATTCGCTTCTGATTGATGGTCCTGCTGAATCGGTGCAGGACGTGGTGAAAATCATTCAGGAACTCGATCAGGAAAGTTCCGGCGGAGACGTCGAGATTCGCGTTTACAAGCTCGAGCACGGCAAAGCGCGAGAAATCTCGAGCCTCATCAATCAGATGCTCCAAAGTGTCCTTCGCGAGAACGCGCGAGTCCGCCGCGGCGGTAGCAACGCAGGCGGCGGGCGGCGCTCGTCTGTTGCAGTCACACCCGATGAACGCACCAACAGCCTGATCGTTTCGGCTAATCCGGAGGAGTTCAAAACGATCGAGCAACTGCTGTTAACGCTCGACCAGAACTCGGCCAAGACCGATCGCAGTGTTCGCTTCGTTCTTCAGAAAAACGCCCTCGCGACCAGCGTGTCGAACCGTTTGAATCTGATGTTCGAAAATCGCTCCAAAGATGAGCGCCCCGTAATTGAATCAGACACTTTTGCCAATACTGTAACCATCATCGGTTCAAAAGCGGACATCGCGGAAGCGGAGAGCGTCATTTCCGAGCTCGACCAGGTTCCCAAGGAAGAATCGCTCCAGGTCCGAATGCTTGTCGTGGAGAACCTGCCGGCATCGCAAATGGCAAAAATGCTCAAGAGCCTCTACTCGCAAATGAGCAACACGGAAATTCAGCTTGTTGATAAGCTGACTCCTCAAAATCGCGGCGCCACGAATCAACCTCCCACAGCCGCGGACCAGCAAACCAACACGAACAAAGCAGTCGTCACGATTTCGGTGGATCCCACCGCAAACGCTCTCTTGCTCAGCGGCCCTTCAAACGAACTGGATGCAATCAATCGTCTCGTCGACGAACTCACATGGTCGACGCTCGGCAACGATGCGGAGTTTCGCCAGTTCGCTTTAAAGGAAGCTGACCCCGTGGCGGTGGCGAAAACTTTGAGTGAACTGTTCAAGCCCGAACCGATCCGCGTCCAGCCTCGGCAGGGTGGCGAACCACAAGTCGTTCAGCCCGCCGCTCGCATGACCATTGTCGCCGAACCGCGCACGCGCAGCATTATTGTTCGCGCTAAAGCGACCGATTTTATTCTGCTTGAGTCCCTTCTCCAACAACTCGACCAAAAGAGCCCGACCGCGCAACTCGCCTTTCGCCTCGTGCCACTTCTTCATGCTGAACCCGCGAAAATCCTTCCGCTGGTCAATGAGATGATCAAGCAATTGGGCGTTACCCGGCCGGGTGAAGCCGTTAGCGTCGTGGCGGACTCGCGCACGCACTCGATGTTCATAGTCGGTCGCGAAAGCATGCTGGCGGATGCCGAAAGCATGATCAAAAGCCTCGATACTGCGCCCGCATTTGCCGAAGCCGAAGTCGCTCTCATTCCCTTGAAAAATACCGTGGCCGCTCAGGTGGCAACGATTCTCCAGAATATGCTGAAGCCCGGGCAGGCAGGCGAGACCACCCCCGAGGCTCGTGAACTTCAGGAACAGATCCGTTCTCTGCGCATCAAAGACGACGATGCGAAAGAAATTCTCCTCGATCTCACCAAACCGATTAAAATCATGGCTGACAGCGCGCCCGGCGCCAAAGGAGCCAATCGCCTGATTGTTTCTTCCACGCCTGATAATCTCAAAGCTCTTCGGGCCGTTATCGAAATGATGGATTCGGTCGCGGTTGTTGAAGGAGTGACTTTCAAAATCATTCGCCTTCAGAACGCCGATGCACAAAGCGTCGCGCAAACGCTTCAGCAAATCTTTGAGCAGGGAAAAACGCTTGCGGTGGGTCCGGCGGGTCCTGCACAGCCGGACAGTGAGACAGGCAAGGCCCTCGCCGGACCTCTCACGATCGCAACGGATCGCCGCAGCAACAGCCTGATCGTCAGCGGGAAACCCGAGTCGATAAACCTCGTTCAACGATTGCTTCGTGATCTCGATGAAGAATTCAAGGGATTCGTGACGACGGTTCGTTTGTTTCATCTGAATTATGCGTCTGCCGTTCGCCTGGCCCCTTTGCTGCAAACAGTTTTTACCGAAGCCTCGCCCATGCCCGGCACCGAAGGTTTGGCCAACCAGGTCACTCGCTTGCAAACGCTGATGAACACCAACGAGGTGGCCGCCGCGAAAACTACTCAGCAGCCGAAGACCCGCGCGGCTCTGACCATTCAAGCCGACGATCCTTCAAACACTCTGATCGTCGCCGCGCGCGCGGATATGCTTCCTCTGATTGAAGATGTGATTCGCAGCATGGATATTCCGGCCGCGACCGGCATGGAAATGGTGCGAATATACCCGCTCAAAAATGCCGATGCCACGCGTCTCCAAAAAGTCATCACCGAAATTTACACCGCTCGAGGAAATCAATTACGCCCTGAAGAAAAACCGGGCCTTTCCGTCGATAATCGCACCAATGCTCTGATTGTTTCTGGCAACGAAAGGATTTTCGCGTTCATCGAAACTATCATCCTGCAATTGGATAAGGATCTGCCCTTCGAGTATGGCGAATTCCGCGTCATCAAGCTGGAAAATGCGGATGCTTCTGTCATCGCACAGCATCTCCAGCAGATTCTCGACGCCCGCGCTCAGCAAAAAGCCGTCCTTAGCGCCCAGCCCGCGCAAGCCCTCCGCGCCATCGTCATTGGCGACCCGCGGATCAACGCGCTGATCGTAGGCGGTGCAACGGAAGTGTTCGAGCTCGTGCAAGCGCTCGCGAAACAACTCGATGTTCCCGGCATTGCCCTCAGCGGTCAAATCCGTTTGGTCCCGCTGAAAAATGCGAATGCCGGGACTATCAGCAGCGCCCTCAACAGTCTTTTCAATCAACGCTACTCGACCGCCCGTTCTGCTGATGTCCAGCGCAACCGCCCCGTTATCATTCCCGATCCGCGCATCAATGCTCTCCTCGTTTCAGCCGGGATCGAGGACAACAAAGCTCTCGACGAACTCCTGCAAAAGCTCGATCAAAAGATTGAAGATCCTGCTCTCAGTCTCACGGTCATCGGTTTGAAACACAATGATGCCGGCCGCGTCGGCGATATGATCCAAACCGTTTTTGCCGGCCGTCTACAGGCCATGACTCTTCCCGGTTCGAGCCCAAACCCTCAGGACCGTGTCGTCGTTTCTGAAGATGCCTTAAGTAATGCGTTGATCGTTCTCGCAAATAAAGAAAACCTGCAAACAATTCAGGATCTGATTCAAAAAATCGACAAAGAGCCGGAGGTCGAAGGCGGTGTTTTCCAGATCATCACTCTTAAGAACGCGGACGCCGGTCGCGTCGCGAGCATGCTCCGCGGTCTCATCAGCCAGGGCCTTTATCGTCCGGGAATGCTCTCCGCTCGCGGCCAGGGTCAGTCGGCGCGAGGTCGAGACGGAATGGCGATTGCCGTCGATACCCGCAGCAATACTCTTATAGTTTCCGCGAGCCCTGAGAATCTCGCCATCATCAAAGAGGTCGTAAATCAAATTGATTCCAAGGAGTACGCGCTTGAGGGCGACATCAAACTCTACTCACTCAAACATGCTCGCGCGAGTCAGCTTGCTCAGAGCCTGCAACAATTTTTTCAGGCAAAACGCTCGGGGGAGCAGCAAGGTCGGGAAAATGAGCGCACTCTCCCGGTCACCATTGTCGGGGATGATCGAACGAATACCATTCTCGTCACCGGAGGCAAGGAAGCGTTTGATGCCGTGGATCGAATGCTCCTTCAACTCGATTCCGAAGATGTGGCCGACAAGATGAATTTCCGAGTGTTCCCTTTGAAGAACAGCACGGCCACGAAACTGCAAGGTACTTTGACCCGCCTTTTTTTAAACCGTCCAATTCGCATCACCGGCAAGGCCAATGATCCCATCACAGTCGTCGCCGATTCCTGGGCAAACGCTCTGATTGTCGGGGCCGCTGTCGATGATATGAGCATGGTCGCGAGCCTGATCGAAACTCTCGACAATACTCAACCCGAGAACATGCAGGTCCAGGTTATTCCCGTCGTGAAAGGCGACGCCCGGAGCATTTCGCAAACGATCATCAGCCTCTATCGCGATACTCCCGGCGCGCCTCCGAGCATTCGGGTGGATGTCGATGAACGGATCAACGCTCTCGTTGTTTCCGCCGGTGAAGCCGATCTGAAACGAATCAACGAGTTGGTTCAAAAACTCGACGCGGCCCAGGTCGCGCGCGTCTCTGAAATCAGGATTTTTCCGCTTAAATATGCGCAAGCTGAGGAGCTCGCTCCTGTGCTTACCACCGCCTTCACAGGCCGCCCCATTGATGGCTCGACTGGCACCAGTGCGACGACAAGTCCTGCGCGCCAGTCCATGCTTCAGTTCATCACTCGCACGCCGGAAGGGGAGGAACTCGTTGCTTCCGCTCTCAAGGAATCTCTGTTGATCACCGCGGATCGCCGCCGTAACGCCCTCGTCATTTCCGCTCCAGTGGATAGCATGAACCTGCTCGGCAGGATCATTAACAGTCTCGACAGCGAATCGCCCCAGGTTGCCAAAATCCGTGTGTTCAGGCTTCAGAACGCCGACGCACGGCAAATGGCCGATGTGCTCACCAGCCTTTTTCGTCTGCGTCAGCAACCGGGCGTTCCCGCGAACCAGCGCGCTATCCAATACACATTGGTCCGCGATGTCCTGCCCGGGGATATCGCCACAGGAGAACCAGTCACGGCCACGATCGGCTCTGCGGAACAATACGCGTTGACCGTAACCATCGATTTTCGGACCAACAGTCTCTTGCTCGGCGGCACCGATCATTACGTGGGCTTGGCTTCCCACATTATAGAGGAGCTTGATTCCACTCCCGCCCAGGAGCACAAAACCGAGGTTTATCGCCTGAAAAACTCTCTGGCGACGAACGTCGTCGTCGCTTTAACTGGTTTTATCGATCAGGAGCGCAAGCGCATTATGGCCGTGGCTGAGCAATCCGACATGTCCACAAACGCCATCAGCAGCGTCGTTGGCAATCTGCAGCAACAGTTTGAGCGCGAAGTCGCAATTGTCGCTGAACCGATCAGCAACACCCTGCTTCTCAGTGCCAGCCCGCGTTATTTCGAGCGCTTCAAAGCATTGATCGAAGAACTCGATCAGCCCATGTCCCAGGTTCTCATTCAGGTGATTCTCGCTGAAGTCACACTCGATAAAACGAGCGAACTCGGTGTCGAGTGGGCTGTTCAGGGGACGAAGAATGGCACCAAAATTCAGACTGGAACCGATTTTGGCGTCGCCAATCAGTTAAAACAATTTGGCGGTTTTTCATCTGCCATCACCGGCGGCGATGTTAGTTTTCTCATGCGCGCGCTCGAGTCCGATGGCAGGCTTGAGGTCCTGAGCCGCCCGCAAATCCTCACTGCCGATAATCAAAAAGCTACCATCGATATTGGTGACCGGGTCCCCCTCGTCACGGATTCACGAGTCACGGCTCAAGGGGACACGATCAACTCATTCAAATACGAAAATGTTGGCGTGAGCTTGACGGTTACCCCGCGCATCAGCCCGGATGGATTCGTGAAGATGGAGATCGAACCGATTATCAGTCAGATTACCAGCACCTCAGTTGCAGTCAGTCCTGGCATCAACAGCCCTGTCATCTCCCAGCGAAAGGCCACAACCACCGTCAGCGTGCAAAATGGGCAGTCCGTTATTATTGGTGGTCTTATCGCGACCTCTGACGACAGCCGTCGCGCCAAGGTCCCGTTCCTGGGCAACATCCCTTATCTTGGTGCTCTGTTTCGAAGCAGCAAAATGGTTTCGAATCGCAAGGAATTGCTGATCATTCTGACGCCGCAACTTCTCGCAGGTGGCGACACCCTCGCCCAGGTTGATTCCGCTCGTCGTCTGACCGAGGATCAGCTTCAACGGACCACGATTAAGGATGAGATTCGTCGCGACAAACTTCAGCAGGAAATTCTCAATCCGCTTCTTCCGCTGATGCAAAAGCCCGACGGCTCAACCAACTCAGTCGCGCCAAAAACCTGATCCGCTCGGAATCAGCGGTAAATATCTACAAGAAAGAGGATCGCATCCCCTTTGCCCACGTTCACGATCGCGTGATTCACATCCGCGCGATAACTCGCCGAATCGCCAGGCTTCAGCGCCTCCGAATCGCCCGCTGATTCGACGCGAATTTCCCCTTTTTGTACCGTTAAAAATTCCCGTGTTCCTTCGAAATGTGGGGCGCTCCTTAATGCGCCTCCCGGCTTGAGTTGCACCTCGTAGAATTCCACGTCCTTTTCGAGGTTTAGAGGGCTTAAAGTTCGGATCTGGCAATATTTGTCCGACCGATAATGATACGCCCGGTCCTCCGCTCGAATCACATTTACTGAAGAACTCGCGCTCGGCATTTCCAGTAAATCGCCCAGGGCCATCCCAAACGCCTGGGCAATTCGCATGGTTACCGCTAGGGTTGGATTTGCTTGTTCCCGTTCGATTTCACTAAGCATCGACCTGCTTACGCCGCTGGCATTTGCGAGGGATTCCAGCGACCAGCCGCGTTCGTTTCGCAGGTGCTTTACGCGCGTGCCGAGATGCCGGTTAATCGCGTCAGCCGGATCAGCCTGGATTTTCTGTCTCATGGTGTATGGTATACCGGAAATATCTCTTGCATACCGGATGTGGCGTATCTACCATATCGGAAATGATTCCTCCATATTGGAGAGATCGATGGGGACTAGCAACCATTATCTATGAAAGCTTTGGTCAAAGCGGAATCGAAGCCGGGTCTCTGGCTCAAGGAGGTGCCTGAACCGGAAATCGGCATTAACGACGTGCTCATCCGCGTCGATCGCACCGGCATCTGCGGCACTGATCTTCATATCTATAAATGGGACGCCTGGGCTCAAAAAACCATTCCAGTTCCAATGGTAGTCGGCCACGAATTCGTCGGTGAAATCATTCGTGTCGGCTCAAATGTCACCGATTTCTTTCCCGGTGACGTCGTCAGCGCGGAAGGTCACGTCGTTTGTGGCCGATGCCGCAACTGCCTCGCCGGTCGTCGCCATCTTTGCAAAGATACGAAAGGAATCGGCGTCAACAGGCCCGGGGCCTTCGCGGAATTCATCTCCGTTCCGATGACCAATATCTGGCATCATAATCATAAAGTGGACCGTGATGTCGCCGCCATTTTCGACCCGTTTGGCAATGCGGTGCACACCGCTCTCTCCTTTCCGGTCCTCGGCGAGGACGTCCTCATCACGGGCGCAGGTCCGATTGGCATTATGGCCACAGCCGTAGTCAGGCACGCCGGAGCTCGCTTTATCGTTGTGACGGACGTGAACGACTACCGCCTTGATCTTGCAAAAAAGATGGGTGCCACGATCACGCTCAATGTCAAAAACGGTAAACTCCAGGACCTCCAAAAAGAGCTCGCGATGAAAGAGGGTTTTGACGTCGGCCTGGAGATGTCGGGTAATCCTGCGGCATTCCGCGACATGGTTGAAAACATCTGTCATGGCGGAAAAATCGCGATGCTCGGCATTCCTTCTGAACAGATCGCGATTGATTGGAACAAGGTCGTTTTTAACATGCTCACGATTAAAGGAATCTACGGGCGCGAGATGTATGAAACCTGGTATAAAATGACCGTGATGCTCGAGAGCGGCCTGGATATTCGCCCGGTGATTACGCATCGTTTTCACTACACGGAATTCGAGAAAGGTTTCGAAGTCATGACCAGCGGCCAGTCGGGAAAAGTGATTTTGAACTGGAGGTAAGCTATATGGCTGCGTCTTCTTCCCAGCTTCTCCTTGAACATCTCGGGATTGCCGTTTCCGCCTTGAGCGGCGCGCTCGCCGCTCGCGGAAAGCGCATCGATCTTTTCGGGAGCATCGTGCTGGCGCTCGTCACCGCGTTCGGTGGCGGGACGGTGCGAGACCTGATCGCTGGCGATCTCCCGGTCGTCTGGCTGCGAAGCCCGGCATATCTAATGAATGCCACTGGCACCGCCCTCCTGGCCTTTGTCCTGATTCGCTTGTGGCAACTTCCTTCCCAGGCGCTGCTCGTTGCCGACGCCTTCGCCCTCGCTTTTTTCACCATGATCGGCACGCAAAAAGGAATAAAGCTTCAGTTTGCGCCTTCCGTCGC
>Ga0136846_1214168_pt1 | contig 13214 bp, 13 predicted proteins | sample HopSoiMetagenom2_FD_96841 | JGI IMG/M metagenome (GOLD analysis project Ga0136846, IMG submission 96841) | Grasslands soil microbial communities from Hopland, California, USA - 2 Assembly 2016 (version 4) | ecosystem: Environmental > Terrestrial > Soil > Grasslands | place: USA: Hopland... | reverse complement strand
CGGCGCTGCGCATGGCGTTGTGCGGCGAGAACACCTCCGGGCTCACCTGACGCAGGGCATCCAGGCCGGCCAGGGTCCGCACGATCTCGGTCAGCGGGAACTCGCCGGTGCCGGGCCAGCCGCGGTCGAAGCAGTTCTCCTCCAGGGTTACGCCATCCGGCAGCCGCAGCGGCCCGTCGTTGAGCTGGACGCAGTGAATCCGGTCGCCCGGGATCTCCGTGAGCATGTCCAGGGTCGATCCGCTGCGCACGTAGTGGAGGGTGTCGAAGACGATCCCGCCGTTCGGCCGGCCCGCGGCCGCGACGATCGACCAGGCCTGGCGGAGCGTCTTGACGCCCCACATCGGGAGGTTCTCGAGATCGCATGTGACGTCGTACCGCGCCGCGAGGTCGCAGGTAGCCGCGTAGTGCCCGACGACCTCGTCTGCCGTGTAGATGCCTTCGTCGAAGGTGGCGTTCAGGCTGCAGTAAGCGATGCCGAGTTGTTCGCACAGCTCGAAGAACTCGATGGCCCCGATGTCGAAGTTATCGATGTAGGAGGCATCCATGTTGGTGGGGAGCCATCGCGGATTCCAGTTGCTGAGCGGATCGAGGCGCGTGATGGCCACGTCGTTCTCGGCCGCGATCTCGAGCATGTCCCGAGGGCGGAGCCCGCCCTTGATGGTGTCGCGCGTCTCGTGCGGATGCAGGGACAGCTGACCGAACCCGGCCAGCCGGGCGGCAGCGATCTTGTCACGGAAGCCGAGGTGGCGGACGTTGGCGAAGGGCATGACCAGCGGGTCGCGGACACGACCGGAGGTCACCGCGTCGTGGGCCGGATTCATTCGCTGTCCTCGTCGTCGTTCGTCATCCGCAGGATCGGCTTGATGACCTGGCCGCTTTCCATGTCGGCGATGGCGCGCTGGATATCGCCGAACCGGTAGCCGCTCACCAGCCGGTCGACGGGGAAGCATCCCTGCCGGTACAGCTCGATCAGCCGCGGCACGAGCGTGCGCGCTTCGGAGTCGCCCTGGATGGTCCCGCGGACGGTCCGGCCGTTGAGCAGGGCGCTCATGTTGAGGCTGGTCCGGGTGCCGGCCGGGGCGGAACCCGCCATGACGACGGTTCCCGTCATCGCGAGCGAATCCAGCGCGCTGGCGACGACGTCCGGGTGCCCCGTCGTGTCGAAGATGTAATCGGCCCCGTCTCCGGTGAGCCGCTGGATGGCGTCCCGGGCCTCGCGGTCCGAAGCGTCAACCGTGTGCGTCGCCCCCAGCTCCGCTGCCATCTCCAGCCGCCCGGGGTTCGCGTCGACCGCGATGATCTGTTTCACGCCCAGGTGACGCGCCATTATCAACGCGGCCAGCCCGACAGTCCCCGTCCCCAGGATCGCCAGCCGTGAGCCGGGTCGCAGCTCCATGACGTTCAGGGCCGCTCCGGCGCCGGTCGACACGCCGCAGCCGAAGGCGGGCGCGAGCTCGAGCGGCAGCTCGCGGTCCAGGATCACGGCCGAGCTGGCCGCGGCCAGCGTGTGCGAGGCGAAGGAAGACTGCTGGAAGACATGACCGTTGACCCGCGTCCCGTCGTCCCCCCGCCGCCATCCAGAGGAACCGTCTAGACGCGCCCCGCCGAAGGCCAGTGCGAAGCCCTGCTCGCAGTAGGCCAGCGACCCGCGCAGGCAATTAGGGCACTCCCCGCAGAAGGGGTAGGTCATCAGGACGCGGTCACCGACTCGCACGTCGGCGACCGCGCTGCCGACGGCGGTCACCACTCCGGCGCCCTCGTGTCCCGGGATGACCGGGAAGTCAGGGACCGGGTACCCGCCGTCGCGTATGTGGAGGTCGGTCCGGCAGATGCCGGTGGCTGCGATGCGGACCGCGATCTCGCTGGGAGCGGGCTCGTCCAGGTCGAACTGCTCGATCGTCAACGCTGCTCCGCGGCTGGCGACGACGGCCGCTAGGCACTTCAACACGTCTCCTCTCCTCCGCTCGCCCGCGGGCGGGCGGGCGGGCGGTAAGCGGGCATCTCCACCATCGTGACATGACGCTCACCGCCGTCCGTGGCTCCGGCGGCCAGTCCCGGTAAGGGAGCAGGTATGTCCATGTGGAGCCGGACGACGGTGCCGCTCTCGTCTGAGTGCAGTTCGACCAGATCGCAGACCTGGCGCACCAGCCAGAGCCCGTGGCCGCCCGTCGCGTCGGGAGACGGCTTGTGCGTGCCCGCGAGCGGGTCGGTGATGATGCCGTCGTCGCATATTTCACAGGTAATCGCCTGGCCGTCGAACCAGATCCGCATGGTGCCGGGTGACCGGGCGTGGCGGATGGTGTTAGCGGCGACCTCGCTGACCGCGAGCACGAAATCGACGACGCGGTCGTCCGGCAGGCCCGCCTGCCTGGCCTGGGCTTCCGCCAGGCTGCGGACCTGCGACAGGTCAGTCGTGTAGGTGAAGGGCAGCATCGTCACGCGGTCTCGGCGGCGGCCCGCTGCCGCCTCGCGGAGCTGGCACACCCGGTGCGGTCGTCAGATCTGCTGGCCGGCATGACTCCCGGGCTGCCCGGTGCAGTCGTCGGCAAACTCTCGTAGGCGGGGCAGCGGCGGCGAAGGCCGGCCCGTGCGCGAGGACGCGGGCGGTGACGTCATCCCGGGCTGGTGGTCGGCTGAGCCTGGCCGCCGATGGTGACGGCGCAGCTCGCGTGGCCGTGCTTCTCCTGATAGCGCTGGTGGTATTCCTCGGCCCGGTAGAACGCCGACGCCGCAGTGATCTGCGTGACGATCCGCCGTCGCCGCGCTGACTGCTCGGCGTCGCGCGCCGCGACCGCGAGTGCCTGCTGGTCCGCTCCGTGGCAGAAGATCGCCGAGCGGTACTGGCTGCCGAAGTCCAGGCCCTGGCGGTTCCGGCTGGTCGGATTGTGGATACGCCAGAACGTCTCGAGCAGCTGGGCGTAACTGACCTGCGCCGGGTCGAACCACACTTCCACGGCCTCGGCGTGGCCGGTGCGATGGCCGCAGACTTGCCGGTAGGTCGGATTAGGCACGTGCCCGCCGGTGTAGCCGGCCGCGGTCTGCAGCACCCCGGGGATCTGGCGGAAGGCGGCCTCCACCCCCCAGAAACATCCCGCCGCGAATGTCGCGCGCTCGGCTCCATCGGGGCCGTGGCCCTCGAACGGCGGCGGCAGCGCCTGCGAAACGGTGGAATTCTGCTGGCTGACCTTGAACATGAGAAATGCCTCCGAACCTGCAACTAGTACGGTCAGCGGCCGGCGGCTGCCTTTTGTTCCTGGCCGGGGCCGGGGTTGCGCGGGTAGGGGCTTCAGGCGGTCTGCCGGGCGGCCAGCAGGTGGCCGGCGACGAGTTGCCGGAGCGTGAAGCGGACCCGCCGGCCCGTCTGCCCGTCGTCGCCCGGTCGGCCGGGTTCGCCCCATTCGATCTCCGCGGTACCGCTGAGCTGGAGGGTGCGGCCGGTGGTGAAATCCAGGAATAGCAGGGCGGTTTCGGGGTTGATGGCGAGGTTGCCGAAGCTGTTGAACATATTGTTTCCGGCGTAGTCAGGCCACCACAGCTGGCCGTCGCCGTCCACGCGGACGAATCCGGGCGGGCCACCCCGGTGGGAGGCGTCGCTGCCCCGTTCGGGGTGGGTGGTGCCGAGGAAGAAGGTGTCCGCGCCCCGGATCAGCTCGATGTCCTCGGACGAGAGGGCACTGCCGTGCCGCCCGCCGCCGGCCTCGGCATGGCCGGGGTACCCGGGGGCCAGGATCCGCTGCTGAATGTACTGGGGGCAGTTGCCGTACGCCTGCTCGACCTCGATGAGCAGCCGCTCCGGTCCGGCTTGGGTGAGGGTCCCGTTGATCCGGACCCGACGGCGGGCGGCGAACTCCACCACGACCATCCCGACTGGCTGATCCGACGGCAGCCCGTGCAGCGGGTCGCCGGCCGGGAGCGTGGTGCTGACCTGGAGCGTGGTCGCGGAGGTGACGCGGAGGAAGCCGGGGCGGCCGGTCAGCGGCGTGACCCACAGCCGGCCCGCGCGGTCCCGCCCGGTCAGGGCGGCGAAGGTCCGGTCGGACAGGAACCGGGCGATCCCCCCGTCCAGCTCGGCCGGTTCCAGCATCCGCACCAGGCGGGCGGCCAGAGCCGCCACCCCCGCCCGGTGCTGGACGGCCAGCTCGCCGGCGTGGAAGCCCTCGTCGGCCAGCCGGGGCGTCTCCGGCCCGCCGGGGATGTCCGCGACGCGGGCGGCGTCGTTGGAGGCGGCCTGAGCATCTGTCATCCGGGTTACCTACTTTCCGCTGCGTGCCCGACCCTACCGGCCTAAAACTTCGACGGCTGACGAAGCAAATGACCGGTACAGTCGTGACGTGCCATCGGCTAGCGGGAAACACCCAGGCCCGTCACGTTCCGTGGGCGGTGATCGTGACCTGGCCAGTGTCGGGGCGCTGGTCGCCGACCGGGCCAGGTGCCAGATGCTCCTGGCCCTCGGGGACGGGCGGTCGCTGCCCGCCGGCCGGCTGGCCGCGGTGGCGGAAGTCAGCGCGTCGACCGCCAGCAGTCATCTGCACAAGCTGGTCGCGGGCGGACTGCTCGTGGTGGAGAACGCGGGGCGGCGGCGCAACTACCGGCTGGCCGATCCGGAGGTCGCGGTCCTCATCGAGGCGCTGGAGCGACTCGCCCCCACCCTGCCGATCCGGTCCCTCGGGCAGAGCCAGCAGGCCCGGGCCTGGCGGCAAGCCAGGGTCTGTTACGACCACATGGCCGGCGCACTAGGTGTCGAGTTGATGCGTTCCCTGCTCGAGCGGGGCCACCTCGGGCCAGTCTACGAGGCCGCGGCGGCGGACCCCGGCCAGGCCCGGTACTCGGTCACTTCAGCCGGGGCGGCCTTCCTCGAGACGCTGGGCGTAGCGATCCCCTCCGGTCGCCAGCCAGTCCGGTATCACCTGGACTCCACCGAAGACGGCTCGCACATCGCCGGCGTCCTGGGCCGGGCCCTGCTGGCGGGATTCGTCGATCTGGGCTGGCTGCAACGCCACCAACGGCGCCTCCGCGTCACGCCGCCGGGCCGCCAGGGTTTCGGGCAGCAGTTCGGGATCTCCCTCGGCGACTGACGGGCTCCCCGGCCGGATAAGCCCGCGGACAGTGTGGGCAGCGCAGGCCGGGGGCAAGATCACCCCGACGAGGAGGACACGATGGGACCTGACCGGATGGATCCTCACCGGGTACGGTTCAGCTTTGACGGCGCCCCGCTGGAGGCGTCGCGGGGCATGACCATCGGCGGGGCGCTGCTGGCGAGCGGAATCGTGTCCTGGCGCCGTACCGGGGCCGACGGCCGGCCGCGGGGCATCTTCTGCGGTACCGGGGCCTGCTTCGACTGCCTGGTGGACGTCGGTGACCGGCAGGCCGTGCGGGCCTGCCTGATCCTGGTGCGGGACTTCGACGAGGTGCGTACCAGCATGTCGCGGAGGGCCGCCGGCTGAGCGGCATCATCGATGTCGCCGTGGTCGGGGCCGGCCCCGCAGGCCTGGCCGCCGCGCTGGCCGCCGGCGACCTGGGCTGCGAGGTCACGCTGATTGACGCCGGCCACGGGCCCGGCGGCCAGATGTACCACCCGGGCATGCTGTTCCCCGGCCGGGGCCGGGCGCACCGCCCGGCGGAGCACCTGCCGCCTGGTCTCGCCCGCATCCGGCAGCTCAGGCAGGTCCGCCACCTCGCGGCGACGTCAGTCGGACGGGCCGTGCGGGACCAGGACGGCGTGGTGACGCTGTGGGTGGGCGGCACGGAAGGCGGCGCCGAGACCACGGTCGAGGTCCGGGCCGTGGTACTCGCCACCGGTGCCGCCGAGCTCGTCTGGCCGTTTCCCGGCTGGGACCTGCCGGGCGTCACCACCGCGGGCGCGGCTCAGGCGCTGCTGAAGAGCCAGCGGGTGACCGTGGGCCGGCGGGTCCTGGTGGCAGGGTCCGGGCCGGTGCTGCTCCCGGTCGCGGCCAGCCTGGCCGAGGCCGGAGTGCGCGTCGTCGCCGTGCTGGAGGCGACTCCCGCGCCCCCCGCGGGAGGGCTGGCCGCGTACCCCGGCCAGCGGCCGGAGACCGGCGGCTACGCCGCGGCCCTGGCCCGTCACGGCGTGCCGGTCCGCACCGGGTACGCGGTGGTTGCCTGCCAGGGGACCGAACGGGTGGAGCGAGCCGTGATCGCCCAGTTGAACCAGGACTGGCGGCCGCGCCCCGGCTCGCGGCGCCCGGAAACCGTGGATGCCGTGCACGTGAGCTTCGGCTTTTCCCCCGCGCTGGAACTGCCCCGGGCGCTGGGCTGCGCCGAGGTCCAGCCCGCGTCGCGGCCGGTCCCCGCGGTGGCCTGCGACGCCGATCTGGCCACGTCGGTGCCGGGGGTATTCGCCGCCGGCGCGGTGACCGGGGCCGGCGGCGCCGACGTGGCGGAGCTGCAGGGATACCTGGCGGGTACCTCGACCGCGCGCTACCTGAGCCGGCTGCCCCCGGACGCGTACACGGAGCGCACCCGGCCGCTGCGGGCCCGGCTGGAGAATGCCCGGCGGCTCGCGGCGGACCTCGACGAGGTCTGCAGCCTGCGGCCCGGCTGGCTCGAGTGGCCGGACAGCGGCACGATCATCTGCCGCTGCGAACAGACCCGCTGGTCCGAAATCGGGGCGGCGGTGGAGGGTGGCGCGCGCGACGTGCGCGCGGTCCAGGCGGTGACCCGCTGCGGCCTGGGCGACTGCCGGGCCTGCGTCTGCGGGCCCGCGCTGCAGTACGCGCTGTCGGCCGCGGCGGGAATGGTCCCGGGCTCCGCCCGGCCAGCCAGTGCAGGTCAGGGCGGACGTCATCCCTTACGTTGGACGGCATGAACGTGTCGCCCGAAGTCATCTACATCATCCGGCACGCGGAGAAGCCGCTGAAGCCGCGGCTGTCCGGCGTTGACTATGAGGGCAGCCAGAACGAGCATTCGCTGCTGCCGCGCGGATGGCAGCGTTCCGGCGCCCTCGCGGCACTGTTCCATCCGGACTTCGGTCCAGTGCGGGGCGGCTTGCGAACACCGACGGTGCTGGTGGCGCCCTCCTGGGGGCATCCCGGCAAGACGGCCGCGCACCGGTCATACCAGACCATTCAGGGTCTGAGCGAGCATCTGGAGCTGCCGATAACGTCCGAGTTCGCCCCGGGACAGGAACAGCAGCTCGCCGACAACCTGGTGCGCGGCCAGTCCGGAGTCGTGCTCATCTGCTGGGAGCACAAGCACATTCCGGTGATCGCATCCGCGTTGCCGGTCGTCAGCGGAACCGTCATCCCGCGGAAGTGGCCGGGCCGCCGGTACGACGTCATCTGGTCGTTCACCCGCGGCCCGGAGCCCGGCCCGGTCCGCTATGCCTTCAGCCAGATCCCGCAGCAGCTGCTCGCCGGGGACGCCGGAACGGTAATCCCGGAATAACGGGCGGGCTCAGGCCAGGGCGGGGGTCAGCGTCCTCATGAAGGCCCTGGTCGTGTCGGCCTGACGAGCCACGTCGCCCGGCTCGAGACCGGCCAGCCGGTCGATCAGCGCGCTGCCCACCGTCGCGATGTCACAGTACGGCAGTACCTGTTCCATCCGGGCGCGGTCGGAGATGCCGAACCCGACCGCCATCGGCACCGTGAGGTGCTGACGGGCCCGCTGCAGGTAGGCCTGGACGTCCGGGGCCAAGCCGAGCTGGGCTCCGGTGACGCCCCGGCGCGACATGCAGTAGGCGAAGCCGCTCGCGACAGTCGCGTTCGCGGCCATCCGGCCGACCGTCGAGGTGGGCGCGAGCGTCACGATGTTATGCAGGCCGTGACGGCGGCAGGCATCGAGATAGCCTTCATGCCGCGCGGCCTCGGCGGGGAGGTCCGGCACGATGAGCCCGCTGATGCCGGCTGCGGCGGCGTCCCGGCAGAACGCCTCCGTGCCGTACCGGTAGACCGTGTTGGCGTACGCCATGAACAGCAACGGTGCCTGCACCCGGGCGGACGACTCGGCCGCGATCGTGAAGGCGTCCCGGACCCGGGCGCCGCGCTCGATCGCGGCCTCGCAGGCGGACTGGATCGTCGGGCCGTCCGCGAGGGGGTCGGAGAACGGAATCTGCAGTTCGATGAAATCGGCGCCAGCCTCGTCCATGGCGACGATGAGCGCGCTCGTCGACGCCAGCGACGGATAACCGACCACGACGTGGGTCATCAGCCCCTTGCGTCGTCCGGCGGCGAGGGCGGCGAGCCGCTCGTCAATCCTGTTGGCCATGGCGCTCGGCCTCCGTCCTGAGGAACGCATAGAACTCCTGGTCGGCGAACGCGTCAGCGAGAATGAACAGGTCCTTGTCGCCCCGGCCGGAGATATTGATGACGACTACTTCGTCCCGGCCCAGCCGGGGAGCGAACTCGATGACATGAGCCACCGCGTGCGCCGACTCCAGCGCCGGCCAGATGCCCTCGGTCCTGGCCAGCAGGTCGACCGCCTTGATCACGGCGTCGTCGCGGGCGTAGGCGAAGCTGATCCGGCCCTGCTCGTGCAGCCAGGCCAGTTCCGGGCCGATGCCGGGGTAGTCCAGGCCCGCGGAGATGCTGTGGGTAGGTGACAGCTGGCCGTCGTCGTCTTGCAGGAACACCGACTTGTACCCCTCGACGATGCCGGTCCGGCCGTGCGGGAAGCGCTGGGCGTGCTCGCCGGTTCCGTCTCCCTTACCGCCTGCCTCGACCCCGACCAGCCGCACGGACTCGTGCGGGACGAACGGGCCGAACGCCCCGATCGCGTTGCTTCCGCCGCCGACGCAGGCGACCACGTAGCCGGGGAGCCTGCCTTCCGCCTGGCCGAGCTGGGTCATGATCTCCTGGCCGACCACCGACTGGAAGTCGCGGACCATGGTCGGGTAGGGATGCGGCCCGAGCGCCGAGCCGAGCAGGTAGTGCGTGTCGGCGCTCGACGCGATGTAGTCCTTCAGCGCGGCGTTGACCGCGTCCTTGAGCGTGCGGCTGCCGTACCGCACGGGCACCACCGTCGCGCCGAGCCGCTCCATCATGAACACGTTCGGGCGCTGGCGGGCGATGTCCACCTCGCCCATGTAGACCGTGCACTCGAATCCGAACTTGGCGGCCACGGTGGCGGTCGCCAGCGCGTGCTGCCCGGCTCCGGTCTCGGCCACCAGCCTGGTGCGGCCCATCCGCTTCGCCAGCAGCGCCTGGCCCAGGCAGTGCGTGATCTTGTGGGCCCCGGTGATGTTCACGCCCTCGTTCTTGAGGTAGATCCGGGCGCCGCCGAGCGCTTCGGTGAGCCGCCCGGCGAAGGTCAGCGGCGTCGGGCGCCCGGCGAAGGTCGCCAGCAGGTGAGCGAACTCGGCCGCGAATCCCGGGTCCGCCCTGGCCTCCCGGTAGGCCTGATCGAGCTCCTCCAGGGCCGGTATGAGGACCTCGGGCACGTACCGGCCGCCGAAACCGCCGAAGTACCCGGGCGAGCTTTCAGGCATCAGCTTCCGTTCTCGCGGTCGTCATCTGAGTCTTCTAGAAGACTAGAAGACTCGCTATCATGATGGCAAATGGCCACTGGACCGAAGTACCTGCGCATCCACCGCGACCTGAGCGACCGCATCACCAGCGGGCAGTGGCCGGCCGGCCGCCCGCTGCCCTCCCAGCAGCAGCTCGCGGCCGAGTTCGGGGTCAGCGTCATGACGTTGCGCCAGGCCCTCCAGCTGCTAGCTGATGACGGCCTGGTTCAGACCCGGCACGGAGCCGGCACCTTCGTCGCGGCCCGTTATGCCTATGACCTCGGCGGCTTGCGCAGCTTCGCCGCCGACCTCAGCGCTCAGGACGCGGATATCACCACCGAGCTTCTCGCCGCCGGCACCGTAGCGCCGCCGGCCGGCATCGCGGTCCGGCTCGGAGCGTCCGGCCCGGTGCTCCGGCTGCGGCGGCTGCGGCTAGCGGGCGGCCGGCCCCTGATCGTCCAGACCTCCTACCTCCCGGCCGCCCTGGCCAGCGTCGTCAGCGCGGAGGACCTCGGGCTCCGTGGTCTCTACACCATCCTGGCCGAGCACGGGCTGGCCATCGCCCGCGCCGACGAGACCATCACCCCGGCCGCGCTCGGCCCGCGCGACGCCCGCGATCTTTCCCGCCCCCGGTCCAGTCCCGCCCTGCTGAGCCACCGGGTCAGCTTCACCGCGGATGGCAGCCCGGTCATCGACGACTACGCGCTCCTGCCGGCTGACAGCGTGGCGATCACGGTCAACCGCTCGCCGGGACACCTGGAAGTCCGCTACACGCTCGCGGGCTAGGTCAGCAGGCCAGGGACCCGCGGGGTGACTGGCCGGCTCGTCAGGTGCCGACCGGCGGTTCGCGGATACCGAGCTCAGCCAGGCTGGGCGCCCGTCCCGTCCAGCTGCCTTCCTCGCTGTCGGCGGAGTCCGTCCAGGCGGCCCGGTCGAAGTCACCGTTCCAGGCCCGCGCCAGCGCCCGGGGTAGCCCCCACCAGCCGAGCCGGGTCAGCCAGCGCTGCTCGCTGACGGCGCCGGTCGCCTCCCAGCACAGCAGCGCTGCCTCGAACCCGCGGCCCAGTGCCTCGTCGTCCGCTGCGCCGCCGGCAAACGGATCGTAGGCCACGGCCTCGTCGCCGGGGTCCTCCGTGCTCGTGATCTCCGGGCATTGCCGGGCGTACCGGACCAGGTCTTCGGCCGTGGCGACGGTATTGACACCGGAACGGACCAGGCCGATCACAGCGCCGGCCCAGTCCGCCGGGCGCAGCAGCGTCACCGGCTCGAGCAACGGCGAGCCGGCACCGATGTGGCGCCGCGTGGTCGCTATCACGCCGGCGGCGTCCAGCCACAGGTCCGTGTCGTCAGCCGGTGACCGCTTGCGCGGCCGCTGGCCCCACGCCGCGCGGGCCAGCTGCCGGTACGGCCATTTGCGCGCCGCGGACCTGAAACGTGCGGCCGCCATCGTGAGTTCCTCGACCGGGACCGGTACGGCCTGCGCCTCCGGAAGGGCTTCCCGGAGCACCCTGACGGCGTAGCTCTCGGCGGCGTCCCAGGCCAGGCCGAGATCATCCGGCCCCGGGCCAGCATCCCAGCCGTAATATGCCACCCGTCCTGCCTACCAGATACGGACCCGGGTCGCAGGTTCGAGCCACAGTTCGTCGGCCGCGCCGACACCGAACGCGTCGTAGAACTCGTCGAGGTTCCGCACGATCTGGTTGCAGCGGAACTCGCCCGGGGAATGCGGGTCGATAGCGAGCAGCCGGATGGCTTCGGTGTCCCGGACCTTTTGCCGCCAGGTGCGCGCCCACGACATGAAGAAGCGCTGGCCGCCGGTCAGGCCGTCGATGACCGGTGCCTCCTCGCCGTGCAACGAGACCTGGTAGGCCTTCCAGGCGATGCCCACGCCGCCGAGGTCCCCGATGTTCTCCCCGATCGTCAGCGCTCCGTTCACGTAATGGTCAGGAACCTGCTTCGGCGCCAGGTGGTTGTACTGGTCGATCAGCGACCGGGTCCGGATCTCGAACGCCTGCCGGTCCGCTGCGCTCCACCAGTCGGTCAGCCTGCCGTCACCGTCGTACCTGGAACCCTGGTCGTCGAAGCCGTGGCCGATCTCGTGGCCGATGACGGCACCGATCGACCCGTAGTTGGCCGCGTCGTCGCGGTCGGGATCGAAGAACGGATCCTGCAAGATCGCCGCCGGGAACACGATCTCGTTCATGCCCGGGTTGTAGTAGGCGTTGACCGTCTGGGGGGTCATGTGCCACTCATCGCGGTCGACCGGCTTGCCGACCTTGTTCAGCTCGCGGCCGAACTCGAAAGCATGAGCCGCCCGCACGTTGCCCATGAGATCCGCCGGGTCGATGCTGAGGCCGGAGTAATCCCGCCAGCTATCCGGGTAGCCGATCTTCGGCGTGAACTTCCCGAGCTTGTCCAGGGCCCGCCGGCGGGTGTCGGCCCCCATCCATTCGAGCGTGCTGATGCTCTGGCGGTAGGCCTCGAGGAGGTTGGCGACCAGCACATCCATCCGCTCGCGGGCTCCGGGCGGGAAGTGGCGGCCGACGTAGGCCCGCCCGGCGGCTTCCCCCATCGCCCGCTCGACCAGCGCGACACCCCGCTTCCAGCGCGCCCGCAGCTGGGGGGTGCCGCTCAGGATGCGGCCGTAGAAGTCGAAATCTTCGGCGACGAACGCCTCCGACAGGTACCCGGCGGCGCTGTGGATCACCCGCCAGTACAGCCAGTCCCGCCACGCCGGAAGATGCTCGTCGGTGAGCAGCGCGACCAGCCCGGCGCTGAAGCTCGGCTGGCGGAGCACCACCTCGTCGAAGGCACCCGCGGGCGGGTCCAGGGCCGCCAGCCAGCTCCGCAGGTCTGGCCCCGCTGCCAGCACGCCGGGCCAGGTGAACAGGTTGTAGGTTTTCTCGCGGTCACGGTTAGTGACGTTGTCCCAGTGGAGCCCGGCCACCTCCGTCTCCAGCGCGAACACGCGCCGGGCGGCCTGATCGGCGTCCGGCATCGCGGTCAGCTCGAATATCCGCTGCACGTGGCCGGCGAACGCATCGCGGACGCCGGCGAACCGTTCCTCGCGGTAGTAGCTCTCGTTCGGCAGCGAGATACCTCCCTGCTCGAAAAACACCAGGTAACGCTCCGGGTTGCCGGGGTCGGTGCCGACGAAGAGCCGGTACAGGCCCCCGACGCCCAGTGGCTGCAGCCGCCCGAGCGTCTCCAGCAGCTCCGGGATAGAGCTGACGGCCCGGGCCGCCGCGAGCGCCTCGCTGATGGGCTGCGAGCCGAGCAGCTCGGCCCGGTCCGCGTCCATGAAGCTGGCGTACACGTCGCCGAACTTGCGCTCCTCGCTGCCTTCCGGTGCCGACCTGGCCTCTTCCACGATCTCGCGTACCGCGGTCTCAGCCTGGTCAGCCAGAATCCGGAACGTGCTGTCGCGGGCCCGGTCGGCGGCGATCTCGGTCCGCGCGATCCACCGGCCGTTGACGTGCCGGAACAGGTCGTCTTGCGGGCGGATGCCGGGATCCAGCTCGTCGACGGGGATACCAGATGAGAGCGTCATGCGCTCCAGCGTAAAGGTCACCCCGGCCCGGCCTGCTCACCAGTTCGGCTGCCCCATCATGCCACGCCAGGTGAAGACCAGGCCGCTCAGCCTGCCGCCGTCGCGTTTCATGATCACGGGCAGTTTCGGCCGGATATGAGCCGAAACTGCCCGCGATCATGAAGTCCGCCCGGCAGCAACCTGACCGGAGCACGCGCTCCTG
>Ga0136846_1209025_pt1 | contig 13214 bp, 13 predicted proteins | sample HopSoiMetagenom2_FD_96841 | JGI IMG/M metagenome (GOLD analysis project Ga0136846, IMG submission 96841) | Grasslands soil microbial communities from Hopland, California, USA - 2 Assembly 2016 (version 4) | ecosystem: Environmental > Terrestrial > Soil > Grasslands | place: USA: Hopland... | reverse complement strand
GACGTAGCGAAGATCGAAGACGCTCCGACCGACCTCGGCACCCTCACCGAAGCTGATTTCCACCACGCTTTGCTTCAGGCCGCCGCTCAAGGGCAGATCAAACCGGTCCCCAAACCGGGCGACAAAAAATACGAAGAACTGAAGGAAAAAGCCCTTGGGGAAGTTTTCGATGCAATCTGGATCCAGGGCCAGGCAGCCGAAATGGGCATCGTCGTGACGAAAAAAGAAATCGCCGACGAACTGGCGAAACTCAAGAAACAGGCCTTCAAAACTGACAAGCAGTACAAAGAATTCCTCAAAGAAGCGCACTTCTCGATCGCCGACGTCAACGAGCGGGTGACGATTCAGATCCTCAGCGCCAAAATCCAGGCACAGGTCACCGAAGAAGCGCCGCAGCCGAGCAAGGCCGAAATCGAAAACTATTACGAAGCGGCCAAGTCGAGTCAGTACACGACCGGGGAAACGCGCGAAATCCGCGTCATCAAGAACAAAGACAAGGCGAAGGTCGAAGAAGCGAAGAAGCTGCTCGAAAAAGACGACTCGGTGAAGAGCTGGACCAAAGTCGCCAAGAAATACTCGACAGATACGACCAAAAGCAGCGGCGGTGTTCAGGCGGGCGTGACCGAAGGACAGCTGGCGGAACCGCTTGATGCCGCCGTCTTTGCCGCGCCCCAGGGTGAGGTCGAAGGACCGCTGAAAGAAGCCAAAACGACGACTTACACCGTCTATGAGGTGATGAACATCACCCCGGAAAAAGTCCAGTCGCTCGACGAAACTAAATCGCAGATCAGCGCCCAGCTGGCCGAACAGGCGAAACAGGAAACGTTCGCCCGCTTTGTCAGCGACTACGGCAGTCGATGGAAATCGCGCACCTTCTGCTCCTCGGACTTCCTGATCGAACGATGCTCCAACTTCAAGGGCGATGGCCGTGCGCCGGAAGCGGATCCCGCCTGCTTCGAAGCCGACCCGAAAACTCCGGCGGAAGCCTGTCCGGCGCCGGTTGCCCAGGTCAAACCTGCTCAGCCGGGATCGGTCAGCCCGCTGAATCGCGAAGGGCAAAAACTGCCGCAGCGTCCGCGCCCGGCAGAAGCGGGTGCGGCAGCTCCCGAAGGGGCCACCGAACTACCCCCCGGAGTCGTTCCCGAAGGCGAATAATCCCGGCGGGTGAATAGGATGGCGCGTCCGTGAGCGCGATCTCATTCATCCACGCCCGGCAGATCCTCGACTCTCGCGGCAACCCGACGGTCGAGGTCGAAGTCGCGCTCGAATCGGGGGCGCGAGGCCTCGCCGCGGTCCCCTCCGGCGCTTCGACAGGAGAGTTCGAGGCGGTTGAGCTGCGTGATGGCGGTGACGCCTGGGCGGGAAAGGGAGTCACACTCGCGGTCGACAACGTAAACGGCGAGATCGCCACCGCCTTGCGGGGTGCCGATGCCGAGGACCAGGCCGGCCTCGACGCGAAGATGATCGAGCTCGATGGCACCGCCAACAAGGGCAGGCTGGGCGCTAACGCGATCCTCGGCGTCTCGCTGGCCGCGGCGAAGGCAGCCGCGATGGTCGGCGGCGAACCGCTCTTCCGCTACCTGGCGAAGCTCTACGGTGGAGCCGAGCCGAGCCTGCTGCCGGTGCCGATGATGAACGTGCTGAACGGCGGCGCGCACGCCGACAACTCGGTTGACTTCCAAGAGTTCATGGTCGTGCCCGCTGGGGCGGCCAGTTTCTCCGAGTGCCTGCGGGTCGGGACCGAGGTCTTCCACGCCCTGAAGAAGAGCCTCGCCGCTGGGGGGCACTCGACCGCCGTCGGTGACGAGGGCGGCTTTGCGCCGAACCTGGAGTCCAACGAGGCGGCCCTGCAGGCGGTGCTTGCCGGAGTCGAAGCGGCGGGCTATGAGCCTGGTGGCGACGTCTTCATCGCCCTTGACCCAGCGACCAGCGAGGTCTTCGATAATGGCGCCTACGTCCTCGAGCACGAGGGTCGCTCGCTCTCGCCTGAGCAAATGGCCGCCTACTGGGAGGACGCTTGCTCGCGTTACCCGATCCTCTCGATCGAGGACGGCATGGACGAGGAGGACTGGGAGGGCTGGAAGCTGCTCACTGAGAGGCTGGGCAAACGGGTCCAGTTGGTCGGCGACGACCTCTTCGTCACCAACCCCGAGCGGCTGCGCCGCGGCATCGAGCTTGGCGTCGGCAACTCGGTGCTGGTCAAGGTCAACCAGATCGGCACCCTGTCGGAGACCTTGGAGGCGATCCGCATCGCCTCGGAGGCCGGCTACAGCGCCGTGATCTCCCATCGCTCGGGCGAGACCGAGGACACGACGATCGCCGACCTGGCGGTGGCCACCGGCGCTGGCCAGATCAAGACCGGCGCCCCGTCGCGCTCGGACCGCGTCGCCAAGTACAACCGGCTGCTCAGAATCGAGGAGGAACTCGGCGATTCTGCAGCGTTCCCGGGCTTGCAGGCGTTCCACCAGCGGTCTGCTTAGTGAAGGAATGCGGGGCTCGGCCTCGTAGGTGCGAGCATGGCAGCGCGCGCGCACGCGGGGAAACGCACCGCCGGCGGTGCAAAACGCCGCCCCGCATCACGCAAATCGACAGTCAGGCGCAAACCGGCGGCGCGACGCAGGCCAGGCGCGCGCAGCAGCGCCAGCCGGATCCACTGGGATCGCGTCGGTCGCGTCGCCCTGACCCTCGTCCTCTTCTTCGTCGCCTACTCGTACCTCAACCCTGTGATCGACTTCGTCAAGACCTACACGGCGACCACCGCCGCGAGGGTCAAGCTGCACGAAGCCCAGCGCGAAAACACGCGCCTGCACTGGCGCGTCCAGCATGCCGACGACCCGATCGTCCTCGACACCAAGGCAAGGGCTCAGGGCATGGTCGCCCCGGGCGAGACGCCAATCGTCGTCCGCGGTCTCTAGTCGCCCTCGTTGCGGTCGTAGCTCTTTCCGCTATCCGACAACGAATACGACCGAGACGTCCGTAGGTGCCCTGTGGTTAGCGTCGGCTCGTACATCCTCAGCGTCGTGGCCCTGGCCGCCGTAGGGCTCTCTCTGGGGTTCAGCGCATATCGCTTGCGCCAACAGCTGCTCCCGGCCTGGGAGAGCGCCCCAGCGCGCCTCGTCGAGGCCGTGGTGGCAATTGCCCTGCTGATCTGGCTCGGCGAGATCCTCGGCACCCTGCAGCTCTTCTACGCCTGGACCCTTGTGGCTTCATCTGTGCTGGTCGCAGCGGCTGTTGCCTGGCGCGTCCGTCCCTCGCCGCTCGAACAGCCACCTCTGCCGGGGGGTGGCGCGATTTTGGGGGACCACCATGAGGAGCCGGGTTCGGCCTCCCGCCCGCGGCCCCTGTCGCAGGAGGGGGAGGGCGCTACGGGCGGTCCACGGGCTGTTCCAGACCCCCCTTCCCACCCCCCTGCGCTAGCCGCGGGAGGAGCGCCTTGGCTGCTATCGCTTGTGACCGTGGGCGTGGTCGCCTTGGTGTTCGCCCACTGGGGCCTGACAACGAAGGATGCGCTCGACCGCGGCATCTTCAACTTCGACTCGCTCTGGTACCACATGCCCTTCGCGGCGGACATGGTCCAGAGCCACTCCGTGACCGGGCTGCACTACACCGAGACGGTCTTCACCAACTGGTTCTACCCGCAGAATTCGGAGCTTCTCCATGCCACCGGGATCCTGCTGACGCACCGCGACACGCTGTCGCTCTTTCTGAACTTCGGCTTCCTAGCTCTCAGCTTCCTGGCTGCATGGTGCATCGGGCGGCCCTATGGGCGCGGCCATCTGACCGTCGTCGCGGCTGCCATCGTCCTGGAGTGCCACACGCTTGTCGTGCGTGAGCCGGGGGCGGCCAAGAACGACCTGGTAGCTGCCGCTCTATTGCTCGCCGCCGCGGCGATCCTCGTCAATGCCTGGCGCATCTCGCGCGGGGGAGGCGGGTCGGGAACGGCCCGTGAACTGCCCGCAGGCTCCCCTCCCCCGGGACAGGAGCCGCGGGGCGGTGCGCCCTCCAGACAGGAACCGCGAGCCTCCTGGCCCCCGGGGATGCCGTGGGCTGTAGCCGCGGCAGGATTGGCCACGGGCCTGGCCGTGGGCACCAAGTCGACCGCTGTCGCAATGGCCGCCGGGCTGACCCTGGCCGTGCTCGCGCTGGCGCCAGCGGGCAGACGGTGGGCCGCCGCCGGCTGGTGGTTCATCCCTGCCCTGCTCGGCGGCGGCTACTGGTATTTGCGCAACCTGATCGTGGCCGGCAACCCGCTGCCGCAGGCGACCAGCTTGGGGCCGATCTCCCTGCCGCATCCCGAGCGCCTGCAGGAAGGGCGGCCCGACTTCAGCATCGTCCACTACGCGACCGACACCGGCGTCTGGCGCCACTACTTCGAGCCCGGCCTGCACCAGGCATTCGGGGCGCTCTGGCCGCTGGTTATCGCCGGAGCGGTCCTGGGGGGGCTCTTGGCCATCTTCCGCGCCAAGGACAGCGTCCTGCGCTGGATGGGCGCCGTGGCACTCCTCGGCCTCATCGCCTACCTCTTCACCCCTCTCAGTGCAGCAGGTGCCGAGGGAGCTCCAGTCGGCTTCGGCATAAACATCCGCTACGCGATCCCACCACTGCTCCTCGGCCTAACCATCCTGCCAATCGCAATTTTCGGGGCCGTCGGGCCTGAAAGCGAACATATAGGTCGCTTTCAGGCCCATCGACGGCGGCAATGGGGATTGCTCGCGCTTCTGCTTGTCGTCCTCGTGATCACCGATCGCTCTGACGCAGCCTTGCGCGATCCTTCTCGCACCTTCGGCTTGGCGCTGGCCTTCATCCTTATCGTCGTTCCGGCTGGGCTTGTCTGGCTCTGCCGCCGATCGGCGTCTGAACCGAGGTTCCTGCCGGGGGGTGGTGCCGCAGGGGGGACCGCCCCTGCGGAAGCTTCAGCTACCGGAAGGGGCGGTGGGTCCCCTGCGGCGACACGACCCGCCGGCCCTGGCGCTTGGTCCCTTTGATTTGCTGCCCTCGCCTTGCTCGTAATTGCTATCGGATACCCGGTGCAACGCCACTACCTGAACGACCGCTTCGAGTCCGGCTCGGAAATCCCGGGGCTGGACCTCGACAGTGCCTACGCATGGGCCCGCGACAAGAGCGACACGAGAATCGGTCTAGCCGGCACCACAGCTGGCTTTCTCCAATACGGCTTCTACGGCACCGACCTCTCCAACCAGGTCATCTACCTGGGCAAAAAGGGCCCCCACGGTGCCTACAACGCGATCCCGACCTGCGCCGCCTTCCGCGCCGCCGTCAACGCAGCAGACCTCGACTACCTGGTCACAACGCCCTTCCTCAACTTCATCCACACCGGCAACCCGGTCGCTTCACCGGAGGCGGGTTGGCTACGAAGCGATGAAGCTGCAGCCCCACTCAAGCGCGACGGTCTCGTCGTCATCTGGCGAATCCACGGCAAGCTGGATCCCTCAGCATGCGGGACGGCCAACGCTCCCTTGCGCCGAATCCCCGATACGCCGCAGAGCCAGTCTCAGTAGGTCGGAATGTCTTGTACTTTTTCGGCCCGCGGTCGCGGCGCCAGCAGGCGACTCTCACCGAAAAAGTTAAGTGGAGACCTACGGAGATGGCTCGGTCGCCCGAGCCGTTCAGTGGAGACCTACTGAGACTAGGCTCGGTCGCCCGAGCTGTTCAGTGGAAACCTACTGGGGTCCGGGGCTCAGTCGCCAGAGTCGTCGGACTCAGACTCAGGCTCAGCGGCGCCGGGCCGCCGAATAACGATCTGGTCGGCATCGATCCGGACCGTGACCTCGCGCTTGCCAGCCCAGTGCTCGGCATAGACAGGATTGTCCTTGACCGCCGGGTCGAGCCAAAGCCCGTAACCGTCAGTCTCACCGTGATCAAAGGTTGCCTCGAGGTCTTTGCGACGGCCCCGTCCACCGCGACGGCCGCGGCGACGCCGACGTTTCGGCCGGTCCCCTCCGCCCTCGTCGGAGCGCTCCCGCTTTTGGCCACCGTCGCCCTCTTCGTCGGACTCGGACTCCTCGTCCTCGTCCTCGTCCTCCTCGTCGGGTTCCTCGGCGGCGGCAGCCTCGATCTCCGCCTCGATCTCGTCACGCAGATCGAGTTCTCCTGAGGCCGAATCCTCCTCGTCGGGGGTGAAGCCGTGCTGTTTGCGGAACTCGCGCAGCTCGGAAGTGCTGACTTCGAGCTGGTGGGCAATCCAGGCGTCCGTGCGGCCCTGGCGGACCCAGGCGCGGATCTGGTTGAGCTGCGGCTTCAGTGAACGTCGTGCCATCGGCGCGCGAGTCTATTCAACCGGGGCGGTAGCACGCATGGCCGCTACGCCATCAGGAAGGCAAGCGCCTCGAACATCGAGACGACGACGACAGCGACGGTCACGGTCAGGCAGACGGCGAGGACGCTGAATCGCACCTTGCTCTCCTGCTCGACGCGGGTGATTCGGCGCGCCCTTGAGCGGTTCGCGGCGCGACGGCGCAGCTGCTCGCGGCGGCGGCGCTCCAAACTGGTCTCCTGCTCGAAGGCCGTCTCGAACTGGGAGATGCTTTGTCGCATGCGCATAGATCGGGGTGGCCAGGGGCCGCAGGGGACCGTAGCAAAGGCCAACGAAGCCTTGCAGGGCAGGAAAATGTGCGATCCGTCACGGTGGCCAAGCTCGCGCCTAGGGCGGGCAGGTGCCCCAAAGGCCCCGCCCGACCCTCGCGGCGCGCAGCTCCAGCTTCCGAAACAGCGGCGCGAAGCGGTTGTTGGGCGGAATCGTCAGTGAGCGGGCAAGCCCCCGACGGACCAGCATTGCGTTGACGAAACGGTGGCCCAGGTAGACGTAGGCGAGCAGCCTGCCGTAGACGTCGTGACGCTCGACACCGAAGACCAGGCGCACGCGCCGCCGCTCGACCAGGGCGTGGTTGAAGGACGAGGCGCGCGGCCCGAAACACTGCACCGGCGTGTCGGGCTTGACCGTCTCCGGCGTGTCGACGCCGATGTAGCGCACGTCCTCGAGGCGCTTGCCGATCCGCGCTTCGATCGTGTCGCCGTCGACGACGCGGGCGACGAAGGCCTCGGCGCTCGCCGGCCCTTCGGCCCGCCCGTCGCCACCTTCCCATGGCCGCAGGATCAGCAGCGCGGCAATCAGCAGCAGCGCCAGGCTGCCGAGTTGACCGCGACTCCAGGTGCTGCGCACGTCCGCTTAAGGCTGCAGGGAAGGAATTCCTCCCCCCAACGCTGCGTCAAGGAAGGAATTCTCCCCTTGCCTCCGCGTCACGGAAGGAATTCTTCCCCTCGTCTTCGCGTCACGGAAGGAATCCTCCCCTCAGCTCTGCGTGTAACGCGCTTACCACCCAGCAGGGGGACAACGCGTTACACCCGCCCCGAGTTACGGGATGCGGCGCACGTTGGCGAGCAGGCTCTCCTTGATCTGAGCGATGATCTCCAGCGCGTCGTTCCACTCGCGCTGCCAGACGTTGCGGCCGAAGATCACGCCTGAGCCGCCCGCCTGCATGATCTCGCGGGTGTGGCCGAGCACGGTCTCGTCGTCGACCTTGGAGCCGCCGGAGAGGACCACCAGGGCCCGGCCGGCGGACTCGACGCACTGGCGGATCGCCTCTGCCTGGTCGATCTGCATCTCGTTGTAGGGCGCCGGGGCGTCCTTGTCCTTGTCCGCGTCGACCTTGGGCATGTTGAGCTTGACCACGTCGGCGCCCATCTCCATCGCCATTCGCGCCGCGTAATCGATTGCGTAGAAGGAGTTGGGCCCGCCCTTGGCTTCGATCGCTTCGCCGCGCGGGTAGGACCAGACGATCAGCGGCATGCCGAAGCGGTCGCAGTCCTCGCGCACCGTACGCAGCTGGGCGAGATCCTCGTCCTGGCGCGGTGAGCCGACGTAGAGCGTGTAGCCGACCGCGTCGGCGCCGAGCCGCACTGCGTCCTCGACGCTCGCGTTGCAGCTCGAGAAGGCCTTGGCCGAGGAGGGGACGTCGGTCTTGCCGTTGACCTTGAGGATCAGCGGAACCTGGCCGGCGTAGTCGGGGTAGTACTTGGTCGCCATGCCGATCTGGCAAGCAAGTGCGGAGTAGCCAGCCTCGGCTGCAAGGCGGAACTGGTAGTCGGGGTCCTTGGAGGCGGGGTTGGGAAAGAAGTCGCGCGGACCGTGCTCGATGCCCTGGTCGATCGGCAGCAGCATCAGGGTGCCGTTGCCCGGACCGAACTCGAAGAGCAGGCGGCGCAGGCGGGCTCGTTTGCCGGGGGCAAGGGTTGCCAGCAGCGATTTCTGCTCGGTCAGGCTCTTCAACTCCACGCTGTTTCCTCCTCGAAGTAGGTGTCTTTTCAGTATGGCATCGCAAGCGGGATTCGAGCGCCTGCCAGCGGCCGGTTATCCTCGGTTGACCATGAGCGAGACTGAGCTCAGCGTCATCTGCAAGAACTGCGGCTCGGAGGTCAGTCCATACGTCACCGAGTGCCCATACTGCGGTGCCCGGCTGCGCAAGCGGGCCCCGAAGCTCGAACGGCGCGGCGACGGACTGGAGGCGAAGCCACGTCGCCGTACCCGTCCGAAATTCCTCCGCTTGCATCGAGCCGAGTCCTCGCGCGCCTTCCGTCCCTATGCGACGCTCGCCGTGATCCTCGGCTCGGCGGCGCTGCTGCTGGTGCAGAAGGCGACGGGCGACTCACTCAACACCTTCGGCGGCCTCGTGGTCCCGCTCGAAGACCAGTGGTGGCGTTTTCTCACCGCCCCCTTCGCCTATGTAGACGTCGGCTATCTCTTCGTCGTCGCGGTCGGGCTGGCGATCTTCGGGGTTGGGCTGGAGCGGCGCCTTGGCAATGTCCCGACGGCGGTCTTGCTGCTCGCCTGCGGTTCCCTCGGCATGCTGGTCGCGAGCGGCATCGCCAACGCCCAGGGCGACATCGTCGTCATCGCCGGCGGCAACGGGATGGCGCTCGGCGCGGTCGCTGCCTGGTTCGCGATCCGCCGGGCAGAGGCGCACGGGGCGATCGACGACGACTACGACGTGATCGGGGTCGTGGTCGCAACAGCCGTACTGCTTGCCCTGCCGATCTTCGAATCTTCCGCAGATCCCTTCGCCGGCCTGATCGGCGGCGCTGTGGGCGGCCTCGCCGGGCTTGCCGCCGCGGCCCTGCGCGACCATTAGCCCGGCCGACTTCGCACTCCTTCCCGCTAATGCGCACGTAGGTACGGGATCGCCTTCGTGAAACGGTGGTTAGGCTCTCGTTGGTGCCATCCGACGAGCAGCTGAACGCCGCGATCGAGCGGCTCATCGACGCCGAGCGTTTCGCCGAGGCCGAGCAGATCGTCGCCCGAGCCGCGCCGCAGCTGCAGAAGGTGCTCGCCGCGGCGCTCGCCGAGGGCGGTTGGTTCGGCGAGTCCCACGAGGCCGAGGCGCTGAAGGCGGCGACCGCGCCGGACCCCGACGAGCGGGTGGCCGCGGTGCGCTCGCTGCTCGCCGAGGAGGCGAGGATCGGGATGATGGTTGGAGTTGCCGTCGGCTGGGCACTCCATGGGGAGATGACGGACACCCAGAAAACAGAAGGAGAGGGTTGACAGATGGAGATCAAGTTCCACGGCCACTCGTGCTTCGAGCTCAGCGATGGCGATGTTCGGGTCCTGGTTGATCCCTTCCTCAAGCCGAACAACCCCGTCGCGGTGACCACGGGCGAGGAAGTGAGCCCAACCCACATCGCCCTCTCGCATGGCCATGCCGACCACGTCGCCGACGCGGTCCCGGTGGCGAAACGGACCGGAGCCCATTGCGTGGCGATCGTCGAGCTCGCCAAGTGGCTCGAAGGACAGGGGGTGGAGCAGGTCAGCGATCCGAACCTCGGCGGCACGGTCGAGTTCCCGTGGGGCTATATCTCGTTGGTGCCGGCCTGGCACACGAACACGGTGCCGGGCTCTGAAGACTCACCCTTCAGCGCCGAGCACGGAATCGTCATCGGGCCCGCCGCGGGGCTGGTGATCAAGCTCGGCGAGACAACCGTCTACCACGCCGGCGACACCTGCCTCTTCGGCGACATGCAGCTGATCGCGCGGCGAAGCGATATTGACGTCGCCCTGCTGCCGATCGGCGGCCACTACACGATGGACCGTCGCGACGCCGTCGTCGCTGCTGAATTCATCGGCGCGGACACCGTCATCCCGATGCACTTCAACACCTTCCCGGCGATCGAGACCGACGCTGGGGCCTTCAAGTCAGAGGTCGACGAGAAGACCTCCTCGACCGTGGTCGTGCTCGCGCCGGGAGAGTCGCATTTGACTGGCTGACCAGCCAGGCCGGTGCTAGTCTCGCTCGAACCGCGCAGTCGAGCCGAGGAGAGCAGCGATGGGAACCACTGAGGCATCCGGGACGGAGACACGAACCGAGCGGGCCGACTTCCAGGCGACTGCCGATCCGGCGCTCAACGAGGCGGCCGACCGCACTGCCGACATCAAGCTGCTGACCTACGAGGAGCTCTACCTGCTCTGGGAGCGCCAGCAGTGGCAGACGCAGGAGCTCGACTTCAGCCGTGACCGCGAAGACTGGAACGAGCGCTTCAGCGAGGAAGAGCGCTTCCAGCGGATGTACGGGCTCTCCTCGTTCTTCATCGGCGAGCAGAAGGTGGCCGAGGAGCTGGGGCCGATCATGCGCGCGGCGCCGACTGAGGGCCAGCGCATCTTCCTCTGCACGCAGATCGCCTACGAGGCGCGCCATGTGCGCTTCTTCGAGCGCTTTTACCGCGAGGTGGGAGTGCTCGAGTCCGACGAGCTCTCAGAGATGCTGGTGCAGACCTCCGAGCACCTCAACGAGAACTTTGGCCGTCTCTTTGACGAGATGCTGAAGCAGCGGACTGACCGGCTCTCGGTCGAGCCGGAGGACAGCGAGGCACTGGTCGAGGCGGTGACCCTCTACCACATGGTGATCGAGGGGATGCTGGCCCTCACCGGCCAGCACTTCATCATGGACTACAACGAACGGGAAGGCACGCTGCCGGCCTTCGTCGAGGGCTTTCAGAACGTCGCTCGCGACGAGCACCGCCACGTCGCCTTCGGTTCGGTTTTCCTGCGTGAGAAGGCGCGTGAGGACGATCGCTACAAGCGGGCGATCCAGCGCACGCTCGAGGAGTCACTGCCCGTGGCCGACGGGGTGCTCTCGCCACCATGGGCGCCGGAAGGTGACGACTGGAATCTGTTCGGCTACTCGCTGGCGGATACGCGCAAATTTGCCGGCACCTGCCTGATGCGTCGCCTCAAGGTGATCGGCCTGCAGTAAGGGCGCCGAAGCTGGGAGGCAGGGCTGGAGGGCCGCCTCAGCCCTTCGCCTGCGGGGCTGGGGGGGCCTCAGCCTTCGCTGGCGGGCGCTGCGGCGCCTTCCGGCGCAGCCGGAGGTGGCGCTGGAACTTCGCCCGGCGGAGCGCTTTCGACTGGGGCCGGAGCAGGCGGTGGGACGCTTTCGACTGGCGGAGCAGATGGCGGGGCGGCGGCAGAGCCATCGCCGCCGACTGTGACCACGACCGTGCCGCCCGCTGAAGGAGCGCCGGCGGCGCCGACAGATGGTGCTGCGGCTTCGATGCCGGCCGTGGACTGAGGCGTGGCTTCGGCGTCTTCGCTATCGCGGCTTCCTTGACCTGTCGTCACTTCGCTGTCAAGGGATTCGCTCGGCGGCGTCGCTTCAGCGTCGCTCTGGGTGGATGCGGTTGTGGTGGCTTCGATCGGTTCGGCCGGCGTGTGCTCGCGGACCGGTGCGAACCTGACGTTTTGGGCGGAGGCCACGGCTGCGGTTGGGCCGCTGTATTGGCGCGAGATCGTCGCGTCTGCGTGGCTCACGGGCGCCGGTTCGACCTGCTGCTTGACCTCGACCGCGCCGGCTGTGAGCACCGCGGCGGTAACGACCCCGGCCACGGCCTTGGTTCCGATTGCACCGCCGACCGCGCCGAGTCCGCCGGCTGCGCCGCTGGAGCTGAGCGCGGCTCCGACGCTCCCGACAGCGCCGGCTCCGGTGGCGCCGGCGCCCGTTGCGGTCGCCGCACCACCGGTACCTGCACCTCCCAGGCCAAGCTTGGAGACGATGAAACCCTTCAGCGCCAGCAGCGCCCCACCGGGAACCAGCGCGGCTAGGACCTTGTCATTGGAGCGCAGCTGGGAGCGGAAGTCGGCGCACTCCTCGCAGTCGCGGACGTGGCGTCGTACCGGGCCGGAGAGCTTGCGCAGCCCCTCCGCAGCCTCGGCGAGGTCGATCCGCACCTCGCCGCAAGTCAGTTGGCGTGCCTGGCTCGCCTCAGCCAGCGAGATCCGGGCCCGGACCAGCAGCGACTTGACCGAGGGCACGCTGGTCTCCATCGCTTGGGCGATCTCCTCGTATGACATCGCGTCCATCTCGCGCAGCAAAAGCGCCGAGCGCTGGGTCTCGGGCAGCTTTCCGACGTCGGTGAGGAGCTGGCGGAACTCCTCCCGGTTGTGGACCTTCTCCGCCGTTGACGCCGCCTCGACCGTCGGCACCATGTCCATCGATTCCTGCGCATCGGCGGTCGGTTTGCGCAGGTGGTTCAGGCAGCGGTTGCGCGCGATCCGGTAGAGCCACGGGCGCGCGTTGATCGGCCGGTTGTCGGCCAGCATCGCGTTGTAGGACGCGGTGAAGACTTCTTGGAGCACGTCCTCAGCGTCCTCGCGCGAGGCGAGCATGTGCCGGCAGAAGGCGAGCAGGCGCGACTCGTAGCGCTGGACCAAGGCCTCGAAGGCGGCCTGGTTGCCGCGGCGGGTGAGCGCTACGAGGCGCTCGTCGCCCTGCAACCGGAGCAGCGGCGAGCGCCCGCCCAATGCGGGAACGACAGCAGCATGCTGTAGCGCAGAAGCCTCCACCTGACTCGGAAGACACCATAGACACGGGGAAGTTGCGTCACAACAGCGCGCTTATATACACGCGAAGCCCGCCCGGGTGATGGAACTGGCAGACAGCGGGGCCTTAAAAGCCCTTGCCCTACGGGGCGTGTGGGTTCGAATCCCACCCCGGGCACTACCTCACTATCCCACCCACTTTTGACCGCACGTTAATCCGGGGTCGAACAGGCGTCCAATTAGGTCTGTTCTGACGCGAATGCGGGAATGGTCAAAAAACCTGCACGGCTCGACCGTTACACAGGTACGTGCCGGCGCTGCCGGTGAGCTTGGGACGCTCACCAATGGCGGGGAAACGCCGGTTCCTCGGGGGGAGACACGAGGGAATAAT
>Ga0136846_1237773_pt1 | contig 13217 bp, 17 predicted proteins | sample HopSoiMetagenom2_FD_96841 | JGI IMG/M metagenome (GOLD analysis project Ga0136846, IMG submission 96841) | Grasslands soil microbial communities from Hopland, California, USA - 2 Assembly 2016 (version 4) | ecosystem: Environmental > Terrestrial > Soil > Grasslands | place: USA: Hopland... | reverse complement strand
GGCGTTGATCCCGCCGAAAACCGACGGCTCCACGCATGCGGTGTACGGCGGCGTGGATCACGATTTTTCGTGGAGCGACGGGTTTTTGCTGACGCAAACCTTCGCGACCGGCGACGCCGCCGTACTGGCGGCGCACAACCAGGCTGCGCCCGCAATCGTCACGCGGAAGGCGGGCAACAACCAGAGCCGGAAGCTCTTCTTTTCCACCGGCACGACCTTTGGCTTCGATCTCAATCTGGGCGCCGACATCGGCAGCAGCGTGCCCAGTCTCGTGCTCGGCTTCCGTCGCGTCGAAGCCACGGTGATCCCCATCAAAAACCCGAGCTTGGAAGTGAACTCGGTGTATGCAGACATCTCGATCGCCGGCGACAGCGGCGGGCGGCTCAAGACGAACGGCGGAAAAGGCACCGGCACGCGACGTCAGGACATCGGGCCGGACCGTCTCCCCGCCAGCCCCAACGGCGTGCGCATCCGGCAAACCTTCGCGACCGGCGACGCCGCCATCGCGATCGCCGGTCGCCCGGAATTCCAGAACAAGCTCGATGCCGCCGCCGGTCTGGCGTCGAAGGCGGCAGCGGTTTCGGTGCTGACGCGCGATCAGGCGTGCTCCCAGCTCGCGGCGATCACCGATCCGACGCGACAGACCACGGTCTTGAATGAGGTGAACGCCATTGCCGCCCCTTCCGGAATGGGCCCCGCCGGAGCATGGAACGACGTGTCCGACCTCGTGCTCAATTTCAACGCCGCCCAACTTAACCAACTGCAGTCGGCTCTTGCCGCACCCAAGCCATGAAGTCCTTTCAAGTTCAATTTGTGCCCGGCCTCACGCTGGCGGGCGTCGCCGCCGATCAGGCGCAGGCGTATCAGCTCACCACCTTTCTGACCACGGTCAGCGCCCACGGTTGGGCCTGCGATCATCTCTTCGAGGTGAGCGGAGGACTGCTGTACGTATTGTCGAAACCCAAGGCATGACGAAGGGGCCGGGCTGGAGAAAGGGGGGCGGCATTTTGCTCCTGGCGATGCTCGCCGGTTCGGGCTGTGCGCTGCGTTACACCGACCGGCACGGCAATCTCAACACGGTCGGCTGGGTGTGGACCACGGTGCCGCCGGCCGCTTCCGCACGTCCGCCGGAGCCGGCCGGTGCCGGCATTGTCTTCCGCCCGGAAACGCTGGTGGAAGCTCCGTTCGCGTTCAGGCAACGCGCCTTCGGGCTCGTGTTGGACGACACGATTCCGCGCAAAGGGTTCACGCTTGGTTATCAGGATTTGCTGATCGTTTTTCCCGCGGAGAATGCGGTGACGGCGTTTTCCTTCGATTCGGCGCGCCCCTTGGATGCGCGCCTGCAAGTCGAGCGACTCGCAACGAAGAGCGGCGGCTCCGTCGGCGGTCAGTGAGCCCTGGCGTTTGGCCGGAGCGGGGACGGGCGATCTGCCGCGGTTAGGATGCGGAGTCGCCCCCATGGCAGCGACCGACGGCTCGCATTACCTTGCGGACAAACCCCCGTTTCACGCGGTCATCCGACTCTGGGCCGGATGCACCAACGGAGCGGATACACGAAAATCCTAAACTCTGAAAATCCATGAAATCCAAGAAATCCCCCGTCCTCCTCGGCTTGCTTGCCGTCGGTCTTGTCACTGCGGCCAATCCCATCCTCGCCCAGTCGGGGGGCGGGGGCAGCGGGAGTGGCAGCGGAAGTTCTGGCAGCAGCGGCACCTCGTCAGACTCCAGCAGCTCAACGAACAGCATGGGCGGCAGCGGCAGCTCGAGCGGGACAGGCAGCTCGAGTGGAACAGGCAGTTCGAGCGGGACGGGTGGTTCGAGCAGTTCAAGCGGTACGGGCACGTATTATCCGGGCTCTTCCTCGGGTGGGACGGGCGGCACGAATGGCACGGGCAGCGGGACGGGCGGTTCGATGAACACGACTCCGGGCTCTACGACCACGCCTTCCGGTTCGAGCGGCACGGGCACGAACCGGCCGGGCATGGGCGGGACGGGCGCCACCGGCTCCGGCTCGGTCAATGACGCCACGACGAACTCCGCCGCGGTCCAGCGCGCGCTGGCCAACGATCCCTCCCTGGCCGTCGAGGCCGGTTCGGTCATCGTCACGAGCGAGAACGGCAAGATCGTGTTGCAGGGCGCCGTCTCCAGCGAAAGCGTCAAGCGCCGCATCGAACAGAAAGCGCGGACGACCGCGACCGGCACCGACGTTGATAATCGCCTCACCGTGAGCGGCGAGACCAGCAGCGGCGGCACGGGCGGGACCAATCGGAGCACCCGCTAGAGCGGTTCAAGTTAAACTATAGCCACAATCACAGTCGGATTAAGAGTAGCCACAAAAAGCACAAGAAGCACAAAAACAGATTCTTTTGTGATTTCTGTGCCTTTTGTGGCCATGATTTGATCGGGCCATATCGGCTACGACTCAACTGAAACTGCTCTAAGGCATTCGTTCGAGGGCAGTCGGATCACGAGAGAGGCGGCCCGGAAGGCCGTCTCTTTTTCTGCGAACGCCTCGTTGGCGTTTGAAATTTTAAATCACCCGGCGTCCGCGCTTCGGTCGTTGGCCAGCTGCATGATGAAGCGCGCGATGGTCCGGGCCGCCCGCGGTTTTTGCAGCGAGGCCACGCCCGCGGCGAGCGCGTGATAAGCCGGTTCGCCGAGGCTCGAAAGATACGTGGCGATGGCCGGCGCGGTTTCGAGGGCGACGCCCGCCCCGGCATCCGCGAGGAGTTGCCAGTTGCCCGCTTCCTGACCCGGCACGACTTGGTTCACGATCATGGGGATGCCGGCGGCGATGGCTTCCTGCACGGTGGCGCCGCCCGCCTTCGAAATCAAAAGGTGATGGCGCTGCATCAGCTCGGGAACGTTTTTGCTCCAGCCCAGCAGCGTGAGTTGCGGGCAATGGCCGAAGTCGGCCTGGTAACGGGTCAGCCGTCTGGCGTAATTGCCGGTGATGATGGTGCTCTGGATCTCTGGCCGGGACGCGAGGAACGCGACGAGTTCGTCCGCCATGTCCAGCGCGCCGTTGATGATGTAAAGCACCTTGAGCCCGTCCCGCATCGGGGGACGCTGCGCCGGGGTATCGAGCAGCGGCGTGACGGGAAATCCCAGCGGATGAACGAGGGCGGGATCGACGCCTTGCTCGACCAGAACCCGGCCGGTGGCCTCGTTGGGCACGATGTAGGGGTGATGGCGGCAGCCGGTCCAGATGCGGTTCACCGAGATGGAATCGGTGACGATGGTGACGCGGGGCACCCGGATGTTCAGCTTGTCGAAAAAATAGTTATAAACCGGATACGTGCTCACCCACACATCCGGATAATGTTCGTTCACCAGGCGCTGGATGCCGCGGGCCAGCAGCAACGTGCCCGGGCCCTTGACGGACTGGCCGGGATGCCGGTCGATCCAGTCGTAGATTTTCTGCCAGAGCCGCGGCGCGCGGTTGATCATGCCGAGGTAAAACTTGCGGGCCTGCACGTCCACCCGGCCGAACGTCCGGTCCAGCGGATCGACAATCAGGACTTCCGCCTGCGGGTATTCCGCGCGGAGGCCGGACTCGAGGTGGCGGGCGGCGGCATTGTGGCCGGCGCCGTAACCGGCGGTGGCAATCAGGATTTTCACGAGGTGACGGCGGTGGATGCGGAAAACTGCGGATGCGTTTCGATCCGTTTTTCAAACAAAGGCTTTTCCTCTTCCGGAAGATTCGCCGGAAACTTCGAGCCGCTCCGCCGCCAGCGCGCGAGCCACTCCTCGCCGAGCAGGCGGGGCGAGGCGGGATGGTTGCCGGCTCCGGTGGCGCGGGTGAAGGCGAGGGTCGTGTCGGCCTTGGGGCCGGTGCCGACGCCCTGGCCGACGAAGAAACCGGACGTCAGCAACGCGACCCGCACGGCTGTCGCCGCCGAGTAGGTGTAGAGTTCGGCGGACTTCGGCTCGCAGTGCTTCAGCAGGCGGGCGAAGACCGCGGGCGTCCACAGGGCGGAGTCGGTTTTGGACGAGAACGGGTCGTAGAAAATCAGATCGGGGACGGGCGAGGTTTCCAGGTAGTGCAGGAAGTCGCCCTTCAGCAGTTCCCACCGGAGCAGGCCGGAGGCGTGGGTCCAGCTGCCGGTTTCGAGGAGCCGGTGGGGTGCGCCGTGGCGGAGGTGAGGGAAGAGGCCGGCCTCTTTGACCGCGAGCTTGAGGGGATCAAGGTCGCACTCGAAGCTCACCAGCCGCAACGGCCGCAGCGGGGTGTCACCGTGGGCGGCGTTTTCAGCCAGGGTTTTTTCAAAGCAATGGACGGCGGCCATGGCGTTGGACGCCGCGCCCAAGCCTACGTCCCAGATCACCAGCTCCTCGGCGCCGGCTGCTTTGTTCAAAAGACGGGCGGCGAGGGAGGATTGCTCGATGTAGAGGCGCTGGGCCTCGTCGCTGGGACGGTTGACGGAATGCATCACCTCGCCGGAGCTGATCTGGCGGATGCTGGAAAAACCCTGCGGGCCGGTGTGGATTTCGTAATCCCCGAGATGCGTGGGCCGGGCGAAGCGGAGCTTTTTCGGGGGAATGCTGGGATTGTCCTCGTCGGTGCGCATGAGCTCGGGGCGCTTGCGCTCGTAGTAGGCGAGAAAATCGCCGCGCAAAATACTCTCGCGCATCTCGCGCATGAGGCGGTGGTAAAAGGCGAGGTTGTGGCTGCACAGCAAATGCCAGCCCAGGCCTTCGTCGGTTTTGACGAGGTGGTGGATGTAGGCGCGGGAATAGTGCCGGCAGGAGTAGCAGTCGCACCGGGCGTCGAGGGGTTCCTCGGAGAATTTATAGACGGTGCGGCGGCAATGGATCTTGCCGTGCGAGGTGAAGGCGGTGCCGCGCTGGGCCAGTTGCGAGGGGATGATGCAGTCGAACATGTCGACGCCGCGATGGACGGCTTCGAGGATGTCCACCGGCGTGCCCACGCCCATGAGGTAGCGCGGCAGATTTTTCGGAAGGTGGTCGGTGACGAGTCCGGTGAACTCGTAGCGTTCCTCGTGGGTTTCGCCGACGGCGAGACCGCCGATGGCTAGGCCGTCGAAGGGAAGTTTTCTTAAAAACGCGGCGCTTTTCTTTCGCAGGTCGGCGTGGCAGGCGCCTTGGACGATGCCGAACAGCGCCTGGGGCGAGTCGCCGCGGGCGCGCAGGGAGCGTTCGGCCCAGCGATGCGTCAGTGCCATGGCCGCCTCGGCCTGCTCATAGGGCGCGGTGGACGGGATGCACTGGTCGAGCACCATCATGATGTCGCTGCCGATCGCCTTTTGCATGCCGATGCTCGACTCGGGGGAAAGCATGCAGGACGCGCCGTCCACGTAGCTTTTGAAGTGGGCGCCCTCTTCGTTCATGGCGCGCTCGCTGGGGAGGGAGAAAATTTGAAACCCGCCGGAGTCGGTCAGGACGGGGCCGTCCCAGTTCATGAACCGGTGGATGCCGCCGAATTTCTTGAAAACCTCGGGGCCGGGGCGAAGCAGCAGGTGGTAGGTGTTGGCGAGGAGGATGCGCGAGCCGGTGGCCTTGAGCGTTTCGACTGTCTGGGATTTTACCGTGGCTTGGGTGCCGACCGGCATGAAAATCGGAGTCTGGACCTCCCCGTGCAGGGTTTGGAATCTCGCCGCGCGCGCTTTGGATCCGGTGGATTCTTTTTCGAGGGTGAAGTTGAGACGGGACATCAGGTGGGACGGAGAGGGTTCCACCTGAGTAGGAAACACTTTGGCCTTCAAGCGAAGCCTTTGTTGCGGCTGGCAAAAGCTTTGGGCCGGAGCGCCGGCGGGCGAGCGGGCGGGCCGGTTGCCTTTTCGAAGGCCCAAGGTAACTTACGTCATGTTCGGGGGCATTGAACTGATCTTCTTTTTTGGAGCCCTGACGATCGCCATCGCGGTCGCCTACTGGGTTTTGAAGGCGAAAAAGAAGTGAGTCCCGGCGGCAATGCCCGGGGCTCGATCTGAAAACCGCCGTGACGGGTGCGTTTACGGTCCGAGTTCGTCGGACGAAAGCGGCGGATGCAAAATCTCGCCGGGCATCTGCGTCGGCAGCTCTTCCGCCGACGTCCAGGCCCGGGCTGCGTTGCGCGCGAGGCCCAAACCGGGCTCCTCGTGCATCAGAAGGTCCAGGTGGAGCTGAAAGTTACCCGACAACGCGTCATGCGCACCCCAGTGCAAACGGTGAGTGGAAAGAAAAGACATAGGATCAAGGTGTTGAATTTCGAAAGCCAAAGGATCCCGGACAAAGGGACGCGCCGGAGCGCCTCCCGCAGATCTCTCAACCGTTCACCGGCGGTCCGCGAATCAGCCGCCGGGCGATTCGGGCGGCGGAAATCCCTTGGACCGGAACGCCGTCCGCCGTTTTCGACAAGAGTGTGGACGGCAATGCCGGCTCGGCCACCTGATCGAAGAGAAAGGTTTTGCCGGGGAGCCGTTTGCCGCAGGCTTTGTCCTCGAGGTTGTCCCCTGCCTGAAAAGTGAAGTCGTTCACCATCGGCATCGCGTCCACTTGCGCCGACTGCAGGCGAATCGTCGTTCCGCTGCGAAGGCCGGGCAGGCCGCCCGCCTGATGCCACAGGACGGTGACTGCGATCCAAACCACGTAGAGCCAGCGGTGGCTGAGCTGCATACCTTGGGAAAAGCATTTCTGATGCCATCCCTGAGCCGGTCTTATGAGGCGGGAAACGCGGAAAATTTGCCAAGAGCCGGAATCTCACGCTTAACGCTGATCCCGTCCGGGCGAACCCTGTCATTATGAAAATCAAATCCGCGGTTTTTGAACGCAGTGTGCCCGACCTGAAGTCGTGTCCGAAATCCTTGCTGCCCGAGTTTGCCTTCATCGGCCGGTCCAACGTGGGCAAGTCCTCGATGATCAATCTGCTCTCCGAGCGCAGCGCCCTGGCCAAGGTGTCTGTCACGCCGGGGAAGACGCAGTTGATCAATTTCTTTTTGATGAACGGCTCGTGGCACCTGGTGGATCTGCCAGGCTACGGCTATGCCAAGGTCGGCCAGGAGCAACGGGCGGATTTCAACAGGGCGGTGGCCAATTATTTGGAGAAGCGCACGAATCTCGCCTTGGTCTTTGTCTTGATCGACTCCCGGCTGGAGCCCCAGCGCATCGACCTCGAATTCATCCGCTGGCTCGCGGGTTGTGACGTGCCGTTCGCCTTGGTCTTTACGAAAACCGACAAACACGGCGCCGCCGGCGTGAAGGCGAACATCCTGCACTTTGAGCAGACCATCGCCGAGTGGTGCGACGAAGCCCCGCCGGTGTTCGTCACCTCGTCGAAAACGAAAAGCGGACGGACTGAGCTGCTCAGTTTCATCGAGAAGCGCCTGGCGATGAAGCCCGTCGTCACGCCGGAAGATTGAGGCCGCCCAGCCGCGCACAGCGTCCATGCCGAGTGCGGGCTGTGCGGGTGAATCGCGGCTTGTCAGCCGACGTCGGATGCCAAAGGTTTTTTAGATGAAGCGCGCTTTCCTCTTTTGGCCCTTGGCGATGCTGGCGGGTGGCTTTGTCTTTTTGAGTCCGGCGAGGGCGCAAGCCGACGCGGTCGCAACGCCCCAACCTGAGGCCACGACCATTCCCAACGACCAAAACTACCGGCGCAACCTTGCGTATCAAACCTACTACGACGACTACTTGGCCCTCAAACGCGGCAAGCCGGTCGATGTGATTTTTATTGGCGATTCGATCACCGAGCAATGGCGCTGGGGAGCGGGAAGAGCGGTGTGGAAAGCCCGTTTCGAGGATCGTGCGCTGGACTTCGGGCAGGGCGGAGACACGACCCAGCAGGCACTCTGGCGGTTGCTGAACATTGATTTGACGGGATGGTCCCCGAAGGTCGCCGTCATCTTGATCGGTACCAACAACCGGCATGATCAACCCGCGGCCATCGCCGCCGGGGTGAATGCGGTGGTGGTCACGACCCAAAAGCGGTTTCCTGGGATCAAAGTGGTACTCGTGAGCATTCTCCCCAATGCGCGTGCGAAGGAAATCATGGCGCAGGCCAACGAACTCATCCGCCCGCTGGCCGATGGCAAAGCGGTGGTCTATCTCGATCTGGCGGCGCAATTCACGCCGGTGGCGGATTCATGGAAGGGCTTGCAGTCGGACAAGCTGCATCTGACCGAGGAAGGCTACCGCATGTGGGCAGCCGAGTTGGAGCCGCTGCTGGCGGGATTGCTGAAATAGGCCTCGCGGCTTTGGGCCGGCGGCGGGTTTGAATTAATCGCGGGCGAGAGCGGCTTCGCTCTTGAGAAACCGGCGGGGGTGTCGCACGAACGTCGCCTCTTTTCGCCGCCGCATGCATTCGCCCGCCCACTCGCCTTCGATTTCCCTGGTCCCCTTTTTAATCGCCGATGCCGTTTTAGTGGCTGTCGCCACCGGGATTGCCTGTCTGGCGCCGGCACCTTTGGGCGGAGCCGCGCTGCTGGGCATGGCGGGCTGCGTGGGTCTCGGCGCGGTGATCGCTTTGGTACCGTTTGTCTTGAACGACGGTCGCGACCGGGAGACGGCATTGGCGGAGCGGCAGAAGCAGTTGACGGCGTTGAGCCAGGCCACGATGACCGCCTCTGAAAAATTGACGCAAGCCGTGGCGATGTTGCGGGATACCGCCGAGTTGTCGGCCCGCACCCAAGCGCTGGCCGAGCGAGTTCCGCCGGCTTTGCTGAGCCGGTTCGATGGTTTGACCCAAGCGCTGGCCCAATGCGACACGGCGCAGGCTCAGGCGGCGAAACAGGCGGACGTGATGGCGGCACTGCTGAGCGATCATCGGGTTGAACTCAACCGGCTCGACGACGTCATGCGCGGCCAACGCGTTGAGTGGACGGCGGCCTTCGCGGAAATCCCTGCGGTCGTCGCGCAGTTTGATGTCGCCCGCGGCGCACTTGATCGCCGGCTCGCCAAGTTGGACACGGAACTCGACGTTCATTTCACCGCATTGGCCGCCAAGATCGACGGGCAGCTCGCCGCCACCGCCCAAGCACTGGCGCCACAGCTCGCGGCGTTTGAGGCGACGGCGGATAAAATCAGTCACTTGGTTGCGCAGCCGGCTGTGTTGGTGGAAGAACGCCAAGTCGCGGAGGCGACCGCTGCCGCTGAGCCGAGGGTGCCGTTGTCCGCGCCAGAACCTGTGCCGGAGCAGACCGCCCTGCTCGCGATCGGAGAGGTCACGGTGATGTCCGAGCCGTCTGCGTCGGCGGAGACTCCTACGCCTGTCAAACCGGTGATGGATCCGTTTTTCATCCCGGACAACGGCTATGCGGCTTTGGCGGAGGCGATGGATTCGACGGCGGCCTGAACTTGAAACGGCGGTCTCGGCGCGGGTTGCGCGGTTGTTTGCGCTAGACCTCGGCCCGACGGCGTTGCTTCTTGGAGACGTGTCTTCCTCTCTCACCCTCCGGCCGATCGGGCTTATCCGTACGCAGAAGCAGGTGAAATTTCAGGCGGGGCACCAGCCCTCCGAAACGGCGGAAGAGCGCAACATCCTGGAGCTGTTTCCGGACTGCAATTACGAGCTGGCGCTGCGGGATCTGGCGGGATTCGAGCGGGTGTGGCTGATCTGGTGGTTTCATCGCAATCCGACCTGGCGTCCACTCGTGTTGCCGCCGCGAGGCCCCGCGCAACGTCGCGGGGTGTTTGCCACGCGTTCGCCGCACCGGCCCAATCCCCTAGGGATGACGCCGGTTCGTCTGCTGGGCATCGAAGGCCGCCGCCTCATTTTGGGGCCGTGCGATCTGGTCGATGGCACGCCCGTCTTCGATCTCAAGCCGTACATCCCCGCCTACGATGCGTTTCCCGAAACGGCCGCGGGCTGGATCGACGAGGTGGACGCGCAGTTGCGGCAGCCCGCGCGTTTTGTGGTGAGTCTCGCCGCGCACGCGACGATGCAGGCGCAATGGCTGCGCGAAAACTGGAACATCGATTTCATTCCCCGGCTCGGCGAATTGCTGGCGCGCGACCCCTCGGTGCATCGCACGCGGCGGATCACGCGGCGAGGGCCGGAGCTGCGCGTGATCGGCTGCGGCGCCTGGCGGGCGGTATTCCGGGTCGAGGGCGAAACAGTGGAGGTGGTCGCACTGGAGGCGGGTTATCCGCTGCGGTTTTTAACGCGCGAAAATCACGAGGAAGTGCCCGACCGCGATGCGCAAATGGCTTTTCTCGAGCGTTGGCCGGAACGGCCGGCCGCCGCTGAATAGGGTTTTCGCCGGACCTTGGTGTTGCGAAATAATCCCAAGGGAACCGCCCTTATGGGAAAGCTACTAATCGGGTATGAAACCCTCTCGCTCCCTGACGGTGCCGGTGGTGATGGTGCTGCTCCTTTCCTCCTCGGGATGCGTGGGAACGGGGCCGAATACCCAGCAGGGAGCGGTGGGCGGTGCGGCCGTGGGCGCAATCGCCGGCGGGATCATCGGAAATAACTCGCGCGGCGGAAATGCCTTGGGCGGAGCGGTGATCGGCGGTGTGGTGGGCGCGATCGCCGGCGGCACGTTGGGCAACAGCATCGATAATCAGCGTGGAACGCTTTACCGTTCGGAGGCCGAGGCGACTTCCACCGTCGTGATGGAGGCGCCGCCACCGCTTCCGCCGCCGCAGGTCGAGGTGGTCACGGTCCGACCTTCGGCGATGGCACTCTGGATTGAGGGCTGCTGGGTTTTCGATGGGTATCGCTATGCTTGGATGCCGGGATACTGGGCTGTCCCGCCGCCGCACTGCCGCCATTATGTCCATCCGCATTGGGCGCGCCACGGCGGAGGCTATGTTTACGTGCGCGGTTACTGGCACTGAAGAACGGAACAAGCCGCGGGTCCCGTCGCCTGTTCGCTCAGGCGGTCTTCAGGCAGCAGTGCTTGTATTTTTTGCCGCTGCCGCAGGAGCACGGATCGTTGCGACCGATTTTGGGATGCGCCGACTTGATCGGAGCCGGGCCGTGGCGAACGGCGCGATTGTAGAGCCAGTGACCGTTCACCCGGAAAAATTCCGATTTCTCGTGAATGACGTGTTCCGCGCCCTCTTCCTGAAAATAAGCGGAAAAGTCCACGTAGGACATGTCAGGTTTCACATTGGCTTCGTGGGCATGGACGACCAGACGCGTCCATTGCATCGGCGAAGCATCCGGAGCCTCTTCCACATAGGGCAGCTTCGAGGTGGGCAGATGGGTGCGGTGCAGGTAGGCGTAATCGTGGATGACGTGCGCGGTGAAACGCGAACGCATGAGCGCTTCCGCGGTCGCGGCCGGCTGCCGGCCGGAAATCACCGGTTCGCAGCAAACGTCAAAAACCTGGCCGGAGCCGCAAGGGCAGGGTTGTCCGCGCAGGGAAGGTTGGGCTGTGGTCGTCATGAACCGCATGACCTAGCGGAGCGGCGGAACCGGACGCGAGCACGAAGGCCGGGCATTCCTTGTAAATTGCGGCCGGCCGATGGACAGGCGCACAGGTTTGGTTAAAGTAATGCCATGCCCCAACGTCATGTCCTCACCACGCTTGGGAATCTGCCGCCGGGCACGGCCAAGGCCTTCGATGTCGGTGGAAAACGCATCGCCTGCTTCAACGCCGGGGGTCGCATTTTCGCGATCGACGACGCTTGCCCGCACGACGGCGCGCCCCTGTCCGAAGGTTCCTTGGCCGGCACCACGCTCACCTGTCCGTGGCACGAGGCGGAGTTTGACGTGACCTGCGGTAAGGTGCTCTGTCCGCCTGCCGTCGAAGACGTCAAAGCCTATCCCGTCTTTGTCACGGGTGATTCCATCGAGGTGGAATTCTAACCAGATGCCTTCATGGTTTTTCCCTGCATCGTTCAATCCTCAACCCACTCCTGTCATGACCATCCCTGAAGACCTCCCCATCCTTTACGTCAAATCCGGCTGCCCGTGGTGCCTCGAAGTGACGGCGTTTCTGAGTGAAAACGGCATCGGCTATCGCGAAAAAAACGTCACGAACAATCCTGCGGCGATGACCGAGATGCAGCGCAAGTCCGGCCAGTCCAAGGCTCCCGTGCTCGACTGGCATGGCGAAATCCTCGCCGACTTCGGCGTGGATGAGCTGGTGCCGTTTCTCCACCAACACAGCGTGGAGCTGGAAGACAGCTGAACCGGGCCGTACGGACGGCTTGTCCTGACTGCCGCCGCCATTCAAGCTGGCGGGCTCATGTCGTCGCGGTTCGCGGTTCTCCTTTATTACAAATACGTCCTCTTGGAGGACCCGGAGGCGTTTGTGCGCGAACATCGGGCGTTCTGCGCCGCGCACGGTGTTCAGGGGCGGATTCTGGTGGCCAAGGAAGGGATCAACGGGACCGTGGCGGGCGGGGCGGAGGCGATAGCGAACTATCAGGCCGAACTCCGCCGCCGGCCCGAATTTTCGGATCTCGTTTTCAAGGTCAGTTTCGCCGACGCGCCGCCGTTTCACCGGCTCGAAATCAAGGTCAGAAAAGAGATCGTCACCCTCGGCGCGGGCGAGGCGCTCGATCCGGTGGGCGGCACCGCGCCCCACCTTTCGCCCGACGAATGGAAGCGCATGATCGAGGAGGAGGACGTCGTGCTGTTCGACGTGCGCAACCGCTATGAATCGGAGGTCGGCCGCTTCAAGGGCGCGATCACCCCGGCCATCGAGAATTTTCGCGAGCTGCCCCAGGTTCTGCTGCAGTATTCGGAGTTCAAAGACAAGACCGTGCTGATGTACTGCACGGGCGGCATCCGTTGCGAAAAGGCCTCCGCGCTTTTCCGGCAGGCGGGCTTTCAACGCGTGTTTCAGCTCGAGGGCGGCATCGTGAGCTATGGCGAGCGCCACGGCGACGCGCATTGGGAGGGCGATTGCTTCGTCTTCGACGAGCGCATGATGATCCCGGTGGGCGGTTCGGCCGCGAGACCGCCCGCAGGTCGCTGCGCCCACACCGGCGTGCCGACGCGCAACGTGATTAACTGCCTCCACGATCCGTGTCACCGCATCCTGCTGGTCGCGTCCGAGGCGATCGCCGCCGATCCCGACAACCGTCTTTGTCCCGAATGCCGGCGCGCGGGGCTCACCGCTCGGACGGCGGATTATTTGGGAAGTCCGGCGCGGGCGGGCGCGCGGTAAGACTGACGCCGGGCGGCACGGGTTCGCGCGACAACGATCAACGGGTATTTCACGCCTCCGTGATAGAGGGCGAGCATCGTGGCCACGCCGAGGCCGGCGTAGACCAGCCCTTCGGCCGTGGTGGGCACGGCAGGGCGGTAAATGTCCCACGTGGCG
>Ga0136846_1221017_pt1 | contig 13221 bp, 13 predicted proteins | sample HopSoiMetagenom2_FD_96841 | JGI IMG/M metagenome (GOLD analysis project Ga0136846, IMG submission 96841) | Grasslands soil microbial communities from Hopland, California, USA - 2 Assembly 2016 (version 4) | ecosystem: Environmental > Terrestrial > Soil > Grasslands | place: USA: Hopland... | reverse complement strand
TGCCCCCAATCGAGCCGGCGTCGTAGCTGAAGGAGCCCGAGTAGTTGATCACCTGGTCGAGCTGCCAGGAGTCCCCCGCGTTGAGGGGGAAGTCGTGCTGGTGCCAGGTAGGAGTCGGGTCGAGGGTGAGGTCGACGTCGGCGGTCACACCGATCGCGCAGAACGGCCCGGCGCAGCCGGTGATGTGCTGGATCTGCCGCTCCTGCAGGAGCGCGAGGTCCGAGCGGCGCACGTAGCGGGTGCCGCTGACCGAGCCGCCCTTGATGGTCAGGCCCTGCCCGCTCGCCGAGCCCGAGCCGCCGGTCACGTTGCCGCTGAGCGAGAGCTCGTACGCCGGCTGGCCGTGGAACGTGGTCGTGCCCACCACCGTCGCGGTGAGGTTCTCGTTGACCGTCGCGGAGGCGTCGGGCGAGCTGTAGCGGAAGGTCGTCGCGTAGGTCCACTTCCAGCCGGACTGCCAGACGACCGCGTCGGTGCCGGGCGCCTGGGTGGCCTGCGCGGGGCCGGCGACCCCTGCGGTCACGAGCCCGCCGACGCAGAGCGCGAGCACCGTGGCGAGGGTCAGGCGTCGCGGTGGCCCGGGGTGCCGCCGGCCCTTCCGCTCCACCACGTGTCGAGGCGTCGTCCCAGAACCGAGCATGCGCATGTGCCGTACCCCTTGGTGAGTTTCTCCCGAGATCGCTGCCGTGTCGTGCGGGTGCGACCGGTGTTCTAGCGCCTGCCCGCGGCCGCCGAACAGCGGATTGACGAACTTCGGCATATGCCCGAGTTGGGCCCGCTCGTCCCCGAATGGGTGATCGATGCCCGGTCCCGAACCGGACATTGCCGGAGAAACGGGGAGCGCCGGTTACCGAAAGTCTGACCGTTCGGGTGGACCACTTTTAGACCACTGCAGCCCCACCCGTAACCAAGCCGGGCGATGTTCGTCGGGGGCCGAGCAGCGACCGGGCAGGGACTCGGAAGCTCTCCGAGAAATATTGATTTGGCGGGAATGCACTCCGGCCCTACTCTGTTGATGGAACGAAACCGTTTCGTTTCATCCGATCACGAAGGGCGGTGCCAGACTCGATGACGACCAAGATCGCGCAGCAGGCGCACCGACCCCGGGTCGAGGGCGAGCGTGAGGACGAGATCCTCGACGCCACGGTCAAGCTCCTCATGGAGCTCGGCTACGACAAGCTGACGATGGACGCGGTGGCGAAGGAAGCACGCGCCAGCAAGGCCACCCTCTATCGCCGGTGGGAGACCAAGGCCAGCCTCGTCGTCGAGGCACTGGCCCGCGCGAAGGCGTCTCCGCACCCGGTCGAGCACGACACCGGGAGCCTGCGCACCGACCTCCTCGAGACCTTCTGCGGCCACCAGGGCATGACCGGCAACGCCACCGACGTCATGGGTGCCGTGCTCACCGCGCTCAGCACCGACGCCGAGTTCGCCGAGGAGTTCCGCGAGAAGTTCATCGCCCCCAAGGTCGCGCTGAGCAACGCGATCTACGAGCGCGCGCAGGCCCGCGGCGAGATCGCGGCGGACCTCGACATCGAGGTGATCGCCCCGGCACTCGCCGGCATCCTCCTGCACCGCGCGTTCATCCTCGGCATCCCTCCCGACGACGCAACCATCGAGCGCGTCGTCGACCACGTGATCCTCCCCGCCGTACGCCACCCCTCGTGCGGCGAGCAAGAGCAGGGCAACCACCCGTTGAAGCAGCACACGACAAGGAAGACGACATGACTGACACGACAACCGTCGTCGGAGACTCCACCGAGGCTTCCGGCGGCCACAAGCACCTCGGCTGGGCGCTGGTGCTCATCTGCGTCGCCCAGCTGATGGTGGTGCTGGACAGCACCATCGCCAACATCGCACTCCCCTTCATCCAGCACGACCTCGACGTCTCGCAGGCCAACCTGCAGTGGGTTGTCACCGGCTACGCGCTGGCCTTCGGTGGACTGCTCCTGCTCGGCGGGCGCCTCGGTGACCTCTACGGTCGCCGGCTGATCTTCATGACCGGCGTGACCCTGTTCGCGATCGCCTCCGGGCTCGGCGGGCTCGCGCAGAACGAGGTCATGCTGCTCGCCTCCCGAGGCCTGCAGGGCCTCGGCGCCGCACTGGCCGCCCCCACCGCGCTCGCGCTGATCGCCACCAACTTCCCGGCCGGGCAGGCGCGCAACCGCGCGTTCTCCGTGTACGCCGCGATGTCGGGTGTCGGTGCCGCCGTCGGCCTGGTCCTCGGCGGCTGGCTGACCGGCCTGCACCCGCACATCCTCGGCACCGACGTCAGCGGCTGGCGGCTGACCTTCCTCATCAACGTGCCGATCGGGCTCATCGCAGCGTGGGCCGCCCCCAAGGTGCTCGCCGAGTCGGAGACGCACCCGGGCGAGCTCGACCTGCCCGGCGCCGTCAGCGGCACCCTCGGCCTGGTCTCGCTGGTCTACGGCATCTCGCGTGCCGGTGACCAGCGCTACGGCTGGAACGACGGCCTGACCATCGCCTTCATGGTCGTCGGGCTCGCGTTGCTCGCCCTGTTCATCGTGATCGAGCGACGCGTGCAACACCCGCTGCTGCCGCTGCGGATCCTGACCAACAAGACGCGGGCCACCGCGTTCGTCGCGATGATGATCGTGCCGGCCGCGATGTTCTCGATGTTCTACTTCCTCTCGCAGTTCGTGCAGAACGTCATGGGCTACAGCCCGCTGCACACCGGCTTCGCGTTCCTGCCGTTCAGCTTCGGCATCGTGGCCGGCACCGGCACCGCTCTCGCCGGCGTCGCGCTGCTGATGTTCTCGCGACTCAGCATCGACGACTCGCCCAGGGCGATCCTGCAGGCGGCCGGCAACGGTGGCCACCTCGGTGGCTCGGTGAACTACTGGACCGACCTGTTCCCGTTCATCGTCATGATGGCCACCGGCATGGGCCTGACCTTCGTGCCGATGACCCTGGCGGCCGTGCACCGCGTCGACCACCGCGACTCCGGTGTGGGCTCAGGCGTGCTGAACACCATGCAGCAGGTCGGTGGCGCGCTCGGACTCGCGACGCTCTCGACGGTGGCCGTGTCGACGATCAACGACAAGGTCGCCTCGCTGATGGGCGCGCTCGGCAGTGCCGGCCACGACCCGGCGGTCGCCGCGGTCGTCGGCAAGCAGGCCGCGTTCACCGCGGGTGGCACGAACGCGTTCCTCACCGGCGCCTTCATGATCTGGGCCGCGAGCCTGATCGTGTGGATCTTCCTCGACGTCAAGCACGAGGAGATGGCCACCGACGAGCTGCCCGAGGGAGTCGTCGTCGCCTGACCCGGGGACGGCCCCTCCCGAGGGCAACCAGCTAGAGCCGTGAGGCGCTGGCCCTGACAAGGGCCAGCGCCTCTCGTGCGTACGACGGCGTCGCGCCGGCGAGCCCGCAGCTGGGTGTCAGCACCAGCCGGCCGGCGACCTCGTCGGGATCGAACCCGAGCATGTCGAGCAGGCGCAGCACCCTCTCGACGACCTGCTTCTCGGTTGGCCGCGGCGCGGGGTCGGTCGACGGCACCACTCCGAGGAACACCCGGTCCCCCGCTTCGAGTGCAGCACCGAGCTCGTCGTACCCGGCGGCTTCGAGCACCGCCAGGTCCGTCGACACCCCGCGCGCACCGGCGCCGCGCAGCAACCCGATAGGCGCGTCAGCGGCACAACAGTGCGCGACGGGAGTCGCTCCGCTCTCGGTGACGGCCGCGAAGACCCATTCCAGTGCGTCGGACGCCTTCGGCTTGTCGACCGAGCGGTGGCGCCCGAAGCCTGAAGCGGTCGGCACGCGGGCGGCCAGCACGGCCGGCAGCGAGGGCTCGTCGACCTGCACGAGGAGCGAGACCCCGGGCAAGCGACGACGCACGTCGGCGACGTGGGTGCGGACACCCTCGGCGAGCGCCTGAGCCAGCTCGCGCCGTGCGCCGTGGTCGGCCAGGATCCGGTCGCCACGAGGACGCTCGACCGTCGCCGCCAGCGTCCACGGGCCGGCGACCTGGACCTTGAGCTCTCCTCCTTCGGAGAACAGCCCGGCCTGCTGCGCGTGCTCCTCGAGCGCGTCCAGGTCCTGTGCCAGCAGCGACCGCGCGCGGCGGTGGTCGACGCCGGGCGCATCGGTGAGCCGCCAGCCCGCTGGCTGCAGGTCGAAGCCGAGGTCAGCGACCAGCGCCAACGAGCGGCCCGTCATCCCCGCGATCGCACCGCGTCTGGGCAGCTCCGGCAGGTGCGGGACGTCGGGGAGCTCGCCGAGGACGACACGCACGGCCTCGCCGATGTCCTCCCCGGGCATCGAGCCGACGCCGGTCGCGACCGCTCGTCGGGTGCTGCTCTCGTCGGTCACACCCGGACCCTAGCCTCAACGCGTCGGCGAGCTCCGGCGGCGTACGACGATCGCGGCCAGGACGACGACTGCGGTCTCGGTGACGACGGAGAGCACGCCCAGCGGCTCGAACCAGTTGCCGACGTCGTCGGCGAGCTGCGGGAAGGCGAACAGTCGGGTGGCGACGTACCCGATGACGGCGGCGCCGCAGACCGGCATCGCCGCGAGATAGCCCCAGGTCGCATCGGCGAGAGCGATGGTCGCCCCGATCGCGAGGCAAGCGGCGGTGAGCAGGATGAAGAGGACGCCCATGTACGGCGCCTCGTCGAGGTGCGGAGCAATGACGGGGACGTGCGCAGCGGCGGCGGCGGTGATCGCCGTCACCAGCAGCCACCGCACGGGCGTGTCCTGCCTGGTAGTGGTGCTCGCTGTTGCGGACATGACGTCCACCTGACTTCCTGTGAGTGACGAAGGTGCGCGGACCGGTCCTGCCCCGGCGGGTGCCGGGGCAGGACCGGGATCGGCCGAGGTTCAGCCGAGCTTCTTGTTGTCCGCGATGCCACCGGCCAGGGTCTTGGCGGTCATCGGCATGTGGTCGGCGGCCATCTCGAGGTCGGCGAACACCATCCCGTCGCCGGCGACGAGCGAGTCGATCGTGGTCAGCACCGTCTGCACGTGCGGGACGAGCTCCTTGGCGACCGCGCCGGACGGCAGCTGCGGGACCACCGAGTGGATCAGCTCGCCGAACGAGGTGCGGTAGCCGTCCAGGTCGGACCTGGCCTTGTCGACCATGCCCTGGTCCTTCGTCGCCTTGCCGAGCGTGTAGCTGACGAAGAACCCGATGTGCTGGCGCCACGATTCGAGGAACGGCTTCTCCGCGTCGGGGTACGCCGATCCGACGGCCTTCGACAGTGCGACCGAGTTGCTGTCCAGCGCGGCCACCGCAGCCTTCACCGACGGGTCGTTCAGGTCTCCGCCCATGCTGACGGCCTGTGCCAGCGCGATGCCGGCGAGGTCGACGTGGGAGTCCAGCAGGTAGGTGAGCCCGGACCGCAGACCGGACGCCGGCGAGTCCGGGTCACCGTCGAGCTTGGCGTTCTTGTCGATGCCGCCAGCGAGGGTGTCCGCGGTCATCGGCATGTGGTCCGCCGCCGTGACCAGCTTGGCGAAGGCGTTGCCGTCGCCGGCGACGAGCGAGTCGATGTACGCCTCGAGGCTCGCCACGTGCGGCACGAGCTCCTTGGCGACCGCGTCGGCCGGGAGCTCCGGCACCACGGAGTGGATCAGCTCGCCGAACGACGTCCGGTAGCCGTCGAGGTCGGACTTGGCCTTGGCGACCTTGGCCTCGTCCTTCGTGGCCTTGCCGAGGGTGTAGTCGACGAAGAACCCGATGTGCTGGCGCCAGGACTCGAGGAAGGGCTTCTCCGCGTCGGGGTACGCCGCGCCGACGGCCTTCGACAGTGCGACCGAGTTGTCGTCCAGCGCGGTCACGGCGGCGGTGACGGTCGGGTCCTTGAGGTCGCCGCCCTTGTCGACGGCGGTCTTCAGGGCGATGCCGGCCAGGTACACGTGCTGGGTCAACAGATGCGTGAGGCCGGCGCGCAGCTCGGCGGCCGGTGTGGCTGTCGCGGCGGCGCCGCTGACCGCGTTGGAGGCGGACTGGGACGCCGCCTTGGGCGCGGCGCCATCGTCGGACGAGCCGCACGCGGCGAGCGAGACGGTCATGAGGGTCGCGACTGCAGCAGCAGCGAGCCTGGTCTTTCCGGTGGAGGTGAGCATCGTGATCTCCTTGGGTGTCGGGAGGGGCGGGTCGAACGAAATCTCGGGAGGGCTACGGCGTGACGTCGATCTCGCCGGACATGCCCTTGTGGATCGAGCAGTAGTAGACGTACCTCCCCGGCTTGTCGAAGGTGAACGAGACGTCCTTGCCCTTCCGGAGCGGCAGGTCGACGACGCCGTCCGGGTGCTCGGAGGTCCGGAGCCCGTTGGAGCCGAGGCTGAACGTGCCGGTCGTGACGGTGTGGCCGATGGAGTCGCTGTCGGACCAGGTCACGGTCGTGCCGGCCTTGACGGTCAGCTTCTTCGGCCCGAAGGAGAGCAGCTTGGTGACCACGGTCGTCGCCTTGTCGTGGGCTGCCGCGCGGCTGCTGGCCGGCGTACCGGAGGAGCCGCAGGCGGACAGCGCAGCGGCTGCGATCGACGTGCCGGCGAGGGCGACGAGACGGCGGTGGGTGGTGTTCATGCACCTCGTTCGGAGCTGCGCGCCGGCTGGATTGGTCACCGGGTCCAGCCCACGGTCTGGAACCACCACAGCGCGCTCAGCCACCAGGCGCCCACGAACGTCGCGAAGAGCAGACCGCCGAGCACAGGGACCACAGCGTGCGGGAGCCGCGGAACGCGCAATGCACACAGCTTTGCGACGAACGCGCCGTAGAAGGCGCAGCCGAGGACCGAGTGCACCGCCGTGCGGGGCGTGGAGGTGTCGAACCCGAAGGCGTAGATGCAGTACCACGCGATCGGCAGCGTGAGCGCGATCGCCACCACTCCGCTGGTCCGGTGGATCCGGTGCACCCCGTTGGAGGCGGGGCCGAGCCACGGCACCCGGCCGTAGATCCAGAGCGCCGTGAAGAGCTGGAGGAGGACGAGCAACAGCACCAGGCTCGCCAGCCACGCCTTGAAGGTCTGCATCGAGGTGAAGCCGAACGTCGGCAGGCTCCGAGGCTGACCGACGGTCGCACCCAGCGCACCGAGGGTCACCGAGACGGCGGTGCCGAGGAGGACCACGCCGAGCAGGACGGGCGCCGCTGCTCGTGGTGCGGCGGCTGTGACTTCACGTGCGTGCGACATCGGATCACCATCGGCTCTGGATCGGGGTTGACCCCTGGTTCGTCGCGGACACCGATCCGGATGGCGGAAGAGTCCTGATCTGCGTCCAATCCGACCGAGTGCCGGCGCCGAATCACCTCCCGAGACAGATTCGACGTCGGCGAACGACTGCCGGCAGCCACGGAGGAGACGAGGATGAGCCCGTGTCGCACCTGAGCCCGGTTTCCTCCGGCGAGAGCCTCCCGGACGACCCCGGCACGTCGCTGGGGGCATTGCTGCGCCGCTGTGCCACGGGTGACGAGGAGTGCTTCGCCGAGCTCTACGACCTCACGTCGAGGCGCGTGCACGGACTGGTGCTCCGCGTCGTCCGGGACCCCGCCCAGGCGGAGGAGGTCACCCAGGAGGTGTACCTCCAGGTCTGGCGCACGGCTTCCCGGTACGACGAGTCGAAGGGCAGCGCCCTGGCGTGGCTGATGACGCTGGCCCACCGCCGGGCGGTCGACCGGGTCCGGTCCGCGGAGGCCGCGTCGCGACATGACACGACGTACCACCAGGGCGCGCACGCCGTGCCGCACGACACAACGGCCGAGGGCGCCGAGAGCTCGATCGAGGCACGCCGGGTGCGCAACGCACTCGCCGAGCTCACCAAGGTCCAGCGCGAGGCGCTGGAGCTCGCCTACTTCGGCGGCTACACGCACACCGAGGTGGCCACGATGCTCGACCTTCCGGTCGGCACCGCCAAGACCCGTATCCGTGATGGACTGATCCGGCTGCGCGACGCGATGGGAGTGGGGCAATGAGCTCCGGTAACGCCTACGAGATCCACGCTCTCTCGGGCGCCTACGCCGTCGACGCGCTCGACGCTGATGAGAAGGTGCTCTTCGAGCAGCACCTGGCTGCATGTCCCGCCTGCCAGGCAGAGGTGGCCGGCCTGCGGGAGGCGACCGCGTCGCTGGCCCAGTCGGTCGAGGCGGACCCGCCGCCGACGCTGCGCGACCGCGTGCTCGCCGACATCAGGACCGTGCGTCCGTTGCCGCCCGAGGTCGAGTCCGAGCGCCCGACGAAGGTCCGCGCCCTGCCGGTGCGCCGGCGGCTGACCGCCTTCGCCGTCGCCGCCGCACTCCTCGGCGTCGCCGGGGTCGGCACGGTCGTCTGGCACGAGAACTCGACCTCCGACCAGGGCCGAACCAGCGCGGCCGACCGGATCCTGCGGGCGAGCGATGCGAAGCGGGTCAGCCTGGCTCTCGACGGTGGCGGAAGCGCCAGCGTCGTCCGCTCGGTCTCGGCGGGCAGGGCGGTGCTGATCACCAGGGGCATGCCGTCCGCTCCCACCGACAAGGTCTACGAGCTGTGGCTCCAGACGCCGGCGGGCACGATGGTGCCGGCCGGTCTGATGAGTGGCGGCAGCAGGACGGTCGTGCTCGACGGCGACGCGACCAACGCCACAGCCGCCGGCATCACGGTCGAGCCGAAGGGCGGCTCGGAGTCGCCGACGACGGCGCCGATCGCGCTCTTCGACTTCGAGCGGGCGACCTAGGTCTGCCATGGGCACCCCACGAATCCGCCGCGTCGGCATCATCGGCAGCGGCGTGGCAGGGCTGACCTCGGCCCACGTCATCGCGGCGTCGGCGGAGATCACCCTCTTCGAGGCCGACGACCGGCTCGGCGGCCACGCCGACACCTGCCTGGTGCCGACGCCGGACGGCCCCCTCCCCGTGGACACGGGCTTCATCGTGCACAACGAGCGGACCTACCCGACGCTGACCCGCCTCTTCCGCGAGCTCGGTGTGCGGACACAGGCCTCCGACATGTCGATGTCGGTGCGCTCCGACGGAGCCGGCCTCGAGTACGCCGGGTCGAAGGGTCTCGCCGGCCTGTTCCCGTCGTGGCGCAACGCCGCGCGACCGGCGTACCTGCGGATGCTGCTGGAGGTGCCACGGTTCCACCGGCTCGCCCGGCGGCTCCTGCGCGACGAATCCCACGACGACCGCACTCTTGCTGCGTTCCTCGACGACGGCCGGTTCTCGCCGTTCTTCCGCCGGCACTTCATGGCGCCGCTCGTCGCGGCGGTGTGGTCGTGCGACCCGGTACTGGCCCTGGACTACCCGGCGCGCTACCTGTTCGAGTTCCTCGACCACCACGGCATGCTCGCGATCCTCGGCTCGCCGCAGTGGCGCACCGTCACCGGCGGGTCGCGGGAGTACGTCCGCAAGGTGGCCGTCGAGCTCAGCCGTCGCGGCGCGACGGTGCTGCTCGACACGAAGGTGACCTCGGTGCTGGAGACGGGGGACGGCATCGAGGTCACCGACGGCAACGGCGTGGTGCGGCTCTTCGACGCCGTCGTGGTCGCGGTGCACCCCGGCCAGGCGCTCGCCCTGCTGGCGGAACCCACGCCGGTGCAGACCGAGGCGCTGGCGGCCATGCCGTACTCGCAGAACGTCGCACAGCTGCACACGGACACCTCGCTGCTGCCGCGCCGCACTCGCGCACGTGCCTCGTGGAACCACCTCGAGCGCCCCGGCCACGCCGGTGTCACGGTCACCTACGACCTGACTCGGCTGATGGACCTGGACTGCGCCGACGGCACGCGCTACCTCGTCACCCTCGGAGCGTCGGACCTGGTCGACCCGGCCACCGTGATCTCCACCCGGCACTACGAGCATCCGATCTACACTCCGGCGTCCGTCGCCGCGCAGCGCCGGCTGCCGGACATCGACACCGACCGGATCGTGTTCGCCGGGGCGTGGCACGGGTGGGGGTTCCACGAGGACGGGGCTCGCTCGGGCGTCGCCGCGGCCGAGCGCCTCGGCTTCATCTGGAGCCGACCCGCCGCACACCTCACGGTTCCGCGCATCTACCGCAGCACCGTGACCCACACGCGCCGGTCGCCGCTGAAGCACCGCTTCCGGAACGCCACCCATCTGTGGCTCGTCGACCTCGACGATCTCCCCGACGTCGGTCGTCTCGCCGCCCTGCTCGGATCCTTCGAAGCGCGTGACCACCTCGGCGACCCGAGCGGGACCATCCGCGAGAACGTCGAGGCGTTGCTGGCTGGCGAGGGCATCCGGGTCGCGGGCGGCCGGATCCTCATGGCCGCGAACGCCCGCGCCCTCGGCTACTGCTTCAACCCGATCAGCGTCTTCTGGTGCTTCGACGCCGCCGGCCATCACGCGGCGACGGTCGTCGAGGTGCACAACACGTACGGCGACCGGCATGCCTATGTGGTGCACCCGGATGCAACCGGCCGCGCACTCGTAGGGAAGCAGATGTACGTCTCTCCTTTCCACGGCACCGACGGCCACTACGAGCTCGTGGTGCCGGTGCCGACCGACCGGTTGCAGATCTCCGTCCGGCTCGTCACCACCGATGGCGCCGTGTTCGACGCCTCGCTCAACGGCCGCGTCGCCGACGTGCACCCTGTGCGCGCTGCCCCGGCCGCGCTGTTGGGCACAGTCCGCATCCGAGCGCACGGCCTCTGGCTCTGGACGAGACGGCTTCCCGTCCGGCCTCGACCGGCCCATCACCAGGAAGGTGTCCGATGACGATCGTCTCCACTCCCGCCACGCCTGGCCTCGACCTCGTCCGCTGGCCGGCGCTGGCGTCGTACCCACGAGGTCCGAGGGCGCGTCTCGCCGCGGCCGTCGCGCGGCAGGTGTTCGTCCAGGCGACCCACCGCCTGGGCCTCACGGTCTCCTACGACGGCGAGCTCGTCGCCGGCCGTCGCGCCGACCTCGTGCTCCACCGGCCCGAGGAGTTCTTCAGCCGGATCGGCGGTCACGGGTTGATCGGCTTCGGAGAGTCCTACATGTCCGGTGCGTGGGACGCTCCGGACCTGGCCGGCACCCTGACCGTCCTGTGCTCGCAGATCAACGACCTCCTGCCACGGTGGATGCAGCGGCTGCGAGCGGCGTACGTCGCCCGGCCGCCGCGGTCGCAGCGCAGCACGACGCAGAACAGCAGGAAGAACATCGCCCACCACTACGACCTGTCGAACGACCTGTTCGCCACGTTCCTCGACCCCACGCTGAGCTACTCCTCGGCGATGTTCGGGACCGACGAGATCACCGGGGCCGATCACAGCCGGCTGCTGCCACCGGCGCCCGGCGCCGACCTTGCCGCGGCACAGGCACGCAAGATCGAGCGGATCCTCGATGCCGCCGGCGTCCGGGCCGGCACTCGGCTGCTCGAGATCGGCACCGGCTGGGGCGAGCTCGCGATCCGCGCGGCCCGCCGCGGTGCCACGGTGTGCTCGGTCACGCTGTCCCGGGAGCAGCAGGCGCTGGCCGTCGAGCGGATCGCCGCGGCAGGCCTGTCCGACAGCGTGACGGTCGAGCTGCTCGACTACCGCGAGGTGACCGGCAGCTACGACGCCGTCGTCTCCGTGGAGATGGTCGAGGCCGTCGGTCACCAGTACTGGGCGACGTACTTCCAGACCATCGACCGACTGCTCGCGCCGGACGGCACGGTCGCCATCCAGACGATCACGATGCCGCACGAGCAGATGCTCGCGACGCGCAGCACCTGGACGTGGATCAACAAGTACATCTTCCCCGGGGGCTTCCTTCCGTCGGTGACCGCGATCGACGAGGTGACCCGGGCGCACACCTCCCTGCGGCTGACCGGGCGCACTGCCTTCGGTGCGCACTACGCCGAGACCCTGCGCCGGTGGGACGAGGCGTTCCTCGCGGCGCGCGAGGGAGTGCTGGGGCTCGGCTTCGACGAGACGTTCGTGCGGCTGTGGCACTTCTACCTCGCCTACTCCCGCGCGGGGTTCGCGTCGGGCTACCTTGACGTGCAGCAGCTCACCTTCACGCGGGAGGCTCCGTGACCGACTTCCTGCTGGTCAGCGGAGCCGCGGCCGGGGTGTGCGTCGTCGCGATGCTCCTCACGGCGTACGCCGCGCGGCGTGCCGGCCGGGTCTCGGTCGTCGACGTCACGTGGGGCCTGGCGCTCGCGGCCGTCGCGCTGACCTGTGCCGTCGTCGGCGACGGCGACACACTGCGTCGTTGGCTGCTGGTGGGCCTGGTCACGGTGTGGGGCGTGCGGCTGTCCTGGCACATCTGGCGCCGCAACACGGGCCACGGGGAGGACCCTCGCTACACCGAGCTGCTCGGCTCGAAGCGGGGTGGACCGCTGATGCGCGTGTGGATCCCGCAGGGTGGCGCGATCTGGTTCGTCTCCTTGCCCGTGCAGGTCTCGGCTGTCGCCGGCGGCGGCGTGGACCTGGTCGTCTGGATCGGCGTCGTCGTCTGGCTGGTGGGCGTGACCTTCGAGTCCGTCGGCGACGCCCAGCTGGCGGCGTACAAGAGAGATCCCGACCGCGGCCCGGTGATGGACCGCGGCCTGTGGCGCTACACCCGCCACCCGAACTACTTCGGCGATGCGTGCGTCTGGTGGGGCCTCTGGCTGGTCGCGGCCTCCGCGTGGCCCGGTGCGCTCACCGTGCCGTCGTCGATGGTGATGACCTACTTCCTGGTCTTCGCCACCGGCGCGCGCCTGCTGGAGGAGACGATGATGGAGCGTCCCGGCTATCCGGAGTACGCCGCTCGCACGTCGATGTTCATCCCCCTGCCGCCGAAGAACCGAGGCTGAGCACGATGGGTCGGTCGCAGCACTCTCCGCATCGCCGTGTCGGGTGGTCGGTCGTGGTCGGCGTCGCGCTGGTTGTCGTCGCCGGGTGTGGTGGGGCCGACCGGCCGGGTCCAGGCCCGCGCGTGCCATCGAGCGCCGCCGCCGGCGATACCGCCGTCATCGACTGCCAAGGCCGTGTCGACCACCTGATCGAGGCCGACATCATCCCGAGATCCGACCGCGACTACGCCATCGGCATGTGCGTGGACAACCCGAAGCGGCGTTGACGTGCCGGCGAAACTCGCTGGGCCGCGCCACAGCCGCGTTGATAGCGTGCGGCCACCGTGTGGCCGCGAGGAGGTGAGACCCATGAGCGTTGTGCGTAGGTGGGTGCTCCCCCTCCCGTCACGGCGCGGCGACTGACGTAGTCGCCGCCGGGAGTGCCTGACGGCTCGGCCCTCCCGAAAGGCGACAACCATGGATTCTCTTCGTTTCACCAGCGACACCTCCTCG
>Ga0136846_1241918_pt1 | contig 13222 bp, 12 predicted proteins | sample HopSoiMetagenom2_FD_96841 | JGI IMG/M metagenome (GOLD analysis project Ga0136846, IMG submission 96841) | Grasslands soil microbial communities from Hopland, California, USA - 2 Assembly 2016 (version 4) | ecosystem: Environmental > Terrestrial > Soil > Grasslands | place: USA: Hopland... | reverse complement strand
TCCATGGCCACGGCGGCGAGCCGGGCCTGCGCGCCGTCGTGCAGGTCGCGCTCGAGCCGCTCGAGGTCGGAGGCGGCGGCGTCGACCGCACCCGCGCGCGTCGTCGCCAGGCGCTTCACGCGCGCCTCGAGCGCGGCGCGGCCGGGACCGAGCAGCGGCTTGCCGAGCGCCGCGGACGCCGCCGCGCTGCCGCGCACGAGCGCCGCGGCGACCGGCAGGGCGACGAGCCCGAGGAGCGAGGCGAGCGCCGCCGTCGGCCAGTCGTGGACGTGGAAGAGCCCCAGGTCCAGCGACCCCGGGTCGGCCGGGATCGACCACCACCAGGCCGGCATCGAGAGCAGCCCGAGCGCCGTGCCCCATGCGGTGACCGCGATCGTGAAGTCGGCGATCCCGATCCCCAGCAGCAGCAGGTGCCAGACGAGGTCCTTCCAGGTCTGCGGGTCGCCGACCGCGGCGCGCAGGCGGGCGAGCAAGCCGCCCTCCAGGGGGGCGTAGGCCTCCGCGACCGGCCGGCCGAGGACGAGCGCCGCGCGCCGGCGCTCGAGGCCGGCCATCCAGCGGCTGATGACGATCGTGGCGAGGATGACCGGCAGGCCGACCAGGGTGATCAGCAGGCCGAGCCCGAGCGCCCAGCCGGTGACCACGACCGTGAAGGTCAGGATCCCGGCCGGCAGGGCCAGCAGCAGGTAAGCGGTGTCGCAGCCCAGCCGTCGCGCCAGCGCCGCCGCCCGCGAGTGGGGCCGGCGATCGAGATCCGGACCGCCCGCGGTCGGCGTCGGCACGAGAGTCGAGGCTCCGGAGCTCATGTCGTCATGCTCGGCGGTCGGCGCGGCGCCCGCCAGGGGACTCGCCGGTGTCCGATCTTGCAGCCTCCGGGCCGCTCACGCCATGGGGCTGGCCCCACTGTCCGGGTGACGGTGACGCGGGGGCCGCCGCGGCGGCGGCTCACGCCGCGCCGCGGCGAGGTCGGTGGTCCGTCGTCGCGAGCGCGCAGCATCCGCCGGGCGCCGCAGGTGCGCACGTTGCCGGCGGGGCATTGCGCCCTCGCCCGCGGTTCTGGACGCGAGGTGGTCGCGCCGGCCGGCGGGCAGGTGGACGACGGCCGCCCGGGCGCGCGCGGTCGCGGCGGTGCCCGGCCTTCGCGAGCACACGCATGGCCGATCGTGCACCGCGTCAGACCGGCAGCGCGACGAAGCGCCCGTCCTGCTGGACCACCTCGTCGTCGGCCAGGATGCGCCCGCCCGCGCGCAGGTCGCAGATCAGGTCCCAGTGCAGGGCCGACCGGTTCCGGCCGCCGGTCTCCGGATACGAGCGGCCCAGGGCCATGTGCACCGTCCCGCCCAGCTTCTCGTCGAACAGGATCGTGCCGATCGCGCGGTCGATGCCGTAGTTCGTGCCGATGCCGAGCTCGCCGACGCGCCGCGCGCCGTCGTCGGTCGCCAGCGCACGGTCGAGGTAGTCCTGGCCGCGGCGGGCGCGCGCGGCGACGACCTCCCCCGAGCGCAGCTCGAGCTCGACGCCCTCGACGTCGATGCCCGCGGGCGCGGAGCGCACGGTGAAGCGGATGCGGCCGTCGACGCCGTCCTCGTGCGGACCGGTGAAGACCTCGCCGCTGGGCATGTTGCGCTTGCCGTCGGAGTTGACCCACGTGCGCCTGGTGACGCGAAAGCGAACGTCGGTCCCGTCGGCCTGCACGCGGATCTCGCGCGCGCGGGCCAGGCGCTCGATCAGGCGGTCCTGGAAGGCGGCGAGCTGGCGCCAGGCGAGCACGGGGTCGGGACGATCGAGGAACAGGGCGCGCTCGACGAACGCCGCGAAGTCCGGTTCGGACATCCCCGCCTGCGCGGCCAGGGCCGGCGTCGGCCACAGCGTCGAGCACCAGCGCTTGCGCATCGTCTGCTCGCGCACGGCGCGGCGCGCCCTCGCCACGCGGGTGATCAGCTCGGGATCGATGCCGACCAGCTCGCGCGTGTCGGCCGGCGCCTGGATCCCGAGCAGCGCGTCGGCCCTGCGGGCCTCGGGCAGTGCGAGGTCGTCGACGAGGTCCAGGTGGCGATCCTGCGCGTGCTGGTAGAAGCTGCGGGTCTGGCCGGGGACCTCGACGCGCAGCAACGGCCACGCGTCGCGCTGCAGGATCGCCCGCTGGACCTCGAGCAGCAGGGGCGCGGCCAGCGAGGTCGAGCGCACGAGCACGTGCTGGCCGGCGCCGACGTCGAGGCAGTACCCGGTCAGCAGGTCGGCGAAGGCGCCGGGCGCCGGGCGCGGCGGCGCGGCGCTCGCGCCGCTCACGGCGCCGGCAGCTCCGGGAAGTGCTCGGCCAGGTGCGCCCGCAGCGCGTCGCGCACGAAGCGCCGTTCGTCCTGCGAGGCCACGCGGAAGCGCAGCAGCAGCTCCTTCTGGCCCTCGGTTGGGACGTCGTTGACCACCCAGCGGACGGCGAGGCGCTCGAACAGCAGCTCGACGGCGCGCTGCCAGGCGTCCTCGCGCGCCGCGCCGGGCGGCCGGTCCTCGCCGGCCAGGGCGCGCCGGTAAGCCATCCGCGTCCCGGCGGTCAACGCGCCTCTCAGGGTCAGCACCGCCGACCCGTCGGGCGCCGGGTATTCGGTGGTCGGCGCGTCCGGGAGTGGCTCCGGCTGCGCTCCCTGGCGCGCCCGCGCGCGGCTGCGCTTGCCCATGGCTAGGTGGTAGCAGCCGCGTGCTCGAGCTGCTCGCGGACGTCGCCCTTGAGTGGCTCGCCGTGGCCGGGGAAGGCCGCGTAGGGCTCGAGCGCGGCGAGCTTGCGCACCGATGCGCGCGCCTGCTCCGTGTCGAGGTTGAACGCGTCGTCGGGGACGCGCGGCGGCCGCTTGCGCCCGGTCTGCGGATCGATCGTGTAGAAGCAGTCGCTCGTCAGCGCGACGCGGTCGGTCTCGCGCCACAGGGCGATCTGACCCGCCGCGTGGCCGGGGAGGTGCACGACCTGGAAGCCCGCCACCTCGTCGCCCTCCTCGAGCGTGCCCGCGACGGAGACCGGGCCGCCGTCCCAGGCGCGCAGCACGAGCGGCTGGACCAGCCGCACGTGCGGGCGCAGCTGGGCGGCGCGCGGACGGCCGAGCGGCCCCTCCGCGGTCGCGCGCTCGGCCGGGTGGCAGAGGACGGGCGCCGCCAGGAACGGCGCCGCCCCGCGGTGGTCGGGGTGCGCGTGCCCGAGCACCACGCGCGTCAGGCCGCCGAGTTGCGCGGCCGCGGTGGCGATGGCGGGCGCCATCGACCTGATGCCGGTGTCGAAGGCGAGCACGCCCTCGCCGTCGGTGCCCGCATCGGTGTCGCGCACGAGGTAGACGTTCATCGTCCGGCCGGGCAGGCCCCCGCGGATCAGCCAGACGCCGTCGGCCACCATCTCGGGGCGCGTCGCCCGCAGACGCCGCGCTAGCCGCGTGCGGCGGTTGACGAGCGCGCCGAGGCGGCGGTCGGCCTTCGAGCCCGGCTCGGGCACGAGGCCGAGCCGGCGCGCGACGCCGATCGCGTCGACGACGCCGTCGTTGGCGACGATCCGCCCGCCGCGGACCTTCAGGACGTCGATGCCCTCGACCTCCAGGCGGGTGCCGGTGGCCTCCAGGCCCTGGAGCGGCGCGCCGGCGAAGGTGCCGGTCACCCGATAGCGGTAGGCGGCGCGGTCGCCGTCGATGGTCTTCTCCACGACCTCGATCCGTGCGTCGGGAAGCGGGTCGAGGACGCCGCGCAGGAACGCGCGCACGCCATCGGGCGCGGTGGCGTCCGCGAGGCCGCGGACGTTGTCGCGCGCCCCGGGCGCCCACAGCGCGACCGCGGCGTCGACATCACGCGCAGCGATCGCGTCGTAGAAGGCGTCGGCGACGCGCCGCGTCTCGGCGGCATCGCTCGCCGCGCCGGCCTGCCCGACCGTGCTCTCGGCCATCGCGGGGACTCTATGCGTAAGGTCCGGGCGGCATGACCGACGGGGCCCGCAAGCGCGAGCTCGGCCGCGGCGAGCGCGTCCTGCCGGGCCTGTGGCGCCTGCGGCTGCCGCTGCCCTGGCCCGGCGTGCCGCACTGCAACGCCTGGGCGATCGCGGCCGGCGACGGGATCGTGCTCGTCGACACGGGCATGCACGAGCCGGGTTCCTTCGAGCACCTGCAGCGGGCGCTCGACATGGCCGGCCTGCGGGTCGAGTCCGTGCGCCTGGTCGTCTGCACGCACGCGCACGCCGACCACTACGGGCAGGCGGCCACCGTCGTGCAGCGTGCCGGCTGCGAGCTGTGGATGCATCCCGACCACGCCCACATGACGCAGACCGCCGCCGACCCGGACGCCGCGCTCGAGCGCCGCATCGAGGTCGCGCGGACCTCGGGCGTGCCGGCGGCCGCCCTGCAGGCCATCCGCGAGCGCCGGCGAGGCGAGGGCTTCGGGGTCGCCGGCGTGGTGACGCCACACCGCGATCTCGTCGACGGCGTGCAGGTGGACACCGACCTGGGCGCGTGGCAGGTCGTGGAGACGCCCGGCCACGCGCCCTCGCACGTCTCGCTCTGGCAGCCCGAGCGGCGCCTGCTGATCAGCGGCGACCACGTGCTGGGCCGGGTCTCGCTCTACTTCGACTACGGCTGGTCGCCCGACCCGGTCGGCGAGTTCCTGGCCTCGCTGGACCGCGTCGCAGCGCTCGACGCGCGGCTGGGGCTGGCCGGCCACGGTCGCACCTTCACCGACGTGCAGGGCCACGTCGTCGCCAGTCGCCGGATGGCCGACGAGCGGCTGGCGCGCGTGCGCGAGGTCGTCGTCAGGCACGGGGCGATCAGCGCCTTCGACGTCGTCGGGCACGTGTACGACGAACCGGTCACGGCCGGCACCGCGCACTGGTGGATCAGCGAGACGCTCGCCTACCTGCGCCACCTCGGCGCGCGCGGCGACCTCGCGCGCGACGACGGCCCGGACGGCGTCGAGCTGTGGCGGGGGACCGAGCGTCCGTAGCATTCCGGCCCATGCGCATCGACGAGCTGTTCGCCGGCACGGACCGCCCCGTCTTCTCCTTCGAGTTCTCCCCGCCCAGGACCCCCGAGGGCGAGCGGAACCTCTTCGAGGCGATCGCCGCGCTCGAGCCGCTGGAACCGGACTTCGTGTCGGTGACCTACGGCGCGGGCGGCTCCACGCGCGCCAAGACGATCGAGATCGTCCAGCGCATCCGCGAGGCGCACGGCATCGAGGCGATGGCGCACTTCACGTGCGTGGGCGCCACCGTCCAGCGGCTGCGCGAGACGCTCGACGCGATGCTGGCCATCGGCGTCGAGAACGTGCTCGCCCTGCGCGGCGACCCCCCCGGCGGGCAGGAGGAGTGGGTCAAGACGCCCGGCGGCCTCGAGTACTCGCGCGAGCTCGTCGACCTCATCCGTCGCGACTACCCCTTCGCCATCGGCGCGGCCTGCTTCCCCGAGACCCACATCCACGCGACCAGCGCCGACGACGACCTGCGCCACGTCAAGGAGAAGGTCGACGCGGGCGCCTCGTTCCTCATCACGCAGCTGTTCTACGACAACCGCTTCTACTACGACTTCGTGGCGCGGGCGCGCGCGATCGGCATCGGCGTCCCGATCGTGCCCGGGATCATGCCGATCACCAACGTGGCCCAGATCGAGCGCATCACCGCGCTGTGCGGCTCCTGCATCCCCGACCGGCTGGAGCGCGAGTTGCGGCTGCGCGAGGACGACGCCGACGCCGCGAAGGACTTCGGCGTCGCGTACGCGACGCTGCAGTGCGCCGACCTGCTCGCCAACGGCGCGCCGGGGATCCACTTCTACACGCTCAACCGCTCGCCGGCCACGCGCGCCATCCTGAGCGCGCTGCGCCTGACGCGCCCGTGGGAGCGTCCGGGCGCGCCGGTCATGGCGCTGACCTAGGCCCGCCCGCCGGGCTCGATGTCCAGTCGCTCGGCCACCGCCGGCGTGCCGTTCGCGCGCTCGTAGCGGACGTCGACGCTGTCGTCCTGCCGGTAGGTGCCGACCCCCCACGCGCCCAGCAGCCAGCGCCACCCGCTGACCCGGTCCTTGCGCAACTCGCGCGGGAAGACGAGCACGCGGCCGCGCACGACGTAGTCACGGCCCTCGACCTGAGGTACGCCGTTGAGGTAGACGTCGAACGGCGCGCGGACCGCACGCGGCAGCCGGACCACGGATTCGGCCATCGGACATCATCACAGGCCATGGCCGACCCCGCCGTCAAGCTCGCTGCACCGACGTCGTCGCCGATCGTCGGGGTGCTCAACCGCGACGTCGGGCGCTACCACCGATGGTCGACGCCCTCGATCCTCCCCGAGCAGGAGCGCGTCGAGGACTTCTACGGATCGGACGTCTCGATCTCGGCGGGCTTCTTCGGGACGCTCGTCGACCACAGCGGCATCTTCGCCGAGGCCGAGCGCTTCGCCGCCGGCGCGCAGGGGGCCGACCGGACGATGTTCTCCGTCCACGGCTCGTCGGGCTCCAACTGGATCGTGCTGCGGATGCTCGCGCTCGAGCGGTCGGACGCGCTCGTGCTCGTCGCGCGCAACTGCCACCACTCGGTGATCAACGCGATCAAGGCGTTCGGGCTGGACTTCCGCTTCCTGCCCGCCCCGTATGAGCCTCGCTTCGAGGCGGTGCTGCCGCCCTCGCCCGACGAGGTCCTCGACGGCCTGCGCCGCTACCCCGAGGCGCTCGCGGTGCTCTACACCTCGCCGACCTACGAGGGGTTCGCCGCGCGCACGCGCGAGATCGCACGCGCGGTGCACGGGGCGTCGCCGCAGGCGATGGTGATCGTGGACGAGGCTTGGGGCGGGCACCTGCACTTCCACCCCGACCTGCCCGAGTCGGCGATGGCGGCGGGCGCGGACATCTGCGTGCAGTCGACGCACAAGCTCGCCGGCGGCCTGCAGCAGACGGGGCTCATCCACTGGCACACCGACCGCGTCGACTCCGAGCTCGTGGAGGAGGCCTACCGCGAGTACGTCACGACCTCGCCGAGCTACCACCTGCTCGCCTCCGCCGACGCCGCCGTCCGCACGCTGGCGGCGCTCGGCGAGCGCGCGCTCGGGGCGGCGATCGCCCGCACGCGTGAGCTGAAGTCCAAGCTGCGCGCCGCCCTGCCCGAGCTCGACTTCCTCGAGGACGCGCTGGCCGCGGGCCTCTACGCCGGCCACGTCGGCGGCGACGACCTCGTCAAGACCACGGTCGGCCTGTCCCGCTACACGCTGACCGGCCACGAGGCGGCCGCGCGGCTCGCCGAGCGCCACGTGGTCATCGAGAAGGCGGGCGTGCACACGCTGACGCTGATCACGACCTTCCAGCTCGGCCCGTCGGCGGTCGACGACACGGTGACGGCGCTGCGCGACGTGCTGGCCGGCCACGTCTGCGCCGACGGCCGTCGCCAGTCCGTCCCCGCCGACCCCTTCGCGGCGATCGATGACCGCCCGGTGATGCATCCCTACGCGGCGCGCCGCTACGCCAAGGCGATCGGGCACGAGGTCGCGCTCCACGAGGCGGTGGGCAAGGTGGCGGCGGAGGAGGTGGAGGTGTATCCGCCGGGCATCCCGGTGATCCTCGAAGGCTTTCGGGTGAGCCGGGACGCCGTCGACTACCTGCGCGCGGCACGCGACAGCGGCGGGGCCATCGTCGCTCGCGACACCACGCTGCGGACGCTGCGCGTCCTGTAGCCGTCGCGCAGTCCGGCGGTCAAGCCGACGGCCGGATGTGCCGATGGGTGGGCGTGCCCCACGCGGCCACCGACGCCGACACCGCCGAAGCCCTGGTCCCCAGCGCGCTGCGCGCGGACCTGCTCGCGCAGGTCAACGAGGCGACGGCCGCGCAGGAGCTCGGCGACCTGGTGTGCGACGCGCTCATCCGGGGCGGCCGCGCGGACGCCGCGTGGCTCGTGGCGCGGCGCGGGGAGACCCGCGCGGCGCCGTGGATCGCCGCCACGGCCGGCCTCGACGAGGACGGGGCCGCCGAGGTCCTGCGCGCCCCGCGCTGCACGCGCGCGGCCGTCGGCGACGCACCGCGCACGACCGAGGCCGCCGACCTGCCCGCCGCGGGGGTGGCGCAGATTGCGGTCGCGCCGTTCCGCGGCGCGAGCGGCGCCGGCATGGTCCTGGGCGTCGGCCGTCGCGGCTCGTCGACTCCGTTCGACGGCGTGGAACTCGCGGCACTGGCCGCGCTCGCGCGCTCCGTCGGGCACGCGCTCGAGCGGCTGTGGCTGGCCGACGAGCTCGCGGCGGGCGCTGCGCGTGAGCGCGCGCTGGCCCGAGCGGCACGGGTGCTGAACGCGAGCCGCACCCCGGACAAGGTCCTGGAGACGCTGTGCGCCGAGGCCGCGACGGCGCTCGGGGCGGAGCTCGCCGTCGTCTACGCCGGCGAGTCGGTGGACTTCTTCATGGCGGTCGCCGCACACGGCCTTCCCTCCTCCTTCCTGGGCTTCGTGCCGCCCGAGGCGAGCCTCGTCCGCGAGGTCCTCGAAACGGGCGCGCCGCGCGTCGCCGACGGCGACGAGTACGTCCGGCGCCGCCCGGCGTCGACGGCCGCCTTCGACCGGGTGCGCGCGGCGACGGCGGTGCCGCTGCGCCGCGAGGGCACGGTCGACGGCGCGCTGGTCGTCGGCTTCGAGCACGACCGGACGATCTCGCCCGACGACGTCGAGCTGCTGTGCACCTTCGCCGAGCTGGCCTGCGCCGCGCAGCGCAACGCGGACCGCCTGCTGGCCGCCCAGCGCGCCGCGATGATCGACCCGCTCACCGGCTGCCTGAATCACGCGGCGACCCAGGAGCGCCTGCGCGCAGAGCTGTCGCGAGCCGAGCGCGGCGGCGATCGGGTGACGCTCGTGGTACTCGACCTGCAGGACTTCAAGGCGGTCAACGAGGAGCACGGGCACCTCACGGGCGACACGGTGCTGCGGACCGTCGGCGAGCAGCTGCGCGATGCGGTGCGCCGTCACGACGTGGTCGGCCGCCTGGGCGGCGACGAGTTCGCGCTGGTGCTGATCGGCGCCAGCGCCGGCGACGCCGGTGCGGCGGTGCGGCGGGCGGTGGACGGCATCGCCACCGCGCCGCTGCCGGGCGGCGATGCGGTCGGCACGCACGTCGGCGTGGCCGAGTGGCGTTTCGGCGAATCCGCGGCCGTCCTGCTCGAGCGCGCCGACGTCGCGCTGCGCGGCGCCAAGCGGCGCGCAGGCGAGCCCGTGCGGCGGGCCGGCGGGCACGGAGGCGCATCGGTCGCGACCGACGTCGCGGGCGCCGAGCGCCGCATCCGCAAGCTCGCGGCTGCCGCGGCAATCGGCGCCCGCCTGACCCGGCTGCTCGACGAGGAGGCGATCGCGGCGGCCGCGGCGCACGAGCTGATGGGCTCGGTCGAGCCGGACGCCTGTGCCGTGCTGCGCCTCGCCGACGGCGAGCTCGAACCGCTGGCCGTCGCGCCCGACGGGTGGCCGCGCGAGCCGCGGCGCCCGCAGGACGAGGGCCTCGCCGGCCGCTGCCTGCGCGAGCGGCGTGCGGTCCTGGTCACGGACGCGGGCCGCGATCCCGTCCACGCGGCCCTCGTCGGCCGCGGTGCGGCCTCGGCGCTCGCCGTCCCCGTGCACGCGGGCGCGGTCCTCTGGGGGGCGATCGAACTGCGCAGCGCGGCGGTCGACGCCTTCGACGCCGAGGACGCCCGCGTGGTGGAGACGGTCGCCGACTACGTCGGGGCGGCGCTGCGCACCGCGCTGCTGTACACCGAGCTGGAGGCCAGCTACATGGGCGCGGCCGAGGCGCTGGCCGCCGCGCTCGAGGCCAAGGACGACTACACGGCCGACCACGCGCGCTCCATCGCCGATCTCGCCGTCGAGGTCGGCCGCCGCCTCGGCCTGCGCGAGGGCGAGCTGCGCGACCTGCGCTACGGCGCGATCTTCCACGACATCGGCAAGATCGCCATCCCCGACGCGATCCTCAACAAGCCCGGCCCGCTCACCGACGAGGAGTTCGCCGTCGTCAAGCGCCATCCCGAGGTCGGCGAGCAGATCCTGGCGCCGATCCCCTTCCTGCGCGAGGCGCGGCGGATCGTCCGTCACGACCACGAGCGCTGGGACGGCGGCGGCTACCCCGACGGGCTCCGCGGCGAGGAGATCCCGATCGGCGCGCGCATCGTGCTCGTGGTCGACGCGTGGCACGCGATGGTCTCCGACCGGCCCTACCGTGCCGGCCTGGAGCCCGAGCAGGCGCGCGCAGAGCTGGTACGCCACGCGGGCTCGCAGTTCGACCCCGAGGTCGTGCACGCGATGCTCAGCTGCCTGGACGACGAGGTCGGCGACCGCTAGGAGTCCGCGGCGTCGAGAAGGTCGGCGACCGCAACGGAGTCGATCGACGGAAAGCCGGGCACGTACACCGAGGCGATCCGCGCGGACGGGCGCGGCGCGAGGAAGCGCGCGGACACCGTGATCCTCTCGCCCGGGTCGAGGAAGGGGATGTCCGTCGAGCAGAGGCAGTTGCCGGATCCGTCCCGGAACGGGGTGTACTCGCGCCCGCTGAGCTCGTCGACGAGTCGCACGCCGCGGGCGGTGTACGAGAAGGGCAGGTCATCGAGGTCGGGCGCCCCATCACCAAGGCCGGTGCGGCGACGATCTCGCCCCCCGATCCGCCGCCGGGGGCTCTACGCTGACGCCAGCCCCGTGTCGCACGCCGCGCAGGACATCGCCTACACGATCCGGCGCTCACCGCGCGCACGGCGCGTACGCGTGCGGGTCGACCCGCACGCGGGCGTCGAGGTCGTCCTGCCCGCGCGCGCCCCGCGGCGCGAGGCCGCCGCCGCGGTCGCCGAGCTGCGGCCCTGGATCGAGGGACGGCTGCGCCAGGCGGCATCGGTCCGCGCCCGCGTCGCGGCGCGCGCCGGGACCGTCCCCTATCTGGGCACCTCGCTGCGGCTCGTGCCCGAGCCGGGCCGCACGCGGGCCCACCGTCGCGGCGACGACCTGCTCGTCCCCGGCGGCGACGACGCGCGCGAGGCGCTGGAGCGCTGGTACCGCCGCACCGCGCGCGCAGTCATGGCGCCCAAGCTCGAAGCGGCGGTCGCCGCGCTCGGCCTCCCACCCGCGCGGCTGACGATCCGCGGCCAGCGCACGCGCTGGGGCAGCTGCTCGACGAGCGGGGCGATCAGCCTCAACTGGCGGCTGCTGCTCGCGCCCGAGGCGATCGTCGACTACGTGGTCTGGCACGAGGCCTGCCACCTCGAGGTGATGGACCACTCGCCGCGCTTCTGGCGGCTCCTCGAACGCCATCTCCCCGGCTACCGGGCGCCTCGGCGCTGGCTGCGCGACCACGGCGCCACGCTCGTGGTGTGACCGTCGTCGCCGTCGTCGGCCACGTGGAGTGGATGGACTTCGCCGTCGTCGACCACCTGCCGCGCCAGGGCGAGATCGTCCAAGCGCGGCAGGGCTTCGAGGAGGCGGCCGGGAGCGGGGCGGTGGCGGCGGTGCAGATGCGGCGCCTGGCCGGCGCGGCGACCTTCTACACGGCGGTCGGCGACGACGACCTCGCGGACCGGGCCCGCCGCGAGCTCGGCACGCGTCACGGCGTGACCCTGCGCGCGACCGTGCGTCCGCGGCCCACGCGGCGCGGGTGGGCCCACCTCGACGACGACCACGAGCGGACCATCACGGTCATGGGAGAGCGCATCGTCCCGCTCGGCGCCGACGACCTGGCCTGGGGCGAGTTGGCGTCCACCGACGCGGTCTACGTCACCGGCGGGGATGCCGACGCCGTACGCCGCGCGCGTCAGGCGCGCGTGCTGGTCGCCACCCCCCGTGCCGCCGACGCCCTGCAGGGCTCGGGCGTCGCGCTCGACGTGCTCGTCGCAAGCGCCGAGGACGCCAGCGAGCGGGCGTGGGCGCAGACGCTCGATCCGCCTCCCGAGCGCATCGTGCTCACCGCGGGGTCGGCCGGCGGCACGTGGACGGCGGCGGAGGGGCAGTCGGGCACGTGGACGGCGGTGCAGCCGCCCGGGCCGCCGGTGGACAGCTACGGCGCCGGGGACTCCTTCGCCGCCGGGTTGACCTACGCGCTGGGCGCGGGGATGGACCTCGACGACGCCCTGCAGGTCGCGGCGCGCTGCGGCGCGTGGTGCCTGGCCGGGCGCGGCCCCTACGGCCGTCAGCTGTCGGCCGCCGACCTGTAGCTGGGGCTGCTCGGTCGCTCGAGCGGGCGCCCGGCCGCGCGCTGGTAGTCCGCGCGCGCGCCGTGGTCGAAGTCCTGCGCGATGTGGTCGGTGCCGAAGATCCGCTGGATCCGGCGCGAGACCCGCCGCGGCAGCGCGAGGGTCAGGACGCTCAGCGGTCGCAGCGAGCGCGGCACGTAGACCTCGGGGCGGCCGTCGCGGAGGCCCTCGAGCACGGCCTCGGCGACCTCATCGGGCGCGAGCTTGCGCATGCCGCGCGCGGCGCGCATGCCGGAACCCAGCCGCGTGTCGGCCAGGTTCGGCAGCACCGTCGTGACGCCGACCCCGGTCCCCTCGAGCTCGCAGCGGACGGCCTCGCCGAGCCCGACGACCGCGTGCTTGGTCGCGACGTACGTGGCCTCGCCGGGCAGCGCGGCGAGGCGTCCCGCGGCCGAGGAGACGTTGACGATGTGGCCGTGCCCGCGCGCGACCATCCCCGGGAGCGCCAGCTTCATCCCGATGATGACGCCGTGGACGTTGACCTCGAAGAGGCGGCGGGCGACCGCGTCCGGCTCGTCGACGAACGGGCCGATCGGCATGATGCCCGCGTTGTTCACGAGGACGTCCAACGCGCCCTGCGCCGCCTGCGCCTCGTCCAGGAACGCGGCGAACGACTCGCGGTCGGTGACGTCGAGCGCCAGGCCCAGGGCGTCGAGGCGGGTCGCCGTGGCCCGCGCCGCGGCCACGTCGAGGTCGCCGATGGTCACCCGCGCGCCTGCCCGGCGCATCGCCTCCGCGATCGCGGCGCCGATGCCGCGCGCGCCGCCGGTGACGGCGACGTGCCGGCCTTCGAGGTTCCTCACCCGCTCGCCCATCGGTCATCGACCCTAGCGTCGCCCTCAGCCGACGCCATCGCGCTGCCGCTCGCCCTCGCCCTCGAGCACGCGCGCAAGCGCCTGGCAGGCGGTCTCATCCGCCTGCGGGACCACGGCGCGTCGCCGCACGCGCCCCGTCCAGGCCACCGTCGAACGGTCCGCGTGCAGGTCGACCCCGCCGTGGCCGCCTCGCGGCCCGCGCAACTCGGCGCG
>Ga0136846_1218757_pt1 | contig 13223 bp, 14 predicted proteins | sample HopSoiMetagenom2_FD_96841 | JGI IMG/M metagenome (GOLD analysis project Ga0136846, IMG submission 96841) | Grasslands soil microbial communities from Hopland, California, USA - 2 Assembly 2016 (version 4) | ecosystem: Environmental > Terrestrial > Soil > Grasslands | place: USA: Hopland... | reverse complement strand
TAAGGGAAATTAGTAATGGCAATCACCCGCTGTGATACTCCCTGATCCTGTGAATTCACAAAATCGGTTACTGATGGGTGCTTTCCATGAAAGTGATAATCTTTATAAGTCTCGATTATGCGAATCAGTGCCTGGTCCTCAAATAAGTCGTCATCAATATTTTCATCAAAAATATGATCAGCTATTTTTTTCTCCCCTTCCCATTCCATTTGACCAAATTCCAATAGGGACCTGGTGATCGCCTCTTCCTGAAGCCGATCCTGGAACAGGACATTGTACGTTTCATCCGAAAAATCTGTTCGCTCGTTTATCTGCTTACCAGTGGCTTCTTCCCAAACCTGTGGTTCATCCCTTGATTGCCGCGACTCCTGTTTCGAAATTTTCTCGCGGATGTATTTATTTACAAGCGACATCAATCCTGATTCCTCGATCTTCATGATGGAAGCGCATTGCCGGATATAATCCTGCTGCCTCGTAAAGTCTTCGGCTTTATTAATTTTTGCTATTGTTTCTGCAATCTGGTTTACGACTTCTGCTTTCTTGCTCGTGTCATTTCCTGCATCTTTTAATGCAACTTCCACCCTGAATAAAATAAAGTCCTTCTTATTCTTGTCAATGAATTCCTGGAACCGGGTGGGCCCAATTTTGTTGACATAACTATCAGGATCCTCATTATCAGGAATGAGAACTAGCTTAACATTCAACCCTTCTTCAATCGCCATATCCAGGCCGCGCAAGGCTGCTTTTACCCCAGCCGGATCGCCATCATAAATTATCGTAAGATTATTGGTGTATTTGCGAATAAGGCGCAATTGATCAATAGTGAGTGAGGTGCCCCCGGATGCAACAACGTTCTCAATTCCTGCCTGGTGAAGAGAAATCACGTCCGTATATCCTTCTACTAACAAGCATTCATCTTTCTTGTCAATTGCTTGTCGCGCAAAATAAGACCCGTAAACAATTTTGCTTTTGATGTAGATCTCATTCTCCGGCGTATTGATATACTTAGGAGCTTTGTCATTCTTTCCAATTATCCTGGCACCAAATCCAATGACTTTTCCTGTTTGATTGTGAACGGGAAAAATTATCCTGCCGCGATAATTGTCCAGCAAGCGTTCTTCCCGCGCAATCACCAATCCCGATTTTACCAGTAAATCAGAATTGAACTGTGCAGTCTTTGCTGCGGATGCAAATGCATCCCACAGGTTAAGGCTATATCCTAATTGAAATTTTTGGATGATCTCTTTTCCAAATCCGCGTTCTGTGAGATAAGAAAGCGCCACATCGGTGCCCTCTTCAGATTCGAACAAATTCTTTGAGAAATATTTTTGAGCAAAATTGTTGATGGCAAATAGACTTTCTGCAGCCTGTTGTTCCTGTCTTTGCTCCGGACCCATTTCGGTTTCGGTTATTTCTACATTGTATTTATTGGCAAGCCATCGGAGTGATTCAACATAACTATACTTCTCATGCTCCATCAGGAAACTGATGGTATTGCCACTTTTTCCGCATCCAAAACATTTATAGATCTCCTTGGAAGGGGACACTGTGAACGAAGGCGTTTTCTCATTGTGAAACGGGCAAAGGCCCAAATAATTCGCGCCTCTTTTTTTTAACTTCACGAAGGCCCCGACAATCTCGATGATGTCAGTCCGCTGCAGAATCTGTTGTATGGTGCTTTGCGATATCAAAGGTTGAAACGGCCCTAAAATAAAGCCTTTTAGCGTATTTGGGTTTCTATTTTTTTCTTAAGGGAGGACTTTAGCTAACACATTGCAAATCTGGTAAAAATCAACAATATTTGTGACTCATATTGAAGAACCAGGTATGCGCAACAGTACAGAAAAAGTTTATCAATACAGGAAGGGTAATCCGTACGTCATAAGTCTCGTCCCTAAAGAAGCGAAGTATATTCTTGATATAGGATGCGGCGCGGGGGATAACGGAGAGATTCTGAAAGATATGGGATATGTAGTGGATGGAATTACCATATCTGAAGAAGAAAAGGCTGTTGCCGGACGAATCATGCGCAATGTGTATGTACATAATGTGGAGACCGGGCTCCCAAAAGATATCACGGGGAAATATGATGTCATTATTCTTTCACACGTGCTGGAGCACATTTGTTACCCGCAAACGCTATTAAAAGATATACAAGGGATTCTCAACCCCGGTGGCTTTCTCATCATCGCATTGCCAAACCTCATGCATTTTCGCTCACGATGGCAACTGCTCAGAGGCAATTTTAATTACCAGGAATATGGCATCTGGGATTACACACATTTTCGTTGGTACACCTTCCGCTCAGCGAAAAAAATGTTGGAGCAGGCGGGATATACAGTGGAGCAGGCGGATGTTAGCGGAGAGATTCCTTTCGAATACAGGTTAAAAAAAGTACTTCCCCAGACTGCCAGGAAGGGAATGTATAAGCTCCTAAAGAAGATTTCTCCCGGTCTATTTGGCTTCCAGCTTTTATATGTTGCGCGGCCTGCGTAATGTACTTGACTGTTAACAGTTTCCATAGTTAATCAGGCGTTATTGGGCAATTTTTGGGTAAACCCAGCGTTCATATTGCTGATCTAAGTCCTATTAAAACCCAAGACCGTATGAATGCCCCAATCCAAAATGAGCAACACGCCCTGGCAGAACAGGTTTACATCAACGAGTTTTATATCAATCGTGCAAGCAAGCTTGCACACATGAGAATTCAAAGCTGGAAGATGGCTATTACTACCCCCGGCATTGCGAAGGAATACATTTCAGAGGTAAAACAGTACATCGAACAATCATTCTTTTCGCTTGTTCCCAACAGTTTTATTTTGAGTGAAGAAGGCTATCATGCTTCTCATACGATAAACTGATTTCCAGCCACGGCAAAAAAAAGTGCTAACACTTCTTCATTACCGGAGAGTGATAGCATTTTTTATTTTTTATTTTCCTCGTCAACATCCTTCAATATTCCATGCCCAATAGCGGTGATGCACCTGATTGTTTTATTTGTTTCCCGTACCTTTCGAAACTCTTCTTTAACTCTTGCTCTTATGAATGAGTCTGAAAAAATCAGGGTTGCGTTCGAACGCAGCCACAAAGCACTCTCATTAAAGCCTTCCCTTGGATTAGGAACGGGTATCTCAAAAACGAGAATTGAAAACGGGCTCACTTGTCGCGTTAGTGAAGGTCCATGGGAACTTAATGCAGATATGCCTGAAGCTGCAGGAGGAAATTCAGCAGGCCCAACTCCTGGTGTATATGGAAGAGCGGCATTGGGAAGTTGCCTTGCCATCGGATATATGATGCGAGCGTCAAAGAACAAGATAAATATTCATTCATTGGAAGTAGAGGTGCAAGCGTCGTACGACGACGGACCGTTATTCGGAACCAGGAACGATGTTCCGCCCGGCTATACACAAGTGAAATATATTGTTACTATCGAGTCCGACGCACCGGAAGAAGAGATCATGAAGATATTGGATGAAGGAGATGAACATAGTCCTTATCTCGATGTTTTTACGCGATCGCAATCTTGTGTTCGGGAAGTGAAGATCATCACCCCAAAAGAAGTTTAAAATGGAAGCGAACTTGCAAAAACGTGTGCAACGTTACGGTTGGGATAAGGCATCACTTCAGTATGAAATTTTCTGGCAACAACAATTGAAACCTGCGCAGGATCTTCTTTTGAGCATGGCAGCGATTCAGCCTGGCGAGCAGGTCCTGGATATTGCATGCGGTACCGGGCTTGTATCATTCAGAGCAGCACAACAGGCGGGTAAGTCGGGGCACGTATTAGGAACTGACATTTCAGACAGAATGATAGAAACTGCTAACCAGGTAAGACAGGATCATGGAAATGTCAATACAGAATTTAAGCGCATGGATGCAGAACAGTTGGAGTTAGATGACGAATTATTTGATGTGGTGATTTGTGCGCTTGGCCTGATGTACATTCCTAATCCGCTGCTGGCACTACAGGAAATGCGCCGTGTAATGAAACCTGGTGGCCGAATCGTTGCTGCGGTATGGGGCGAACGGGCTCATTGCGGATGGGCAAACATATTTGAAATTGTAGATAGAAGAGTTTCTTCCGAGGTATGCCCCATGTTTTTCCAATTGGGTACTGGTAAATTGCTCGAATCCTATTTATTAAAAGCAGGTTTTGTGAATGTGAAATCCGAACGGATCACAACAACTCTTTCATATAACAACCGCGAAGATGCTTGCGGGGCGGCATTTGAAGGTGGGCCGGTCGCGTTAGCCTATTTTAAATTTCCGGAGCATGTCAAGGAAGAAGTGAGAACAGAATATGTTGGCTCAATTGCCGCTTACGGTAATGGCGTTGGCTTCCAGGTTCCCGGCGAATTTGTTGTTGCTTCAGCCTGCAAGGTTTAGCGATCCTTGATTCCTTAAACTCCGGTTTTGCGTTTACGGATGTCTTAATGTTTTATGAATTTTGCATACACATGATTTATGTGAGGTATCTTTGCCTATTCAATCAAACCGTGTATTGGGCTGTTGAGTTAGGACCCCCCGATAGCGATAAATCAAGTATAAATTATGCGCAAGAATGTTGCTGAAGGTAGCAGGCAGACTGTCCCGTTGACATTGAGCCTCTTACTGGCCCTGGAGAAGAAAGGTTATCAGTATGTTCAGGTGAAGGCGTTTACTTCTGACAAACATTTTGACTACGTTGATCCAAGAGTATTCATTATGGTACCGATGAAGGAACTACCCGTAGACCCCGTTCTGAAAGATATATATGAACCCATTAATAGTGAATTATTGAAAAGCTGGGCCACAGAAAAAGATGAAATGACAGAATTCAGGATTGCAATGAATTAAAAGTAAAACCCCGACGAGGTCGGGGTTTCTTATTTATCGAAGAGCCTATTTCAGTGAACTATTGATAGCCTTTGCGGAATCAAGGTGCATCCGCAATTTTGGAAGTGTTTTGTCTGCCCAGGATTTTACGTCAGCGTCTTTTGAATTTTTAGATGCGTCTTCAAATTTATCAATCGTTTTTTGGTGATCATCTACCATCATTTTCATATACGCTTTGTCAAAATCTTTTCCGTTCTTCTTGCTAAGGTCGTCTTTATGCTTCTGATGGTCCTCACCAACTGTGGCGGGAAGTGTAACATTCTTTTGGCTTGCAAGACCTTTTAATTCATCATTGGCTTGAGAATGATCTTGCACCATCATTGCTGCAAAACTTTTCACACGCGCATTTTTTGCTTTTTCCTGTGCAAGTTTACCCAACTCAACTTCGGCCATGCCGCCGTCTGCTACCTTCACCATAAAATCAGAAGTGTTTTCATCAACGGCTGTCGTCGACATCTGACTCTTGGAAGTATCGGAGTTTGAAGAATTTGCTTGCCGGTCATTAGCTGAATCCGCTTTTTCAACCGCATCCTTATTGTTGCCGTTGTTGCAGGCAGCCATGCAAAGTAGCAAGCACAACACTGAGAGAAACGAAAAATGTCTTTTCATAAAAATATTTTTATGTGATTCGGATAGAGTTCATGCCATAAATTCTGTGCCACACAGAAAAGAAATTCAGTTTAGGTATGCGTGAGAAATAATTATTGTTCCAACGTTTTTTATTCGAAACCCACATCACTCATGTATTACCGTTAGATTTTGACAGCAGGGGTGGTTCGACTATTTGCTTTTTCGCGCCGCGAAATTGTTGTAATAATTTTCTCGGCATGCTCTCTTGAATTCTCAATGAACAGCCTGTGTGTGTTCATTCCTCCACAGATGACCCCGGCCAGGTAAATGTTCGGGACGTTTGATTCATGGCTGTCCTCGTTATATTGCGGCTTCATGATTTCATCATCAGATAGATGAACGCCTATGCTTCGCAAAAAGTTTAAGTCCGGCTGGTAGCCTGTCATTGCAATTACCCAGTCATTGGTAATTGTAAGATTGCCCTCAGGCGTTAGAATGTCCACTTCCTTTTCGCGTATTTCTTTAATCGTCGAATGGAAATAGGCTTTGATCGATCTCTCCTTTATCCTGTTTTCAATGTCTGGTCTCACCCAATATTTGACCCGTTCTCCAATCTGGTCTTCACGGATAACCATGGTTACTTCAGCGCCCTTTCTCCAGGTTTCGAGTGCTGCGTCAACTGCTGAGTTATTTGCACCTACAACGATCACTTTCTGGGATGCATAAAAGTGAGGGTCCTTATAGTAATGGGTCACCTTTGGTAATGTTTCACCTGGCACATGTAGTAGGTATGGAATGTCGTAGAAGCCGGTTGCAATGATTATGTGCGCCGACGTGTATTGTTGCCTGCTCGTCGATATTAAGTATGGGCGGGTATTGGGTTCATCATTCAAGGATTGAATGCCGGTGACTTTTTCAAAGAGGTGAATGTTGACATGATTCGACAACGCCACCCTTCTATAATATTCCAGCGCTTCAGGTCTTGTAGGTTTAGGATTATTAGACACGAAAGGAACTCCACCTATTTCTAACCGTTCAGAGGTAGAGAAGAAAGTCATATTAACGGGATAGTTATAAAGAGAATTGACAAGGCAGCCTTTTTCAAGGATGAGATAATCGATCCCTGATTTTTGGGCTTGCAAAGCGCAGGCAAGTCCGATAGGACCACCTCCAATGATTATCGTAGTAAAATGAGTCGGGGGTATCACATTTAGATTTGCTGCAAATTACCTCGCCTTTCGTTACGCAGAGAGCGGCCAGGTTTTTTTTAGTAGCTGCTCCTGGATAAAGGGAGCTACGATTTGCAATTGCAGATACCGCGATTGAACATGTACAGGAAGCAGATCAAAGTCGCGAACCACCTGCCGGCATTGTGGCGAACCACAATAGCACTTCATTTCCCAGTGACGTTCCATCATCCATGTAGAATAATCCCAACAAATTTCTTCACCGGCCTGGATATCCCGAAGCGCTACCATTTGCAATTTACCGTTGAGCCCCCCATTCGGGTCGCAAGAGTGGTTGCTGTAAAGAAAGGGGACTTCGCACATGATGTATTCTTCGGGTCCGATTTGAAGGGAGTGACTTTCAGTGTCACCCATCACGATGGTATCAAGAAAGTGAAAGGTGGGACCTTTTTTCATTTTGGTGATTATCGTCCCTTTTAAAATTTTGCGGGTTGCGAAAAAGCCTTTGCCAAACCGCGATCGATCAATTTTGTGCATTTTATGGGTTATTTAAGTACTCAATCACACAAATAAAAAATCGCACCTAAAAGCAACGTAGTTCATCCGATTTTATTTTTTAACGGCAAGAGTTTCATAAGCAAACACAACCTGCCATTTCAATCGGTCTCTCAAGCGGCCAATTTTTTAGGTTTGATAAACGACCAGTTTTTTTTCGCAGAAAAGTTAGTGAAACCGAGATTTTGAAGGACGAAAAAATTGTGAACGTATGTGGATATTATTGGATGATTTTCTTATTTCATTGCTTCCATAAGCTTTCCAATCATTTCATTCATGGCGCTGGCTTCAATCCATCTCACAACTATTACCAGTTCGTGGTCCGGGTCAACATAGATAATATTTGCACCGTTACCTATATGTGCAAAAGCTGATGCCGGGGCATTCGGATAATATTTTTTATCGGTGTTGAGAAAGTAATTCATGTAGCCATATGTTGGCTGAGCATTGGTTGGCTGGCGCGATTGGGCTATCCATTTTTTCGAGATCAGTTGTTTCCCATTCCAGTTCCCTTCATGCAAGGTCAAAAGTCCAAAACGTGCCATGTCAAATGCATTAATGAAAAGCCCGCCTCCCCAATGACCGCCACCGCTCACACTCTGAATGATCATTCCATCCAATACGATCCACGAATTCCTGTACCCATACCATCTCCAGCTGGAAGACGCGCCAATTGGATCCATGATCTGAGCTTTCAACACAGCAGGTAATGGCTTTCGCCACACGCAGGTTGCCGCAAGCGCCAGGGCGTTTACGCGCACATCGTTATATTCCCAGGCGGATCCTGGCGCACGCCGCTCGCGATTCATCCACTTGCCTGGGTCCGCGTCCGGCCTGTCGGCCCAATCAGGTTTACCCCAAAGGGAACCTTCCCAATCGCTGGTTTGCCGGAGCATCACATCCCAGGTTAGAATGCGATTGTGTGCGGATGAAAACGGCTCAAGCAAACTTGCCTGGCCCGGCATATTAGGATCAGGACCTGACGTAGTAGGTGAATACACTTCAATTGGCGACAAATAATTGATAACTGTATCCGATATATTCGAAATGATTTTCTCGTCAACAGCAAGCCCAATAACAGTTGACAAAAAACTTTTTGTCACGCTGTGGGTCATCTCTACCCGATTCGGATCTCCCCATTGTGCAATGATGTATCCTTTGTGAATGATGAGGCCAGTTGGATCGCCTCTATCGGAGAATGGTCCTATTGCTTCTCCAAATGGTTCTTTGCCGAACGTCATGGCTTGAGCAAGTTCCAGGTTCCTTGGTTGTTTTGATTCATGCTCAATCGCAAAGCGGACCGCCTCGTATAATTTGACCGAGTCAAAATGATGAACAGATGGTGATTGATGTATCCAGGATCCGGATGGTGGAAAATAGGCTGTGTCAACAGAGCCTTTTTGCTTCCTTGATTTTTGTCCAGAGGTCACTATTGCTGATAACAATAGGAGGGCGAAAAACGAGTACTTACTCATTCACTAAAGGTAGCAGGTTGTAACAAAAAAAACCTGCACAGGTCCCCGTACAGGTGGCATATAGCCTTAACCAAAAAAGAACGGTTCAGTAGGTAGAAATCGGTTTGCCCGGTTTTTCAAAGAATGAAGGAAACTAATTGCAATTGGCGTTTTCACGGGTACGAGCCTGATTGAACGGACCAAGGGGTTTGGATTAGGGTTTGGGGGTTTGATCGGTTGGCCGATCTCCTGGCTTTTGTAAAATCAGGACACAAAGATGAAAGTAATATGATGGCCTTCCAAAGAATGCGGGCCGTATAACACCGCCTTTGCAACCGCTTCACAAGCGATTAACGCATTCCGTCCTGCCGGTGAATGGTGAATCCTGTATCCTGATCGTATCATTTTTAAATTAATTGAAAACTGATGAACTTAGTCGTAAATTCCTTTTTATGCGAACAGTGCAGAACATAATCAACAGTAAGCCGAAACCCAATAACGTTATCAGTTCTACCAGCCTGGTGTTTGATGCATTGAATATGTTGAATGCAGTTAACCTCAGTTACCTGATAGTAATGGATGGAAAGGAATTCAAAGGAATTTTTAGCGAACGCGATTATACCCGCAACGTGATCCTCAAAGGGAGGGCAAGTAACTCTACAGTCATTAAAGATGTGATGTCAGTGGATATGCCGAGAGTGGCGCTGACAGATACAGTTGAAGATTGCATGAATATGATCAACACGCATAAGACAAGGTATTTACTAGCTTACGATGATGACGAGTTCGTGGGAGTGATTACCATTCATGATCTCCTTAGGCAAGTGATCTCCAGCAGGGAAGATGTTTTCAACCAGTCACTAACAAAGAGCATGATCGATTACGATGAAGGAAGTAGGATTTATTAGTCACATAGGCAGAGGCAATAGGCAAAAGACGTAAATTCCAGAGTCACCGAAACGATGGGCAATTGGCAATAGGCAAGCACAAACACAAAACCCGAATAACGAAATCACGCGGTTCCGGACTACTCGCAATAGGCAATAGGCAAACATAATCGCAGCTTCTAAATATTATACATTTTACGCTTAGTATCGTAAATAATTCCCGAATTACTCGCGTGTTGCAGAGAATTTACCAACCATTGAAATATCTAGAATTAATATCGAATAATATTGTGAGCGTCTAACAAAATTGCTTGCCTATTGCCTATTTGTACCGCAGCGCAAGAATTGCCACGACGATTGGCCTGATAGAATTATCAAGTATTAAGACTTAGCGGTAATGTGAGCATCTAACAAAATTGCTTGCCAATTGCGTATTTTCCGCGGCACTCCCACAACTTCAAAAAAGCAGCTCAATTCTTCGCTTTAATATATCCCCAGCCTTCTCTTTGTTTGCTGACGATTTCATAAATCCCGTCCGGAACGGTCTCCACACCTGGAAGAAGTTGACTCTTATCGATTCCTTGGTTTTTTAACGCGATAGCACATACGCGAAACGAAATGTTTTTGTTTGCCGCTAGTTCAGTTACTGCAGCAGGGAAAGCTGACTTGTCTTTCAAAACAAGATTGATACCTTTCGCATACATCACAACTTCCATTTTTGCGTCAGCACTTTGGGTGACGATTTCTTTTAGCCAACGAATCACAGCCTGTTGGTCCACGCTGTCTTTGCTGGTAAGGTCGAATACTACTTTGTAGTCTGCCTGTGCTGCTGCGAATAAAGAGAATAACATGAATAGGAAAGAAAACGAGAAATGCTTTTTCATATATTCTTAATTTGGAAAATAGAAGGTACGATTTTGTGACCTCTCGTAACATCACCAAAAGAGGGTATTCAATTAAATCGAATACATCGCTCCTTATTTAGTCGGCGAATGAAGAACGGTCGTCGTTAATTCAACAAATGAATTGATACGTTACGATTGTCATGCTCGCAGGCATTCGGATAATTTACTGTTTTGCGGTTGCATTCCTGTTACGGGCAAACAGGAATTTCATATTGGGTTCATAAAAACGGTTAAAGTACCATTTTTGATAAGGAGCAGGAATACGTTGTATAAGTAGTCGCGATTGAAGTGAATCAGTATTGGCAGAAGCTGCGAGTTCCTGCATTTTTGAGAAATAATCCGCCAAGTCCTTTACAGCTTGCTTATCGCACACTTGTCCATGACCGGGGACAAAAGTCTTTACTTCGGTTTGCTCGCTCCATTTCTTTAATATCAGTTGCCAGTTGACGGGGTCACCATCGGCCATCCAGGGATGTCTCTTTACAAATAACAGGTCCCCCATGAAGGCGATCTGTTCCTGCGGCAAATACAAAACAAGGTCGCTACCGGTATGTCCATTCTTAAATTCTTCAAGCTTAACATTGCGGGCTGTTCCCATCAGCCAGAGCGTATCTGTAAAGACGATATCAGGAAGCACAATCTTTAATTCATCGAGCGACTCAGTCATTCCTTGATAGTACCCTATCCACATGGGAAGTTCATCCATCTCGTAGCTATTGCCGGAAGCATACATTTTTTTGGTAGCCTGTAATAGGGCAGGTGCATGTCGTTTCTCCCATTCCTGTTCCTCGGGTTCCGATTTTGCTATCTGGTCACGCGTCCAACTGGTGCTGATGATGGTGGCCTCAGGCTTGAATTCCTGGTTGCCGCGAATGTGGTCATTATGAAAATGGCTATTGACTACAATGGAGACCGGTCGACCCGTTAACTGTTCAGCAACCATCCGCAATTCCCTGGCAGCTTCCGGGGTCATGAATGGGTCGTAAACAAGTGTTTTATCCCCCAGGTCAATGATACCTGCGTTGCATATCGCTTTTCCGAATTGGTCATTTTGAATCGCCGCCCAAACGCCAGGAGCAAGCTGTTGGATTGTAAAGTTTTCAACAGTAGGTTTTGAACGTTTTCTTTGGGCCTGTCCAAACTGAATTAAGGTACAAACCGATGCCAACAGGAGTAAAATTCTCTTCATCCCAATCAAGATTAAATGGTGTTAACTCGTTCTTCAGTGGGATATTGCGGCTAGTGATAAAGGGGATTTTCTGACGGAAGATGGACCGGGTTAATCAACAAAAAATCGGGCCATAAATTAGGGGTTCATAAGTCGCCTGAGAACGCTCTGATATTGTAACAGAGCGTGAACTCTGCGAAACTGATTCCCCGAAATTTTAAATGCTAACAACCTTTTGATACGAAGGTGAGACTAAAGGTAGTAACATTTTCCAATTTTTCATACCTCCGTATTCAAAGCCGCATTTGATATGCAACATTCAGTACATTTAAGACACAAATCAACATCGCAAAACGAAATCATATGCACACATCACGCCGTTCCTTTATTAAAAAAGGCTCCTTAGCAGTCGCGGGTGCCACCCTCTTTTCCAACGAAATCTTTGCTGCTTATAAGACCAAGAAACTTATTGGAATACAGCTTTATTCGGTAAGAGATGATATGAAGAAAGACCCATTGGGCACGCTAAAACAGTTGTCGGCCATGGGTTACAAGCATGTAGAACACGCCGATTATGTGAATCGTAAATTTTACGGCCATAGCGCGTCGGAATTCAGAAAGGTTCTCGATGATCTTGGCCTGAAGATGCCGAGTGGCCATACCGTTCTCACGAAAACGCACTGGGATGATTCAAAAAAAGATTTTACAGATGCGTGGAAATTTACAGTAGAGGATGCGGCTACTGCCGGGCAGGAATTTGTGATTAGTCCGTGGCTTGATGAGAGCCTGAGAAAAAATGCATTAGATCTAAAGCATTTCATGGGCGTGTTTAATAAAAGCGGGGAGCTTTGTAAGAAGCATGGAATGAAATTCGGTTACCACAATCATGATTTTGAGTTCAGTCAAAAAGTGGATGGAGTAACCCTATATGATGTAATGATGCAAGAAACGGATCCTTCTCTGGTTATCCATCAACTTGACATTGGAAACCTGTATAACGGCGGCGCGAATGCGATGGAAATTCTGAAGAAACATGCCAACCGCTTTGTGTCAATGCATGTGAAAGATGAGATCAAGGCAACCAGTGGCAATGAGCCGTATCAAAGTACGATACTGGGCGCAGGTATTGTTGGAGTAAAAGCAGTACTTGATTTTGCAAAGAAGAACGCAACGAAACATTTTATTATCGAACAGGAATCCTACCAGGGAAAAACTCCTTTGGACTGTGCTAAGGAAGATTTACAGATCATGAAAAAATGGGGATTTTAAAGTTTACTGAGCTGCAAGTCGGCAAAAAATTTGTGCTAATTAAAAGAAACGATGGCACACAAGAAAAAGAACCGGGTTCATCCAAGGGATACTAACCAGGTACACGATACATCCGGCGAGGCACAAAATGTTTATCCGAGGCCAAAGGATGTGGATGAATTGCCAGGGAATAAGAAGAACGTACATCAGGCGACTGAAAAAGCGAACCAGGGTGATCGGCAGGGAAGAAGCCGTTAACTGTTAGTCCATCTGAAGGAACATCACTGCGGAGCTTTTTGCAGCGTCCTTGCTGTTGGTGCTGCTTGGTACAATCAACTGATCAGGTTGAATTCTTCCCTCGCAAATTCTGCCTG
>Ga0136846_1213682_pt1 | contig 13225 bp, 12 predicted proteins | sample HopSoiMetagenom2_FD_96841 | JGI IMG/M metagenome (GOLD analysis project Ga0136846, IMG submission 96841) | Grasslands soil microbial communities from Hopland, California, USA - 2 Assembly 2016 (version 4) | ecosystem: Environmental > Terrestrial > Soil > Grasslands | place: USA: Hopland... | reverse complement strand
GAGTTCACGCCGCGCGAACGCGAGATCGCAGCGCTGCTGATCGAGGGCCTGACCAGCAAGATGGTCGGCAAGCGCCTGGGGATCAGCCCGCGCACCGTCGATGTCTACCGGGCGCGATTGATGCGCAAGGTGGGCGCGTCCACCACCGCGGAGCTGGTGCACAAGCTGCTGGCGGCCTGATCGGGCTCGTCGCCCCTGCCCTGGCCGGCTCCCCGGAGGCCTGGCTGCTGCCGTGATTGGGAAGTTCGTTGAACAGGTCGCGAGCGAAGAGCAAGCGTTGCCGAATCGTCTCGCAAACGTCGGTGGACTAGGCGCCGCGCGGAGCGAGGCTCAATGCCTCGCGAGCACGGCAACGACGGCCACGGACGTTTTCGAGGGGATCTTCAACGAACTTCCCGATCACGACACTAGTAGCCCGTCAACTGCAGCGAGATGCGGCCCTTGAAGGTGTTTGTCGACATCTGACCGGCCTCTTCCAGCTGCCAATCGAAGTGGGGCGGATCGGCGCGCAGCGCGGAGACGAGCTGCGTGGCGATCGCCAGCGAATCGGCCTCGAACTCGACCTGGGCATGACCGGACATGGCGTCGACGTCGATCGCGGTGAGGCGCGCGCCCACCACATGTGCCTGCTCGACGCTGCGCATGACCTCGGCGAGCGGGAACGTCTGCAGGCGTTGCAGCTCGCGGCGTCGCTGGACCTGCACGGGATCGTCGGCCGCGAGCCGGCGCGCGCGTTCCGACGCCATGGCCAGGCCGGCGCGTTCCTGCGCCTGCGCCGCGAGGACTTCCTGCTGCCGCACTGCCTGCCAGTGCTGCCACAGGCGCGCGCCCTGCAACGCGGCGAGCGCCCAGACGACAGTGGCCAGTGCCAGTACCGAGCGGCGGCGCCACGGCGACCTCGGAGCGAAGTCGACAGCCAACGGCCTCATTCGGCCACCTCCGCGAACGCGACCAGCGGCAGGCCGGTGTGCAGCGCTCCAGCACGCGGCGCGCTGGCGTCGAGGCGCAATGTCCAGGTCGACACCACGGGCCGCTCGGCCGCCATTCCCAGTTTCTGTCGCGCGATGGTCTGCGCGATGGCGGCAGGTTCGGTCAGCGGCGTGAAGGCCTTCGCCTGCGAGAAGCCGGCACCGTCCGCGGCCAGCCAGGTGACGGAGTCGCAATCGACAACGGCAACGGCATCGGGACGCGCCGCCCGGCGCAGGCCGTGGCCCAGCGCCTCCGCCCACCACGGCCGCAAGCTCACGAGTCGCGCGCCGCTCTCGCGCGGCCAGGCATCGGCGAAGTTCGCCGTCGCCGGATCGAGCGCCACGGCCACCGCGGACTGGTCGAGCGTGGCCGGTTCGATCCACAAGCGCGCGTCCGGCGCCAGGCCCAGGCCGGCGAGCGACGCGCGCGCGACCAGCGCGCGCTCCGCGACGCTGCTCACCCCCTGCGCCACGGACACCAGCCATGGTTGGCAAAGTCCGCCGCTGAGCCAGACGCGCCAGCGCAGGCCGGGTGGACGCCCGTGCGCCGCCCAACGGCGCAGCTCTGCACGGCAGGCCTCGGCACTGCCCGGCTGCGCCACATGCAGCACGTCGCTCCCGCGGCACACCGCGACGCCGCGCGTGCCGAGATAGACATCGACGGGCTCAGGCCAGACCGACCACACGCTTGACCTCCTCGAAACTCGTCTGCCCCTGGCGGATCAGGCCCGCCGCGAGCCGGCCCAGCGAAGGCGTCCCCGCCGCCCGCACGTGCGCGCGCAATTCGGACACCGGGTTCTGGCGGATCACCAGGTCCCGGAAGCCGTCGTCGAGCGCATGCACCTCGGCGATCACGAGGCGGCCCCGGTATCCGGTGCCCTTGCACTGCGGGCAGCCGACCGCCAGCGGGAGCGTCGCCGCCTGCACGTCGTGGCCCGCGAGCCAGCGCGCCTCGCTGGGCAGCACGGCGCGCTCGCCAGCGCAGTCCGGGCACAGGCGGCGCACCAGGCGCTGCACGACGACGCCGTTGAGCGCCGACATGAAGCCGAACATGTCGATGCCGAAATGGCGGAAGCGGCCGGTCACGTCGTGGATGCTGTTGGCGTGCACCGTGGTGAAGACCTGGTGCCCCGTGAGCGCGGACTGGACCGCGATCTCGGCGGTTTCGGCGTCGCGGATCTCGCCCACCAGGATGCGGTCGGGATCGTGCCGCAGGATGGAACGCAGGCCGCGTGCGAACGTCAGGCCCTTCTTCTCGTTGACGGGGATCTGCAGCACGCCCGGCAGCTCGTATTCCACCGGATCCTCGATCGTCACGATCTTCTCGAGCCCCGTGTTGACCTCCGACAGGCTCGCATACACGGTCGTCGTCTTGCCGCTGCCCGTCGGCCCGGTCACCAGCAGCATGCCGTGCGGCAGTTCCGCCAGGTCGCGGATGCGCGCCGCGCTATCGGCGTCGAAACCCAGGGCCTCCAGGGACACCTGCGCGTCGTTCGTCCGCAGCTGCGCCTTGTCGAGCAAGCGGAGCACCGCGTCCTCGCCGAAGACGCTGGGCATGATCGATACGCGCAGGTCGATGCCGGACCCACCGGACCGCGGCTCGCGCTCGTGGTAGCGAAATCGCCCGTCCTGCGGGGTGCGGCGCTCGGTGATGTCCAGTTGCGCGAGCACCTTGATGCGCGAGATGACCTCCTGCGCTCGCGCGAAGTCGTCCAGGCGCATGAGCGGCATCATCACGCCGTCCAGCCGCAGCTTCACGACCACGCCGACGCGATTGCATTCGAAGTGGATGTCGCTGGCGCCCTGCTCGAACGCCCCACGGATGGCCGCGTCGACGAAATCGACCACCGGACCGCTGGCAACCGCGCCGTTCCCGGCGCGCCCGCCCGAGGTGGCCGCGACGTCGTCCGCCGCGACCCCGGATTCGACGGCCGCCGCGCCCAGCCACCCGCGAAAGACGGCGGCGCTCAGCGCGACGAGTTCAGGCACGCTGCCCAACCGCGTGGCCGCGCGCTGCACCGCCTGCTCGTCCCACGGATCGAGCATTCCCGCGATCACGCGCGAGTCGTCAGCGGGCCGAAGCGCGAGCCAACCCTGGGCGACGGCAGCCGCCTGGGGCTGCAGGTCGAAATCGGGGCGTAGCGCGCCCGCTTCGAAGATGGCGCGGATGCCGGTCTCCCGCTCCAGCGTCGACGCGAACTCGTCGACCGGCAGCGGCGACTGCCGACGCAGGATGTCCAGCACGGCGCCGCCGCCGGAGCGATGCAGCTGCCGCGCTGAACTGAGAGCCCCCTTGATCGAACTCATTTGGGGCAGCTCGCGCAGCGCAGTTGGAAGGTGGCGGGACGGCTCATCGGATGCTGCCGGCAATGTCGAAGATGGGCATGTACATGAGGATCACGATGCCGCCGACGATGGTTGCGACGAGCAGCAGCAAGGCCGGCTCGACGATTTTCGTGGCGCGCTCGACGAACGTGCTGAAGTTCAGGGCGTGGCGGTCGGCCACGGTCTGGAGCACGCGATCGAAGTTCCCCGATCGCTCGCCCACGCGCAGCAGGCGCATGCCCACGATGTCGGCCAGCCCCGCGTCCTGGAAGGCCGTGGCAACCGGCTGGCCGCGCATCAATGCGGCACGCGCCTGGTCGACGCGACGATCCATGCCGCCCCCCAGCGACAGCGCGCGGCACTGGGCGAGTGCGTCGTCCACCGTGTAGCCGCCGCGGAACATGAGCGCGAGCGAGTGGTACAGCTTCGCACGCCGGAATTCCTCGGCCCTTCGCTGCAGCCAGTCGACGTGTTCGATCAGCCAGGACAGCGCGCGCGCGCCCCAGCCGCGCCGCCACGCCTCGACGACCGCGACCAGCACCACGGCGATGGCTGCGGCAACGAACAGCGGATGCTCGCTGAGCGTCTTGCTCAACGCGATGAGTATCCGCGTGGACACGCTCGTCGTGCCGCGCAGGTCGGCATACATCTTCGAGAAGCGCGGGACGACGAACAGCAGCAGGAACCCCGAGATCAGGAGGCCCAGGCCTACCACCAGAAGCGGATAGATGGACGCGCTGACGACCTGTCGTCGCAGCCGGCCCAGCATCTCCTCGTAGCGCAGGTATTCGTCCAGCGCATCGACGAGCGCGCCGCTGCGCTCGCCTGCGCGCACGCCCGCGACGAGCACTGGCGGGAAGCCGTCGGCCGGCGACAACGCCTGCGAGAGCGCCTGCCCCTGCTGCAGGGCCACCAGGATGCGCTGCTGCACCTCGAGGCGCAGGCGCTCGGCGGCACCCGCCGCCGCGGAGCCGCTGGACGCCCGCATCGTCTCGATCGCCTCGACCACGGTCATGCCGGCCAGCAACAGCGTGCGCAGTTCGTGACACCACCAGGCGACCTCGAACCGCGGGCCGGCGCGCCAACGCGACATCCAGCGCGAGATCGCCGCGGTCGCGCCGCCGGCTGCACGCCACCCGCCCTCGTCCTGCCACGGCTGGGCCGACAGGATCACCGCGTCGCGATGCGCACCGGCGACCTCGGCGCGCGCCGCATCGATGTCGTCGGCCACGACGACGGCCGAGCGCACGCTGTGCGTGCCCGCGTCGTAGAGCCTGATTTCGAAGCGCGATCCTGCGGCCATGGTGGCGTTCAGTTGGTGATGTCCGCGTCGTCGCCCGTGCCGCCGGGGGACTTGTCGCGCCCGTAGCTCAGCAAGTCGAAATCCTTGCCGCGCGTACTGGGGTAGGCGTACAGGTAGGGTGTGCCCCAGGGATCGAGCGGCACGGCATCCTTCAGGTAGGGCCCGTGCCAGCGGCTCTGCCCCGGCGGCCCCGCCAGCAAGGCCTGCAGGCCCTCTTCCGTGCTCGGGAAACGGCCCATGTCAATGCGGAACGCCTGCAACGCCTTGTCGAAGGAATCGATCTGCGCCTTGGCAGCGGTGGTCTCCGATCGGTTGATCTGCGCGAGGAAGCGCGGCGCGACGATGCCGGTCAGCAGGCCGATGATCAGCACGACGACGAGCAGTTCCATCAGCGTGAAGCCCGGTGCCGGACGCTGACGTGCCCCGGGGCCGACGAAGTGGGAAGACGAACTCTGCATGGTCAGTGGATCCTGGGAGATGCCGCCGATGCCGGATCGGAGGCAGGAGCGGGGGCGACGAAACGCCAGTCGCTGTAGCGGCGCGCAGCCTGGAGTCGGACGCCATCGAGGTCGAGAGCGCCTTGCGCCACCGGCGCCGCATCGCTCTGGCTGTACACGCCGATGATGCGATCATGCCCGTCGCGCAAGAGTCCCCACGCGCGGTCGGGCGCCAGCGGATCGGGATAGAGGCGGCGCAGGTGTCTGCGCACGCCGACGAATCGATGGTCGTCGACCAGTTCGTCGAGCGCGGACGGATAGTCCTTGAGCGCCCCCGGCGATGTCGCCTGGTACTCGGCCAGCGCAAGCGCGTACAGCCTGCCCACGCGAAGGAGTTCGCGCTCGCGGTCGCGCCGCGCGGCCTCGGCCCAGTTCGGGCCGGCGATGGACAGACCGATCGCGCACACGGCCAGCAACACCAGCACGGACACGAACGTGTAGCCACGCGCAGGGGATCGGTACGCATGGCGCCTACCAGCTCGCATAGGCACTCCCATCCTGCGCGACGCCGGCAGCGCCGCTGTGCACGTCGACGACGCCGGCAGGCGCCGCCGAAGCGGGCGTCGCCTGGGTGACCCAGGAATCGACGCTCCCGGTGAGCGGATCCTCAGGCAACTGGCGCAGGTAGCGGCGCGTCACCAATTCGCCGAGCGTCGCAGGATAGCGCTGCTGGTCGCCGTAGAACTTGTCGATGGCTTCGCGCATCTGGAACAGGTCCTGGCGCAACGCGACTTCACGCGCGTGGTCGAGGTGCTGCACGTAGCGCGGGGCCGCCACGGCCAGCAGGAGTCCGATGGCGGCCAGCACGACCAGCAGCTCGACGACGGTGAAGCCGCGCGTGACCGGCGATACGGTGCGGGGCATGCGCTCTCACCAGTCCTTCAGCGACGTGCCATCGAGCGCGAGGCGATCCGACGACGACGACACGTCGTACACGTCGTCCCCCGCCACCGGATGCTCCGCGGGACTCGCGTAGGAGCGCAGCCGCCAGCTCGATTCCGGCGCGACATCGGGCGCAGCGAACGGGTCGCGTGGAATCCGGCGCAGGAATCGCAGCACCTGGCCCTGATGGTCGACACGGGTGTCCGCATACGCCTCGGTCAATTGCGACAACCGGGCCGGATAGCCCGAAGGAGGACCGTGGATGGCGCCCGAGGAAATCGCGCGATGATAGGCATCGAGCGCGTCGCGGATCTCCCACAGCGAGCGCCGCAGCTCCCGTTCCCGCTCGCGCTCCACCGTCACTTCCGACAACGGCATCGTCATCGCCGCCAGGATGCCCAGCACCGCGAGCACGACCAGCAGCTCGATCAGCGTGTAGCCCTGGGCGGGACGAAGCGCGCTGGCCGTCATTGCACCTGCAACACCTTGGGCGCCGGCAGCGCCAACGCGGTCACGGGCCCGGTGACACCCAGGCCCTGTGCACGTTCCACGCGCAGCTCGGTCTTGCCCGCGGAGCGGGCCTTGAACTTGAGCACGAGCACGGTGCCGTCGCCGAACGAACCGCTGAGCGGCGTGCGCAGGACACCCAGGCTGAGCTTGCCGTTCCTGCCGTCGCTGCCGCGGCTGAAGCTGGTGGGTGTGCCGCCCTGCCGGAAGAAGTCGCCCTCGTTCACGTCGACCAGCTCGAGGCGCTCGGGGTCGAAGCCAAAATCCAGCGGCATGCCGCGTAGCGGCTCGACGGCGTTGATCGCGACCTTCATCTCGAACGTCTCCCCAACCTTGACGTCCGCAGGCCCTTGCCATTGCAGGCGCGTGATCGCAGCCGGATCGGGCGCGATCGTGCGTGATGCCGCATCGGCAGGCGCGGGCATGGCGCCGGCAGCGACGTCGCCTGCGCCGGCCGGCCGCGGCTCGGGCACGGACGCCGCCGCGAGGCCGCCTTGCTGGCGCAGCTTCGGAGACTGCTCGGTGCCGATCCACAGCTCCGCCTCCGAGGCATCCGGCCGCCGGATGTTGCGGATGACGTGGGGCGTGATGGCCAGTACCAGCTCAGTGCGGTTGTTGGTGTCCGTCTGGTCGGAGAACAGGCGCCCCAGCAAGGGCAGGTCGCCGATGCCCGGCACCTTGCTGGCGCTCGTGCGCTCGTCGCGGCTGATGAGGCCGGCCAGCAACTGCGTCTCGCCATCGCGCAGGCGCAGGAACGTGGAGGCGTTGCGCGTGCCGATCTGGTAGGCGAGCGTGCCCGACGCGGTCTTGGTGGCCGTGCCGAGGGAGCTGACCTCCATGTCGATCTTGATGGCGACGTCGTCGTTGGCGTAGATGGTCGGCTCGACGTCGAGCTTCATGCCGACGTCCAGGTAGTTGACGCTGTCCGCCACGAATCCGACCTGGGAGGTGGTGGACGTGATCACCGGGATCTTGTCGCCCACGAGGATCTTGGCCTTCTCCCGGTTGCGCGTGCGGATCTGCGGCTTGGCGAGGGTCTTGAAGTCGCCCACCTCGCGCCGCAGGTTCACGAGCACGTCGCCGACGGACAGGCCGATGCGGCTCCGGTTGATGCCGCGCAGGTCGTTGAGCGTGAGTCCCTCGGCGCTGCCGGCCGGCAGCAGGCTCAGCGAGAAGCTGTTGGGCAGGTTGATGCCCACGTCGGTCAGGCGGGTGCTGCTGATCTCGAGCACCTCGACATCCAGCAGCACTTCGGGCTCGGCGCTGTCGTACAGGCGCAGGAGGCGTTCGGCCAGCTCGATGTTCTCGGCGGAATCGCGCAGCGCCAGCATGTTGGAGCGCTCGTCGACGACCGGCTCGCGGATCTTGAGCAGCGACTTCACGAAGCTCGCGGCGCCGCGCACATCCGCGTTCTCCAGATAGAACAGGCGGACGATCTGCTCCTGGTATTCGCGCTGCTTGTCCGGGGTGTTGGGGTAGATCAGCACCGTCTTCGGATCGACCACCTTCACGGCGAGCTGGCTGGTGCTGGCGATGAGGTCGAGCGCGTCCTCCACCTTCGCCTGGCGCAGGAACACCGTGACGCGCACATCGGGCCGCACGTCCTTGTCCAGCACGAAGCTCACGCCGCTGTAGCGCGACACCACGTCGAGCACGGTGCGCAGCGAGGCCTCGCGGAAGTCGAGGCTGACGGCACGCATCTCGTCGAGCTTGGCGACGCCCGCGCGGAACTGCCGCTGCCGCTGCTCCGACTCGATGCGGCGCTGCAGGCCCAGCAAGCCCGGATGGTGCGGCTCGTCCTTCAGCGCTTCCCGGACCAGGCGCAGCGCCGTGTCCGGATGCCCTTGGCCGTACGCCTCGCGCGCCTGGCCGAGCACGCGATCCTGCGCGGCCAGGACCGTCCATTGCGACTGGAGCGCGCGCGCGCGGGCGTTCTGCGGATCGAGCTGAAGCACCTGGTCGAGCGCCCGCCTCGCGTCGTCCATGCGCCCGGTGGCCATGGCTGAAGCCGCTTCCGCCAGATAGTCGTTGATGCCCTGGGAACGCGTGCGGATCAGCTCGGCCCGGATGGGCAGGCTGTCCGGATAGCGCTGCGCGGCTTCCTCCAGACCACGGATGGCCTGGTCCACGTGATGCGCATCGCGCGCCTTCGCGGCGTCGGCCAGCACTTGCTGCTCGGCGCACCCCGCCATGCATGCCAGCAGCAGGCAGCCGGCGGTGGCGCGCGCACCTGCAAACAGTCGTTCGAGCTTCATGGGGAATGCGGTGCCGAGGTGGCGCCGTCGATGGGCGCCGGGGGCTCGGGCAGGACGACGCTCACGGGCGCGCCCAGGAGGGGATGCATGATCGACACGTTGCTGGCGGTGATGGCGGAGACCACGTAGCCGTCCCCGAGCGACTCGCCCACGGAGGCCTGCACGTCACGCTCGCCGCCGCCGCCGGTGGCGACGTTGAGGTAGACGCGGCGCGTGCCGTCGGGCGCCGAGAACTGGCCCAGGTACCGGAACGTGGCGGCCGGCGGCGCGGGCGGCGGGGCGGGCGGCGCTGTCGGCGCCGAGGCGGGGACCGACGACGCAAGCGCAGGCGCGAGCGCCGCCACGGATGCCGCCTCCGGATGGAACGGATCGGCAGACGGAGCGGCCCAGCGTTGCTGCGCTCCGCTGGTCGACGCCACCGGCGTGCCTGCGCGCGGCCCGTCCGACGCCGCGGCCGGCGTCGCCAGACCCGCACGTGGCGCCGGAGGCGCCGCCTGCACGGACGCCGCCAGCGCCGGCGAGCTGCCTCGCGCATCCCACAGCAGCGAGGCCACGCTCATCGCTACCGCTCCCAGCAGCATGATCTTGTACCCACGTCGCACCATCGCCGTTCGCCCCGCTCCTCAGAGCGATTGTCTCTTGTTCTCGTCGCTGGGGATCGACAGCGTGATGTCGGCGGAGACGGCGCTGGCCGGCGCGCCGGGCGCGGTCGCCCCGACATGGAGCGTCTTGACCAGGGCGCCGGGCGTCGAGTCGAGGATCGTGCCGAGATCGACGGGAAGGTCGACGTAAGAAGACACCATGTGCAGGGTCAGCGTGCGCCGAGGTGGGAACGTCGCGGCGACATCAGGGCGCATCGACGATCCGGAGATCGGCGCGACGGGCTGCGCCGACAGGCGCATGTCGCAGAACGCGGCGGCGGACAACGCCACCACGGCGGCCGAGGCGGCGACGATCGGCCAGCGGAGATTGGAGAATTCTTTCATGGGAAAACGGCCTGGACCGTCGCGGCAGGAGAACCGGTCAGCACGTCGCGGAATGCGAGTCGAGCCTTGAGCCGTGAAGTCCGTCGACGTCAGTGAAGCGGTGAAGGTGCCGGCGCCCGAGCAGCGGCACCCAGGATTTGCAAGACATCCGGCAGAAGAATACGCAGCGCAGTCGTCCACGCCAAGATGTTCAAGCAGAACTCTTCGGGCTTGTCGAAGCGACCATAGTCGTTGAACTTGCCGGGCAGCAGTTCAGCAACCTGCAACACGGTTTCCCGACCAAACTCGAACTTCGGCGCCGCCAGCACTGAAGACGTCATCAGGCGGAAGCCAACACCTAGCGTCCCTTGCACACCCGCTGCCGATGTCGACGCCACAACGACGGGCAACAGCACGAACTGCAAGTCCTCGGCAAGAGCAAAGGCGACGGCGACGACTTGCTCGTCGCGCTGAAGGGCCTGATTTCGACGCAAAGTGCGCACCGAACTCGCCGACATGTGAGCGAACTCCTTCACCAAATGCCTTGCGAAGCAAGCCTGCAACGACAGTGCATCAGGGGGACGCGGTAACTCGGCCCGGCAGCGCGCCAAAGCCTCATCGTGGGCACTGAGCTCGATGGACCGGCAGTGCAGAAATTCGGCCACTCGGTCCTTGACCTGCTTTCTGTCCACGCCAGCCGAAGACTCACGAACTCGCATGAACTCGCGCCAGCCGGGCGATAGCTCAGTGAGGTGTCGTGTATCGGGTCGCTGGTTCAATGCCTCGAATGGACCGTACCGCGCCAGGCGCTGAGCTTTCAGGTCATTGAGCCAGCCTGAACGACAGACAAACTTGTCGTGCAGAACAGCATGTGGCTCGTCGGCGGCCAAGACCTCGGCCGCATACTCGATCGCGTAGCGCTCGTGGATGGCAACCTCCTCGGGAGCGCAGTGCGCGCGGATCCACCTGTCGTTCACATGGCAGCACTCGAAGCCGGCGCCTGCAATCCGCGCCGAATAGTCTGGCGAGCGCGCCGCCAGACTAGCCAGAGAGACGCGCAGCGCCGTTGGATCCAGAAACTCAGCAGCCATCAATGTTCGGATTGAATTGGCATTGAGGCGCACGCATGGGAGACGGGTAGAACCACTCGGCAGCGCCCATCATGCCAATCGCGGACAACCGACGAATGAGGGCTTGAGTGCGGGGCGAAGACGCCATGAACATCTCGATGCGTCTGACAAGGCTCGAAATGGCCGGATTGTTCGACCCCTTCACGACGCCCACGAACGTACGCGCTTGGTCCGCCGTCATCGTTGCCAGATCTATGCCTTGGGTCTCAGCATACTGGAGCAACTCTGCCCGGACGGCAGCATTATATGCAACGTGCTCCGGATCCCAGCGGTGAACGGAGTCGGGCAGATCGAGACCGTTCGTCGTTTGACCAAATACAGTGCGAGCTTCGTCCGAAATATCGATGTCGGTCGTCGACCCAAAGGGAACCCAATGGTGCCCGGTACCCTCCGTGCCCTTGCCGAACAGCGCCCGAGCTTCGGTCGCTTTGTGGATCATCGTATTGAAGAGATAACCGTAGGCCGCGGAACGTGCACCCTCGGCGAAGCGCCCACCAGCGGCGACCGAGGTCAAGCCACCCACCGCCGCGTTGGTAAACGTGTTGAGCGCAACGGCGCCAAGTGGGTCCTCGCTGGACTGCACGTCGCCGTAGCCCGAATTGGCCCATGCTGCAGATACGCCGCCGGAAATTGCACCCGACTTGCAGGAGCCATGCTGCATCCTCGATTCGACGCAACCCCACGCAGCGTGTGCAAGCGTGTTAGACCAGAAACCCCCGAAGTTGTCGCCGATGAAACCGTTCATGTAGGTGGAGATGCCGGCGAAGATGCCGATGCGCGTCGCCTCCTGGCTGCTGTAGCCGGCGATCACCGCCCAGTCGTGCTGGCCCACCGCGTTGCACAGCGCTGCGCCGGCGTTGCAGAACGTGGAGATGTAGCCGATCACCATGCTGCCGACCTGGTAGCCAACTGCGGTGTGTGCCAACCGGTAGGTGATGTAGGCACCCATCGGGTCGAGCGCCACGGTGCCGACAAAGCCGACCGGATCCCACAGCTTGCCGAAGAACTTGTAGCCGCTCGGGTCGGTGCACAGCATCGGATTGCTGTAGCAGTAGCCGAATCGGTCGTAGTTCTGCAGGTTGCCCGCGTCCTGGACGAACGGATCGGCCTGCAGGAAGCGGCCCAGCAACGGGTCGAAGATGCGACCGTTCATGTGGATGAGGCCCACGTCGTCCAACTGCTCGTGGCCGGTGAAGCCACGGTCGGTGCCGGCGTTCGACGAGTTGCTCCAGTCCACCACGAGGTTGCCGCTCGCGTCGTACGCGCCGGTCGTGAGGCGACGCTTGCCGAACGGGTCGTACGAGTAGCGCGCGGTCACGACGCCGGCGTGGTCGGTGGTGGTCACCAGGCTGCCGAGATGGTCCTTGTGCCAGTACTCCACCTTGACAAAGCTGACACTGCCCAGGGCCGGCGGCTGCATCTGGCCCGCAGCCAGCGTGGGCAGTGCGCCTTGCGAGATCAGCACGCCGATGGCTTGGCCTCCGATGCCGACATAGTGACGGTTGCTGACGGTGCCGTTCGCCGCCACTTCGCTCTCGAAGCCGAGGCCGCCACGGTTGTCCGGATGCAAATACCAGGTGGTACGCGTGCCGCTGCCGTCCACGTGCACTTCCTTCACGCGGGCGTGGCTCTCGTCGTACTGCCAGGTGTACTTCGGGCTACCGCCCGCGCCCTGCGCTCCGCTCTGGCCGTCGGGCAGGTCGAAGCTCGTGTAGGTCAGGCTGCGGTACTTGCCGCCGGCGGAACTGGTGAGGTTGCCATCGTCGTCATACACGAACGACGAGTTCACCGCCCCGGCCACGCTCTTCAGCGCGTGCGGCTTCACGCCTGCGGTCGCTTGCGCGCCGTAGGTGTAGTTGCCGACGTCGCTCTTGGACAGCATGAGCCCGAGCGCGTTGTACGCCAGGTTGACGGTGCGCGACAGGCCCGGGATGGCCGCGTCGCTGACCGAGTAGCTGGTCAGCCGGTTGAGCCCATCGTACAGAAACGTCTCGCTCAACGCGTTGGCGAGGTTGCCGTCGCCGTTGCCGTCCGTGCGGCTGTTCAGGTTGCTGAGCGTGTCCCAGCTGTAGGTCTGGTTCAGCACGGTGGTGGCGCCCCCGATGCCAGCCTTGGTCGAGACCAGCCGGCCCGTGGCGGGTTCATAGACGTTCGTGCCGGCCACGTTGTTGCCGTATGACTGCTGTTCGACGTGACCTCGCGCATAGATCACCTGGGCTTGCCACAGCACGGTGCCAGCCGCCAGCGTGCAATTGCCGCCGATGCAAGTGCTTGGCGCCGTGGGCGTGACGGTCGCGGCAGTCTGCAGGGTCAGGGCCTGCATGAACCGCAGCGTGGGCGTATACGAGTAGCCCACCTTGACGCCTGTCGGATAGGTCATCGTGGCGAGCTGG
>Ga0136846_1209516_pt1 | contig 13229 bp, 10 predicted proteins | sample HopSoiMetagenom2_FD_96841 | JGI IMG/M metagenome (GOLD analysis project Ga0136846, IMG submission 96841) | Grasslands soil microbial communities from Hopland, California, USA - 2 Assembly 2016 (version 4) | ecosystem: Environmental > Terrestrial > Soil > Grasslands | place: USA: Hopland... | reverse complement strand
GAAACTCACATCCCGATTCGGCGTGAGAACGCGTGCGGCCGATGATTGTTCCTGAACCCAGCAGTGCGCCCGAGGGGCTGGACAGGTAAGGTTTTATCACGCGGTGACGAATAGAACGGGCAGAAATATTCACCAAGGGCAAATTCCAGGCCCAGCACCTCATTCTGCATCGCTAACGGAGGATCTTGGCGACACCAAGGCGTTGCCCCTGGCGGTCACGGCAGGAAGCCGGCCATGGGGCCTCGATGCCGCACAGATGCGGAAATCACTCCTGTGCGCGGCGGCGTCCGGCCGCCACCGCGCGTGCCTGGGTCCTTAATCGAGTGCACGGCAACCGATTTGACCAGGATCAGTATTGCCGATCCTTCTCGTCTTTCTTGTAGACATGCGGATTGTCAATAATGCCACGTCTGAAGACCCGACGAAGTCCCATTCGCAATTTCTCGTCGGCGATCAAAGCAAGGTTCCGTAAGGTTTGGCCGGGGCGAGCGCGAAAAGATGTTACGTGAAAGTACTCTCTTCTCTCGGCTGGATATTCCGAAAAGTAGTAATTCGAGACGCAACAGCGGGTGCCTTCGGCAGTGATTGGGTTGACAGAGTGCCATGAAGACGTGTCCGTCTGCATCAAAACCAGTCGATTGAATCGACTATGAATTTGGCGGGGACTCTTGCCTGGTCCATGGTCCCAGAGCTCCAAGTTCCCGCCCTGATCTTCGGGCCAGTATGGCGTTACATAATACAGAAGATTAAGAACGCGGTACAGCTTTCGATCCTTATCGTGCGAGTTATCGAGGTGCGGGTTTAGAAAGTTGCCACGGATCATAAGGCTCACGCCTCCGGCATAGAGATGCTCGTCGGGCTGAAGGCCTTTCAGCCCGGTGATCTCGCCGACCAGTTGGACAACTTCCGGCGCTTGGAAGGCGAAGACGGCTTCCTCCAGCAACGGATGGAATCGGTTCATCTGGGCTCCGACAAACTTGTCCTCGCGCAAGGTTCTCAGGCGCCGCATCCGGTCCGTCTGCGGGAATGCCTGATAGATCTGGCGGGCGTATTCCTCCGGCAGGAGGTTGTCGATGAAGGCGCTGGCAACTCTTCCGGGTTGATGGAATTCCGCCAGCATCCGCTCCCTTTCGGAGCGAAGTCGTGTGCAGATGATTGCTGCGATCTGGTCCTTGTTCGGGAAATTTTCGGAAAATTCTGCTGCAATTGCCATCGACACATCCTCCCCCAAGGTATTATCACTGCTCTCGGCAGGTTATCGCTGCGGCAATCGCCACCATATAAGACGGGCGCGATTGCTCCTGCCTGCGAGCACTAGGTATATATGCAATATATATACGGGTCGGCTGCTGCGAAGGCAAGGCGGCTTGTCGCAATGCTCGGCTGTTTGGCACGAATGGGGCCGATAGACGAACCCGAAGCTTCACTGCACGCCGATGCGTGCGTCGTTGGGTCGGCGCGGAGAGCGGCAGTGGGCGATCATCGGCCAGAAATGTGTTCGGCGTTGGGGCGCGTTCGATCGGCCGGCGGCCAGAGAAAGAGTTGCCTTTGAAATTCCGATAGGCTACTTCGCTCAATGAGGCGTTGGGCGACCGCGGATCGACTGTCCTCAAGGCTTCGCGCGTGGAGGATCGAGGGGCGGTGAGAGCCTCGGCGATCCGGTGATTGCAGACGATTTCGTCGGTTCCCGGCTAGTACGGCAGTGCTTCAGACATGTCTATGAATTTTCCGAACGGTTCGCCTAAGGTTGATGTTCTTATAGCAACCTATAACGGTGAAGAGTTTCTGGCGGAGCTTTTTGATTCTATTTTGGCGCAGAGTTACAGTCACATTAATGTGATTGTTGGGGATGACGGATCTCATGATGGCACGAGAGATATCGTGCACCGTTATAAGGCAAGATTTCCCTCGATACAGTTTTTTGATTTTTCTGCGGAGCCGACGCATGGCGTCAACGCGAATTTTTCACGACTGATGGCGGTGGCCCGCGCTCCGTACGCAATGTTCTGTGATCAGGACGACGTCTGGTTGCCGGGGAAGATCGAAACCACACTGCAGACGATGCTGTCCCTTGAGGCGGACCAGGGAGACGATAAGCCGATCCTCGTTCACACCGACCTTCGGGTTGTCGACCGCGAGTTGAAGCTTCTCGCGGAGTCGATGTGGCGCTCGCAGGCGAGCCGTCCGGATCGTGCGTCGTTTAAAAAGATGCTCGTCGAGAACGCCATCGTGGGCTGCACGACGATGATCAACCGGTCCCTGCTGACGCTGGTCGGGGCCATTCCGGATCGGGCGATCATGCATGATTGGTGGATCGCCCTGACGGCGGCCTGCTTCGGCACGATCGCCCTTGTGGATGAACCGACCATCTTGTACCGCCAGCACGGCAGCAACGCTGTTGGCGCCAAGCGATGGTCACTCGGCTCGTTGTTTTCCCATGCCGTCGATGTCGTTGCGGGTGAGGCCGCTGCCCGTTCCGTGCAGAAGACGATCGATCAGGCCGCGGCCTTCCATTCCGTCTACGGCGACCAGATGCTTCCCGAGCAGCGCAAGCTCGTGAAATCCTATTCCGAGATCAAGACGATGCCGAGCCTCAGCCGGAAGCTTTTCCTGATCCGCAGCGGGCTGACCAAGTCGAAGTGGCAGAAATCCCTCGGTCAGTTCCTGGTCACGTGACCGGGGCGGGTCGAGCGCTGCTCAGCGGCCGACGGCTAGGCCCGCCGCCCGCCCCTTGACGGCAGCCAGGCACTTGGCCCGCAGCCACAGGCCGTCCTCGCCCCACATCACCCGGCTGGGCACGGCCAGCACCGCCACGACGGCGGCCGCGACGGCGAGGCCCGCGAGGCCCAGCACCGCGGCCGGGGGCAGGGCCCGGCCGGCGGCGAACACGACGGCCCCCGCAATGCCGGCGAAGATCAGCGCCATCAGACATCCCGGCAGATGCGCCGTCAGGAAAGCGCCGACACCCATCCCGGTCAGCCGGATCGTCACACCAGCCAGTACGATGCTGTTCAGGGTAATCGCGACCGTCACGACCGCGGCGATGCCGGTGATGCCGAGGGGCGCCGCCAGCCAGGAGCCGCCGATCACGATCGCGGCATAGGCAATCTGCACCAGGACGAAGGTGTAGACGCGCCCTCGCGCGAACAGGACGGAGTTGCTGACCCGGTACGACAGGCGCGAGAAGGTGGATACGGAGAGGATGATGAACGGCAGCACCGTATGGTGCCATTGCGGCCCGAGCAGGACGTCGATGATCTGCGGGGCTAGCACGATCATCAGCGCCGTCATCGGCATGCCGATCAGAGCCGTGAGCTCGATGCCCCGCCGATACGCCGCTCGCAGCCGCTGCGGTTCGTTCTGCACGCGCGACAGAGAAGAGAGGGCGACCTTGGATGCCGCCATTTCGTACAGGCTGCCCGGCAGCGACGCGAGCTTGTAGGCACGATCATACAGCCCCAGCGCGTCGCCGCCGATCAGCCGCCCGATGACGAGCTTGTCGCCGTTCAGGGCCAGATAGTTGATGATCCGTCCCAGCGACAGGCCCCCGCCGAACCGCGCCAGATCCATCAGCGAGTCCAGGTGCAGCAGAGGCCGGACATCGTGCCTGGCCAGCACCATCACCAGCAGCATGTTGATCAGGCTCTGGCCGATGAACCCGCCCGCCAGCGACCAATATCCCCACCCGCGATACGCCATGACGATCGAAATGGCGCCGTAGCCGAGGACATAGGACGCGATCTTGATCGCGGCGAGACGCCGGAACTGCAGGTGCCTGGACAGGAGATTCTCGGAGACGGTCGACAGCCCCTGCCAGATGAAGACGATCCCGAGCAGCCGGGTCACCGGCTCGACCTGCGGCAGGCGGAAGAAGCCGGCGATCGGCCCGGACAGAAGATAGATCGCGAGGCACAGCAGCAGGCCCAGCAGCGTGCTCGCGGTGAACGCGGTCCGCACATGCCTTCCGGTCAGCGAATCGCGCTGGATCAGCGCGGGCCCCAGCGCCAGGTCGGAGAACAGCATCGAGAAGGCGATGATGACGTTGGACGCTGCGGCGATGCCGAAATCGGCCGGCGTCAGCAGCCTGGCGAGGACCGCCAGGCAGACGATCTGCATGATCATCTGCGCTGCCGACGCGCCGCCCATCCAGAGCATCCCGCCCAGCGTGCGCTCGCTCAGGGTCTTGCCGGCAGACGGCCCGGGGGCGCTCATGACGGTTGTCCCACCCGCCCCATCGGCGCCATCTCGTGGGCCGGCCGCAGGGTCCCGTCCGGCCCGACATGGCGGACCTCGCAGTTCAGCCAGAAGCCGGTTCGGTCGAAGACCGTGCTGCGCGCGGTGCCGATCAGCGTCAGTATGTCCCGCGCCGTCGCGCCCCCGAGATTGACGATGAAGTTGGCATGAAGGGGGGAGATCTGCGCCTGGCCGGCCCGAAGCCCCTTCAGCCCCGCCTGCTCGATGGCGTGCCCCGGCGGGCCGACGGTCGCGTACATCGCCGGGTCGCTCAGGAAGACCGAACCGCAGTTCGGCAGCTTCAACGGGAACTTGCGGCGCCGCGACGCCATGATGTCGATGATCGTCCGCCGGATGGCCCGCGCGTCGCCGCGTTCGAGCACCAGCTCCGCCGCCGTGATCACCACGAAGCGGTCCTGCATCGCCGAACGGCGGTAGGCGAAGCGGCAATCCGCGTGGTCCAGGATGGCGGCCTCGCCTCGCTCGTCGATCGTCCACACCCGGCTGACATGCTCGCCGATGCCGCGGCGCTGGCTGCCGCCGTTCATCATCACGAGGCCGCCCAGCGTGCCCGGGATGCCGGCCGTGTGCTCGATGCCCGACAGCCCGGCACGGCCCACGGTCGCCGCGAGATAGGGCATCCAGACCCCGGCCTGGGCGGTCACGGTGGTGCCGGCGATCGAGACGGCGGCCATGCGCCGCCCGATCTGCATCATGACGCCCCGGAACCCCTCGTCGGCGAACAGCAGGTTGCTGGTATCGCCGACGACCAGGAGCGGCACCTCGGCCGACCGGCACAGTTGCAGGATGCCCGAGATCTCTTCGGCCGATTGCGGCTCCACCAGAAGATCGGCGGGACCGCCCACCTTCCAGCGGGAGATCCCGGCCAGGGAGACGGATCGTCGGACGCGGCCGGGACAGAGCCGGTCCAGCGCCGCGAACAGGCCGACGGGCATGGCCCGGCCCGATTCGGTCACGCCGTCAGCGTACATGGGCATGGTTCCGCCCGGCCGCTGTTCCGGAGCCGGCATCCGGTGCGGCAACGGAGAAATACTCGCGGTACCACGAGACGAAGCGCGGCACGCCTTCGTCGATCGACGTCGTCGGCCGGAAGCCGATGTCGCGCGCGATCGATTCGATGTCGGCGTAGGTCTCCGGCACCTCGCCCGGCTGCATCGGCAGGAACTCGCAGACCGCCTTCCTGCCGACCGCGGCCTCGATCAGGCCGATCAGCCGCATCAGGTTCTCGGAGCGGTGGTTGCCGATGTTGTAGATCCGGTGCGGAGGATCCGACGTCTCGCCCGGCGCGGCGTCGAGGACGGCGAGGACGCCGCGGACGATGTCGTCGACATAGGTGAAGTCGCGGCGCATCTCGCCGTGGTTGAAGACCTTGATGGGCTGGCCTTCGAGGATGGCCCTGGTGAAGATGAACAGCGCCATGTCGGGCCTGCCCCAAGGGCCGTAGACCGTGAAGAACCGCAGCCCGGTGGCGGGAAGCCGGTAGAGATGGCTGTAGGTGTGCGCCATCAGCTCGTTGGCCTTTTTGGTGGCCGCATAGAGCGACATCGGCGTGTCCGTGCGGTCCTCGGTCGAGAACGGGACCTTGCGGTTGGCCCCGTAGACCGAAGACGAGCTGGCGTAGACGAAGTGCTCCACCTCCAGCCGTCGCGCCGTCTCCAGCATCACCAGGTGGCCTTCGACGTTGGAACGGGTATAGGCGTAGGGATTGACCATCGAATGGCGAACGCCGGCCTGCGCCGCAAGATGGACGATGCGGCGGATTCCTGTCCATCCCGCCGCCAGCGCCTCCATCGCCGACCGATCGGCGATGTCGGCCCGATGGAAGGTGAAGCCCTGCCGGCCCGTCAGCATGGCCAGCCTGTCCGACTTGAGCTTCGGATCATAATAGTCGTTCAGACTGTCGACTCCGACGACCTCCTCGCCCCGGTCGAGCAAGGCCTTCGCGGTATGGAATCCGATGAATCCCGCGGCTCCTGTCACCAGGATGGCCATGACGTCGCCTTCCCTTCCCGTGCGTCGGCCGGCCGGCCGACGATGCATGATCGAGCCCGGCGGCTCAACTGACCACCGGCTCCGCCACGGTGACGCGCCCGCCCAAGGCGGACATCTTCGCTATCAGATTGCAATAGCCTCGATCGATCTGCCACGCATCCTCGATCGTGGTCTCGCCGTCGGCCACCAAGCCTGCCAGGACCAGGGCGGCGCCGGCGCGCAGATCGGCGGCGCGGACCCGGGCGCCCTTAAGGGGGCGGCCGCCCGTCACCTTGAGGAGGTTGCCCGAGACCTCGCTATCGACCCCCATCTTGGCCAGCTCGGCGGCATACTGGTAGCGGCCGGGGAACCGGAGATCGATCAGCCGGGATTCTCCCTGGGCGCAGGCGCCGTAGACGGCGAAGAGCGGTTGCATGTCCGAATTGATGCCGGGATAGGGGCCGGTGCTGATCTCCACCGGATAGGGGGTGCCGCCGCGGACGATGATGCCGTCCGGCCCGGTGTAGAATTTGGCGCCGCTCTCGCGCAGGAAGATCAGGGGCACCTCGAGATCCACCATCGGGAAGTTGCGGATCTCGACGTCGCCGCGCGTGATCACCGAGGCCATCAGCCAGGTCAGCGCCTCGACATTGTCGGGCAGGACGTCGTACCGGGTGCCGGTCAGCCCGTCGCGGCCGCGGACCACGATGCTCTGCTGGCCCAGAACCTCGATATCGGCGCCCATCGAGCGCAGAAACCTGATGAGGTCGATGATCTCCGGCCGGATATGCGGGTTCCAGATCGTGGTCACGCCCCTGGCCAGCGACCCGCAGATGATGGCGTTCTCGGTGGCTCCGGTCGACCGGATCGGAAGGTGGATGTCGGCGCCGACCAGGCCGCGCGGCGCCTCGGCGCACAGCATCGATCCGTCCTGGTAGACCCGGGCGCCCAGCCGCTCCAGCAGCATGACGTGAAGATCGTATTTGCGGTCGCCGGTCTCGCCGATGCTGCAACCGCCGGGAAGCGGCACCGCGCCGGCCCCGGTGCGAGCCGTCAGGGCCCCCAGGATCAGGAGCGTGTTACGGATGGACCGCCCCGGCCAGTCGAGGGTGGAGGAGAGCGATGCCGCCTCGCTGATCACGATCTCCGTCTCGCCGACGGTGCAGGTCTTCCCCAGGACCTTCAGCATCTCGGCATGGATCTGCGCGTCCAGCAGGGCGGAAGGGAAATTCGTCAGATGGACGTCTTCGGCCGTCAGCAGGGATGCGGCGAGGAGGCGCAAGGCGCTGTTCTTGGCGCCGCTGACGGTGACGCTGCCTTCCAGCCGCGAGGACCGGACCGCATATGCCGCACTTTCTCTGATCATCCCCGACTCCCGAGCCATCCGCGATGCAGGCCGCACATGACGCCGCATAAAACCGGCTGCATTGTGGCGTCGCAAAAGAGCATGAATCCCGGTTATGTCGCAATGCAGTATCACCGACGGGCCGGTGATGCGGCCCATGTCGGCAGCCCAGCCTCCGCTTGCGCGCCGTTCCGTTTTTTGCCTATGTCAGCAGGATGCCGACTGGGGCCCTTTCCTCGTCCGCTGTTCGTTCCGTTCGCTTGAACGCGATCCTAGGGTGCGTGATGAATTCGACCTCAGAGGATGTTCTGGTTAGCGTTGTTTCTGTTTATTATAATAGATCTGATTTGGTCTATGAATCAGTTAATAGCATTTTGAATCAGAGTCACAGGAATATCGAATTTATCGTCATCGACGATGGTTCAAGTGACGATACATGGGAGAAGCTGCAGTCGATCCATGATCCCCGCCTTCGCATCGTGCGGCACGAGAATCAGGGCTTCGTCAAATCCATCAGGAAGGCGGTGGATCTGTGTTCCGGGGAAATTGTAGCGGTCCACGGATCGGGTGACATCTCACTTCCCGGTCGCGTCGCGCGCCAGCTTGCCGTCCTGAAGCAGAATCCGGATGTCGGAGTGGTGGGATGCTATGTCGAAAACCGCAATCAGCTGCGCGGCTATTCGACCACGCACATGCCGAAGGTCGGTCCCGATGCCGGCCGGCAACTGGCTGAGGCGAACTTCCTGATGCATGGAGAGGTAATGTTCAGGAAGCAGGTCTATGACGCCGTCGGGGGCTATCGAATCTTCTTCCGGATGGCGCAGGATCGGGATCTCTGGCTGCGGATGTCCGAACGGACCGGCTTTCACATCGTTCCCGAGATTCTCTATACGCGCTTCGTCCGTCTCGACGGAGTCGGTGGGGGGCGCCCGGATCGGCGTGCCGCCCAGGTGCTGTTGTCGAATCTCGCGGTCCATTGCTACGAGCTCAGACGCCGGAACGAGTCGGATCCCGTCGATGCCGGTGACTTCGAAGCCCTGATGTCGGTGCTGCTCAACCGGGAAAGCAGCAGGATTCTCGCACTCTGCGCGACCGAGCTGGCGATTGCGGGCAGGCAGGACGAAGCAGATGCGTTGTTCCGGAGATGCCTCGCGTCTCGATCCCTCACCGTTCCCTTGGCGCTGTTCGGTCTGTTCAAGGTGACGCGGCTCGCTGGTGGCGCCTTGCAGAGCCGCGCCCTGCGTTTTCTGCTGGCCCGGTGGTATGACGCAAAGGATCGCCGGGAACGCCGGAAGGCCCGGCAGGCTGCCGAAAGCAGACAGGCAGCCCTGACCGCTGGGCAGCAGTGAGGGTGAAGCGCCGGGCGCCTACGGCTTCGGCTGGGTCGTCCGGGCGGTCTGCTCTTTCGGCTTCGATCCGCCCGCGTCGATGAAGGGGCGGAGCATCGCTGCATAAACGGCGGTCATGGCCGCCTTTTCGCCCGGCGCGGCATGGTTCTGCGTGTCGCCGATCTGGCTATCCGCCAGCGGCACCGGTTCCGGCGCGGCGAGCGGCAGACCGGTCGATTCGATCAGCCGGTCGGCCGCCTGGAAGAAGCCATGCGATCGATCGAGCAGCTCCGCGGCGAGCGGACCATGGGCGTAGACGCAGGTCAGGTTTTGCACGCGGCACAGTTCGGCGATCCGCTGCAGGAAGTCGAGCTTGCCCGGGACGACATCTTCGGCTCGCAAGACAGGGCCGAAGGGGGCGCGGCTCGAGGCCTGCTTCACATAATCGTTCTCGATCACGATGTCCCGGACCGGCCGGGACAGGAGGCGCAGAACCGGCGCCCGGATCGCAGTCTTGAGCGTCTGCCAGTCGAGGAGCTCTCCGATCCAGGCCCTGGCCACCGGCCACCGCAAGGCCGCCGGGAGATCGGCGTCCAGCACCCGCGGCGTCGACAGGACATAGCCGCGCAGATCGTCGGCGCGGGACATCATGTCGGCGGCCTGGACGACGACCACCGTCCGCAGCCCGGGCTCCTTCTCGACCGCCCGGCGGATCATGTTGTAGCTGCCGGCATAGCCGAACAGCCCCGTCAGGGCGAGATTGGCCGACCGGCGCCCGGTCAGCCGGTCGAAGGTCTCGGTGTCGATGGCGTTGCCGAGCGAGCTGTCGCCGACGAAGACGGTGTCGAGCCCCGCGCTTCGATCCAGCTTCTCCAGCTGGTAGGCCAGCAGGGGCGCGTAGTCCGGCAGGTCGGAGAACCACTTGACCTTGATCGACAGCAGGCACAATGCGCCCAGCAGTGCCGCGGCCAGGCCGAGGGAGACCGCGAGATAGCGGACGCCGCTCTCAGAACTGGAAATAGATGAATTCGGAGACGTCATTGGCGAAGAGCACCACTGCGACGAGGACGACGGCCAGGGCGACGGCATGGGCGGACCCGAGGCGCCACAGCAGCGGTCCGCGGGCGGGGGCGACCGCGACAGCGGCCAGGGTGGGGCGGAAGCGCGCCAGGATCTGTTGCGAGTTCGGGAGCCCCCAGACAATGGCGAGGCCGAGGGCGATCAGCGCCGCCGCCTGCAGCGACGGGGCGCCGATGCCGTTGAGCCCGACCAGGCCGACATACACCGATCCGGCGGCGGCGAGGTCCGGCGCCCGGAACGGCACCCAGGCGAGGATGACGGCCAGGAAGGTCAGCGTGGCGCCGACGGCGGCCGGCAACCGGATGCCGCGCGGCCGGGCCCAGTCGGAGAACAGCCGCCCGACCACGATGTAGGCGCCGTGCAGCGCCCCCCAGAGCATGAACTGCCAGCCGGCGCCGTGCCAGATGCCGCCCAGCAGCATGGTGATGAAGGCGTTGACGTAGCTGCGGGCCTTGCCCCGCCGGTTGCCGCCGAGCGGAATGTAGAGATAGTCGCGCAGGAAACGCGACAGGGTCATGTGCCAGCGCTGCCAGAAATCGGCGATCGACCGGGCCTTGTAGGGTGAGTTGAAGTTCTCCGGCATGCGGATGCCGAACAGCCGGGCCAGGCCGATCGCCATGTCGGAATAGCCGGAGAAGTCGAAATACAGCTGCAGGGTGTAGGCGAGCGTCCCGGTCCAGGCCGCGAACAAGCCGGGCGCATGGCCGGCCGCCGCCTGCTCGAACACCGGCGATGCGTGCAGCGCCAGGGAATCCGCCAGCACGGTCTTCTTGAACAGGCCGAAGGCGAACATGGTGACGCCGACGGCGAGGTCGTCGCTGCCGATCCGCATTCGCGGGAGCGCGGCGAACTGCACCGTCATCTCCTTGTGGTGCAGGATCGGGCCCGCGATCAGATGCGGGAAGAAGGTGACGAACAGGGCGTAGGCGAGCGGATCCTTGTCGTCGACCTTGCCGTGATAGGCGTCGACCAGGAAGGCGATCTGGGTGAAGGTGTAGAAGGAGATGCCGATCGGCAGGATGATCGACAGCGCCGGCCATTGCGCCGCCAGAAGATCGTTCACCACGCCCTGGGTGAACACCGCGTATTTGAAATAGCCCAGGAGCAGCAGGTCGACGCCGACTCCCAGCGCCAGGAGGGCGCGGCCGGGACGACGGACCAGCCCCATGCCGACCACGAAGTTGAACAGGATCGAACCGAGCAACAGCGGCACATGCTCGATCGACCACCAGCCGTAGAAGGCGACCGATGCAACCAGCAGGACCGGAACACTGAGCACCGAAAGCCCGACCCAGCGCCAAACGAAGAAAAATGCACAGGTAATCGGCAGGAAAACGAACAGAAATTCTGGCGAATTGAATAGCATCGGCTGTTCAGACCCGAAGAGTTTCGTTGCTCTCGCAGCGCCACGCCGAGACGTATAAGCGATACGCCCGACCTGCAAAAGGAAATTCCGAGCCTCGGCGGCGAGTCCTGCCGTCCGCCCGCACCCGAAGGCGATCATGGCGCCTGCGGGCTGCGGAAGGCCGGCGCGGCCGGGATGCGCAGGCCATCGGCCCGCCTCATTCCGCCGCCATCCTCACCGGCCACCGGCGACGTCCATCGACTTCGGGGCAGCGGCTGCTTGACGTTGCATCGCATTTCAACCACGGTGCCAGCCGATTGGGGGGAGACCTTCTTTGCTGCGTTCGATCCAAGCTTGTCGAGGGTTTGCCGCATTACTGGTGTTGCTGTTTCACCTGAATACGGCGGTATTCGACCGGCCTAAATACTTTGCCGTACAACCATTCGGCCCGATCTTTGATTTCGGGCATTCGGGTGTTGAGTTCTTTTTTGTTCTGAGTGGCTTCATCATCTTGTATGCGCATCGGGGCGACATCGGCGATCTCAGCGCCATGTCGCGCTATCTGTCGCGCCGCTTCCAACGCATCTACCCGATCTACTGGGTGGCGCTGGCGGGGCTGATCCCGATCTACTTTCTGGCCCCGTCCTTCGGGGTCGGCCATGAGACGGACCCGGTCACGGTCCTGTCGTCGATCGCCCTGGTCTACATCAACGGCGACACCGTGCTCGCGCCAGCCTGGACGCTCTACCACGAGGTTCTGTTCTACGCCGCCTTCGCCGTACTGATCTGGAACCGTGTCGCGGGCATCGCCCTGTTCGTCGCCTGGGCCCTGGGCATCGCCGTCTTTCAGGCGGTCTCGCCGGATGCCCCGGCGATCGCCCGTTTTCTGGCGGCGCCGCTGAACCTGTTGTTTCCGGTCGGGATCCTGGCGGCTCTCGCCTACCGCTCGTCGATCAGGCTGCCTGCCGGGACGCTGGCCGTGACGGGCGCCGCGATGTTCCTGGGCTGCGGCGCATGGGAGGTGATCCATGGGCGTTCGGGCATCGGAACGCTGCTGTACGGCCTTGGCAGCGCGTTCCTGATCGTCGGCGCGGCGCGCCTGGAGGCCGCCGGCCGGATCCGCATTCCGGACGCGCTCGAGTTCCTCGGGGCCGCCTCCTATTCGATCTACCTGACCCATTTCCCGGCGCTGTCGCTGTTCGCGAAGGCGGCCGTCGCCATCGGCCTGCAATCGGCTCCGGGATGGCTATCCTTCCTCCTGATCGGCAGCGCGACACTCGCTCTCGGATGCGCCTTCCATGCCTTCGTGGAACGGCCCCTGCTGCGCTGGGTCAGAACCCTGGGGACGCCGTCGCGGCCGCATCCGCGCGGGGCGGCCTGACGCCGGGCGTCCTCGGCCGCGGGCCAGAGTGGAAATGAGGTTGGTAGGAATCGTGGGGGATTGAACGAACCCGCTGGGGCGGGTTCGTTCAGATTCCTCAAGGTCGGAAAGTGCTCTAGAAGCTGGCCTGCACCCGGTAGAGGCCGGCATAGACGCCGCCGGCGGCCAGCAGTTGCTCATGCGTGCCCTGCTCGGCGATGCCCTGGTCGGTCAGGACCAGGATCCGGTCGGCGTGGCGCACCGTCGACAGCCGGTGGGCGATCACCAGCGTGGTGCGGTTGCGCGCCAGGTCCAGCAGGGCCGCCTGCACCGCCCGCTCGCTCTCGTTGTCGAGCGCGCTGGTGGCCTCGTCGAAGATCAGCACTGCCGGGTCCTTCAGGAAGGCCCGGGCGATGGTCAGGCGCTGCTTCTGGCCACCGGACAGCTTGACGCCGCGCTGGCCGACATCGGTATCGTAGCCGTCCGGCAGCGCCATGATGAAGTCATGCGCATTGGCCGCCCGGGCCGCCGCGACGATCTCCTCCT
>Ga0136846_1214350_pt1 | contig 13232 bp, 13 predicted proteins | sample HopSoiMetagenom2_FD_96841 | JGI IMG/M metagenome (GOLD analysis project Ga0136846, IMG submission 96841) | Grasslands soil microbial communities from Hopland, California, USA - 2 Assembly 2016 (version 4) | ecosystem: Environmental > Terrestrial > Soil > Grasslands | place: USA: Hopland... | reverse complement strand
GGCCGTCAGTGGTGCGCCTTCATGGCCTCGTGGAAGCGGGATGTCATGCTCCGGCCGGTCCCGCGCAGCCCTGAGCCGTTTGGCATCCCTGCGGCGGGCAGGAAGCGCGGCTATGGCTACGGAGAAGGCTGAAGAGCGGGTAACGGCGGCGTTGACGACAGCCTGCTCCGCCGTAGCTAAGAGGGCTACCTGGCTTTGGCGCAGCGCCATAGTTCCTCGCCATACGGTGCGGCGATCAAGGCGGCGACCGCGGCCGTGACCCCGGCCAGGTAACGGCCGGGCAGCGGCCGCCGGCGCAGCCGGAGCCGCCACGCCGTGCCGTCGGCCCGGCCCTGCCAGGCCTCGACGACCTGATCCCAGTGCAGGCACAGCAACGCCGACACCGCCATGAACGGCAGCGATTCGAGGAAGCTGTGGATATGCTGCTCGGCCGGCCGGACCTCGCGGCCGCCGTCGACGGCGGCCCGGACATCCCAGATGGCCGTGGCCTCGTGCACTCCCGTGGCGACCGTCCCGATGCCCAGCAGCAGCGGGTTCACCTCGCACAGCAAGGTCAGCAGCAACGGCACCGATATCTCCGCCATCATCAGCGCGTGGATGGCCGATTCGCCCAGCCCGCTGGTCCGTTCGATCCGGGTGCGGCGGTGCATCAGGTAGTCCGTCACGGCCGGGATGAACCACGCGGGCAGCAGGACGTACATCAGGAAGCGGATGGTCATGGACTCCACGTCAGCCGGATCGGCGGAGACGCGCATCTCGTGACCGGGTTTCCTCCGGGACATGAGTCCCCTCCTTCATCGGTGAGACGGCATCCTCCGTGGTGGCCGCTCAGCGCCGTAGCTGCTCGATCTTGTCCTTGAACAGGGTGGTCGCGATCGCCGCCTTGTGCGGCTGGCCCTTCAGGAAGGCCTGGGCGAACTTCTTGGCCTGGTCGTAGGAGACCTTGCCGGGCAGCGGCGGCTCGTTCGGGTCGACGTCGATGTCGACCAGCGCCGGGCCGTCGAACGCGAGCGCCCGCTCGATGGCCGGCCTGACCTTCTTCGGTTCGGAGACCTTGGCACCGTAACCGCCGCAGGCGGTGGCCCACGCGGCGAAGTCCGCGACCGGCTGCGGGAAGCGCACGCCGTGCTCCGGATAGCCGAGCACCATCTGCTCCCACAGGATCTGGCCGAGCGAGTTGTTGTTGTTGATGACCACCTTGACCGGCAACCCGGACCTGACCGCGGTGAGGAACTCGGCCATGAGCATCGCGAAGCCGCCGTCGCCGACGTAGGCGATCACCTGCCGGCCGGGGAAGGCATGCTGGATCCCGATCGCGTAGGGCAGTCCGGGTGCCATCGTGGCCAGGTTGCCCGACAGGTAGAACTGCCGGTCGCCGCGGATGGTCCAGTGCCGGGCCGCCCAGGTGGCGATCGTGCCGCTGTCGCAGGTCACGATGGCGTCGTCGGCGGCCAGGTCATCGATGACGCCCATCGGGTACTGCGGTGCGACCGGGCTGCGCCTGGGGTTCTCCAGGTTCTCCATGTCCGATCGCCACTTGGCCATCGCCTTCTGGTACTTCTCCAGGTGGCCGCGGTCGGACTTGCGGGTCAGCAGCGGCAGCAGTGCCTGCACGCTCTCCCTGGCGTCGCCGATCACCGGGACCTCGGTCGGCATCCTGAGCCCGGCCCGGGCGGGATCCGCGTCGATCTGCACGACCCGGGCCTTGCCCGGCTGCGGCAGGTGCTGGGTGTAGGGGAAGTTGGTGCCGATCATGAACAGCGTGTCGCAGTCCTCGATCAGTTCCTCGCCGGGCCGGGTGCCGAGCAGGCCGATCCCGCCCACGGCGAACTCGGAGTCGTCGGGGATCACCGCCTTGCCCGGCAGCGTCTTGATGACCGGCGCCGCCAGCTTGTCCGCCACCGCCAGCACCTCGTCCCGGGCGTGCAGCGCGCCCGTCCCGGCCAGGATCGCGACCTTCTCCCCGTTGTTGAGCACCCGGGCCGCGGCCTCCAGGTCCGCCATCCGGGCCTGCCCGGGCGGCGGCAGGTAGACCGGCGCGGTGGCGGGCGGCCTGGCCGGCGCCACGTGCTGGTACGGGTCGGCGTTCGCGTCGGCCACCTGCACGTCGTTCGGGAAGGTCAGGTGGGCGACGCCGCGCCGGGCCAGAGCAGTGCGGACCGCGATGTCGACCACTCCGGGCAGCTGAGCTGGATTGTCCACCACCAGGTTGTACTCGGACACGTCGGCGTAGAGCTGATCGGTGCGCACCTCCTGCTGGTAGCCCGTGCCCAGCACCGAGGTCTCCTGCATGCCGGTGATCGCCAGCACCGGGACATGGTCCATCTTCGCGTCGTACAGGCCGTTGAGCAGGTGGATCGCGCCGGGACCCGAGGTGGCCAGGCAGACGCCGAGCTTGCCGGTGGCCTTGGCGTAGGCCGTGGCCATGAACGCCGCGGCCTCCTCGTGGTGCACCAGGAAGAAGCGGACCCGGTCCGCATGACGGCGCAGGCCCTCCATGATCCCGTTGATCCCGTCACCGGGCAGGCCGAAGACCGTATCGACCCCCCAGTCGGCTAGGCGCTCGATCAGCAGCTCAGACGCGATTTGCGCCATAAGGTCATCTCCGCGGTGGTCGGCTGGGCCCAGGTTCCGGCAGTGCCCCCTGCCCGGGCTACTGGATGGCAAACCGGGGGTTTCAGCGGACAATCGTGGGTAGCCGGGCGCCCATGTCCGTTTTCACTGATGTCAAGTCCCGGGCCGCCGAACTGGCGCGAGCCGAGAAGGAACGCTACTCCGGCGGCGAGGAACGGCCGCTCGGCGGCTACCTGGCGGCCATGGGCGCCTACGTGACCGTCACCGGGTCCCTGGTCCTCGCCGCCCGCTTGACCCGCCGCCAGGTTCCGGCCGGGCTGGGCATCGCCGACGTGCTGCTGTCCGCCGTGGCCACCCACAAGCTGAGCAGGGTGATCGCCAAGGATCCGGTCACCAGCCCGCTGCGCGCGCCCTTCACGCGATACCAGGGCCAGAGCGGGCCCGCCGAGCTGAAGGAAGAGGTACGCGGAACCGGTGCCCGCAAGACAGTAGGAGAACTCCTCACCTGCCCGTTCTGCATCGACATGTGGGTCGCGACCGGCCTGGTCGCGGGATTCGTCTTCCTGCCCAGGACCACCCGGCTCGCGACCCAGACCCTGGCCGTGCTAGCAGGCGCCGACTTTCTCCAATTCGGTTATTCCCTGGTCGAGGAAAAGCAGCAGTCCTGACCGGAGCGGCGGTTCCGGCCAGGCGGTCACAGATCTACCGGGTTGCCCCGGTCCTCGACCGGCGGACGGTGGCCGTACGCGGCCTTCTCTTCTTCCGGGGCCGGCGGGTCCCCGCCGCCCTCCGGCACCGGAGCGTCGCGGGTCGGCGCGACGCTGCGGCCGCCGCCCACGTGCTGACCGCCCTGGACCAGGCCGTGCATCGGGTCGGGCTGCGGATGCTCCTGCTGGGGACGCCGGGCGGCCCGCGCGATCGCGGCGAGCATGATGACGAGCGCCACCACGACGACCACGACGATGACGATGATCCCGGTCAACGATCCTGACATGCGAACCTCCTTGCCAGTCAGGCTTCACGCACTGGCGAAGCCGCCTACCCGCCGCATCCCGGAATATCCGCCGTCGCGGCCGGCATCTGGCCCGGGACCGCGGATGGCTGAATAGAGCGGTCCGCCCGTGGTAGGAAGCGGGCGTCAGCCGGCTGCCCGCGGCGCCGAGGAGGTCATCTGATGACGAGCGTCTCCCTGCCTGATCCGGTCGCGCGCCGCTCCGGGCGGCCGCTCGCCGACCCGGGAGCGCTCACGTTCGGCGCGCTCGAGCGCGACCTGCGCCAGCGGGTCGACGGCGAGGTCCGCTTCGATGCGGGCAGCCGCGGCGCCTACAGCACGGACGCGTCGAACTACCGCCAGGTGCCGATCGGCGTCGTGGTGCCCCGCACCGTGGAGGCCGCCGCCGCGGCCGTGGCGGTCTGCGCCGAGCACGGCACGCCGGTCGTTTCGCGCGGCGGCGGCACCAGCCTGGCCGGGCAGGCGTGCAACGCGGCGGTCGTCATCGACTGGTCCAAGTACTGCCGCCGCCTTGTCTCGGTCGATCCGGCCGCGCGCACCTGCGTGGTCGAACCGGGCATCGTGCTGGACGAGCTCAACGCCGGGCTCGCGCCACACCAGCTGATGTTCGGCCCGCGGCCCGCCACGCACGATCACTGCACCCTGGGCGGGATGATCGGCAACAACTCGTGCGGGGCGACCGCGCAGGCCTACGGCAAGACCGTCGACAACGTACTGCGACTCGAGGTGCTCACCGGCGACGGCGAGCGGTTCTGGGCCGGGCCGACCAGCGACGAGGAGTACGAGGCCATCGTGGCGGCGGGCGGCCGGCGGGCCGAGATCTACCGCCAGCTGCGGGAGCTGGCCAAGGCGAACGCGGACCAGATCCGGGAACGCTACCCGCGGATCCCGCGGCGGGTGTCCGGCTACAACCTGGACTCGCTGCTGCCGGAGAACGGCTTCGACGTGGCCCAGGCCCTGGTCGGCAGCGAGAGCACGCTGGTCACGGTGCTGCACGCGGAACTCCGCCTGGTTCCCAAGCCCGCGGCCGAGGCGCTGGTCGTACTCGGCTACCCGGACATCGCCAGCGCCGCCGACGCCGCGCCGGCCATCGCCCCGCACCAGCCCGAGCAGCTGGAAGGGCTCGACGACCGGCTGGTCACCTTCGAGCGTGAGCGGCGGATGAACCCCGAGGCCCTGCAGCTGCTGCCGGAAGGCCACGGGTGGCTCATGGTCATCTTCTCCGGCGACACCCAGGACGAGGCCGACGGCAAGGCCCGGGCGCTGATCGACGACCTGCACGGCACCGAGCACGAGCCGACGGTCAGGTTCTACGACGACCCCGAGCACGAGAAGGAACTCGCGGACGTCCGCGAGGTGGCCCTGGGCGCCACCGCCCGGGTGCCGGACATGCCGGACACCTGGGAGGGCTGGGAGGACTCCGCGGTCCCGCCCGAGCGGCTGGGTGACTACCTGCGGGACCTGGTCAAGCTGTACGACGAGTTCGGCTACGCGGGGTCGGCCCTGTACGGGCACTTCGGCCAGGGCTGCGTGCACACCCGGATCCCGTTCGACCTGGTCACGGCCGAAGGCATCGCCATCTTCCGGCGGTTCATCGAGCGGGCCGCGGACCTGGTGGTGTCTTACGGCGGGTCGTTCTCCGGCGAGCACGGCGACGGCCAGTCGCGCGGCGAGCTGCTGCCGAAGATGTTCGGCGCGGACCTGGTGCGAGCCTTCGGGCAGTTCAAGGCGATCTTCGACCCGGGCAACCTGATGAACCCCGGCAAGGTCGTCGCACCGTACCGGCTGGACGAGAACCTGCGCCTCGGCGCCTCCTGGTCGCCGCGGGACTACGACAGCTTCTTCAGCTACCCCGACGACGACGGCCAGTTCGGGCGCGCCGTCATGCGCTGCGTGGGCGTGGGGAAATGCCGGCACGACAGCGGGGGGGTGATGTGCCCCTCCTACATGGTCACCCGGGAGGAGGAGCACTCCACCCGGGGCCGGAGCCGGCTGCTGTTCGAGATGCTGGAGGGGCACGCCGATTCCCCGGTCACCGCGGGCTGGCGGTCCACCGAGGTCCGCGACGCGCTCGACCTGTGCCTGGCCTGCAAGGGCTGCAAGAAGGACTGCCCGGTCGAGGTGGACATGGCCACCATGAAGGCCGAGTTCCTGGCCCATCACTACGCCGGGCGGCTGCGGCCCCGGGCGCACTACTCGATGGGCTGGCTGCCCGCCGCGGCCATCCTCGCGTCCCGGGCGCCGCGGCTGGTCAACGCGCTCACCCAGGCGCCGGTCCTGCGCGCCGTGCTCACCACGGCGGGCGGCATCGACCGGCGCCGCACGATCCCGCTGTTCGCCCCGCAGACCCTGCAAGCGTGGGCCGCCAAGCGCGACCCTGGGCCAGCGGGCCCGCGCGGCGAGGTGGTGCTGTGGCCGGACACCTTCACCAACCACCTCACCCCCGGGATCGGGCGGGCGGCCATCGAGGTCCTCGAGGCGGCCGGCTGGCGGGTGATCGTGCCGGAGCAGCCGCTGTGCTGCGGCCTGACCTGGATCTCGACTGGGCAGCTGGGCACCGCCCGCCGGGTGCTCCGGCGGACCGTGGACACCCTCGCCCCGTACCTGCGGCGCGGGGTCAGGGTCGTCGGCCTCGAGCCGAGCTGCACCGCGGTCTTCCGGTCCGACGCGCGTGAGCTGATGCCCGGTGACCGCGACGTCCAGCGGTTGCGCGAGCAGACCGTCACGCTCGCCGAGCTGCTGCACGACCACACCGACGGCTGGCAGCCGCCGCATGTCGGCGGGCAGGCGATCGCGCAGACCCACTGCCATCAGCACGCCATCATGGGCTACGACGCGGACCGGGCGGTGCTGGAAGCCGCGGATGTCGACCTCGACGTGCTGGACTCCGGGTGCTGCGGGCTAGCCGGCAACTTCGGCTTCGAAGCCGGGCACTACGAGGTGTCCCGGGCCTGCGCCGAGCGGGTGCTGCTGCCCGCGGTCCGGAACGCGGCGAATGAGGAGTTCGTGCTAGCCGACGGGTTCAGCTGCCGCACCCAGATCGAGCAGGGCGGCACCGGCCGGACCCCGGTTCACCTGGCCGAGGTGCTGGCGACCGGGCTGCGCGGCGAGCCACTGCGGGCGGACCGCCCGACCCGGCCGGGGGCCGCGGACTACGCCCGCCTGGGCGGGATCGCCGCGACCGCCGCGGGCGCCGCCGCGGCTGCCTTCCTGGCGCGGCGGCGCGGGCGCGGCTAGCTAGCGGTGTGGGTCAGCGACGGCATCAGCCTGGCGCTGCTGCTTCATTCCGCATCCGGGATCACCTGACTGGTGTAAACCGGGCATCTCTGGGTAACGGATGTGCCAGCTTAATCCATTAAGCGAACAAACTATTCGATTCGCGAAGGGTGACCGCGAGATCCATCACGTCCCGCCGGTGCCAGAAAAGGAGACACGAGATGCGTGTCAGTTACGCACAGCGCTGGCGGTTGCGGCAGATGGGCCGATCGATGAGCCGGTCAGACCCGCATCTCACCGCGATGCTGATGATCTTCGCCCGCCTCACGGCCGGCGAGGCGATCGCCAGCATCGAGCAGACCGGATTCCGTCACACCCGCGCGTGGCGCAACCTGGCCGGGATGAAAGAGGCGGCCTGGCTCCTCCTCTCGTACGGCCGCCGGGCCGCTCGCTGGATGGCGGCCGCGATCGCGCGCCCGTGGCGCGGCCGCGAGCAATCCTGGCTCGGTCTCGGTCCTGGTCACGACCAATCGCGGGCCGACGAGAGATCCTGGTAGCAGCAGACGGCCGACGGGCGGACCCGCCGGCCGTGCCCCCCTTCTGCTAAGCCCCTTCCATCAGCCGCCTGATCGTCGCGAGCGTTTCCGCGAGGCCCCGGTCGATGCCGTCCGAGTCGTGGCGCTCGGTGTGCAGGAATACGGTTACCGAGGACGACCCGTCGTCACCGGTGACATCGAGGCAGCCGTGGTAGTCGTTCGGCCCCTCGGATCCCCAGTCCAGATGACGGCCTTCCCGGTCGACCCGGAACCACGCCTCTCCCTCCTCGGTGCTGCCGTTCACCTTCGCCGTTACCCGCACCGCTTCTCCCCCGGCGGGCTCGGCGCTCGTCATGGCGGCGAAGTACCTCGGCAGGTTCCCGACCTCGCTGAGGTAACCGAACAGCCGGTCGGCTGGCGCGTCGACATCCTGGGAGCGCTGGTAGTCGCCCATCGGCCGCTGTCACTTCTCGTAGCTGCGCAGGGCGTTGCCCAGGCCGAAGAAGGTAGGCGCCCAGTGGCCGACGAAGATCCCCCACCGGTCCGCCCGGTCGGTTCCGGCCTTCTCGGCCCGCAGGGAAGTCGCCCAGGCCGCGAACGACAGGCCGATGCTGGCGAATCCGGCTAGGTAGGCATGCTCCGACCGCAGGCCCGCGTCGTGCAGTTTCTCGATCATGTTTCCTCCTGGTCATGGCTGGCAGGCCGACCGCCCGCGGACATACTGGGAGCCGGGACGCTGTGACTGTCCCGCCGGCCTATCATTAAACATGACCTGTAATTAAATCTCGGCAACTTGCAGAACGGAGGTCGGCGGTGGTGACCGAGCCTCCGGACGGCCTGTCCATCGGCGAGCTCGCCCGGCGCACGGACGTGCCCGCGGCGACGCTGCGGAGCTGGGAGGACAGGTACGGCTTCCCGCGGCCGCAGCGCGTGGCCGGCGGCCACCGCCGCTACGACCCGGACGACGCCGGCCTCGTCGAGGCCGTCTTGCGGCTGCGCGCCGCCGGGATGAACCTCCAGACCGCAATCGGCCAGGCCACCGCGACCGCGGCCGGCTCCGAACCTTCCGTCTTCGCCGGCCTGCGCCGCCGCCATCCCGAACTCGTCCCGCAGGTGCTGCGCAAGGTCACGCTGCTGGCCCTGACCCGGGCGATCGAGGACGAGTGCTGCGCCCGGGCCGAACGGCCGGCCCTGTTCGCCAGCTTCCAGCGCGAGCCCTTCTTCCGCCGGTCCGAGCCGCGGTGGGACGAACTGGCCCGGACGGCCCGCGTCGTCATCGTCTTCGCCGACTTTCCCGCGACGGCCGGGCCGGACGAGCCCCCGCCGGAAGGCGCGGTCCCGATCCGGGTGTCCCTGCCCGCAGACGCGCCCGCGCGCCGCGAGTGGACCCTGGTGTGCGACTCCCCGGACTATCCGGCCTGCCTGAGCGGCTGGGAGTTCCCCGGTCAGGCGGCGTCCGCCGACGCCGGCCGGCGTTTCGAAGTGATCTGGAGCGCCGATCCTCAGGTAACCAGGAGTGCCGCCACCATCTGCGCGCAGCTGGCCCGTTCGGTCCGTCCCGGTCTTGGTTCGCTGCTCGCCGCCCTGCCGTCGGATCCGCCGCCGCCCGCGTCCGCCGACCTGCGCCGGGCGGCCGGCCTGCTCAGCCGGATGACCGGTTACCTGGAGAAAACCCGGTCGCCGGCGGGCGACGCGAAGCCGTGACGGAAGGCGCCGGGAACGGGCTTAAGCTGGGGGTATTCCGCACAGGGGTCCAGGCGCGATCGGTCCGGGTCCCGGATACCGGTGGTAATAGTGCCAGCAGCCCAAGACGGCGGCAACCTCGTTCACGTCCGGCTCGCCGGTGTCCCGATCGGGCCGGGAGCTGCGGGGGCGCCGGGCTCGCCCGTCGACGTGGTGGCGCTGGTGGCGTCGGCCGGCGGCCTCGCGGCCCTGAGTCAGGTTCACCTGGCGCTGCCGGATGACTTCAACGCGGCCCTGGTCGTCGTGCAGCACCTGGGCGGCCCGGCCAGCAGGCTAGCGGAGATCCTGGACCGGCACAGCCCGCTGCCCGTGCACTGGATCGCCGACCACGACCGGCTGGAGCCCGGGCACGTCTACGTCTGTCCGCCCCAGCAGCTGCTCGAGATCAGGCCGGACGCCGAATGCTCGGTCCGGCCGATGGAGCCGGGCCACCGGCTGCGGCCGATCGACTTCTTCCTGGCCTCGCTGGCCCGCAGTTACGGCCGGCGCGCGATGGTCGTGGTGCTGACCGGCATGGGCGGCGACTCCGCGGCGGGCAGCGAGGCGGTGAGCCAGGCCAGCGGGACGGTGCTGGTGCAGAGCCCGAAGTCCGCCGCGCACCCCCCGATGCCGACGGCCGTGATCGGCATCGGGGCCGCCGACATCGTGCTGCCGCTGTCCGAGCTCGGACCGATGATCGCTGACGTGGTCGCCGGGGGCGCCAGCTACCGGGACTTCCTCCTGCTGGTGGCCGCGCAGACCGAAGGGGCCCTGGCCGGGGCGCGCCGCCGCCGGTAACCGGGATTACCCGCTTCACCCCGGGCCAGGACGAAGCTTATTCTGATTACGCGGGGCAACGTCAGGAGGCAGGAGGTGCGATCGAGATGAGCGGCGGGCAGCTGAGCATCAGGGCCGAGCGCCGCGACCGCATCTGCGTGATAGCGGTCAGCGGCTCGCTTGACCTGGACGGATCGAGTAGACTGGCCGAACGCGTTAAGGCCGAACGCGTTAAGGCCGAACGCGTTAAGGCCGAACGCGTTGCCCGGCTCGTGATCGACATGTCCGGCGTCAGCTCCGTGGATTTCAGCGCGGCCAGGGCTCTCGGGGCGGTGACCAGCCCGGTGCCGGGGCAATGCCCGGTGGTCGTGCGCTCGGTCCGCCCGGCCGTCCGCCGTCAGCTGGAGCTGACCGGGCTGAACCTGGGCGGCCCGGATTCCGGTCGGCCGGACGGTGACGCGAATCCGGCCGACGCGCCGGCCTGGGGCCGGGACGGGATCCTGGCGGAGAGCGCCACCGCCGGGTTGGTCCGCGAACGGCAGCACCTGCTCGGCCTGGCTGAGCGGGCGATCGCCGACAGCTACCGGATCGCGCAGTCCCTGGCCTCGACCGAGGACCATCTCGCCGCCACCTTGTCGCGGCTCGCGGCCCGCCGCCCGGCGGCATCGGCTCGCCTGAAGGTGCTGAGCCAGACGGCCCGCAGTTACGCCACCACGCTGCGGGACCACCAACAGCATGACGCGGTCCCGGCCGCAGCGGACTCGCCCCACCGGCCCTACACCGCCTCCGGGACGGTGGGGCGTGCCGTCGCGTTCATCGAGGAACGCGCGCGCGACGACATCGGCGTCGCCGACATCGCGGCCGCCGCGTTCGTCACGATCCGCGCGGTGCAGCTGGCCTTCCGCCGTTACCTGGGCACCACGCCCCTGGCGTACCTGCGCCAGATCCGTCTCGAGCGCGCGCACCACCAGCTGGTGTCCGCCGATCCGGACCGCACCACGGTCACCGCGGTCGCCGCCGACTGGCATTTCACCAACCCCAGCCGGTTCAGCGCCTACTACCGCGACGCCTACGGCGTCCCGCCCGCCCAGACCCTGCGTCAGCGCCCCGCTGGCGGTTAAGTTCGCAGGGTCTGCCGGGGATACTGGCCGTAGGCCTCCCGGTAGGCCGCGGTGAAATGAGACGGGTTCGCCCATCCCCAGCGCCGGGCGGTCGCGGCTACCGTGGTCCCGTCCGACGGATCGGCGTCGGCCAGCTCCCGGTGCGCACGCTCCAGCCGGACCCGGCGCAGGTAGCCCGTGGGGGTGATGTCGTAGTGGCGCATGAAGGCCAGCTGCAGGGCCCGGCCGGTGACGCCGGCGGCCTCCGCCATCTGGGTCAGCGTGACGGGTTCGGTGGCGTGAGCGTCGATGAACGCGATCGCCCGCCGCAGCGCCGACGGCGCGACCTGCCCCGGGCCGCGCAGCTGGCTGGCTGAGGTGGCTGTATGCGGGAACACGGTGAGCTGGGCGGCTGCGGCGAACTCGACCAGCGCGGCCCGGAGCAGCGGGCTCGCCATCGGCGGGTACGGGTCGGCGAACGCCCGGTGCAGGTAGGCGATCGTGTCACGCCAGTACGTGCTCATCTCGGCCGATACCGGGGTCATCCGCTCGAAGCGGAACGCGGCCGCGTCGGTGCCCCACCGTTCGGCGGCGATCCGCGCGACCTCGGCCAGCGGCATGCGCACGACCTGAACCCTCAGGTCGTCCCAGTCGGCGGACAGCGGGACACCCAGGCGGGGCAGCGCCACGTCACCCGGGCCGAGCGCCGTCTCCTCGCGCCCGGCCCTGATGGCCAGGTGCCCGTGCACGACCAGCAATGACGTCAGGCACGGGAGCGGTTCGGCGGTGACCGCCACGTTCAGGCTGTGCTCGATCTGGTCGGCCGCCAGCGGGCCGGCCGCGGCGGTCAGCTGCCGGTAAGCGAAGTGCTCCACTTCCCCGCGCAGCTGGACCTCGTGACCGGAATAGGTCTCACGCAGAGCCTCGTGAGCCCGGTCTATGTCGTTGGTAACGAGCTCGAATCGCTGCAGCGGCGACATCGGTGGGTCTAGAAGCACGGTCGTCGGGTTCCTCCGCCGGACGGACTGCCGTCCGCCCGTGACAGCAGCGAGACGGCTCTCCTTGTTACTATAGAAGCATGCAGGCGGTGTAGCAGGGCCGCCCTCGGGCAGGGAGACGATTATGACGGCCACGTATGGCCGGGACATCGTCACGGTGGCGGCATCGGCCGGAGGGCTCGAGCCGTTGCGCACGCTGCTGGCGGGGCTTCCGGCTGATCTTCCCGCCTCGGTCCTGATCGTGCTGCATATCCCGGCCACCGGCGGCCGGACCCTGCCGCGCATCCTGGACCGGGCCGGCGTCCTTCCGGCCGCGGCCGCCGTGGACGGTGAGCAACTGCAGGCCGGACGGGTCTACGTGGCTCCGCCGGACCTGCACCTCCTGGTCGTCGACGGCCTGGTGCGGACCTCGCGGGGGCCCCGGCAGAACGGGGTCCGGCCGTCGGCGGATCCGCTCTTCCGCAGCGCCGCGCTTTACGGCGGCCCGCGGACGACCGGGGTGGTGCTGAGCGGGACGCTGGACGACGGCGCGCTGGGCGCCGCCGCCGTGGAGCAGTGCGGCGGCTACGTCATCGTGCAGGATCCGGATGACGCGGCCTACGACAGCATGCCGCGCTGCGCGCTGGCCACCACCCGGCATTCCGAGATCCAGCCCGCCGGGAAGATTGCCAGGCTCCTTAACCGGCTGACCCGCGAGGAGGTCGAGGTATCCCCGGGCGAGCCGCCCGCCGCCCTCGAGGCAGAGGTCCGTGCCCTGCTGGCCGGCGACCCGCAGATCGCTCCCCCGCCGCGTGACTACAGCGGCTTCACCTGCCCCGAGTGCGGCGGCCCGCTGTACCATGTCCCCGAGCACTCGGCCGACAGCTACGACTGCCTGGTCGGCCACCGGTGGTCACCGGAGGCGCTGCTCGAAGAGCAGACCAGCACCGTGGAACGCGCGATGTGGCTCGCCGTCCGCAGCCTGGACGAACGTCGCCGGCTCACCGGGCGCCTGGCCGAGGTGGCCCGGAGCCGGGGCCGTCCGCTCTCCGCGGCGCACTTCCGGGCCGCCTCCGAGGAGGCGGCGCTGGCCGCCGACGCGATCCGCGGGGCGACCAGCAAGATGACCCCGGTCACCGAAGAGCCCGTCGCCGGCCAGCTCACGCCGGGTGAGGCCGGCATCGGTGGATAGGACGGCCAGGCCGCCGAAGGCGTACGCTCCTGTCGTGGCTGACGAGAATAACCAGGACGGCGATTTCGACGAGCTCCTGATGATGATGAAGGAAAGCCGGGGATTCGATTTCACCGGGTACAAGCG
>Ga0136846_1209495_pt1 | contig 13232 bp, 12 predicted proteins | sample HopSoiMetagenom2_FD_96841 | JGI IMG/M metagenome (GOLD analysis project Ga0136846, IMG submission 96841) | Grasslands soil microbial communities from Hopland, California, USA - 2 Assembly 2016 (version 4) | ecosystem: Environmental > Terrestrial > Soil > Grasslands | place: USA: Hopland... | reverse complement strand
TCGGTGATCGGCCAGGCGCCGGTTCGCGTCGCCGTCGAAGCCGCCGTCCGGATGGGCTGGGAACGCTTCATCGGCGAGGACGGCAGGTTCGTCGGCATGACCGGCTTCGGCGCCAGCGCCCCGTACGAGCGGCTCTACAAGGAATTCGGCATCACCGCCGAGGCGGTGGCGAGCGCGGCGTCGATCTAGAGGGGCTCCGAGGATGACGCAGACACGGATCGTGAACCAGGCGGTCATCCTGGTCGGAGGCCTGGGCACGCGGCTGGGCGCGCTGACCAAGGAGACGCCCAAACCGTTGCTGCCCGTCGCGGACCGCCCCTTCCTGCACTACCTGATCGACGAGGTCCGTCGCCATGGGGTGGAGGACATCGTTCTGCTGGCCGGCTTTCGGGCGGACAAGCTCTCGAGCCTGACCACGCTCTATCCGGACGTGCGAATTGTCGTCGAGAGTTCGCCGCTCGGCACGGGCGGAGCGTTGCGTAACGCCGCCGACCTGCTCGACGATCGGTTTTTCTTCATCAACGGGGACTCGCTTTTTGACGTGAACCTGTGGGATCTGGCGAGCGTCAGCCCCGGATCACTCGCCACGTTGGCCCTGCGCAAGGTGCCAGACATCTCGCGCTATGGCCCTGCGGTCCTGGATGGCGATACGATCACCGTCTTCGGCGAGGCTGCGACCGACAGCGGAGAGGGCTTGATCAACGGTGGCGTGGCTGTGCTGTCCCGCGCCATCCTTGACCGCTTTCCCGAAGCCGAGCAGGTTTCGATCGAGCGCGAGGTCTACCCGCGATTGGCGCGCGAAGGCCTGCTCAAGGGTCGCCCCTACGATCGCCCTTTTATCGACATCGGCGTGCCTGACGACTATGCGCGTTCGCAGACCTATATTCCGGAGCTGACCCGCCGCGGCGCGGTGATCTTCGATCGGGACGGCGTGATCAACGCCGAGGTCAATTACGCTCATCGGCCCGATCAGATCGAGTGGATCGAAGGCGCGATCGCAGCAATCAAGGCGGTCAATGACGCAGGCCTCTACGCCTTAGTCGCCACCAACCAGGCCGGCGTGGCGCACGGTTACTATGGCGAGCCCGACGTCGTGGCGCTGCACGCGTGGATGAACGCCCAATTCAAGGCCCACGGCGCCCATATCGACGCCTTCGCCTATTCTCCCTTCCACCCCGAAGGCGCGGTCGATCACTATCGGCAGGTGACCGACTGCCGCAAGCCGGGCGCGGGAATGCTCGAACGGCTAATCGGCCAGTTCGGCGCCGCGCGCGATCGCACCGTCTTCGTCGGCGACCGCGAGAGCGACATGGCCGCGGCGCGGGCGGCCGGTGTCGAGGGCGTGCTGTTTGAGGGCGGCGACCTGATGAGCCGGCTGGCTCCTTACATCGCCCAACTCGCCGCTCCTGCGGCCTAGACGGCTGGCATCGCCTCGATCGTCCTCTGCAGCCGCAGCAGCTCGGTGAAGGCAAGCTGCAGATGATAGAGCGTCGTTGACGGGATCTTGTCGACCCGCGACTTCAGGTTGGCGTCGATATGATCGATCCAAGCGCCCCTTGGAGCCGGCCTCAGATAAAGGTTCAGCAGGTTATCGACGCACTTGGCGATCCGTGCCCGGGTGTCGACGCCATGACCGTCCAGCATGGCAAGGTTGGCCTTCAGCGCCTCGGTCTGCGGCCACGAGCGATGGTCTCCGGAAACAATCTGGCCCGCGGCGTCGACCTGATCGTAAGTCAAGCCGCTGACCGGTGCGACGCCGTGACGTTCCGCATGGGCGTAAAGCAGCGCGGCCTCACGCGACATGTCCAGGTCGAGAATCGGCGCGGCGCGATAAAGGATCCAAGCCCATTCCAACTGATGCCCCGGCTCGACGACCCGGCCTTCGGCGGTAGCCAGGGCTGACCAGTCGGAAGCGAAGAACTCGCGGAGCACGCCGGTGTCGCGCTCGAGGATACGCTCGGCGAACAACGCCGCGATGCGGCGACCAAATTCGTAGAAGCGGGGGTGGCCCGTGGTGTCGGCCAGCTCGATCGCCGCCTCGATCAGATGCATGTGAGGATTTTGCTGGCGCGGACCCTCATCGCCCTCCTCGGCCAGCCAACCCAGGCCGTTGGAATGTCCGAGCACACGCTCGAGCGCGTCGAGGGTCCGCAGAGCGCTGGCTTCGACTTGAGGGTCCTTGGTGACCTTGTGGCGCCAGGCGTGAGCGAACAGCACGAAGGCCATGTCGTAGGCGTCGCAGGTTGCGTCGAGCACGTCACCGTTCGGCGCCAAGCGTCGCACCCAGGCGCCGTCGTCGCGACGTCCGTGGCGAATCAGGAAGTCCCAGCCATGATCGGCGATAGCCGCGCCTTGCGACCATCCGGTCAGCGCCGCCTGAGAGAAGCAATATATCTGCCTCGCCTGAGCCCGCACACGTTTAAACGGCGCCTGACCATCGTCGCCAGACACGGTCAGGTGTTCGACAAAACCGCCACGGGCGCGATCAACGCCAATGTCGCCCCAGAGTGGCAAGGCCTCGTCGTAGAGCCAAGTGCGAACGGCGGCGAAGTTTATCAAGTTTTGCGCAGGCATGCCGTCCCCCTAGATGAGTTCATCGATAGATGCAACGACACCAAGAGGTTGCTCGACGACACCCAGCGAATTGATCCGAATACTGGATTGAGACCGCCGATCACGGCTCCACCACTCGGTCAACCCATGACGCCTGCGATCAGCCAAGAAAGACAACGATCGACTAACCCGGACACACGTCTGTCATGACGGGCTTCTTTTTATTGAAGAAAATTCAAGTCCGCTTCGCGAACGCCTTATTGACGCCGTCACCCGACGATGTACCTAGACGGGCGCGAATCCGGGGCTCGCCCTTGTGACCGCATGCCCGATCTGGTAGGCAGGTTTCGTCCTAGGTTGCAGTTCAGTGAAATGTCGCAAATAGATCACTTAATACTTTCTGGCTCTCAGGGCTACTTTTCTGAAATCAAGGAGGGGATGCGGGACTTCAAGAGGTCCTTCATAACTTTTCGCTTGGTAATTGCGCTAGCGTATCAAGACATATTGGCCAAGTATCGTGGCTCCATACTTGGTCCATTTTGGATTACAGCAACGACGGCCGCGCTGACCGCTGGCCTCGGGGTTTTGTATTCGAAAATTTTCGGCGTCGGCTTGCAAACCTACGTGCCGTTCATCGCCGCCGGGCTTGTCATCTGGGGGTTCATTTCGGCGACTATTACCGAGGGCACCAACGCCTTTAATGACGCCGCCGGCATCCTGCGCCAAACGTCCTTGCCGATCCCGCTTTTCCTTCTTCGCGTCGCGGTGCGAAACTGGATTGTTCTGCTGCACCAGGTCATCATTATCATCGCGGTGTTTCTGTACTTCCGCGTTCCTTTCAGCGCCTACAGCCTGATGTCCTTCGTCGGCTTAGCGCTCGTTTCAATCAACTTGACGTGGATCGCGCTGCTGGTCGCGATCTTGTCGTCGCGCTTTCGCGACGTGCCGCAAGTCATCACGGCGGTCATGCAGTTCGCGCTATTCATGACACCGGTGTTTTGGTCGCCCAACAAGGTTGCCGGACATCCTCTCGTCACCTTGAATCCATTCTACTACATGCTTGACGCCATTCGTGCGCCACTGCTTGGAGCGCGGCTTGATCCCAAAACCCTGACGGTGATCGTGTCGCTCGCGATCGTCGGTTGGATTGTCGCCTTCCTCGTCTACGCGTCGACCCGTCGGCGCGTCGTCCATTATCTATAGGAATTCGATGACCTTCGTCCGAGTCTCGGGTCTGAGCATCCGCTTCCCCGTCTACGCCGTCGATCACCGCTCACTGAAGAAGCATGTCATTGGCGCCGCCGTGGGCGGCAAGGTCATGGCCGCTTCGTCCGGGCCGCCGATAGTCAGCGCCCTCCGCAACGTCAGCCTGTCACTGGAACCCGGCGATCGCCTGGGCCTGATCGGCCATAACGGATCGGGCAAGACGACCTTGCTGCGTGCGCTCGCTGGGGCCTATGCGCCCGATGAAGGGCAGCTGGAGATCCGCGGCCGGATCGCCTCGCTGCTCGACCTTAGCCTGGGCGTCGATCCATCGGCCACCGGCTTGGAGAACATCCGCCTGCGCGCCATGATCGCCGGCCTGACCTCGCGCCAGATCGACGAACGCATGGATGAGATCGCCGAGTTCAGCGGCCTGGGCCCCTACCTGGCGATGCCGCTGAAGACCTATTCGTCCGGTATGCAGGCGCGTCTGGCGTTTTCCGTCATCACTTCGGTTGAGGCGGACGTCGTCCTAATGGACGAGTGGATTTCGGTAGGGGACGCCGCGTTCCGCGAGGCCAGCCACAAGCGTCTGACCAGCATGGTCGATGCCGCGAGCATTCTGGTGATCGCCTCGCACGACGTGAACACCATTCGATCCTATTGCACCAAGGTCATGCGGCTCGAGGCGGGGCGGGCGTCGTCGGTGGTGGACATAGAGCAACTTGACGATCTGATCGCCGCATAGCGAGACCGACGGGTCGTGGTGGGTGACCTGGCTGAGATTGAATTCGGCTCTATGGAGGCCCTCGCGCCTTCGCTTCTCCTTTGGGGGGGCGACGGTGCGAGGGCGTTCTCGACAAAGAGGGGGAAGACTTGACTAAAGTGGTGCTGGAAAAGTTCGTTGATTGGCTGCTGACCGACAACTCGGCCGAGTCGGCGGTCGACAAAGAAGCCCTGGTGAAGTGGCTTGAGCCGAATTTTCAAAACTACGTCGATGGCGACCAGTTTCGGATCAATCCGAACGGCCGACGCATCATCGACCTGATGGACGAACTCAAGGCTCCCGAGATGCGACCGGCCGACATGATCTCTCTGTCCCCGTCGAAGAAGATTCTGCTCGTCACGCACTACGCCCCCTCGTACACCCATGCGGGAGGACTGCGGATCCGTGATCTCTACGCCGAGATCCGTCGCGAAAATCCCGACATTCAGATCGATCTCTACAGCGCCAAGCACCCGTCGATCGACGGCGATCTCGGTGGCCTGAAAGAGATCTTCACCAACCAGTATTTCGACGAACCGGGCCAGTTGTCGTTCGACTCGTTCCAGATGCAATCGGGCGAACGCGAGCCTTACGACGTCATCGACTTCCAGTTCCACGAAGCCGGCCGGCTGGCGAAGTCCTTCGCGCCGCTCGGCAAACGCTCGCTTTTCACGCCGATGGAAAGCATCGCCCGCTCGTATTTCGACCTGACGGCCGCCAAGCTGAGCAAGGACAATTTCGTAAGCCTGTCGGATGTTTTCGGGTTGATCCAGGCGACTCTGGACGAGTTGAAGATCATGCGTTCGGTCAATTGCACGGTTTGCGTTTCGGACGCGGACGCCGGGTTCCTGCGTCGCTTGGCGCCCTGGCGCCGGGTCGATCACATCTCGACCGGTCTTTCGCCTTATGAGTTCACCGAACAGCTGCAGCCCGACTTCGAGCCTCGCGCGGTGGAGGCCAAGAAGCAGCGGCTGGTCTTCGCCGCCTATTTCGGCAGCGACACCAATGTCGTCGGCTTGAAGTGGTACCTTTCGCAGGTCCACCCCAAGGTCCTGGCGACCTGTCCGGACTACAACCTGATGGTCGTGGGCCGTGGCGACCTTTCGGCGATCAAGGCCGAAGGCCACAAGGGTGTAACCTTTGTCGGCGAAGTCCCCTATCTCAGCCCCGTCCTTGAGCAAGCCAAGGCCGGCCTGGTTCTCGCTCTGCACGGCAGCGGCTTCCGAGGAAAGATCAATCAGTACGCCGTCTGCGGCGTGCCTTCGATCTCGACCACCCTGGGCGCCACCGGGCTTTGCTACACGCCCGGCGAGGACATCATCATCGCCGATGCCGCGATTGACTTCGCCAACGCCTGCGTTCGCGCGCTCACCGACGACGATGGCACGCGGCAGCTCGCCCTCGCCGCGCGAGCCACCGCCCTGGCGAACTACCGGTGGCAGTCGTCGAGCGACAAGATCACCGCGCTGTATGGGCTCTGAGGCCATGGCTGAATCCAAGGTCCTCGTCCTCATACCCTCCTACAATCACGGGCCTTTCATCCAAGAGCGGGTCGAATCCATTCTTGGACAAGACCACAAGGCGTTCACTGTCTTGGCGATCGACGACGGGTCGACCGACAACACCGCAAGCTACCTGCGGAGCTTGTCAGTCGAAAACGTCATCGTTCGGATTCGCGAGCGCAACTCCGGGAGCCCTTTCTCGGCCTGGCGCGAGGCGGCCAAGGCTGCGGACGGCTATGATTATGTCTGGATCGCCGAAAGCGACGACGTGGCCCAGCCGACCTTCCTGTCGCGGGCGGTGGCCGCGCTGGACGCCAGTCCCGGCTCAGCCTTTTACTATTGCAACTCGTGGCACATCGATGAAGATGGCGAAAAGATCGGCCACACAATCAACTATTTGGGCGAGCACTTTAAGGGCCAGGATTGGCTGTCGCCGGCCGAGATCGACGGTTGCGACTTTAACAATCGCTATCAAGTCTTCGGCAATGCGGTGCCCAACATGAGCTCCATGGTCATGCGGCGCAGCAGCTTCCAATCGGCGATCGATGATCAGCTCGACCGCTATCGGCTAGCCGCTGACTGGTTTTTTGTCGGCCGCTTGGCCAACAGCGGAAACGTACTGTTCGACCCGTGGACGGGCAACGGCTTTCGCCACCACGCGCGCACGGCGCGCGCCGAGACCCGCCTCGAGCGCCTGACCTTTGAATATTTCCGCGCCATCCAGATCGTCGGCCAGCTCAAGGGCGTTGAGCAGGCCGCGTTTGAAGAGGCGATGAAGCGCTGCACCGTGATGTTTATCCACCAGCGCGGCTCGCCAATCACCTTCCTGAAGCAAGCCCTGCGCAACGACCCGGCGGGGGCGGTGCGGGTGCTGCTGCATCTGGCCAGCCGCGCCCTGCGTCACCCTCGCCTGGTGAGCGGGGCGATAAGCTATATTTCTCGTAGGAGTGCTAGATGAGCCTGGACATAGCCACGCACGAAACGGTCCTCGTGACGGGAGCGGGGGGGCTCGTCGGTTCCGCGCTCGTCGAGCACCTTCAGGGCCGTGGCGTCGAGACGATCTTGGCGCCGCGCCGCGCCGAACTCGATCTGCTCGATCAGCGCTCGGTATGCGACTATTTCGAGCAAAACCGACCGACCCACGTCTTCCACCCTGCCGCCAAAGTGTTTGGCCTCGGTGGAAACACACGGTTTCCCGGCGAGATGTTTTATGAGAACGCCGCGATCAATCTGAACGTGATCGAAGCCTGCCGTCGCTTCGCGGTCCGCAAGATCACCGCCCTGGGAACCGGTTGCGTCTATCCTGAAGCGCTGGGCGGCAGCCTGTTGCGGGAAACCCAGGTCTGGGATGGACCTCCCCATGGCTCGGAATGGGCCTATGCCCAAGCCAAACGGGCGATGCTGGCCCAACTGGTGTCCTACCAGCAGCAGTACGGCCTCGATTTCGTCTACGCCATCAGCGGCAACCTCTATGGTCCAGGCGACCTGTTCGACGCCGAGAACGGCCACGTCATCCCCTCCCTGATCACCAAGTTCCACGCCGCCCAGACCCAAGGCGGAACAGTCACCGTTTGGGGAACAGGCCGTGCGGAGCGTGACTTCTGTCACTCCAGCGACGCCGCGCGCGCTTTGATCGCCGCCCATGAAAAGCTCACCGGCGCGGTGAACATCGGGTCCGGCGCGGTCGTCACGATCCGCGACGTGGTTGAAGGCCTGGATGCGGCGACGAACGGTACGGTCGAACTGGTGTGGGACAAGACCAAGCCCGATGGCCAGATGCGCCGGTTCTACGACCTGTCGAAACTCGACTCAATCGGCTTCAAACCCGAGTTCGACCTTAAATCTGGCTTGCGAAACACTTATGAGTGGTACGCGAGCAACTACCCGAACGTGCGGCGCTAGACGCTGCGAACAATTTGTAGGCGCGCGCCCATGGAATGGGTTCGCGGACGTATGGACAGAGAGGATATTGGTCGATGCGCAAGCGTGCTTTGATCACCGGCGTCACCGGCATGGTGGGGTCGCACATGCTGGATTTTCTGCTGGAGCAGACGGATTGGGACATCTACGGGATGTGCCGGTGGCGTTCGCCGCTGGACAACATCCAAGGTCATCTTGACCGGATCAACGCCAAGGACCGTGTCCACATCGTCTATGGCGACCTGCGCGACTATCTGTCGATTAACGACGTCGTGTTGAAGTCGCAACCGGACTACGTCTTCCACCTGGCCGCCCAGAGCTTTCCGAAGACCAGCTTCGAGTCGCCGCTCGACACCTTCGAAACCAATATCCAAGGCACGGCGCACGTGCTGGAGGCGCTGCGCCTGAACGGCTCCAAGGCCGTGGTGCACGTCTGCGCCTCTTCGGAGGTGTTCGGCCGGGTCCCGCAGGACAAGCTGCCCATCGACGAGGAATGCAGCTTCCACCCCGCCTCGCCTTACGCCATTTCGAAGGTCGGCACCGACCTGGTCGGTCGCTACTATGCCGAAGCCTATGGCATGACGGTAATGACCACCCGGATGTTCACCCACACCGGTCCCCGCCGCGGTGACGTGTTCGCCGAATCCACCTTCGCCAAACAGATTGCGATGATCGAGGCTGGCCTCATCGAACCGGTGATCAAGGTCGGCAACCTGAAGTCCCTGCGCACCTTCGCCGACGTCCGTGATGCGGTTAAGGCCTATTATCTGCTGGTGACTCACAACCCCATCGCGGGCGAATATTACAATATCGGCGGCACCTACACCTGCGGCATCGACGAGATGCTCGACAAGCTGATCTCGCTGTCGACCCACAAGGAAAAGATCAGGATCGAGATCGATCCTGATCGCCTCCGTCCCATCGACGCCGACCTTCAGGTGCCCAACACCGCAAAGTTCAAGGCCCATACCGGCTGGGAACCGGAGATCCCGTTCGAACAGACGATGCAGGACCTGCTCGACTATTGGCGTGAGCGGGTGACGACCCAGCGGTTCCTGACGCGCTGAGCCTCACCCAGAACACCCACGGAGTCGGTTCAACGATGTCTCTGATCACCAGCCGCACGCCCTTGCGGGTCAGCTTCTTTGGCGGCGGCACGGACTATCCCGAATACTTTCGACAATATCGCGGCGCCGTGCTCGGCACCGCGATCGACAAGTACGTCTATACGAGCGCCATCCGGCTGGAGAAATTTCTCGGCTATTCCTATCGCTTGGCCTACCGTCAGATCGAGGAGGTCCAGGAGGTCTCCGAAATCCAGCACCCCGTGTTTCGCGCGGCGCTGGATTTCCTGAAGGTCGAAAAGGGCTGGAATTTCGGCGTGCTGACCAGCCTGCCCTCACGCAGCGGCCTCGGCTCGTCTTCGTCTTTCACCGTTGGTCTGCTCAAGCTGCTCGGCTACATCCGGGGCGTCCACTATACGCGCCACGACCTGGCGGCCCTGGCCATCCATCTGGAACGCGACCTGCTCCACGAGAACGTCGGCGTCCAGGACCAGACTCACGCCGCCTATGGAAGCCTCAATCGCTATGAGTTCCACGGTGACGACTTTTCGATCTATCCGGTCCGCTTGCAGCACGCCGTGCGCGACGCGATCAACGACTCGATGTTCCTGGTCCACACCGGCGTCCAGCGTTACGCTTCGGAGGTGGTCCAGGAGCAGATCGCCAACACCAAGGAAGCGCGGATCATCAAGGAACTGGATCACCTGTACCAATTGACCGGCCAGGCCCACCGGGTCCTGGAAGGCCACGATCCGGAAGTGGTGATGACCGAGGTGGCGGCCTTGCTCAACGATGGCTGGCTGACCAAGCGCAGCCTGTCGAAAGCCATATCCTCGCCCGAAATCGATGAGATATACAGCGCGGCGATGGGTGCGGGCGCGCTTGGAGGGAAGCTCTGCGGCGCGGGCGGCGGCGGGTTCTTCCTGTTGTTCGTTCCACCCCATGCCCGTGAAGCCGTGCAGACCGCGCTACATGACCGGCAGTTGATCCCGATCCGAATGGACGATTCCGGATCGTCGATCATCCTCTCGTGACACTCAGCCCGCGAAAGTAACGCGGGCGCTTACCTGGAAACAGTTGGATCCCATCATGAGCATTCCCCCATTCTGGGCCGCGGCCGTGTCCAGCTACGATCAGTATCTGGGTTTTCTCGACTACATGGGGGCCGAACTTCAGCGGCGGGATGACTTCGAACTGTCGTTGATCAAGCCGACAGAACCCTTCTTCCTCCCGGGCTCATGCGGGATTTGCAAGAAGGCCACCAGTTTCCGGGTCACGTTCGCCCATGCCAGCACTCGCACCTCCGGCCAAATCGTGCCCAACTGGCGCGAGCACCTGAACTGCGAACATTGCGGCCTCAACAACCGCATGCGCGCGGCCATCCAGTTCCTGCAAGACGTCATGCACGGCGACGCCAGCTCGCACATCTACATGACCGAACAGATCACGCCGATGTATTCCTTCCTCAAGGATCGGTATCCCAACATGATCGGCAGCGAGTTCCTGCACGACGGAACCTTGCCTGGCCAATACAACAAGAACGGCGTCCGCTTCGAGGACCTGACGCGCCTGTCGTTCGCCGACAACACCTTCGACGGCGTGCTGAGCTTCGACGTGCTCGAGCACGTTCCAGACTACAAGAAGGGTCTGGCCGAGATCTATCGTTGCCTCAAGCCGGGCGGTAAGCTGCTATTCACCGCGCCGTTCGACGTCAATGACCCCAACACTGTAATCCGCGCGACTATGGACAGCGACGGCAATATCGAACACCTGATGGAGCCAGAATATCACGGCGACCCGCTGACCGATCAGGGCGTGCTCTGTTTCCAACGGTTCGGCTGGGACGTCTTGACCTCGATGGAAGAGATCGGCTTCAAGGGCGCTCAGTTGCACTTCTACTGGTCCGCGGACCTGGGCTATCTGGGCCCGATGCAGTTCGTCGTGGTCGGCGAAAAATAGGCGCCGTTTCACGCTCTCTCCCTGACGTGCGGGGTTCCGTCGCCCCGCCGGTTTATTTGCTTCACGGCGCTGGACGTGGCACCGTCGGCTCAAGCCGCGCTATGCAGGCCAGGGACGCCCCGAAAGAAGGGCGATGAAACGGTATGACCGGGCAGGATACCGCGAAAGCGCGGTGGAACGAGCGCTATGCCAAGGGCAAGACACCTTGTGCGCAAAGCCCCGCCTTAGAGTCGCCCGGCATCCAAAAGCAAATGGCCGGCGATCCGGTCGATTACACGCAGCACCCCTTCCTCTACAAGCACGCTGTGGCCAAGCGCCTGCTCGGCGGCGAGGGGGAAGGCAATCCTTCCGATCCGGTCGCCGTCCAGTTCTTCAACCCGCCGATCCCTAAGGCGCTGGCGATCGGCAGTGGCCTGGCTTTCTTCGAAGAATGGCTGGCCGTCTGCGGCCACGTCGAGACCATCGACGCCTTCGAGCTGTCCGAGGTCGCCGCGGCCTCCGCCAAGGCTCGCCTCGTCAACGCCGGCCTGGCCGAACGCGTGCGCATGAACGCTGGCGACGTGCTCAAAGCCGGTCTGGCGCCGAGCAGCTACGACCTCGTGGTCGTGCAGGCGGCGATCCACCATTTCTTCGAGATCGAGGAAATGTTCGCTTTTATGCACGCCATGCTGAAGCCGGGCGGCCTGCTTTTCTTCGACGAGTATGTCGGTCCCGACCACATGCAGTACGAGCCGGAAGTCCAGGCGATCATGAACGAAATGGATGACTGCTTGGACGAGCGCTATCGCTTCGACCACATCGTCCAGAGCCAGCGCACGTGTCCGCCTTACGCAACGGTCGAGCAGATGGTCGAGATGGATGCATCCGAAGGCGTGCACGCCTCAGAGATCCTGCCTCTGACCTATCGTTATTTCGATGTCGAGTATCGTGGTGACTACGGCGGCACGATCATGCGTCCGTTCTTCACCGGGATCCTGCCGAACTTCGATTTCGAGGATCCCCGCGACCAGACCATCGCCCGGTTGCTGACCTTGATCGAGGAACTCTCGATCAAGCATCGACTCGTCCCGAACCATCACACCCGGATCATGGCCCGTCGACGCGAGACGGTCCGCCAACCCTTCGGGGCCGCGGACAAGGCCGCCATGGTGTTCTCCGGATGGAGGCCCCCGGCCTGAACCCATGCCGATCCGAACGGGTCGACGGGTTGTTGAACTTGAGCTTTGTTTATATCCTGCATCGCCTCAAGGGCGGCGGACCGGCGCCGTCTGCGTCGTGGAAAGCGTGCTCTCATAAGCAATCATCCCCTAGACCTGGTTTACGTCCACTTCGCGAAGGCTGGCGGAACCTCGATGGCGCGCGCCTTGAGCGACCATTATGGCGACCGCGTGTTCTGGGATCTTGAGCATGATCCCTGCAACGCCGCGCATGACATCCACCAGCCTCCGGCCCTCGACGAGCATATTGTTGCGGTCCAGGGACATATTCGCGCCGATCGGTACGCGAACCATCCGATCCGGGTTCTGACGACCTTTCTGCGCGACCCTGTCGACAAGTTGATCTCGGTCTACTTCTTCTGGAAGACACTGCCGCCGACGAACAGCCCGGACCATCTCCGCTTCCTGGCCGAGCAACCCTCGATCCTCGAGCATGCCCGCGCGACGGCCGGAACCGCCTTTCCAGCCTACTATGGCGGCTTCGACATGCGTGATTTCGACTTCATCGGCTTCCATGATCGGCGCGTGGAGGATCTGTCCGCCTTGTCGGCGATAGCGGGCTTTCCGATGCCGCACGACGTTCACCTCAACCCCACCCCCGCCTCTCCGGAACGGGCGGCCGTGCTTGGTGACGCCGCCTTGCTCTCCGACCTGCGGCGAGCCCTGGCCGAGGACATCGACTTTTACGAGAAGGTCCGATCCGATCGTCTGAAAGGACCCGGGGCCTAGCCACGGAGAACTCTGTCGCGGCTTTATCCGTTGGGTGCGGCTTCCTCTTTCGGGGAAGGCGCACTAGGGTCCGCGTCTCTCGAATCCGAGCCTCGCCACATGATTTTCGATACCAACGCATGACTCTCGACATCACCGCCATCCGCGCCGCCGCCGAACGTTTGTCCGGCCAGATCGAGCGCACGCCGTGCCGATACTCCCGCACGCTGTCGAAGATTACCGGCGCGGAAGTCTGGGTGAAGTTCGAGAACCTGCAGTTCACCGCCGCCTACAAGGAGCGCGGCGCGCTGAACAAGCTGATGCTGCTGTCCAATTCCGA
>Ga0136846_1231462_pt1 | contig 13235 bp, 12 predicted proteins | sample HopSoiMetagenom2_FD_96841 | JGI IMG/M metagenome (GOLD analysis project Ga0136846, IMG submission 96841) | Grasslands soil microbial communities from Hopland, California, USA - 2 Assembly 2016 (version 4) | ecosystem: Environmental > Terrestrial > Soil > Grasslands | place: USA: Hopland... | reverse complement strand
GTCTTTCATTATTGCGTCGACCGCTTCATTGCCTTTTGCCGACTTCGCAGATGCGAAAGGAATAAAAGAGGCCAAAGCCCCAGACAAGCCATTACTTCTCAATCTTATTCTCCTATCACCAAGCACAGAGGCCTGATCCATTTCAAAACAACACTCTTAAATCCAATTGGGAGCCGCGACGAAACAACCTCGTTTCATTTTGAATGCCTCCCTCTCTGGAGGCGTTCACAATTTATGCAGCCTTGATGAGTGAAAAAAGTGCGTGATCGGTTCCATAAGATTTCCGCATATGCAATTCACTTTTTTATTGGATATCAAGCAGTACCCAGTGAACCGGCGCTTTGACGGTCGTGGCGGAATGCAATGCAAGGCGGTGAAGCAAGAGTTTCGTGGGGCAGTGCGCCCGGTACGGCAAGAAAAATTACTTTGACTTATTGTTGTGGAAGATCTCATACCAACCTTCATTCATAACGTGACAATGAAATCGATGGATTCCATTGTCACGTTATGAATGAAGGTTGGTATTAAGTAGTCACTCAAAATTAATTGTGATTTCTAGGCGGCATTTTTTTTTAGGAGCGGGCCTTGCCCGCGATAGGTGGTGGCACATGCAAGCGATCGCGGGCAAGGCCCGCTCCTACAAATTCACCGTTTCTTTTGTATGACTACTTAGTAATTCCCTTGCCTGGCGTAGGAAGGACATCCGTTTTTCCCCCATTTACCCTTGCAGATCCGCCATTTGCATGCTTCGCGTGCAAACAGGCCGGCAATGTTGCCGCATTGCGCCACCAGTGCGCGTTGCGCGGCTTGCTTGCAACGCTGAGTGGCCGCTCTAGCTTCGCGCCTGCCCGCCTGCTGGCGCGCTCTTGCCAATTTCTGCGCTAAGGATCTCCTTCGTTCAGTCTTTTTTTTTAATTCATTTTCTGCCTGCTCCTGGAGGCGATCGATTTCCTTGCGTCTCGCAAGTTTCACTGAAGTGCCGTGCCGTTGCAGTGGATTGACCGGTTTGCGCGGACTGGCCTGATGCGTCGGCACCGCATTGTTCGGCACGTCATCGGCCGTCGTCATCACCGCATCTTCCTGCGGCTGCTCCACCGAAGCAGTGTTTTCCGCATTGCCATCGATGCCTGATTTTGGGTTCGCCTCCGGCAAATTGCGCGGTTTGGGTTCGATCGCGGAACTGGCCGAAGAATTGGGCGGAACACCGTCATACGGCAATTCATTGGCACTGATGCCGAAAGACTGCTGCGCAGCATGCGGTATTTGCAATGGCGTCACGACCGCCCCGTCGGGCGGCTGTCCCGTTTTTCGCTTGGTTGACAGCGCGCGAACAAGGGCATGATCACTCATCCACCATGCGCCGAACAAGCCGGTGCCGATGACGAGGGCAAAGCAACTTACAATGAAGATCACGCGCGAGAACAGGGCGGCAAACAGCGATCTCGCCTTGTCGGCGAAAATCGGCAGTCTTCCAAATGCATTTAATGCGGAATGCACGTACGACGGCGACGCCTCGGTTTCCGGCCGGTTCACGTCAAGGAACGGCTTGCCACACGCAATACAGTCCCTTGCCGGATCGAAATTTTCAGTCCTGCAATATTGGCAAATTATTTCCATTTCAATTTGCTATTCCTTCTGCCATTTTCTGGCGCACGGTTCTCACGCAAGATCCGTGTAATCGATAATTTTTTCAGGATACCCGTTAGGTCAGACACGTCTGTCGTATGGAAAACACAATCCTCCAGACTATTGATCGCCATCATGCACCACCCCTTTTCCCGATCATAACTTGCCCATTTGCACGACATTTTGCAACGCCCCGTGACTCCCCTTCCGCACCGTCGAATGGTAAGCTTGCAATACTTCCGCAAAAGAAATAGCGATGGTCAGTCGTTACAAGCAAGTTGCCTTGGATAACGCGTTCCCGAAAATGAGATTGTCGGCATCAACCTTGGCAGCGCTGCCCCGGCATCAGATCACAGCGCCCCCGATGAGGAAGTATCAAGCGGACACGAAGAAGCCAAATGCGTGCGATACGAAATGCGTCGGCCAGCATGCGATCGCAAGGCCCGTTGGCGCTGCCACACAAACAAAGAACACCGCGGCAGCGCGCCCCTATGCGCCGCGAAAATGGGATATCCATTCACGAAAATCACCTTATATGCGAATATTCCGCGAGACTGAACTGGAGTTCAAAGAAATGCGTCGAGTACCATGACACCATGACGTGAGAGAATTCGCGCCAATAGCACAACGCCCTCCTCAACAGTGAAGTGGCATCGATGCCACTTCACTCCTTCCAAAAGACTGATCAACAACAAAAACGCTGATGTCCTCGCACACCTTTCTCTGGCACGATTACGAAACCTTCGGCGCACAAGCGCGCCGCGACCGCCCGGCGCAATTTGCGGCGATCCGCACCGATGCGGAGTTAAATGAAATCGGCGAACCGATCATGCATTACTGCCGGCCCGCGCCGGATTTTCTGCCCGACCCGCAGTCCTGTCTGATCACCGGCATCACGCCGCAGGTCTGCTTGCAACGTGGCGTGCCGGAACACCAGTTCGCGGCCATCATCGAACAGGCGCTGGCCGCGAGCGGCACCATCGGCGTCGGTTACAACACGATCCGTTTTGACGATGAAATCACGCGCTTCATGTTCTGGCGCAATCTGATCGATCCGTATGCACGCGAGTGGCAAAACAATTGCGGGCGCTGGGACATCCTCGATATGGTACGTACCGCATATGCGTTGCGGCCCGAAGGCATCAACTGGCCGACCCATCCCGACGGCCGCCCCAGCTTCAAGCTGGAACATCTAACGGTCGCCAACGGTCTGGCGCACGATGCTGCGCACGATGCATTGTCAGATGTGCGCGCCACCATCGCGCTGGCGCGGCTGATCCGAGAACGCCAGCCCAAGCTGTTTGATTTCTGCTTCAGCTTGCACAAGAAAGACCGTGTCGCCAGCGAGATCGGGCTACCGTTGCAGCGCCCATTCCTGCACATCTCGGGCATGATCCCGGCCGAACGCGGCTGCATTGCGCTGGTGTGGCCGCTCGGCGCGCACCCGACCAACAAGAATGAAGTGATCGTGTGGGATCTGGCTTGCGATCCAACCGAATTATTGGGACTGGATGCGGACACGATACGCACCCGCATGTTCAGCAAGACTGACGCGCTGCCGGACGGCGTGACCCGGCTGCCGATCAAGACCATCCATTTGAACAAGTCGCCGATGGTAATCAACAACCTGAAGACGCTATCGCCCGCGATGGCGCAGCGCTGGGGACTGGATGTCGCTGCCGCGTTACGCAATGCCGACATTGCGGCGGCATCCGGCCTGAGCGCGAAGATGGACATCATCTGGCGCGAGGTGTTTCAGCGGCCGGCGGAAGCCACGCCGGATGTCGATGAGGATTTGTACGGCGGCTTCGTCGGCACCAATGATCGGCGCCTGCTGAACCAATTGCGCACCATGTCGCCGGAAAAACTGGCAACGACACAATCCAGCTTTCAGGATGTGCGATTGGAAGAGATTCTGTTCCGCTACCGTGCGCGCAATTTCCCGATGAGCTTGAACGACCATGAGATGCGACTCTGGGAAGAGCACCGTGCGGCACGCCTGTTCGACGGTGCCGGCGGCGCCCGTACGATCGAGATGCTGTTCAGTGAAATCGACCAATTATCGGAAAATGCCGATGCGCGCGGCGAAGATATTCTGGGAGCCTTATATGACTATGCAGAAACTATTGCGCCGGCACGCAGTCTTATTTGTCTCAACGACCATCGTTGATTGTTTAAAATTCTTTTTTCCTGGGACGTGACTGAGGCCGCTTTGGATCATATAAAAACTTTCGCCGCATCCGGCTACACAATTAGTGACTTGCAGCTTTTTCGCGGCGTGAGAGATGCCAGCGTGGCCGCGGTACTGGCCGATTGCGCAGTCATCAACGTGGCAGCCGGACAGGCGGTGCCGGATGCCGGGGCCGGCGGCACGCGTTTGTTATATCTGGTGTTGCGCGGCGCACTGGGCGGTGCACCTGCCGACATGCAGACGGGGACAGCGGAAGCCGCGATCGCCAAGGTGCTCACAGGCGAATGCGTAGGTGAACTTTCAGTGCTGGACGATGAAACGAGTGCCGCCACGATGTATGCGCTGCAGGAAAGCGATGTACTGGTCATCGAGGCAGAAAAGCTGTGGCGGCTGATCGACGAATCCAATGGTGTGGCGCGCAATCTGCTGCGCCTTTTGTCGTTTCGTGTGCGTGCCGCCAACGCACAGATATGGCGACGCCAGAAACAGGGCGAATTCTATCGGCAATTGTCGATGGTCGACGGCTTGACCGGCTTGCAAAACCGCGCGTGGTTGAATGACCATTTGCCGGCGCTGATCGACAATGCGCACGCGGCACCGCACCCGCTATCGATCATCATGATCGACATCGACCACTTCAAGAAATTCAATGACGAGCATGGCCATTTGTCGGGAGACCGGGCGCTGCAGGTAGCCACCAAAGTATTGAGCGCTGCCCTGCGCCCGACCGATTTCGCGGTGCGCTACGGCGGGGAGGAATTGATGGTAATCCTGCCGCAGGCCGATCAGAAGACTGGCATGATGGTCGCGCAGCGCCTGTGCGAACGCATGCAGCAGTCAATCGTGTTTGCCGATATGTGCAAGCCGCTGCCGCATATCACCGCATCATTCGGCGTGGCGAGCCTGGATACCGGCCAGCATGCCGAGGAATTGATCGCCGTGGCCGATGCGGCGCTGTATCGTGCAAAAAAGGCCGGCCGCAATCAGGTGGCGCTGTAGACGCCATGAGCGAAATAAAAAACAAATTGGGTCAAGTGAAAATGACAAACACCTCCATCGTTCCCGGCGTCTATGAACATTACAAGGGGAAAAAATACTTCGTACTGGGCTTGTCCAGAGATACCGAAACGGAAGAACTGTTCGTTGTGTATCGCCCGTTATATGAAACGAATTGGGCGCATCTGTGGCATCGCAGCGCAGCGATGTTTTGCGAGAACGTGACCATCAACGGCAATACCGTGCCGCGCTTCAAATTGATTGCCGCCTGACGAGAGATCAAGCGGCAACATACCTGCAATGGTCATGCAATAGCTTGGAGCCGCTTCTCGATCACATCGATTGGCACTTGCCCATCACCGCGACAATCGACATCTGCATACATAGGCGCGTTGGTATAATCGCGGCCTCTCCTGTTTTTCCAGAATACTGCTAGCGCGCTTGTTGTCATCCGCGCATTCACTCAAGATCCCATGCAATCACTCACCTTTAGCCTGAACGGCGAATTTATCGAACTGAACCAACTGTTGAAACTGGTCGGCATATGCGATAGTGGCGGCGCCGGAAAAATGCTGGTCGCAAGCGGCAAGGTATCCGTCAATGGCAAAGTCGAACTGCGCAAAACCTGCAAAATTCGCGCCGGGCAAATCGTGAGCATGGGCGACATACGTATCAAGGTGGTGAAGGAATAGCCTCTACGATGCACACTGCCAGCCTCAACGCATGACATGGCGATCCGAGCGCCCATTATTCCTATAGTTGATTTAACCGGCGGGGCTCATCATGGCCGACGCCACGCAAGAATTCTGATTGCATGGCGTCGGTAAAGAACGTCGATACAAAGACAAGCGGATCAATCTGACGTTCAGAAACATCCTCAAAAAATAAGCCGTCTTGATGCAAACGCAGAAGACTGCACTATAGTCTCGGCTTTCCCGTCAACACATCGGTTTTACTCTTCGCCATCTCACTTGCACGATCGGCGGCGCGCTCTATCTGCCCTGACTTTTCCCTGATTTTGCGGTGCCAGTTGCGCATGATCTCAGCCGCGGTTTCCCGTCCACCCAAACCGAACGCCAGTCCGAATGCCAGTGCCAGCGCACCAACAACAGCCATGAAAAGCGTATTAACCAGTGTAGTCGCGACACCGATTTGATTGACCGCGATCAAAATCGCGAACGCCCATACTGCAACGGCGGCAATTTTCGCGAGCAAATCCGGATTGTCGAATCCAGCCTCGTCCGTCGCGCCGCGCACGATCTTGCCCAGTGCATTGGCAGCCAAACCGCCGATCATCAATACCACCAAGGCCACAACCAAATTCGGCAGCCACAACAGCAATTGCCGCAATACATCGGACACCGCCGGCAAACCAAGCGCGTCGAACGCCACCACCAATACGATCAATTGGATAAACCATTTCACGACGGTGGCAATCAAGCCGGAGGCATCGCTTTCCGTTCCCATTTTTTGCACGAAACCGGAAAACCCGGAGCGCGTGGCAAGCTCATTGAAGCGCACCATGTGCAGAAGCGCAACAATGCCTTTTGCAATCAGCGATGCGATCAGCCATCCGATGATAAGGATGATGCCAAAGGCAATTATTTTCGGAATCGCATTAAAAAATAACGCAAGCGCACTGGATAACGACCCCATCATTGCTTGCCCCCAATTAGAAATTTGTGATTCCATAGCCCTGCCCTCCGGTCAATTGAAAATGAATCGTGAACCCACTTGCAAATGCATGTTCCCGGTTGCACCGCACTCTTTTCGCCATCCCGAATCCGAATGAAGAACGGACGTACCAGAAAATATAAGCTTTTCCCCTTTAACGAAGTTGCTGCTTCAGAGAAAATCAATACATGCGACAGCGTACGCAATGCAGCGATATAAGCAAACGTCACGCCCGATACGACGACACGCCATCGTCAACGACGAACAAGCGCAGAGACTGCAACGCGGCACGGATATGAAAATTCAGGAATGCAACGCAATACGAGAACCGCTAGCCAGCCGACGTCAGCAGTCAGTTTTACCGCACTTGTGTGGAATTTACATTGAGCGCACCTAAGGATATGGTGACGAATAATTTCCCGATTTGGGAGTGCTTTACGGGATGCGATGCAAGGCGCTCCGAGCGCCGTGTGGCGAGCCACACAAGCGAGGGGCAACGCAGCAGAGCACCCGTAAAACGCACCCAAATCGGGAAATTATTTCTTACCATGTCCTAAAGATGTATAGTTGTTTGCCAACTGCATTCGCGACCGGTTCAAAAGCATTCGCGGCGCAATCGTCCATGGCACAATGCCGCTATGACGCACTACGAAAAATTGGTTTTTATCGATCTGGAAACGACCGGAGCAAACCCTGCGTCGGATCGGATCACCGAAATCGGCATCGTTGAAGTTCTTGATAGACAAGTGACGCGCTGGTCGACGCTGGTCAATCCAGAAATATCGATTCCGCCTTTCATCCAGAGCCTGACAGGGATCACCAACGAGATGGTGCGTGACGCACCGACATTCGATACCTTGATCGAAGACTTGCTGCCCCGTCTTGAAGGCGGCCTCTTCATTGCACATAATGCACGCTTTGATTACGGCTTCTTGCGCAACGCATTCAAACAAGCCGGCCATACCTTGCGCAGCGACGTGCTATGCACCGTCAAGCTGTCGCGCAAACTGTTTCCGCACGAAGCTAAACACAATCTCGATGTATTGATTACGCGCCATAACCTGGTTGCCGATGGACGGCATCGTGCGTTGGCGGATGCCGATCTGCTATGGCAATTTTGGAGCAAGATGCAGCGCGACATCACGCCTGAGACATTCAACGAAGCAATCCAGGCGCTGCTGCAACGCCCCAGTATGCCGACCTATCTGGAGGCGGATGCGCTTGACGGCATACCGGATGGACCTGGCGTCTATCTTTTTTATGGCGAAAGCGATGTGCCACTTTATGTTGGCAAAAGTGTTCATCTGCGGCAGCGAGTGCTGTCGCATTTCAATGCCGACCACCGACTGTACAAGGACATGCGGTTATCGCATCAGATTCGTCGTCTGGAGTGGCGCGAGACTGCCGGCGAAATCGGTGCGCTGTTGCTGGAGGCGCAACTGGTCAAGGATTTGCAGCCGATCCACAATCACGCATTGCGGCGCCAGCGAGAGTTATGTGCATGGCAGTTACGCCCGTCCGCCGCAGGCCACCTACAACCGGCACTGATCCATGCAAAGGAACAGGACTTCGGCTTGGCCGACCGCTTGTACGGCTTGTTCAGTTCACGCCGCAAAGCGGACGCCACCCTGCGCGAACTGGCCGAGAGCCATCAATTGTGTCTAGTGATGCTGGGCTTGGAAAACCGTACGCAAGCCAATAAACCCTGCTTCGCACACCAATTGCGACGCTGTCATGGCGCCTGCATCGGCGCAGAATCAGCAGCAGCACATCAAGCGCGAATGGAAGCAGCGCTGGTGTCGCTCAAGGTAAAAACCTGGCCCTACCCATCGCCCGTTGGATTACTAGAGACCGGCGATAGGCGGCAGGACATCCATGTTGTGCATAACTGGTGCTATCTCGGCACCGCGCATTCCGAAGATGAATTATGGCGTCTGTTGAACGAAATGCCGGCGCGTCCTGCTTTCGATAGGGATACATATAAAATTCTGATTCGCGCCCTGTCACACAATCAAGTATCAGTACGAATATTGCCCGCTAAAAAAGAGATTCAAATCGGCGACATCTGAAAAAGCATTGGCATTCCAACCGGCCGCAAGTAAATACAAAAAAGCAAAGCAAAAAAAACGGGCTACATACACTGCAGCCCGTTCCTCATACTTTATTGTCTATTCTTACTTGGACAATGCAAATTTGCTCGTTGCGATATTCACGTTTGCTTCTATTGCTTCCATTGCTTGCTTCGAGGTACGCGTCAGCTGTTCATAGCTGCTAGTCGCATTTTCGATTGCTGATTTCACGATTTCGATAACGGTTTCGGAACCGGCCGGCGCATTCTTTCCCGCGTCCTCCACCAGTTTTCTCACTTTACGGTTTGCCTCAGCAATTTGCACTTCTGCCGCCTTGTTGAATTCTGCTTGCGTACTGGACGCGATATTGGCGAAATGACGGCCATAAGCGACTGCCTTGTCAATATTGGGTTGCGCCTGGGCCGCAGAAAAGGTAAAAAATTCTTGCAGATCCCTGGCAGTGAGAAATTGTTTCGCGGTCACGGTGGAGTCCTCCAGCGATGCCTTCGCAGCATTGATATTCAGGCTGACCAGCTTTTCGATGCCTTCGAATGTCTTGTGGGTCAACGCGGTAAAAATGGCGAGTTGCGATTCGAGATTGGTACGGGTGGCAACTGAAATTTGGTCTTGAATGGGAAACATGAACTTCTCCAAAAGAGGGCGCGGTGAATTGTTGAAAATAACTTGTAGGGGATGGATCACGCTGCTTTGCCGCAACGCAACACCGATTATTCTAGAGGTGGATTTGCCCAAACTCAAGATAACTTTAATGCGCTGCAGAAATTTATTTATTGAACTTTTTCGGCGTTAACAAACTGCTCATTTGAAAAATGAGAACTGATGGGAAAGAGGCGTACCTTTTAAAGTTAACTATGAATAGATATAATTAATTTTTTGCTGATGTAGCTCAGTCGGTAGAGCAACTGATTCGTAATCAGTAGGTCGGACGTTCGATTCGTCTCATCAGCACCAATATTTCATGCCGGCTAGCAGCGCTCCTGCTAGCCGGCATTTTTATTTTGGGCTTGCCGCAGAGGCACGGTTTTTCAGGTACAGCTTTTGCTAGACATCAGCAGCGCCGTTGTTATGTTGCAACATTTTAGTTTACACTTCAGGCCAACCAAAAGTTTTGGGATTGCCAAAGGCAAGGCTGATTGCGAAAAATACAATGATTCAATGAATGTGTTGATTGAAGTCAATTCGGAATTTTTATTTAGCGATAATCTAGATTGCCCTTGTTAAATTATTTGGCTGGCGCAATAAAAAATGAAACAAGAGATGAAGTGGAATTTGATTTGCAGTCTTTAATGGAGAGTCGAAATGAATGAGGTTGTAATTGTTGCTGCTGGACGCACTGCGGTAGGGAAATTTGGCGGCTCTTTAGCCAAGATTGCAGCGGCAGATTTGGGTGCCCACGTAATCAAAGGACTGCTGGCCAAGACTGGTATTAAGTCTGAAATGATCAACGAAGTAATCTTAGGCCAAGTGTTGACCTCTGGTTGTGGTCAAAATCCAGCACGGCAAGCAGTAATCCGTGCCGGGCTGTCTGATATGGTTCCAGCATTTACAGTCGGCAAAGTATGCGGCAGTGGCTTAAAAGCAACCCACCTTGCTGCTCAGGCAATCAAATGTGGTGACGCAAATATTATTATCGCTGGCGGACAAGAAAACATGAGTGCGTCGCCTCATGTATTGAACAACTCACGTGATGGTTTTCGCATGGGCGATGCCAAGCTAGTGGATACGATGATTGTCGACGGTCTGTGGGATGTTTACAACCAGTATCACATGGGTACAACTGCCGAGAACGTTGCCAAGAAATTCGGCATTTCACGCCAAGAACAGGATGAGTTCGCGCTTGCGTCCCAAAACAAGGCAGCCATCGCACAAAAAGAGGGCAAATTCAAGGATGAGATTCTGGCTCTCGAAATTGCCCAGAAGAAGGGGTCTATCGTGTTTGATACGGATGAGTACATCAAACACGATACCACCTTGGAATCTCTGGCAGGGTTGCGTCCGGCATTTGCCAAAGACGGCACGGTGACCGCCGGCAATGCATCCGGTCTCAATGACGGCGCTGCCGCGGTCATGATGATGTCCGCTAAAATGGCGGCCGAACTTGGTTTAACGCCTCTGGCAAAAATCAAGGCATATTCCTCAGCTGGTCTTGATCCCTCCATCATGGGCATGGGGCCAGTTCCGGCGGCACAACTGTGCTTGAAAAAAGCGGGCTGGACCCATCAGGATCTCGATCTGATGGAAATCAATGAGGCATTCGCTGCCCAAGCTATCGCTGTCAATAAAGAAATGGGCTGGGACACCAGCAAGATCAACGTCAATGGCGGCGCCATTGCTCTCGGTCATCCGATTGGCGCATCGGGTTGCCGCATCTTGGTGAGTTTGCTGCATGAGATGGTCAGGCGTGATGCCAAGCGCGGATTGGCAAGCTTGTGTATAGGCGGCGGAATGGGTGTTGCGTTGGCGGTAGAACGTTAATCGCACGGCAATGAGCGAAGTAAATTATTAAGTACTTATTTGAAGGGAAGAACATGGCACGAATTGCATTAGTCACGGGCGGCATGGGGGGATTGGGCGAAGCGGTGTGCATCAAGCTCGCGGCATTAGGTTATCAAGTAGTAACAACCTATTCACCCGGCAATACCAAAGCCAAGGATTGGCTGGTATCGATGAAAGAATTGGGTTATGACTTCCATGCATTTCCATGTGATGTAGCGGATTACAATTCGGCGCAGGAATGCATTGCGCAAATCCAAAAGGAAATCGGTCCAGTAGATGTCCTCATTAATAATGCAGGTATTACACGCGACATGACATTCAAGAAAATGGACAAGACCAATTGGGATGCGGTCATGAAAACCAATCTGGATTCCGTGTTCAACATGACGAAGCCGGTATGTGATGGCATGACGGATCGTGGCTGGGGCCGCGTGATCAATATTTCGTCGGTCAACGGACAGAAAGGCGCATTCGGTCAGACCAACTATTCAGCAGCCAAAGCTGGCATGCATGGCTTTACCAAGGCGTTGGCGCTGGAAGTAGCGCGCAAGGGCGTGACGGTCAATACAATTTCGCCTGGCTATATCGGTACTAAAATGGTAATGGCGATTCCACAAGAAGTGTTGGATAGCAAAATCATTCCGCAAATTCCAATGGCACGTTTGGGCAAGCCTGAAGAAGTTGCCGGTCTGGTTGCATACCTTGCGTCTGATGAAGCAGCGTTCCTGACTGGGGCGAACATCTCCATCAATGGCGGACAGCACATGTCATAATACGGGAGTGTGACGATACCCGCCTTTCTCACTGAACATAGCGTTGACGTATAACACTACTGTCAACGCCATTTTAGATGCCTAAGTAGTCAGTCAAGTTGAAACAACTGGGTAAAGTCGATGCATTTTTACTCTGGCTTCCTTGGTGGTGAATTTCCATTTGACGGGTTGCGCCCGCAGATTGCGTTCGGCGACATTGGCGGCAATAACGCGTTTGAGTGTTTCCTCATTTGCTATCCGTTGGTTCAGGCACATGTTGGATAGCACCGCGAATTCGATCTCGGCGATGTTGAGCCAATTGCCGTGCCTAGGCCTGGGCGTGTAATGAAATTCCAGCTTCCTGGCCAGCGCACGCGCCTCGTCCGGCGGGAACGCGTCATACAGCGAGGCGATCTTGTACGTGTTCAGGTTGTCCAGTACCACGCGGATCACCTCTGCACTGGCATACGTTTGCACCAGATGCTTCATCGCGTGCGCGAAATCGATCTTGTTGCGCGTCTTCGTCACCAGCACCTCGCGCTTGCCGCAACGCGGCTCGCAGATCATCAGAAAATTACGCACGCCGTTGCGCTTGTATTCCACATCGTAGCGGGCCGGCTGGCCCGGTTCCGGCGGCAACGACTGACGCACTTCCTCAATCAACTGCTCGGGACTCTCGTCGAAGCACACCACCGGCCGTTTCCCGTCATACGGCTCTTCATACAAATCCAGCACATCTTCCATCGGCGCCACGAAATCGGCGCTTACCTCCGGGAGGCACCATGGTTCGCTTTGCCACGGCTTGAGGTAGTTTTTTTTAGGACGCTTCTGACCGTTTCATGACTGATCGATTCCGAAAAGCCCAACTCGACCACCTTGCCGGCCAGCAGCCGCAACGTCCAGTGGTCGTGTCCATCCGGCGTATCGCTGCACGCCACCGCAATCAAATGGGCACACTGCCTGTCGCTCAGCTTGGGCTTCTGCCCCGGGCGCGGCTTGTCCATGCAGGGCCGCTTCCAACCCTTCTTCAACAAAGCGTTGACGGGCGCGGCGCACCATCTCTTCCGACACGTCCAAGGCATGCATGATCTCCTGCACTGACATGTCTTGGTTGGCTTTCAACAAAATCCGCGCCCGCGTTTGCTTGCGCGCACTGCTCTTGCCTTTGCGAACCAGCGCTTCCAGTTGCGCTTGTTCCTCCTCACTCAAATCCACTACGTATTTTGGTTGCCCCATCTCTGTCTACCCTCTTGTCGAAAAACATCAACTCAGACAAGGGGCGCACCTATTAATTCAATTGGACTGACCACTAGGCTCTGTTGACATTTCATACGAGCTTAACGGAGCCACAACATAGAGGCTGAAAAAGCCAGCATGCCCATGAAATTAATCGCTTTTTTCTCGTAACGC
>Ga0136846_1227499_pt1 | contig 13237 bp, 13 predicted proteins | sample HopSoiMetagenom2_FD_96841 | JGI IMG/M metagenome (GOLD analysis project Ga0136846, IMG submission 96841) | Grasslands soil microbial communities from Hopland, California, USA - 2 Assembly 2016 (version 4) | ecosystem: Environmental > Terrestrial > Soil > Grasslands | place: USA: Hopland... | reverse complement strand
GCCGCCGCGACGTCCGCTGGCGAGGAGCTGACCCCGCAGGAACGCCAGATCGCCGTCCTGGTCCGCGACGGCCTGTCGAACCCGGAGGTCGGCACCCGGCTGTTCCTGAGTCCGCGCACGGTCGAATGGCACCTCCGCAAGATCTTCGACAAGCTGTCGATCAGCTCCCGGAGGCAACTCCGCGAAGCCCTGCCCGACAGCGACTACGAGGCCGCGACCGGTTAGGGCAATACAGTAGGGCGTCGGATCGGGAGACACGCCTCAGCCGCCGAGCAGCTGCTGACCGCCGTCCACGTCGTACGTCGCTCCGGTCAGCGCGGTGTTCGTCATCAGGTGCAGGACAAGCGCCGCGACGTCGCCCGGCCCGACGACTCGCCGGATCGGCAACGTCTCCCGAAGCCCGGCGAGGCGGGTCTCCAGGTCATCACCGAGGAGACGCGCGGACAGCGGCGTGTCGACGAAACCGGCGGCAACGGTGTTGACCCGGATCGGCGCCAGCTCGAGGGCGGCGTTCGCGGCGATCGCAGACTGCGCCGCCGTACCGATGGCGGCGATCATCAGACCGACTCCTGGACGACGCGCGCCGGTGCCGCTGATGAACGTCAGCGAACCGCCCGCCCGCACCCTGCCGATGCACAGCCGGGCGATGCGGAGCGAGCCGATCAGATGCTCGTCCAGGAAGGCCTGCGCCTCCGCGAAGTCCAGGTCCGTGATCGGGGCGTAGAACGGCCCGCCCCCGCTGACCAGGACATGGTCGATTTGCGGCGGAAGCTCGGCGAAGAACTGCTCCACTGCTGTCGGATCCCCAAGGTTCAGCGTCGCCACCGTCTTCGCGCCGACGTCGGCGGCCGCCGCGTCCAGACGCTCGCGGTTGCGACCGGTGAGGACGAGCTCGGCACCGGCCGCGCCGGCCTGCCGGGCGGTCTCCAGCACGATCCCCGAACTCCCACCGAGCACGACGACGACCTGACCTGCCAAGCTGTCGTGTCCCACGGTTGCAGTGGTTGACTCGGTCATGCTGCTCTCCTGTTCGCTTCATCGGATACGGGTACGGCGCAGCCGTGCACCCGCGGAATCGCCGGAACGTTCATCGCTGCCGGGCGACCGTGCGCGACGAACAGCATCGTGATCACCGCGGCGACGACACTCACGGCAGCCATAACGAGCATCGCGGTCCGGAAATTGTTCGCCAGCGGGGTGGTCAGATCGTTCGACGCGCCGACGCCGAGCAACGCGGGAACCAGCGCGATCAGGACCACTCCCCCGACGCGGGACGCGGCGTCGTTGATCGCCGACGCCTCACCGAGATCGGCGTCATCCACGGCCGCGAGCACCCCCGCGGTGAGTGGCGTGACCGCGAGGCCGATGCCGAGCCCCCACAGCAACGCGCCGGGCAGGATCGCTTCCACGTAGCTCTGCCCCGGCTGCGCCGCCGACAGCCACGCGAACCCGCCGGCCACGATCAGGATGCCGATGGTCATCGGCCAGCGGGTCCCGACCCGCGCCACCAGTCCACCGACCACCGGCGACACCAGCAGGAAGACGACCGACTCCGGAATCAAGGCGGCACCCGCTTCGGTGGCGCTGTAGCCGAGCCGCAGCTGGCACTGCAGCACGACCAGGTAGCTGGCCGCCGACAGCGCGCCGTAGAAAAGGATCGTCGCCGCATTGATCGCGACGAACTGCCGGATCCGGAACAGCGCGACCCGCAACATCGGCGCCGCCTGCCGCTGCTCCACGGGCACCAGTACGACGAGACAGATCACGCCAACCGCAGCCGAGACGAGGACCACTGGGCTGCCCCAGCCCTCGGACGGTCCCGCGGTGAGCGAGTAGATCACGCCGCCCAGGCCCACTGCGGTGAGCAGTGCTCCCGCCACATCCACGGACAGCGGCCGCCGGACCCGGTCCACCTCGGGAACGCTGCGGAGAACCCACCAGGCGACCACGATCAGCGGGAAGTTCAGCAGGAACACGTAGCGCCAGGAGCCGTGGTCGATCAACCACCCGCCGGCGTAGGGACCGAGGGTCGTACCGAGAGTCGACAGGCCTGCCCAGATGCCGATCCCCCGAGCCCGATCGACCGGCCGCAACGTTCCGTTGAGCAGCGCCAGACTGCTCGGGACCACCAACGCTCCCCCGGCGCCCTGGATCACCCGCGCCGCGATCAGGATGCCGACGTTCGGAGCGGCGGCGCAGCACAGCGAGGCGATCAACATGATGATCAACCCGGCGACCAGGATGCGCAGCCAGCCGAAATGGTCGGCCAGCGCACCGGCGAGCAGCAACAGCGACGCCACCGTCACCAGGTAGCTGGTCAGCACCCACTGGATCGAGCTCACTCCGGCACCGAGATCACGGCTGATCGCCGGAACGGCGACATTGATCATGTAGGCATCGATGAAGCCCACCATCGACGCCAGCACCGTCGCCGCGACCAGCGCGGTACCGGCCCTGCTGCGCAGTTCGATCGGGCCGACCGCGCCGTGCGCCGCATCATGCACATGTCTCGCCGTCATGGCGCCAGCGTCCGGCGAGCGGCTCCTCGTTCGCCCCAGTGTCGGTCCCTGGTCACCGGGGACCAGGGACATTCCCTGGCTCGACCGGGGCTCGTTCGGGCGAGCCTCGTGGCGTTGACCTTCTCGAAGGGAGCGCAGACATGGACCAGGCGCAGTACGACGTCATCGTCCTCGGAGCCGGTGCGCCAGGCGAGCACTGCGCCGCGGCGCTCGCCATGGGAGGCGCCCGGGTCGTGGTCGTCGAACGCGAACTGCTCGGCGGCGAGTGCTCGTACTGGGCGTGCATTCCGTCGAAGACGCTGCTGCGTCCCGGCGAGGCGTTGGCCGCCGCGCTCGACGCGCCCGGCGCGCGGGAGGCCGTGACCGGCTCGCTCGATCCGCAAGCGGTGATGGGCTGGCGCGACTTCATGGTCTCGAACTACGACGACTCCGGTCAGGTGTCGTGGGCGAAGAATGCCGGCGTCGAGGTCCTGCGCGGCCACGGCCGGCTGGCCGGTCCGCACACGGTGGCAGTGGACGACCGGACCTACACCGCCGACCACATCGTGATCGCGAACGGAGCCGACCCGATCATCCCGCCGGTGCCCGGCCTTCGCGAACTCCCGGGGATCTGGACCAACAGGGACGTGACCGGGATGGTCGACGTACCCGACCGGTTGCTCGTGCTCGGCGGCGGGGCGACCGGGATCGAGATGAGCCAGGCACTGGCCCGGATGGGTGCCGCGGTGACCATCATCGAGCGCAGCGAGCATCTGCTGCCGCGGGAGCCGCAGGCGCTCGGAGAGGCGGTTGCCGCCGCGCTGGCGGCGGACAACGTGGACGTGCGCGTCGGGATCGGCGCGGAACATGTCCGGCTCATCGAGTCGTCGTACGTGATCGAGCTCAGCGACGGGACCGACGTGCGGGGGGATCGCGTGCTGGTCGCCACCGGCCGCGCGCCGCGCGTCGCCGACATCGGGCTGGAGACTGTCGGCATCGAGGCGAACCCACGCGGCATCGCCGTCGACGAGCGGCTCGCCGCCGGACCGAACCTGTGGGCGATCGGCGACATCACCGGGCTGTGGCAGCTGACGCATGTCGGCGAGTACCAGGGACGGGTCGCGGCGAGCAACATCCTCGGACGGCCGCGTACGGCAGACTACCGGGCCGTGCCCCGCGTCGTGTACTGCGACCCGCAGGCTGCCTCGGTCGGCGCGGCGGACGGGCCGTTCACCAGCACCGTGCAACTGTCCGGGGTGGCCCGGACCGCGACGTACATGCGCTCGTACGACACCACCCCGGGCTTTCTCACCCTCGTCTCGGACGGGGCAGTGATCACCGGGGCGTACGCCGTCGGTCCGGAGGCCGGCGAGTGGCTGCAGCAGGCGACACTGGCGATCCGGGCGAAGGTGCCGCTGGAGGTCATGCTCGACGTCATCCAGCCGTTCCCGACCTTCTCGGAGGCCCTGCTGCAGGCGATCCGCGACCTCGACGCGCAGGTGCTCGCCGGGGCTCCCGGGAGGTGACCAGGGATTCTCACTGGTGTGACGCGGCCCGCGAGGCGGCAGATTGGGCGACAACGAACGACATTCATTCTCTGGAGGACGTCATGAGCACCACCGAAGTACGCAGTGACGAGTCGGGCTCCTCGACCCCGCGCTCGGTCGACCTGAAGTTCGAGGCCGTCGTCATTCCGGTCGCTGACGTCGACCGGTCGAAGGAGTTCTACACCGGCCTCGGCTGGCGGCTCGACGCCGACTTTGCGTTCGACAACGGCTTCCGCGTCGTCCAGTTGACGCCACCGGGCTCCCCCGCCTCCGTGCAGTTCGGTACCGCCATCACGTCGGCCGAGCCGGGTACGGCGCAAGGGCTCTACCTGGTCGTCTCCGATGTCGAGGAGGCGCGCAAGTCACTGCTCGACCGCGGCGCCGAGGTCAGCGAGGTCTTCCACCCGGGTGCACCCGGCGCGCAGTTCGAGGTTGGCGACCCGAGTGGACGCGTGTCCGGCCCGGCGGACGAGGGAGCCAGCTACAGCTCCTTCGCGACGTTCAGCGACCCCGACGGCAACACCTGGCTGCTGCAGGAGATCACCACGCGGCTGCCCGGCCGGGTGGACCCGGCGGAGACGACGTACACGTCGGTCGACGACCTCGAGTCCGCGCTGAAGCGGGCCGCGGCTGCCCACGGCGAGCACGAAGCTCGCACCGGCGAGGCCGACGAGAACTGGCCGGCCTGGTACGCCGCCTACATGGTTGCCGAGCGCACCGGCACCGAGCTCCCGCAGTAGCCCGCCGCACCTCGAACGCGGCCGTAACCCGGCCGCGTTCGCCCGTTGCCTTCAGCAACCGTCGGCCGGGATGCCGCCGGTGTGCTGGGTGTCGAGATCAACGTCGGCGGCGATGTCGAGGGCGATGATCGCGCCGTCCAGTGCTTGCAGGGTGGGCTCGTCGACCCGCGGCGGACCGTAGATGCACAGCACCGGACGGCCGTCCATCGTCCGTCCGGCGGTCTCGATCCGACCGTCCTCGTCGTACAGCAGGCACCAGCCGAGCTGCTCCAGGTGCGCCAGCGCCCGCTGGTGATCGGCAGCGTGCAACGAGAGTCCGGTGCGCGGACCGAGGTCGCCGAGGCGTTCCGACCACGCCGCCTCGACCAACGGGTCCTCCAGCGGCTCGACATCCGTCCCGGGTCGCGGCATCACCAGGTAGCCGACGCCCGTGACCGGGTCCAGGTACGCCGTGTGGGCGGCGAACTCGACGATCGTGACGTCGACGTAGGCAGGCATCCCCTGGTCCTCGCAGTTCACGCCGCTTCGACCTCGAAGACCCGGTCCAGCCCGGACCGGCGCAGTACGTCGCTCAGCTTGCGGCTCGCGTGCCGGATGACCACCCCGCCGCCACGACGCCGGCAGACCCGGTGCGTGTCCAGCAGCGCAGCGAGCAGCGTCGACGAGATCTGATCCACCTCGGACACGTCGATGACGACCAGGCACGCCCCCTCACTCACCACTCCCTGCAGCCGCCAGCGCAGGGCCGTCACCCCACTGCCCCGGTCGGTGTCGGACAGGTCGGTGTCGGACACTGTCACGATTGCCTTCTGAGGCAGCGGGCTGTGGATCCTCTCGGTCATCGACGCGCCCTTCTGCGCAGCTTCGGGTGGTGATACCACTCTGGGCCGCCGAGTTTGCGATCTCAGGGCTGCCTTCTTGACGATCCGATGACGCGGTGCGACGCGCCGGGGAGGAGCGTCCGGGCGCGCTCCTTTACGATCGGATGACGCGGCGTACCCCCGCGGTCACAAGGCGGCGGGAAGTTGCGAAGATCTGAGGATGCCGATGCAGGTTCTGGTCGTGGAGGACGACGATCGCATCCGTACCGTGCTGCGCCTGGCCCTCGAGGACGAGGGCTACCACGTCACCGAGGCCGCGGACACGCCGTCCGCGCTGGAGCAGACCCGCGCCGCGATGCCCGACCTGATGATGGTCGACCTGATGCTCGGCGAGGTGGACGGCTACACCTGCATCCGGGAGGTACGCCGGATCAGCGACATCCCGATCGTGATCGTCAGCGCGCGCTCCGACACCCACGACATCGTCGCCGGACTGGAGGCCGGTGCGGACGACTACGTCACCAAACCCTTCCAGGTCAAGGAGATCACCGCGCGACTGCGCGCGCTCCGGCGGCGGCTGCGGACCAGCGCGGACGCGGCCGAGCCGGACATCGTCCTCGACGCGGACCCGGCGCATTACCTGGTGCTCTCGACCTCGCGTGGCGCGGCAGTGCTCGACGGGAACGACGTACCGCTCACGGTGACGGAGTACCGGCTGCTTGCCGAGCTTGCCCAGCCGGCCGGCCGGGTGCTGAGCCGGTCCGCGCTGCTGGAGTCGGTGTGGGAGCACGGGTACTACGGTGACGAACGGATCGTCGACGTGCACATCCGGCGGCTGCGGACGAAGATCGAGCGGGATCCCGGGAAGCCGCGGATCGTGGTGACCGTTCGAGGGATGGGCTATCGGCTGGATCCCCGATGAGGACCGGCCGACGGGCACTGGGTCGACGGGCACTAGGCCGACGGGCACTGGGCCTGCGGCATCGGCTCGTGCTCGCCTTCGGGCTGGTGGCGCTCCTGGTCGCCGCGGTGTTCGCGACCAGCACGTACCTGCTGGCGCAAGGCTATCTGCTGGCTCAGCGCGAACGCATCGTGCAGCACCAGGCCTTCGCGGACGCGATCTTCGTGCAGCGGCGGTTGGAGAGCGCCGGCGCGGATGTCTCGGCAGTGCTGACCGCGGCCGGCACACCTGCCGGGCACACGATCATCCTGAAGTGGCGCGGCCAGTGGTACGCCTCCTCGCTGGACCAGGGCCGGGACGTCGTACCGGTGGCGGTACGGCGCGAGATCGGCGCCGGGCAGGCCGCGATGCAACGGGTCCGGACCGACGACGGACCGGCTCTCGTGGTCGGTGTTCCGGTGCAATCCGTCAGCGCGGACTTCTACGAGATCGCTCCCCTGACGGAATTGGACGGCAACCTTCGGCTCCTGAGCGGAATCCTGATCGGCGGTGCGCTCGGCGCTGCGGGTGCTGGTGCGCTCCTGGGCTGGTGGGCAAGCCGATCGGTCATGACCCCACTGAACCGGGTAGCCGTCACGGCCGTGTCCATCGCCGGCGGTGAGCTCGACAGCCGGCTGGCGGCGACCGACGACCCGGAGCTGGCTACGATCGTCGGCTCGTTCAACAGCATGGTCGACACGCTGCAACAGCGGATCAATCGGGACGCGCGACTGGCCGCCGACGTGAGTCACGAGCTCCGGTCCCCTCTGACCACGCTCGTCGGGAGCGTCGATCTGCTGAACGCGCGGCGCGACGAGCTGCCCGAGCGCTCGCAGCGGGCCTTGGATCTGGTGACGGCGGACCTGCAGCGGTTCCGGCGGCTGCTCGATGATCTGCTCGAACTGGCGCGCTCCGACGCGGGGCTCGACCCCCGGCCGAGCACGGCCGTCGACCTCGGCGGGCTGGTGCGGCAGGTGCTCGGTGAAGTCGGGTACGACCCCTCGGTTCTGCGTGCTTCGGAGGAGGTGTTCGTGGCTGGGGACAAGTCGCGGCTGGGCCGGCTGTTCCGCAACCTGTTCGAGAACGCGGACTCGCATGGCGGTGGTCTCACCAACGTCGAGGTGAGTACGTCGGACGACGGCGTACTCGTCGTGGTTGACGACAGCGGGCCGGGGATCCGTCCGGAAGATCGCGAGCGGGCGTTCGAGCGGTTCGCGACCGGGGCGACGAAGCGTGGCTCGTCATCCGGGACCGGACTGGGCCTTGCGCTGGTTGCCGAGACAGCGGCCGCGCACGGTGGCGCCGTGTGGTGTACGTCGTCATCGGCCGGCGGCGCGCGGTTCGTCGTACGGCTTCCGCGCGCGGAGGCGACGTGAGAGTCGTCACCGGACTGATCGTCGGGGCTCTGGTGCTCGCCGGCTGCGGGGTGCCGACGCAGAGCAAGCCGGTCACTCTCGAACCTGGGGTGGTGCCGAGCCAGTTGCAGCGAACCGACCGGACGCCGGCCACTACTCCGTCGGCGACGGCAGGCCGGCCGACTGTCGAGGTCGAGTTCGTGCAGCACGACAAGCTGGTCAGCCGTCATCGGGTCGCACCGACGGCGGCGCCCGACGACGTGCTCGAGACAGTCGTCCAGGCGCTGATGAGCGGACCGAGCAAGGCCGAGCAGGCGAACGGCCTCACGACCGCGCTGCCGCCGGGGCTGACGCTGACTGTCAGTGAGGTCCGGGGCAAACGGGTCGTTCTGGAACTGTCCGGTGAGACAGAGGGCCGCTCGGCGACCGAGAACGTGCTGGCCGTCGGGCAGATCGTGCTGTCGATGACCGCGCTGCCATCGATCGACGAGGTGACGTTGTCGCGGGGCGGCGTACCGGTCGAGGCACTGCTGGCCGACGGAGCGCTCACGACGGATCCGTTGACCGCCGCCGACTATGCATCACTACGTCCATCGTGACGGTGAGGCTGAGGGCACTTTGAGATCAGATGACTTTCGGCGTCCGATCACGCAGAGTACGCCGCTCGCGGGTAGACAGGGACTTACCAGTTGAAAGGGAGGTCCGGTCAATGAGCGCCCGCCTGCGCGATTGGTCCGACGCCGAGCTCTACAAGGTCTGGCGTGCGACCGGGACCGAGCTGGTGCGTGCCGTGGGCACCAGCTCGGTCCCGGACACCGCCACCGCCGCTGAGGCCCGCGCGCACCTGCTGGCCGAGATCGAGCGCCGCTACCCGCGTGAGACAGCGACGTGGATACGGTCACGCGGCGTGCTCGGCGGCTCGCCGCCGAGCTTCCTGATCGACCACTCGTAGCCGGTGACTAGGCAACGAAATCCGGGGCACCGGGCGAACATGGCGAGTACACGATACGGAACCCGTACGGCTCGGGCGCCGCAGCTGAGGTACATCCGGACGCTGAACTGTGCTGCGGAACGCCTGTGGAAGACGCTCACGACACCGGAGTTGCTCGGCGAATGGATCGGCCTGACCGTCTTCAGCGACACCCAGTACGGCGGTTTCACGGTCACGACCGGTCCCGGCACGCAGTACACCGGCATCGTCACCGCATGCGAACCCCAGCACTACTTCCAAGCCTCTTGGGACGATCCGCCGCACCCACCGAGCACCCTGCTGGTCGACGTGGTCCCGGGCCGCACGGACTCCCACCTGATCCTCACCCACGGCGGAATCACCCCCGCGCATCTGGACCTTTTCCAGACCCTCTGGACCACCAGCCTGGACCGCCTCCAGCGGTACATCGAGGGCGTCCGCGCTCTGCGCCCTCGCTCCACCGAGGGCGGATGACGGTAGCCGGGCCGGGGTCAGGAGCGCCTGGCAGCGCGCGTCATTCGGGGACACCCCTGGTGAGCAGGACCGTGGCTATGAAGCTGCGGTAGAGGTCGAGGGGGCTGTCGTTGCGGAGGGTAATGACGTTGTCGGCCTGGCGTTCGGCGGTGCGGATGTGGGTCGCCAGCTCGGCGAAGGCCGCACTGTGGAAGCGGACGGTGAGCTCGGCGGGCGTCGTGATGGCGGGCGGCTCGAACGCGGCGAGGCGGTCCAGTGCCCGTCGGGCTCCGTCACGGATCCGCTCCCGCGCGAGTTCGGGGTGCACGGACAGGGCCGCGTTGTGCGACACCGACTCCTTGACCACGACCGACTCGATCCCGGGGCAGAACGGCTGCGCCTCGTCGATGGTCACCTGGTCACCGCTGATCAGCACGACCGGTACGCCGTACGCGAGCGCGACCAACGCGTTCACCCCCGACTCCCCCGCGATCCTCCCGTTCAGCCGCACCTCGGCGATCGCCCGCGGGTTGTACGTGTGGTGCAGCACCGACGAGGTCGCCCCCGCCGACCCGTGGTACGAGACGAACATCGCCGCATCGAAGGAAGCATCCAGTCCTTCCATCATGTACATCGGCTTGTGCTTGCCCGACAGGTAGCTCGCCCGTCCGTGCAGCTCGTCCGGCCGCAGGTTCTGCATCGTCGAGTGCGAGTCGTTCACCAGGAACTCGGTCCCGCCGGCCGCGAGCGCGCCGTCGATCGCCGCGTTGACCTCGGCCTGCAGCTGCGCCCGGTAGTACTCGTATTCCGTCGCGGGCCCGCGCACCTGACTCCAGTCGACGACACCTGCCGTCCCCTCCATGTCGGTCGACAAGAACACCTTCACAGCTGACACCTTCCTGCAGTTCCGACGGCCTCCGCCATCATCGCCCGCCCGGCCAGAGCCTGGGCAAGGTCCCGATGACCTTCGGTCGGTCAGAAACGTACAAGACCGAGAGCCTCGCCACGGCGAGGCTTTTGTCATGGATGAGCATGACGCGCGGCCGTACCTGTATCTCCTCGTGACCATGGTGCTCTTCGGCACGGCCTTCACCGGCTCCAAGGTCGTGGTCGGCGAAATGCCGCACCAAGTCGCGGCGATGCTGCGCTTCAGTGGGGCCGCCGTGGTTCTCGCCCTCTTGCTGCGGGTACGACGTGGCGCCTCGAGGTTCTCGTGGCGGGACCTGCGCGTGGCCGGCGCGGCCGGGCTCGTCGGCGTGTTCGCCTACAACATCTTCTTCTTCTGGGCGATCTCGCTGGCCCCGGCGATCGACGGGAGCGTGATCGTGCCGGTGCTGAGCCCGGTCCTGACGACGCTGGCCTTGCTGGTCACCGGACGTGAGGCGGCGTCGGCACTGCGGGTGATCGGGCTGACGGTCGGGATCGCCGGAGCAGTGGTGTTCTTCGTCGGGGTCGGCGGCGGCGGTCGGGTCACGGGGTCCCGGCTGGGCGGCGACTTCCTCTATCTGGGCGCCGCGGGCTGCTGGGCCGCGTACAGCATCGCGTCGAAGAAGGTCCTGAACGGCATCGAGCCGTTGCGCGCCACGACCTACGCCACCGGCGTCGGGGCCGTGGCGCTGACTCTGACGGCGGTCCCGTCGGTCTCGACGACCCACTGGTCGGACATCCGGCCGTCGACCTGGGCCATCCTCGCGTTCCTCGCAATCGGCCCGACGGCGATCGCCTACCTGCTGTACTACCGAGCTCTACACGCGGTGAGCCCGACTACGGCCACCATCACGATGTTCTCCGTGCCGGTGTTCGGGACCATCTCCTCAGTGCTCTTCCTGCACGAGTCCTTCACGACGGTCCAGTTCGTCGGTGCGGTCATCACGGTGACCGGCGCCCTCCTCGCGGTCATTCGGCGAAAGACCCATGGCCCCGTAGCGGCCGGGCGTGGTGCCGACGAGGGTGCTGAACGCGGTGATGAAGTTGCTGGGATTGGACCAGCCGCACGCGTGGGCCACGGAATTCGTGCTGTGACCGTCGGCCAGGAGCACGAGCGCGTGGTAAACGCGGAGCTGGGTACGCCATTCGTAGAAGGTCATGCCGAGCTCGCCGTGGAAGAGCCGGCTGAGAGTCCGGGCGCTGGCTCCGACCGCCTGGCCCAGCGCGGCCAGTGACCTGGTGTCCGCTGGATCCTCGTAGAGCAGCTGCGCGACGGCTTGCAGGCGGTCGTCCTTCGGCTCGGGCAGCTGAAGCGGCTGCTCGCGAGCCTCGTGCAGCTCGTCGACGAGGACTCGGCGAAGTCGGGTCTGCGCACCTGCGTCATAGCGGCGGGTGCCGGTGAGGGCGAGGATCACTTCGCGGGCAAGGTCCGAGACGGTCAGGACGACGGGATGATCGGGTACTCGCCGGGCGAGCGATGGCGAGAGGAACAGGATCCGCATGTCCGTGGTGCTGTGGGCCCGGTGGTAATGGCGGAAGTCGGCGGGGGTCCAAGCGACCCGGTTCGCCGGGACGATCGACGTACCTCGTTCTGTGTGGACGGACAGGACGCCACGGGCGGCGTACACCAAGTGGCCACGTGCATGGGTCTGCTCCGGGCTCGTACCACCGGAGCTCCACAGATGGACGCCACCGGACGGCCACAGCCGAGACGACTCCGGGACGTGGCGGCCGACGGGCATAGCTCGGCATCTTATCGACAGCCGGCCACCAGTCCGCCTGTCCAGGGTGAACCTTCGTTGACCTAGCCCCGCTGCCGGTCTTTCGGGCATGCTTCGGAGGTGAGTCAGGGTGCGAGCGTGACGAGCCGCGTCGGTCGACTCGCGGGCTTCGCCGGGCGACCGGGGCCGAGCAGTTGGTTGCGTCGCCGGGACCCAGGGCTGGCAGCTACCCGGCGTGCTGCTCGGACAGCGTTGGTGATGCCATCGCTGTTCGCATTCTGTGCGCAGGTCCTGCATGCACCGGTCGTCGCCACTTTCGCGGCCTTCGGGGCCTTCGCGATGCTGTTGCTCGTCAACTTCACCGGTACGGCGGTCCAGCGCTTCCGGGCGCATGTGGCGCTCGGCGTGGCGTGGCTGGTGCTCGTCTCGCTGGGCACGCTCGCGGGCCAGTCGGTCTGGACCGCAACGGCGGCCACGGTGGTCGTGGGCTTCGTCGTACTGTTCTCCGGCGTGGTCAGCTCGGTCCTGGCTGGTGCGAGCACCTCGCTGCTGCTGGCGTTCATCCTGTCAGTGGCTACGCCTGCACCGTTGTCCGTACTCCCGGAGCGGCTGGCCGGTGTGGCCGTCGCCGCGGCCGCAGCCGTTCTCGCCGTCTTCCTGCTGTGGCCCCACAACGCGCCGGATCCGCTCGTCGCGCCGGCAGCGAAGGCGTGTCGAGCCGCCGCAAAGCAACTGCGCGCCGACGCGGAACACTTCTCTGTCGGCTCGAGTCTCGAGTCGTGCCGGCTCCTGGTTCACGAAACCACAGCTTCGACCGCGGAACTGCGCCGTACCTTCACCGCGACGCCGTACCGGCCGACCGGCCTGTCGACGGGCTCACGCGCCTTGGTCCGGCTGGTTGACGAGCTCACCTGGCTGAGCGGGATCCTGGCCGATTCCAGCCCGATCAACCAGGAGCAGGGCGCGAGCGACCCGGAGTCGTCGGCAGTCCGGTCCGCGGCTGCGAACGTCCTGGATCTGTGCGCGGACGTCCTCGAGGATCCGCGTCGACCGCCCGAGCAGCTCCACGTCGCGGCGGAAGATCTTCGCAAGGCGGTGACCGTGCTCGAAGAGAGCGCCGTCAGCCGCCTGCCACCGAGCGATGCGGTGGACCCGGAGTTGCACAAGTTCTTCGGCGACCTCAACGTCACCTTCCGCGGACAGGAGATCGGGTTCGGCGCCCTGCAGGTGGCGCAGAACATCGAGACCGGCCGCGCCGCGGACCT